>Ga0209902_100329_pt1 | contig 61702 bp, 57 predicted proteins | sample FECB27metaG_FD_188304 | JGI IMG/M metagenome (GOLD analysis project Ga0209902, IMG submission 188304) | Cyanobacterial communities from the Joint Genome Institute, California, USA - FECB-27 (SPAdes) (version 2) | ecosystem: Environmental > Aquatic > Thermal springs > Hot (42-90C) > Microbial mats...
CCAAGGTCAGGTTCGCCGCGCCGGTTTCCAGCGTGTTGATCATGTTCTTGGTGAAGTCGGTGCGGTTCTGCACGATCGACAGGTTCGAGCCGAAGGACGAGGCCTGCGAGCGGAGCTTGCCGAGCGCGGTGCCGAGGATTTCAAGCTTGGCATCGAGAGACGAGTCGGCGTCGAAGTCTGAGTTGACGACGTGCGTGATACCCAGGGTGGTATTGTTGATGGCGATCGGGTCGCCATTCTCGTTCTTGGCCTGGATATCGATGGTCGAGGTGCCGGTCTCGTTGAACGTCAGCTTGAGCTTGTCGCCGCGGAGCAGATTGATGCCGTTGAAGGAGGCATCGTCGGCGAACTTGTCGAGCTGGTCGCGCAGTTCGTTGAACTGAGTGACGAGGTTCTTGCGGACGGTGTTGCCGTCGATGGTGCCTTCATTGGTGGTGCCGTCGACTTCGCCGTCGGTGCCGATACCGGTGACAGTCAGTTCTTCAGTCGACAGGTTCTCGATGCGGAGTTTGCCGTTGTCGTTGGAGGCGCGGATCTTGTCCTTCAACGAGGTGTTGGAGTTGATCTCCTGCACCAGGGCATCAACCGTCTTCACCGCGCCGGGGGCAACCGCGGCAGCGCCGGTATTGGATGCAGCAGCGATACCCGAGGTGTTGGAGAGGGTGTCGGCACCGCCGCCGTTGACCGCGCCAACCGCCGAGATGGCAACGGACGAACCGGCGCCAGTGGTGTTGGAGGTGAGGGTAAGGGCCGTACCCGAACCACCCACGGTGACACCGGTGACGTTGGCGTCGGCGAGACCCTGGGTGACGGCGGCACGCAGGTCGGCAGCGTTAGTGATGACGCCGCCGGCGATGCCGGCATCGATCAAGGTCTGCTGGTCGATCGAAACGGCGGTAACGCCGCCGCCATCAACCTGGATCGAGAAGTTCAACTGGTCGCCGGCGTTGTCGAAGGTGAGGCTGGTGCCGAAGTTCGACGAGACGGTGCCGGCGGTAGCGGCCGAGCCGGCGCCGGTGGTGTTGAGATTGATGCTGATCGGCGCCGTGCCGACCGAGCCGCCATCGAACGAGATGGTCTTCACCGAACCGGTGCCGATCGCGGTGGTGTCGAGCGCGTAGGACATGGTCTTGAACGACTTGTCCTGGCGCGCCTGGCGCAGGGCCGACTGCATCGACTCGACCGTCTTGGTGATCGAGGTGAGGCCGTTATCGGCAGCTTCAATGGTCTTGATGCCGTTCGACATCGAGTCCAGCAGGTTTGCCATGTCGGACGCACGACTATTCAGCGACGCGGCAGTGAAGAAGTTGGTCGGGTTGTCGAGCGCAGTGTTCACCTTGAGGCCAGTAGCAAGACGCTCCTGCGTCTTGCCCATCTGGGCGGCGGTGGACTGGAGGCTCAGGAGGTTCGAGCGAACCGCCTTTGACAGGTTAACTTCCGGCATGGGTGGAATCCCTTCTGGCTAAATCGATAATCTCGTCCTGAGATTGATCGTGATCGTAGCCCCGGCCGGCTTAGGAATGGTTAACGAGATGCTGCCAGACGCAGTTAATTTTGTGTTCCGGGACAGGCCGATGTCGCGCGCAAAGCCCTGTAAATGCTGATGAAAGCGGTGATCCGGCAAGTCTTGCCGAGTGCGCGTCGGCGGTGTGTCAGTTAGGGAATCGGACCGGGCCGGCCCGAGAATCGTGAGCGGGGACGCGGCCCGTTTTCGTCCGCTTCTCCGTCAACGAAGCCGGGCGCGGGGGCTTGCGGTGGATCATCCGCGTGACAGTCAGACCAGCCGGTCGTGCAATGCGAGGGACCCCTGCGCCGGCAGATCGGCACTGCCCAGGCGGAGGATGATTTCGCGGTCGCTGGTGGGCTTGGGCGGCAGTTGCCCTGAGAGCAGAGCCGCCGCGAAGGCCGAGCCCGGCGGAGGCGGTGGTGCGGGTAGCGGCGGCAGCAGTTGCGCGGCTGTGTTCTGCGGGGGAGGTGGCGGAGGTGGGGTATCCGGGTGCTCGGAACCGTGGGTGGAATCGCCAAGCAGCGACCGGGACCGATAGTCCCCGACCGCTGCAAGTCCCATCCTGATCGGTTCGGGCGCTATTCTGGCGCTCATGACCGGCATTCCCAATTGCCAAATTAGCTGGGAAGCATGCCGGTCCAGGCTTTCGGCCCGCTTTCACGGGTCGGTGCAATTTGCCGAAAACTGTAGGAGTCAGAGCGCGCGATTGATCGAAACGCCGCTGGCGGCTTGCGGCGGCTGCCCGGCCAGCTCGCCGTTGGCGCCGTAGGTTTTCGGACGAGCCTTGGCATTCATCGCCTTGGCCACGTCGGTGAGCAATTCCTCGGTGACCGAGCGGGCAGTGGCGATGACGCGGAGGTTCTCGGCCATCTGGGTGGCCAGCCGATCGTGCCCGCCGAGCAGCGCGTCGACCAGTTGCGGGGCTTCGGCGCGCAGCCGGGCCCCCTGGCGCTGCACCGAGCGGGCAAAGCCCATATAGTCCTGGGCGAGGCGGGTCTTTTCGGCGGTCAGCTGGCCGGCATCCTTGGCGCGGCCGGCGCGGAGCAGGGTGGTTTCCTGGTTCAGCACCACCACCAGGCTCTCGAGCGTCTCCATGGCGAGGCCGCAGAGTTCGGCGGCGGGGAGGGAATCGAGGGCCGCGAGGCGTTCGGCAGCAGCATTCATCATTTCAGCGCTCCGCTGTTTCTTGTTGTTGGAATGGAATTCTGGGCAGCTTCCTGCGCCGCGATGAGATCGGGCAGCAGTGCATCGGCGAGGCCGACGCCGCCCGAGCGGGCCAGCACATCAGCCATCTGTTCGGCCTGCATGCCGCGCCAGGTTTCCTCGGCAAAGCCGCCGCCCATGGCGCTCTCGTCGGTCTTCAGCGAGGCGAACATTTCCTTCATCAAGGTGTTGAGGAAAACGCCCTCAAGATCCTTTGCCTGCTCGCGAAGATGGCCAACCTGGGCGGGAGAAAGGGTGGTCGCCTGCTTTTGGCCGGCATAACCGAGACCGGAGGCCGAGCTCAGCATCACAGCACCTCGATTTCGGCTTGCAGCGCGCCTGAGGCCTTCACCGCCTGGAGGATGGCGATGAGGTCTCGCGGGCTGATGCCCAGGGCATTGAGGCCGTCTACCAGCTGTTGCAGGCTCACCGACTCGGGCACCACCGCGAGCTTGCTTTCGCTGCTCGTCACCGACAGATCGGTGCGCGGCTCGACGGCGGTTTGCCCGAGGCTCAGCGGGTTGGGCTGCACCACCGTCGGGCTCTCGGCAATGGTCACCGTGAGGTTCGACTGGGCCACGGCGACGGTCGAGACCCGCACATCCTTGCCCATGACGATGATGCCGGAGTTCTCGTCGATGATGATCTTGGCTGGCAGGTCGGTCTCGATCACCAGCTGTTCGATGTCGGTCAAGAGGTCGACGATGTTGCCGTTGAAGTTGCGCGGCAGGTTGAGCCGGATGGTCGCCGGATCCTCAGGGGTGGCGCAGGGGACGCCGATGAAATCGTTGATCGCCAAGGCGATGCGGCGCGAGGTTGTGAGGTCGGGGTTGCGCAGGGCGAGACGTAGCGATCGCTGCGCGCCGAGCACGAAACCGATCTCGCGCTCGATCAGGCCGCCCGAGGAGATGCGGCCGGTGGTGGGGACGCCCGAGACCACCGAGGCGGCGTCGCCCTGGGCAGAGAAACCATTGATGGTCACCGAGCCCTGGGCGATGGCGTAGACCTCGCCATCGGCGCCGAGCAGCGGGGTGACCAGCAGGGTGCCGCCCTGCAGGCTCTTGGCGTCGCCCAGTGAGGCGACGTTGACGTCGAGGCGCGAGCCCTGGGTCGAGAAGGCCGACAGGTTTGCCGTCACCATCACCGCAGCAACGTTGCCGGTGCGCATGTTCTCGCCGCGGGTGTTGACGCCCAACCGCTCGAGCATGGCCTGCAGGCTCTGCTTGGTGAAGGGGGAGTTGTTGAGCCCATCGCCGGTGCCGTTGAGGCCGACCACCAAGCCGTAGCCGACCAGTTGGTTGTCGCGTACGCCCTCGATATTGACGACATCCTTGATGCGGGCGGCGGCGGCGTAGCTGACGCTCGGCTGCGGCACCAGCAGCAATGCGGTCATCAGACCCAGCAGGGCACGCTTAAGGTTGAGTTTGGCCATCTGGCAGTCCCCGGAATGCGGCACATCCCCATGCGCCGTGATTGCTCGGGACGTTGCGAGAACCGTGCCAACTTCGCCAATGCATTGAAATCTAATGAGATTGGTATCGACAGTGGCGATGCGGTAAGGGGTGGCCGGCAAGTCCTGCCGGGTGCATTAGCGTTTGCTTAACTGCTGGCGGCAGATTTTGCCGGGCAGTGATGGGGCAGGTGAGTCCGGTGCGGATCGAGAACAATGCGCGGGTAGGCAATGTGGCGGGGCGCTCTGCGGCCGGCCGCAGCGCGTCGACCGGCGTCGCGTTCGAAATCGGGCAGGGGCCGCAGGCTCAGGAGGCCCGGCCGACCGCCACGATCGCCGCCGCGACCTCGCTCGACGCGCTCCTCGCTTTGCAGGCGGTCGAAGATCCGCTGCTCAAGCGCAAGAAGGTTGTGCGTCGTGGCAACCAGCTCATCGATACGCTCGAGGGGCTGCGAGGCGACCTGCTGGTGGGCCGGATGGCCGAGGGACGCCTCAACCAGCTCATGGCTGTGTTGAGCCAGGCGCGGGAGCAGAGCGAGCCCGGGCTGGACGCGTTGCTCGACGATATCGAGCTGCGCGCCCGGGTTGAGCTGGCCAAGCGCGGACTGTACCCCGCCTGACACAGTCGGCATCTGTCCACTCACGGATTAATCACCAAGCTTTTGAAAGCTTGCGAAGCATACCCTTGCGCCACTATAAGGCCGGCCATTAGGGGCGTTTTGGAATCGAGTCAGAATGTCGACTGAAGTTCTTGAATACCGACCTACTCAGGACGAACCGTTTATGAACCCGCGCCAGCGGGAGTACTTCCGGCAGAAGCTGGAGCGGTGGAAGAGCGAGATCCTCGCTGAAAGCCGCGAAACGCTCGAGAACCTGCAGGAAGAAAGCCAGAACCATCCGGACATGGCCGACCGCGCTTCCTCGGAGAGCGATCGGGCCCTTGAGCTCCGCACCCGCGATCGGCAGCGCAAGCTGATTTCAAAGATCGATGCGGCGCTCAAGCGGATCGAGGACGGCACCTACGGCTACTGCGAAGAAACCGGTGATCCGATTGGGATCGCCCGGCTCGACGCCCGGCCGATCGCCACGCTCTCCCTGGAAGCCCAGGAAATGCACGAGCGGCGCGAGAAGGTGTACCGCGACGAATGACAACGAGGCCCGCAGCGATGCGGGCCTTGTCGTTTTCTGAGTGGATGGACGATTGGTGGCGCTCGCCGTCAGCGGCCGAGCAGCATGGCGAGCTTGGCCGCTACCATGCGCACGACGAAGGCGAGCGGCGTACCGCTGACAGCAGGCAGGTCTGCCGGCACGGTGACGCCGGCGGGTACAAACCTTGTCTGAATGCGCATCTCCAGCGGCGCCGCCGGTGGGACGATGCGGCTGCGATAGACCGGGGTCCAGTGCAGGATCGGGTCGATGCGGACCAGCATGGCCGAGTTGCAGCAGCCGGCAACCATGCGACTGGTGGTCGATTCCGGCTTCAGCTTGTAGCCCTCGAGCCGATCGGCGCCTTTGGTGCACTGCACTCGGTCGATCCGATAGAGCGCGTAGGGAGTGCCGCGGCCGGCATCGAGAATTCTGGCGGCGCCGGGCAGGGCCTCGATCATGGCCGAGCCGGCCTGGCAGTCGTCGCAATGGCAGACAACGCTGATCAGCGGCGCGCCGGTCAGCTCGACCTCGACTTCGCCGCAGGCGCAACGCGCAATGTGGCGGGCCGTCATCGCTGCCTCCCGTAGGCGGCGAGAAACACTCTCACACCGGTCTCGGCGTTGCGGCGCAGCTCCGCTTGACTGGGAATGGCGTCGTCGCCGAGCAACATGGCCCGGTTCAGCGGGGCTGACATGATCAGCCAGTTAAAGTGCTCTGCCGCGATTGCCGGGTCATCGATCCTCAGCAGGCCCCGGCTGGCGAGGTCGGTGAACACCGCTGCCAGCATCTTCATGGCGCGCGCCGGACCGCGTTCGTAGAGCACCCGGGCCAGCTCGGGGAAGCGCGTCACCTCGCCGATCACCAGACGCCGCAACTGCATGATGCGCGGTGTCAGCACGACGGTCAGCTGGCGGAGGGCGTACTCGACCAGATAGTCGGGCAGGCTCTCGTCCTGGCCCAACTGCGCCACGTCGTTATGCACGGTATCGCCGGCGCCGGTGGTCATGCCGCCTACGATCTCGATGAACAGCGCTTCCTTCGATGAGAAGTGCTTATAGACGGTCTGTTTGGAGACCGATGAGAGGGCGGCAATCTCATCCATGTTGGTGCCGAGATAGCCGCTCTTCAGGAACACTTCGGTCGCCGCGTCGAGGATCGCCCGGCGTTTGCGGGCCGAACGGCCGTCGCCTTCCACCTCCGGGTGTTCGTTCACTTCCGACGCCATCGACCTGCCTCTTTCCCGGATATCCACAACCGCGATTGACAATACAGTACTGGACAGTCTAGTTTCTGACAATAGCACGGAACTGGACGGTCCAGTTCTATTCGTGCCGGCGACCCTCGGTCGTCGTGAGAAGCAGGGAGAGTTGCATGACGAAGCAGAGCTTCGTGCTGGCTGCTGCGGTGGTTGGGGCGCTTGCCCTGACAATCCCCTTGGCTCTGGCCGAGACCGCAACCAAGCCGCATTCCGAAAACCACGTCACAGGAGACGTTTCGATGACCAATGCCAGCAAGCCGGCCACCCTCAAAGTCCCCGGCGCGACGCTCTACTACGAGGTGCAGGGTAGCGGCCCGACACTGCTGATCATCCCCGGCGGTCCGCAGGATGCGGGAGTATTCGCCGAGCTGTCGCAGCGCCTTGCCGACCGCTACACCGTCGTTGCTTACGACCCGCGCGGCAACTCGCGCTCCAGCTTCGAGGGTGAGATCAAGCCATTGCTGATGGACCAGCAGGCCGACGATGCCGCGGCGCTGATCGAAGCACTCGGCAACGGTCCGGCCTACGTGTTCGGCACCAGCGGCGGGGCGCAGATCGGCCTCAACCTGGCGGCCCGGCACCCCGAGCTGGTGCAGACGCTGGTGGCGCATGAGCCACCTTCGATGATGCTGATGGACGATCCGAGCACGGCGGTGGCGGCCGACCAGGCGCTCTATGACACCTACGTCAAAGAGGGCGTCGATGCGGCGATGGGGATGTTCTTCTCGATGAACGGGCTCGAGGAGGCGGGCGACGCGGCCGAAGCACCACCCGAGTTCGAGATGCCGCCGGAAGAAGCCGAGACCTTTGCGCGGGTCAGCGGCAATTTCGAGTACTGGCTGGCACATGGCATGCTGCCACTGTCGCTTTACACCCCGGATGTAGCGACGCTGAAGGCGGGTAAGCCGCGGATCGTCGTCGCCATCGGGGAGGCTTCGGCCGGCCAGCCGATCGAGGAAGTGAGCCTGGCGCTGACCAACAAGCTCGGCATCGCGCCGACGAAATTCCCCGGCGACCACATGGGTTTCGGCCCGCAGGCGGCAGAGTTTGCCGAGGCGCTGCACACTGCGTTCGCCAACTGAGGGGAGGGATTAGCATGCATATCCAGTTCGCCGAACTGCCGGTGTTCAACCAGGACCGGGCCATCGCCTTCTACGTCGATAACCTCGGTTGCGAGGTCGCCGCCGACGCGCCGATGGGCGAGGACGGTTGGCGCTGGATCGAGATGAAGTTCCCGGGCGCGCGCACGGCGCTGCACTTCCTCCGCCGCCCCGACGACAGGCCATCGGCCGAGCCAGTGCTGGTGCTGGTCGAGGCCGACGTGGCGGGAACCATCGAGCGGCTCCGCGCCAAGGGCGTCGAGATCATCACCGAGCCGGGTGAGGCGCCGTGGCAGCCGGGCCGGGTGGTGGCGGAGTTCCGCGACAGCGAGGGCAACCGGATGGTGGTTGGTAGCCACTGAACTCGGAGGTCTCGGCGTGCGCCGGGACCTCCAATCATTGTTCTTGATCAGCGGAAGGTCCTGAAGGAGGAGATGTTGCCGTCCAGCCACCAGGGCAGGATGGGGACATCGCGGTTGAAGTCCTCGCAGCGGCGGAAGTTGCGATCCTCGCAGACCTCAACCGTCATGGAGCCGCTGATGCTGATCGAGGCGATGCGGTTGTTCCAGGAACCGAGATCGCGGTTGCTGTCGCCGACACCGACACAGAAGCTGCGGCCGCGGAAGCGAGTATCGTCGTAAAAGCAGGCACGCCGCCGGGCGCCGTCGCCACCGCCACCGCCGCCGGTGCGGGAGAGAAAGTTCTGCGAGACCCAGCCGCTCGGGCCGCCGTGGTTGATCCAGCACCAGCCGCCGCTGCAATTGCTGATCCGCACGCTCTGACCGGAGCGCAACACGTCGACCACGGCATAGTTAGTGCCCGGTCCGCGGCGAACGTTGACGTTCGAGGTCGCCACGGCATTGCCGGCGCCGCTACCGCCGCCCGGATTATCGGGGACGATGACGAAGGTTTCCTGCGCCAGTGCTGACACCGAGCCGATGCCGACGAGCAAGCAGATCGTGAGTAGAAATGCGCTGATCCTATGCATTGTACGCTCCCGTACAGAGATGGCGTAAGAGGTTCGCCGTTGATGCGTGGTGTATTAGCATTCCGGTGGGCCGCAGGTGTCAAGACTGCTGCCTTCAGTTCAGCGGCGCTGAATCTCCATGACAAATTGTTGCTGCGTATTTGATGTGACATTGTGGGTAGGTCGCGAGCAGAAGCTTAGGCAATAGCTGCGTTTGCTGGTGCATTGCTGACGCGGAGAGCCCCCATGGCTCGCATCAAGTTGTTGCGCCGCCTACCTCACGAGGTGAGAGGTTGAGCACCAAGCCCGCCACGCCGCGCCAGATCCGCGAGCCCTCGTACTTCGATGCCTTGGCGCCGCTTGTCGTCCTCGCCGTGCTGATCGCCGGCGCGGTGATGCTGTTCGGCCTCGAGGCGACCGATGGACCGCTGCAGGTGGCGATCATCCTTGCCGCGATGTTCACCTCGTTCATTGTGCTGAAGAACGGCCACAGCTGGGAAGAGGTGGCCGAGGCCGGTCGCAAGGGCGTGTCCTCGGTGGTGGGCGCCATCTTCATCCTGTTTGCAGTGGGCGCGCTGATCGGCACCTGGAACATGGCGGGAACCATCCCGACGCTGGTCTACTACGGCATCCAGGTGATCAACCCCGACTGGTTCTATCTCGCCTCGCTCCTCGTCTGCGCCGCCATCGCCATGGGGATCGGCAGCTCGTGGACCACCGCGGGAACCATCGGGGTCGGGCTGGTGGGCCTGTCGTTCCTCGCCGGCGTGTCGCCGGCCATCACCGCCGGGGCCGTGATCTCGGGCGCCTATGTGGGCGAAAAACTCTCACCGCTGTCGGAGACGGCAATCCTTGCCGCGCAACTCACCGGCACCACCATCTACGAGCACCTGCGGGCGCAGGTCTGGAGTTCGGTGCCGGCGCTGGTCATCGCGGCGATCGGGTTCTTCGTCCTCGGCTGGGCCGACAATTCGAGCGGTGCCAGCGACAGCGTGATCGCCTCGGAGCTGCTGGCGCTGTCAAAACTGTTCAACATCACGCCGCTGACGCTGCTGCCATTGGTGCTGCTGGTGGTGCTTTCAATCCTCAAGGTGCCGCCGTCGCTGGCCATCATCGGTTCGGCGCTGTCGGCGGCGTTGCTCGCCCCCTTCCTGCAAGCCGAGGCGGTGCTGCGGTTCGTCAATGCGCCCGATCTTGCCGAACCGCTGGCCTTCGTGAAGGCGGGCTGGCAGGCGATGTCGTCCGGGTTCGAAGCCAAATCAGGTATCGAGGTGGTCGACAACCTGCTGTCGCGCGGCGGCATGGCGAGCATGCTGCTGACCATCTGGCTGATCCTCGGTGCGCTGGTTTACGGCACGCTGCTCGACGAGTTCGGATTGCTGCTGAAGTTGGTGACGCCAGTGCTGATGCGGGCCCGCAGCACCGGGTCCCTGGTTGCCACGGTGGTTGGTACGGCGTTTGGCCTCAACATCGTAGCGGGCGACCAGTACGTCGCCGTGGTGCTGCCGGCGCGGATCTTTCGGGCCGAGTTCAAGAAGCGCGGGCTCGCCGCGACCAACCTGTCGCGCGCCGTGGCGGATGGCGGCAGCGTCACCTCGCCGCTGATCCCGTGGAACTCCTGCGGGGCCTATATGGCGGCAGTGCTCGGCGTGCCGACGCTGATCTACCTGCCGTTCTGCCTGTTCAACATCGCGAGCCCGCTGGTCACCATGCTGCTGGGGTTCAGCGGGTTCCGGATCGAACGGGTCGAGCCGGAGGTGGAGGAGGCACCTGCCGAGGTTGTGTCGCCGTAGGCATCCCGCCGACCTGCCGTTCCATAGTTAGAGCGCCTTAAGCGCTAAGCCGCGGCCTCACCCCTGCTGTCGTCCAGCGCCCCCACCATGTACTGCACCAGCTCGGTGGCGTTGGTATCGCCCGTCCGCTTCTCGGCGACCTTGCGGCCGCGGTGCATCACCACGATGCGGTCGGCGACGGCGAAGACGTCGGGCATGGTGTGGGTGATGAGGATCACCGGCACGCCCTGTTCGCGCAGGCGCCGGATCAGTTCCAGCACCTTCTGCTGTTCGGGCACGCCGAGATTGTTGGTCGGCTCATCCATGATCATCAGCCGGGCTTTCCAGTAGATGGCGCGGGCGATGGCGACGGCCTGGCGCTGGCCGCCCGAGAGGCTCTCGATCGGCTGGGTGAGGCTGGGGAACTGGATATCGAGCGTCGCGAGGCTCTGCTCGGCTTCGGCCAGCATCAGCTTGTCGTTGAGCGTGTTGATCAGTCCGCCGAGATAGCGGTGCTTCACCTCGCGGCCGAGGAAGATGTTGGCGGGCACGTCGAGATTGTTGGCCAGCGCCAGATCCTGGTAAATCGTCTCGATCCCGGCGCTGCGCGCGTCGATCGGCTTGGGGAAGCTCACCGGCTTGCCTTCGAAGCGGATCTCGCCTTCGTCGGGCAGGTGCACACCGGAGACGCACTTGATCAGCGTCGACTTGCCGGCGCCGTTGTCGCCGAGCAGCGCGACGACCTCGCCGGGGTGGATGTCGAGGCTGACATCGTTGACGGCGGTGAGGCCGCCGAAGCGCTTCACCATATTGCGGATCGACAGCACCGGCTCGGTCATGATCCCCTCCCACGGCGGCCGAGGATCAGGTCGCGTGACTGGTCGATCAGCACCGCGATGATCACAACGGCGCCGACGACGATGAATTGCCAGAACGCCTGGACGTTCATCATCACCAGCCCGGTGGTCAGCACCGCGATGATCAGCGCGCCGATCACCGTGCCGACGATCGAGCCGGCGCCGCCGAACAGGCTGACGCCACCGATGATCACCGCGGCGATGGAACTCAGGAGCAGCGGATCGCCGATCACCGCCGAGCCGGCGGTGAAGCGCAGCGTCGAGAGGAAGCCGGCGATGCCGGCGGTGACCGAACTCAGCATGTAGAGCTTGACGATGTGCCGATCGACCGGGATGCCGGTGCGCAAAGCCGCCTGCATGTTGCCGCCGATGGCGTAGGTGTGCCGGCCGAACTGGGTGCGGTTGAGGATGAACATGCAGATCAGCACCACGATGGCGGTGATCACCACCGGCCAGGTGAAGATGCGGTCCATCTGGCGCAGCATGGCGCCGGTGACATCGGGGCGGAAGAATGCGTAGAAGCCGCCGCCCTCGCCGTTGACCACATAGAACAGCGATTCATTGCCGTAGTCGCGGATATCGGCCGGCAGACCAATGACGGTGGTGTTCTCGGAGAACAGCAGCGCCATGCCGCGCACGATGAAGGACGAGCCGAGCGTCACGATGAAGGCCGGCACCTTCAGCTTGGCGATGATCAGCCCGTTGACAAGGCCGACGCCGGCCGAGGCGGCGACTGCCGCGAGAAAGCCGAGCGTGGCGGAGAGCAGCAGGGGGGCGCCGGCATTGAACGAGGCGCGGATGGCGTGAGCCGAGACCACCGAGGCGAGGCTCATGACCCAGCCGACGCTGAGATCGATGCCCGCCGAGATGATGACGAAGGTCTGCCCGAGCCCGAGCAGCAGCACAGGGGTGATGGCGACGAGGATGTTCATCGCGTTGCGCAGCGTCAGGAAGGTGGCGCCGCCGGCCAGTGGTACCGCGATGATGAAGAAGACGATCATCAGGCCGAGAAAGGCCCAGGCCCACAGCCGGCTGGCCATCAGGATGAAGCGCTTGTCAGGCGGAAGCCGGGGCTTCGCCGGAATTGCGTTGCTGTCGGTCACGGGCGCCCCGGTGGTGGAGTGACGGAATCGGCCGGGGCATCAGCCCCGGCCGGGTTCGGAGCGTGGGCTAGTTGCCGACCTTGTAGATGAAGCGCGCGTATTCGGGATCGGCGACATTGTCCTTGTCGATGATGGCGAACCCGGTCTCGACGCGGCGCGGCAGGCTGGTGACGCCGGCATGGTCGGCGACGGCGAACTGCACCGCCATATAGCCCATGTCGAACGGCTTCTGCGCCAGCACCAGGCTGACCACGCCCTTGCCCATCAGTTCGATCGCTTCGGCGGTCGCGTCATAGGCGACGACCTGCACGTGCCCGCCGAGGCCGGCATTGACCACCGCATTACCCGCGCCGCCGGCGCTGAACACGTTGGTGCCGAACACGCCGGCGAGGTCGGGGTTTTGCTCGATCACCGCGGCGGTCTGCTGCGCTGCCTTGTTCTGGTCATCGAGGTTGTAGTCGGGTCCCAGTACCTTGATGTCGGGGAACTCGTTCTTCATCACCTCGGCAAAACCCTGTTCGCGGCCTTCGACCGACGAGACGTTGGGATTGGTGGAGTTGATGTAGACGGTGCCCTTGCCGCCGATTGCCTTGGCGAGGCCGCGGGCCGAGATGCGGCCGCCTTCGACGTTGTCCGAGCCGATATAGCTGATCGGGAATTTGACCGGGCCGTTCGCATAGTCGCCATCGCCTAGGAAGGTATCGACGGTGATGACCTTGATGCCGGCATCGAGCGCTGCCTGCAGCGGCGCCACCATCTGGTCCTTATCTGTGGGAGCGGTGATGATGTAGTTGAGGTCGCCGCGCGCCACCATCGCGTCGAGGATCGGGGTCTGCGCTTCGACACCCCAGGTTGGCGGCACCTGTGTCACCACTTCGACGCCGAGGTCCTTGGCCGCGGCTTCGACGCCCAGTTGCATGACCTGGTAGAACGGATCGACCACGCCCGGCAGGAAACCGATCTTGATGTCGGCGGCCGAGACGGTGGCAGTAGAGAGTAATAGCGTGCCCAGCAGGGCAGCAGTCATCGTCGACGCGTTGCGCATCGAAACCTCCCCTCATTGTTATGATCTGGCGGCTCCTTTGATCTCCGCCGCCGGATCAACGACGATAGGCCTGCGCAACGGCATTTGTAAACTGGCCGGATATATTCAAGCCGCGCTAGCTCAACACGATTTCTCGCTCGATGCCGATCGCCTCGAGGAAGTCGCGGTCGTGGCTGACCACCAGCAGCGCGCCGTCATAGGCGCTCAAGCCAGTCTCGACCGCCTCGATGGCGTGGATGTCGAGATGGTTGGTCGGCTCGTCGAGGATCAGCAGCTCAGGCGGCCTGCCGCTGCCGATGGTGCAAGCGAGGCCGGCGCGCAGCATCTCGCCGCCACTCAGCTGCCCCACCGGCTTCAGCGCCGCATCGGCACGGAACATGAAGCGGGCGAGAGCAGAGCGCGCGGTGGTCTCGCCGTCGTCCGGGTTCAGTCGCAGGTAGTTCTCGCGGATGGTCTGAGAGGGATCGAGCAGGCTCACCTCCTGGTCCAGCAAAGCATGGCGTCGGGCGATGCGCACCGCACCGCTCACCGGAGCGAGTCCGCCAGTCATCAGGCGGAGCAGCGTGGTCTTGCCGGAGCCGTTCGGGCCGGTGATCGCCACCCGCTCCGGGCCGGTGATGGCAAAGCTCAGGTTCCTGATAACCGGGGCTTCGGGGACCGGGCCGCCGGTGAGCCGATCGAGCTGCAGCACGGTGGTGCCGTTCGATAGTCCGCTCGGCTCGAGCCGCACGGCCATGGGCTGCAGCACCTCGATCTCGGCTTTGGCTGCGGCGAGGGCAGTGCTGGCCGAAGCGCGGCGGCGTTCACTGAGCTTCATCTGCTCGCCGCTGGTATTCTCGGCATTCATCTTCATGCCGCCCAGCATGATGCGCGGAATATCGCCCCTGGCGGCCTTGCGTGCGCCGGCGCCATCTTTCTTGGCTTTGCGTTCGCGCATCAACTGGGTCTTGCGATCGAGTTCGCCCAGCGTCCGCTCGGCACTGGCGAGGCCCTGCTCGGCGGCCGCCAGCTCGATGGCCTTGCGCTCCTGGTAGAGGTCCCAGTTGCCGCCATAGGTGCGGGCGCCGATGGTGGTGAGTTCGACGATGGCATCCATCTCACGCAGCAGGGCGCGATCGTGGCTGACGACGATGGCGCCGCCGCGCCAGCGCTTCAGCAACTCCGTCACGGCAGCACGGCCATCGCGGTCGAGGTTGTTGGTGGGCTCGTCGAGCAGCAGCATATCAGGCTCTGCGATCAGCAGCGCCGCCAGCGACAGCCGGGTGCGCTGCCCGCCGCTCAGTGTGTCGGTGGGACGATCGAGCGCCAGAGGGGGCAGGGCGACATCGGCGAGGGCCGTTTCAATCCGCCCTGGCAGCAGCCAGTCTGCTGCTTCGGCGTCTTCGACAGAGCCCGTGCCAGCCTCGAGCCGGTCGAGCCGCGCCAACTGCTCGGTGCAGCCAAGTGCGTCGGCGACCGCGGCATCGGAGCGCTGCACCGTCTGCCGCAGCACGCCCAGTGTGCCGGAGACAACGATCTCGCCACTGCTGGGCGTGAGCTCGCCGAGCAGCAGTTTCAGCAAGGTGGTCTTGCCGGTGCCATTGCGACCGATCAGGCCGGTACGATTGGGCCCGAAGGAAAGATCGAGATCTGAGAAGAGGGCGACGCCATCAGGCGTCTTGTAGCTCACCGCTTTGAGCGAAATAGAACCGGGCATGGTTGGACTCCGGGTGACGGATCAGGGCGTGTTGATCGGTCATGCGGATATCCATGGGGACCTGCCGGTTGGTGCTGCGGATGGGCGGAAAATAGGGAGGTTCGCCCGGATGTCAACCTTTGGCATTGCGGTCACAAGCCTGAGAGCAGGCGTAACCATGCGCGCGGGAGGCGCGAATGATGCTGCGAGGAGAGGCGCCTGCCTCCCGAACTCAGCTGAACAGGATCCCGATGATGAAACTTCCTCTTGCCGTTGCCATGTTGGCCTCCATGCCGGCCTTCGCTGGCGCTGGCCTCGCCGAGGGGACGCAACCGGCAGCGGTAGTGGAGCTCTTTACCAGCCAGGGCTGCTCGTCCTGTCCGCCGGCCAATGCCAACCTGATCGAACTCAGCCGCCAGCCGGGAGTTCTCGTCCTCAGCTTTGCGGTCACCTACTGGGATTATCTCGGCTGGAAGGACAGTTTCGGCAAGGAGGAGTTCACCGAGCGGCAGCGCGTCTACGAGCCGCCGCTGCAGCAGCGTGGACCGTACACGCCGCAGATGGTGGTCAACGGGCGCGCCACCGTGGTCGGCAACGATCTGGGGCAGGTGCAGCAGCTGATTGCCAGCACGCCATCTCCGGCAGGACCGCCGGTTTCGCTGTCCGCCAGCACCGTACGGATCGGTGCCGGGGCAGCCTCGACCGGGGCCGATGTCTGGCTGGTGCGCTACGATCCGAATGTCGTCGAGGTGCCGGTGGGTCGCGGTGAGAACACCGGCCGCACGCTGCCACATTCCCATGTGGTGCATAGCCTCGAGCGGCTCGGGACGTGGTCAGGCGCCGAGCTGTCGCTGACCTTCGAGCCAGCCGCAAGAGAGCTTCGCACGGCGGTGCTGGTACAGGAACCGAACGGCGGCCCGATCCTCAGCGTCGCCACCGACTGAGCATCACGGCGGATCGATCGTGCGATTGGCTGCAATCGCCGCGAACCAGTTGGGCGGGCGCTCGATCATCCGGCGCACCACCGGGCGTTCCGGGCCCTGGTGCAGTTTGCGCAGTTGCTCGCCGATCACCTCGTCGGCATGGGTGAGCCGCTGGTTGTGCCGGGCGTATTCGGTCCAGGTCGGGCTCTTGTAGCTTTCGACCCACACATCGGTCTCACTGAGGTCGCGGCGCAGCACCCATTCGCGGGCGCCGTCGCGCATCCGCACCCGCTTCCTGTCGGCCATGACGCGGAGGAACTCGCGCACATCCTGCGGACGGATCTTGTACTCGATGCTGATGACGATTGGGCCGGAGCGCGGTTCGATCGGCAGGGCGATCTGCGGCTCCTGCCAGCGGTTGGCGGGATCGAGATCGAGCATGACGCGTGGCGGGATCTGCAGCAGCAACCCGACGCCCGCGCCGATGACCAGGGCGACAGCCGAGGCGAGCAGCGCGTTGCCGACGCCGAACTGCTCGCCGGCAACACCCCACAGCCAGCTGCCGGCGGCGAGGCCGGCAAAGGTGGCAGTCTGGTAGAGCGACAGCGAGCGGCCGACCACCCAGCGCGGGGTCGAGAGCTGCACGGTGACGTTGAACAGCGTCAGCGCCAGTACCCAGCAGGCGCCACCCAGCAGCAGCGCGATGCCGGTAAGCCACGGCGAGGGGCTTAGGCCGGTGACCGCGGCGCAGATAGCGAAGCCGAGAAAGGCGAGGCGGACAATGGCTTCGCTGGAGAATTGTTCGGCGAGGCGCGCGCTGATCAGCGCGCCGCCGACCGCACCGAGGCCGAAGGCGCCGAGCAGCAGACCGTAGACCAGCGGTCCGCCACCGGGGATCTGGCTCGCCACCACCGGCAGCAGCGCCAGCACCGAGCTGGCGCTCAGGCCGAACAGGAAGCTGCGGACCAGCACTTTGCCCAGCTGTGGTGACAACGCCATGTAGCGGATGCCGGCAAACATTGCGGCGCCCACCGCCTCGCGCGGCAGCCCGGCAGGAGCAGGGGCCGGCTTCCAGCGCAGCAGCACGAACAGCAGCCCGAGATAGCTGACGAGGTTGACGGCGAATGCCGCCGCCGCACCGGCTACAGCAACGATGATGCCGCCCACCGCGGGCCCGAGGCTGCGCGAGAGATTGAAGCCGATGGAGTTGAGCGCCACGGCCGAGCCGACGCTGGAGCGCGGCACCAGGTCGCCCACCGAGGCCTGCCAGGAGGGGTTATTCAGCGCCGTGCCGCAGCCGATGAGGAAGGTAAAGGTGAGCAGCAGCCAGGGGGTGATCAGCCCGAGCAGGGCGCTCAGGGTGAGCAGTGCCGATACCGCCAGCATGAAGAACTGCGCCACCAGCATCACCCGGCGGCGCGGGAAATTGTCGGCGATAGCGCCGCCGAGCAACGAAAACAGCATGATCGGCAGCGAGGTGGAGGCCTGGACCAGCGCCACGAGATCGACCGAGTTGGTCAGCGCCGTCATCATCCAGGCGGCACCGACGCCCTGGATCAGGGCGCCGAAGCTCGAGACGAGGTTCGCCACCCAGATGTTGCGGAACGTTCCATGCTGCAGCGGCTGCAGGACCGATGGTCGATCCTTGGCCATGGTTACCCCCGATCAGCTCAGGTAGCGGCGCGTCAGGTGCTCCTGGAAGTGCCTGGAGTTCAGCTTCTCGCCGGTGGCGCGCTGCAGCAGCTCGGGTGTCGAGTACTTGCTCGCCTGGCTCCAGATGTTTTCCCGCCGCCAGTCGTTGATGCCGACGAAGCGGCCGTTGCGCATATCCTCGCGGGCATTGGGCTGGTCGCGCTCAATGGCGCTCCACAGCTGCGCCGCGATGATGGCGCCGAGCGTGTAGCTCGGGAAATAGCCGATGGCGCCCGACGGCCAGTGCACATCCTGCATCGGGCCATCCTTCATGTTGTCGATGGTCGAGAGCCCCAGATACTCGCGCATCTTGGCGTCCCAGGCCGCCGGCACGTCCTTGGGCGCCAGCTTGCCGCTGATCAGGTCCTGCTCGATCTCGAAGCGCAGGATGACGTGCAGCGGGTAGGTGGCTTCGTCGGCGTCGACGCGGATCAGGCCGCGCTCGATGAAGTGCACATGCGCCAGCACATCCTCGAGATCCCAGCCAGCGATGGCGTCTTCGCCGAGCTTCTCGCGCACATGCGGCATGGCCCATTCCCAGAATTCCGGCGAGCGGGCGATCTGCTTTTCGACGAACAGGCTCTGGCTTTCGTGCATGGCCATGCCACGGGCCCGGCCCACCGGCCAATGCGTCCACTCCTTGGGCAGGCCCTGCTCGTAGAGGCCGTGACCGGTCTCGTGCAGGATGCCCATCAGCGAGGTGAGGAATTCACCCTCGGTATAGCGGGTGGTCATGCGGATATCGGTGGGCACGCCGCCGCAGAACGGATGGTGCGAGACGTCGAGCCGGCCGTGCGCGAAATCGAAGCCGACGGCTTCCATCATCACAAGTCCCAGCGCCTTCTGCCTGTCGATGGCGAACGGCGCGTTGAGCGGCTTCAGCGGACGCTTCGCCAGCTTCTCGTCCTGGTGGGCGAGGGCGGCCGGAACGAAATCCTTGAGGAAGGTCTTGAGGTCGTTGAGCACCGGCGCCACCTCGGCGACGCGGTTGCCGGGGTCATATTGTTCCATCAGCGCGTCATAGGGCGACAGACCCAGCACGTCGGCGCGCAGTTGCGCTTCCTCGCGCGCCGTCGCCACGAGGCCCTCGAAGGCCGGGAGGAACCCGGCCCAGTCGCCGGTCGGGCGGAGCTCGCGCCACAGCTGCTCGGCGCGGATGCGGGCGTTCACTTGCTTGCGTACGAAATCGGCGGAGAGGCAGGTCATGTTGGTGTGGACGCGGCGGAACTCGCGAATGGCGAGGCGCTGCATCTCATCCAGCGGCTCGGCCTCGGCATCGCCCAGCCAGTCGCCGACTTCCGGCGCTGTGGCCATCTCATGGTACATGCCGGCCAGCATCGACATGGTTTCGGCGCGCTTCTCGCCGCCGCCCACCGGCATCATCACCGCCTCATCGACGCCCAGCATGGACTGCGCATGTTCAATGGCTTCGAGCTTACGGCTCAGCGCGTCGAGTTTGGAGAAGGCGGAGTTGGGAGTGGCCATGTCGCGATCCTGAACTGAGGGCCGACTTGCGTAACGCCATTCCCAATCAATGTCATCCCCGGCCCGGAGGCCGCGTCATTCGTCCTTACCGGGTTGTTTCCACAGCCCCATCGCCAGTGCTCCAGCGATCGCGAGCGCAATGCCGATGCCGATCCCCATGCCGATGCTGCCGCTGATCATGCCGATGACGACACCGAGCGCAACGCCGACACCGATGACGATTCCATAGTTCCTGCCGCGCATTGCTGCCTCCGACGTTGCTGCATGGTTTGCGAACGAATGGGGGCAGGCAGGGTTCCGATAAAAAGACGGCCGCCCCAGCGGGGCGACCGTCGGTATCGTCAGAGCGCGGCGCGGCAGACGACACGCACCTGGTAGGCGGTGTTGTCGAGGTGGCTGTAACCGCCCTGGGCAGAGTCGTGATCGCCCTGCTTGTTGTTCCTCTTGGTATCCGCGTAGGCGGCGAAGCCGATGAAGGCGAGGGCGGTGGTCTTGCGGTCGTTCGACAGCACCTGGGCCTTGGTCATGCCCTCGGCGATCTTCTCCTTCATCAGGTTGTCGCAGGCGGTCTTCGGCGTCGTCATCCAGGAGAGGCTGCCGGGCTTGGCGTGGACTTCGAGGCTCTTGCCGTAGACGTCCCAGCCTTCGGACCTGCCGACATCCTTCTTGAACAGGCTGTTGTTCTTGCCGATGCCGAAGATCTCGACCTTCCAGACGCGGTTCTGGCCCGCCGCCTTGGCAAAGACGCGGACGATGTACTTGTGGGCCTTCTGCTCGGAGCCGGTATAGCCCGAAGACCGGGCGTCGACATAGATCGGCTCCATGTCGATGCCTTCGGCGACGATATCGACCTTGGCCATGTTGCTGCCGGCGTGGGCAGGGGTGGTTGCCGCGAGCGGCGCTGCAACTGCGATCGCGATCGGCAGTGAAAGCAGCGCGAGGCGGCGGGTAAGTCTTGTGACGTTCATGGTAGTTACTTTCGTTCAGTGAAGTGAGACTGCCAAAAGCCTGCGCCGCTCGGCCTAAACCATCACTGAATTCGCCGTTCACCTGGCTAAGCGATTGTCTTTGAATGGGGAAAGGGCGCAGCCGGGGAGACTGCGCCCTCTGGGGCAGGTTCTGTTCTGGAACCGGCCGAGGCTGACGGCACCAATGGGGGATTGTGCCGTCAGCGATGGGGAAGGGGTCCGTAGGAGGCGCCCGAGGCGCCTCCCCTAGGCTTAGAAGGGGAGGATCGCGTCGGCGATCTGCTGGCCGTAGCGGGGTTGCTGGACCTGGGTGATCTGGCCGCGGCCGCCGTAGGAGATACGGGCTTCGGCGATCTTGGACGAGGGGATGGTGTTGTCGGCGTGGATATCCTCGGGACGCACGATGCCGGCGACGATCAACTCGCGCACTTCGAAGTTCACCCGCACTTCCTGCCGGCCCTCGATCACCAGGTTGCCGTTGGGCAGCACCTGCACCACGACGGCGGCGACCTGGGTGGCGAGGCTTTCCTTGCGGTTCACCGAGCCCGAGCCGCCATCGGCCATATCGCCCGAGGTGGTGATCTTGCCCGATGCCTGCACATCGGCCAGCGGCACCTTGCCGCCGAAGATCGAGCCGAGCACGCCGCCGACGCTGCCTTCCGACGACGAGGTGCGCTCGCGATCGGTAGAGTTCGAGATCTTGGCGCTGTCGTCGATGGTCACCACCACCGTCAGGATGTCGCCGATCTTGTGGGCGCGCTGATCCTTGAAGAAGCCGCGGGCCTCGTTGGAGAACAGCGAGTTGGGCTGGTACGAGGCGACCACCGGTTCGGGCATCGGCATTTGCACCGGGCGATAGCCGGCCTGGGCGGTGGGGTCGGAGATGGCGGTCAGGCGCGGCTGCTGGCCGACCGAGGCGAGCTGATCCATGGTCGAGCACCCGGCGACGAGGGCGGTGAGCGCGAGGGCGGCGAAGAGTTTCATCGGGTGCATTTTCATTGTCCTTTCGCCCGTCACAGTCCGGCGACCTGAAGCTTGGCGGCGGCGGTGGTGATCTCCACCGCGCCATTGGCGGTCGCGACGCCGTTGAGGATTTTCCGGGTTACGCTGTTCATCACCTGCACCGGCTGGCCGGTGGCGGCGTCGCCAAGCGACTGGCCGACCACGGTCAGGGTCATCGGGCCGGTGCGCAGCAGTACGGTGACCTCGGTGTTACGGCGCACCGCCAGCGGCTCGGTCACGTCGGTCGACTTCAACATGACGCCGGCTCGCGAGTTGCGGCGGAGTTGCTTGCCGAGCAGATCGTCGAGGTTCTCGACGCCGGACTGGTCGGCGAAAGCGAGCGAGACCCGCTTCATTTCGATGTCGGCCGGGGTCAGCACCGCGCCGGCCTTCAGCGAGGCGGCAAGGTGCGGGACTTCGACCAGCAGGTCGATGCTGCCCGAGACGTCCACCGGCAGTTCCATGCCGGCGACCTGGAAGCGGGCGGCAAAGCTGGCCGCACCCGGCTGGTAGCGCAGCGCCAGCAGCGTCACCGGGGTCTCGACGGCCTCGGCATTGTAGCTGAGCGCCGGATTGTCGAAGCGGGTGTGAAGCTCGGCGCCCTGAGGGAGCAGGCCGCGGACGGCGAGGTCGGCGGAGATCAGGTTCGAGAAGGTGGTGGTGTCGACGACCGTGGCGCGACGCTCGACGCGGACGCTGAGCAGCCCATCCTGGGTATAGTCGATAAGGCCGGCCTTTGCAGCGGCGGACCGCACCGCTTCGAGGCTGACGATGCCGGTGGTGCCGGGCTCTGGCGCACGGAACAGCGCGCGTTCGGCGAGCAGACCGGCATCCGCGAACATGTCGCCGACGGTGATGACCGGGTGGTTGACCGAGACCTCGGCCCTGAGCGCCGGCGCGGCGAGCGCCGTGGAGCCGGCAAGGAGGGAGAACAGGGCAGGGAGGATGAACTTGTGCATCTAGCTTCTCCCGATCAGCGCAGCTGGCTGGCCGACTGCATCATCTCGTCGGCGCCGGAGATGACGCGGGCGTTCATCTCGTAGGCGCGCTGAGCGGCAATCAGGTCGGCGATTTCGGTGACGGAGTTGACGTTGCTCGCTTCGAGATACTCCTGCAGCAGGTCGCCCATGCCGTCCTGGTTGGGCGTACCTACCTGGGCCGGGCCGCTCGAGGCGGTTTCGACGAACAGGTTGTTGCCGGCGGAAGCGAGGCCCGCCTTGTTGACGAAGCGCGCCAGCTGCAACTGGCCGACAGTGGTCGGCGTGGTGTCATTGTCGAGGAACACCTCCACCGTGCCGTCGGGGCTGATCGACACCGAGTTGGCGTTGCCGGGAATGGTGATGCCGGGCTGGATCTCGTAGCCGTCGACATTGACCAGCTGGCCCTCGGGGCTGCGCTCGAACGAGCCGTCGCGGGTGTAGCCGGTGCGGCCGTCCGGCATCTGCACGACGAAGAAGCCTTCGCCGCGGATGGCGACGTCGAGTTCCTTCTCGGTCGGCGCCACTGTGCCCTGGCTCATTACCCGCGGTGTTGCCGCGGTGCGCACGCCCGAGCCGATCTCGATGCCGACCGGGGCCATGGTGCCGGTCTCGGACGTGGTGCTGCCGGCCTGGCGCTGCACCTGGTAGAGCAGATCCTGGAACTCGGCACGCGCTCGCTTGAAGCCCGTGGTGCGCATGTTGGCGATGTTGTTGGAAATGACTTCGACGTTGCGTTCCTGGGCGGCCATGCCGGTCGAAGCGATGTAGAGGGCTTTCATCTTTCCTGCTCCGATCAGCCGTTGAGGTTGCCGAGTTTCTGGATCGCCGTGCGGCGCTGGTCGTCCTGCTTGGAGATCAGCGAGGCGACGCTTTCATAGGCGCGCTGGACGCGGATCATCTCCGTCATCTCGCCGACGCCGTTGACGTTGGATTTCTCGAGCGAGCCCTGCACGACGCGGGTCTGGGTGGCGTCGAGCGGATTGGTACCGGCCCAGAGGTTGCTGCCCTCGCGGGTGGTCGACTGCGCATCGGCGAACTCGACGAGGCGGAGGCGCCCCTTCTGGCCGGCGCTGGAGGAGACTGTGCCATCCTCGCCGATCATGATGTCGGTCTCGCCGGCGGCGAACTGGATCGGGCCACCGGTACCGAGCACCGGGTTGCCGTTGAGATCGACCAGCGTGCCGGTGGTGTCGATGGCGAGCGAACCGGCTTTGCTGTAGCGTTCGCCGGCGGCGGTCTCGACGGCAAGGAAGCCATCACCCTGCAGCGCCACATCGAGCGGGTTGCCGGTCTCGACCAGCGAGCCGCCGGACATGTCGTGGATGGTGGTCCAATCGTCGGTGTAACTGAGAGGCTGGTCCAGTGTAGGGAAGTCGCGATCCCGGGCGACCGGCATCAGGTACTCCTCGAACAGCAACTGTTCGGATTTGAATCCTGTGGTGTTGATGTTGGCGATGTTGTTCGCCACCACGTCCATCTGCCGCTGCAAGGCGATCTGTCGCGACAATCCGATGAGCTGCGCATTTTCCATGGCGCCGAAGTCCCCGTTACGTCCCCGAACCGTCCGACCTCCCCAGGCCGTCGGGCTCGCCATTAACATTGCAGCAACCATGCCAAGTCGCGATGCCTTGCAAAATCAATGTGTTATGTGGGTTTCCGGGTCGGCAAACAGCGCCATACGGCGCAGCGCGTGGCAAAAACTGCCCGGCAATTTGTGCCGGGTTGATGCAGTTCGTAACCAATCGTTAACCCTCGGGCGATTAGCTCGATCCTGACTGGAATCGTCCGGTGGGGCAGGGGTTTGGGGCATGACGGCTGAAGCCGATATCGAGGGTGGCGAAGTCGCCGCGCCCGCGAAGAAGAAGCTGCCCATCATGCTGATCGCCATGGCTGCAGCGGTGGTGGTGCTGCTCGGCGGCGGTGCCGCGGCCTACTTCCTGCTGTTTTCGGCGCCCAAGCCCGACGAGGCGCACCTCGCGGCCGTGCCCGAGACGTTCATCTTCAACCTGCCGACCATGACGGTGAACCTGCGCGGCGATGGCGAGCGCGAGCAGTTCATGAAGCTCACCGTGGCGCTGGAAGTCGCCAATGAAGAGGTGATGACCGAAATTCAGCCACGCATGGCCAAGGTGGTCGATGCGTTCCAGGTCTACCTGCGCGAATTGCGCAAGAGTGACCTTGAGGGCTCGGCCGGCATCTATCGCCTTAAGGAAGAGCTGCGTCGCCGGGTCAATATCGCGATCTTCCCGGCGCAGGTGGACTCGATCCTGTTCAAGGAAATCCTGGTGCAGTGATGGCTGGTCCCGGCGAACAGGATAAACTCAGCGACGAATGGGGGCTGGATCCGGCCAGCAGCGGCACCTCCACGCCGGAGACGCAGGGCGCCGAGGATGACATGGGCGCCGAATGGGCGGCGATGCTCGAGGCCGACAGCGCCGAAGCCGGTGCCGCCGACCGGGTATTGAACCAGGACGAGATCGATAGCCTGCTCGGGTTCGATCCGAATGCCGGCGGTGGCGCGGAACTCACCGGGGTCCAGGCGCTGATCAACTCGGCGCTGGTCTCCTACGAGCGCCTGCCGATGCTCGAGATCGTCTTCGACCGCCTGGTGCGGCTGGCGACGACGTCGCTACGCAACTTCACCTCCGACAATGTGGAAGTGGCACTCGATTCCATCTCGTCGGTGCGCTTCGGCGACTACCTGAATTCCATCCCGCTGCCGGCCATCCTGTCGGTGATCAAGGCTGAAGAGTGGGAGAACTATGGGCTGCTGACCGTCGACTCCTCGCTGATCTATTCGATGATCGACGTGCTGCTGGGCGGCCGCCGGGTCGGCGGGCAAATCCGCGTCGAGGGCCGGCCCTACACCACCATCGAGATGGCGCTGGCCCGCCGGATGATCGAGGTGATCCTCGAAGACACGCATCGCGCCTTCGAGCCGGTGACCGAGGTCAATTTCCGGGTGGAGCGGCTCGAGACCAACCCGCGCTTCGCCGCCATCTCGCGCCCGGCCAATGCGGCGATCCTGATCGAGCTGAGGATCGAAATGGACGATCGCGGCGGCAAGATCGAGATCCTGTTGCCCTACGCGACGATCGAGCCGATCCGCGAGCAGTTGCTGCAGATGTATATGGGCGAGAAGTTCGGCCGCGACCCGATCTGGGAGGGCCATCTCGCCACCGAAATCTTCGCCGCGGATGTCGAGGTCGACGCGATCCTGCATGAGATGGATCTGCCGCTCAGCCGGGTGCTGTCGATGCAGCCGGGCGATACGGTGATGTTCGACCGCACGCCGAGCGACCCTATTGGGCTGCGCTGCGGCGACATCGACCTCACCGAGGCGATCATGGGGCATATCGGCAACCACGTGTCGGTGCGGGTGTCGCGCCCGTTGAACGCGCCGAAGGTAACGATGGCGGCCTTCGAGGCCATCGATGAAAACAAGCAGGAGGGCCGTTGATGTTCGGTTTGCCGTTGGGCATCGTCATCGAAACGCTGGTTGCGATTTTGCTCGCTACGACAATCGGCTATTGCGTGATCCTCAACCAGCGCCTGAAGCGGCTGCATGCCGATCGCGGTGAGCTGAAGCAGATGGTCGCCGACCTGGTGCAGGCCACCGGCCTTGCCAATGCAGCGATCCAGGAGCTGAAGCACACGGCGCAGGAAGCCGAGACGGTGCTCGAGACACGGCTGGGCGAGGCCGAGCGCTTCGGTGTGGAGTTGGCTCAGCACGTCAGTGCCGGCCAGCAGATCATGGATCGGCTGGCGCGGATCACCAGCGCGGCGCGCGGCACCCAGCCGTTCGATGATCGGCTGGATGAGCCCAACAAGGTGCAGTCGGCGCTGCAGCAGCTCTCCATGCGCCCGCGCATCCGCGGTAACGCCGCCTGATGAAAACGCCGCGCCTGCTCCCGGTCGTCATAGCCGCCGCCACCGCGCTCCTGCTCTTCAAGGGCATCGGGCTGGTGACGACTGGCGGCTATGTGCTGACCGGAGCGGGCAGCGCGGTAGCGGCGGGTGGGGGCGGCGGTCACGCAGCACCAGCGGCAGCCAGTGCCGGTGGCGGCGACCCGACCATGGCGCTGCCGCCCGATACGACGATGGCCGATACCAGCCCGACGCTGGCCGATGCAGCGCCGGTGTTGCCGCTCGGACCTGAAGGCGCGGCTGAGGCGGGTGGTCACGGCGCCGCGGCGCCGGCTGCCCCCGAGCCGGCCGTGGCGGAGGGCACCGAACCGGCCGCCCCAGAACATGCACCGGCGCCGATCGAAGTGGCTTGCGCCGCCGATGTGGCTGCGCCCGCCGCAGCCGAGGCCGGGCACGGCGCGCCTGCCGAGGGGGCTGCGCCGGACGCCGCGCCGCTGGCCGATTGCCCGCCCTCGGTCAACGCGCATGGCGATGCCCTGCCGATGGAGCTGAACAGCGCCGGTGTGCTGGCGCCGATGGAAAGCGAGGGCGGCAGCGAGGCCGAACTGCTCGGCCGGCTCGGCGAGCGCCGCGATTCGCTCGATGCGCGCGAAAAGGAACTCGAAATGCGCATGGCGCTGGTCGAGGCCGCTGAGAAGCGGCTCGACGAGCGGACCGAGACGCTGAAGGCGATCGAGGCCAAGATCAACGCCCTGGTCGACGAGAAGAAGGCAACCGAGAACGAGCAGTTCGCTTCCATCGTCGCCATGTACGAGACGATGAAACCGAAGGAAGCGGCCACCATCTTCAATCAGCTCGACATGGCCGTGCTGATGCGGGTGGCAAAGGCGATGAACCCGCGCAAGATGGCGCCAATTCTCGCCAGGATGGACCCGTTGAAGGCCAAATCGCTGACTGCGGGGCTTGCCACCGAGCAGCCCGAACCGTCCCTCGATGTGCCGGTGGAAGACCTCGCCAGTCTGCCGCAGATCGTCGGCCAGTAGTCCGAACCCGCGCATTCCTCAGGCTTTTCTCCGGGTGCCGGTTAGGCGTGCGTTAAGCCCGTCTGCCTATGCTCGCCGTACCAGAAGAGTGTAGGGCGGGCAGAAGCCGGCATGACATCGTGGGTCGCATATCGGCGAGGGGCGTTCGCGTTCCCGTGGCGCCTGGCTGCTGTGGCGTTGCTTATCGTGTGCAGCCTGTGGCCCAATCTCGCTTCGGCACAGGAAAAAGCGCAGATCTTCGCTACGCCCGAGAACGGCTTCGGACGACTGATCATCGCTTTCCCCGAGCGGATGGATCTGCCGAAATACAAGGTCAAGTACGAGAACGGCGTGCTCGCCATCGAATTCGAGCAGCCGATCTCGGTGCTGTTGCCCGATATCTCGCTCGCCATGCCCGACTACGCCACCATTGCGCGCGTCGATCCGGATAAGCGCGGCATCCGTATCGGGCTGAGGACCACCTTCAACATCAACCGCATGGATGCGGGCGAAAAGCTCTATATCGACCTGCTGCCGACCAGCTGGGTCGGCCTGCCGCCGGCACTGCCCGCCGAAGTGGTGAAGGCGCTCGCCGACCGCTCCGAAAAGCTGGCGAGGATTGCCGAACAGAAGCGCAAGGAAGCGGAAGCCAAGGCTTTGCAGCCGGTGGCCACGGTGCGCGTTGGCCGCAACCCGACGTTCCTCAGGATCCAGTTCGACTGGAACGTCGACGCCAAGGCCAAGTTTTCGCTGAAGGGGAGCAAGGGGTCGCTGGCGTTCGACTGGCCGGTGCCGATCGATCTTTACGCGCTCAAGGCCGATCTGCCGCCCGAGTTCAAGGGGGCCAGCAACGCCGTCAGTCCGGCCGGTTCGGCTGTCGATTTCACCGTCGCCGAAGGCGTGGTGCCGCGCTTTTACGAGTTGTCGCCCCGGCAGTTCGTGTTGGATGTGGATATCGCGCCGGAAGAAGGCCTGAAGGCTGCGCTGGCTGCCGAGGACAAGGCCAAGCAGGCGCGCCTCGATCTCGAGGTCGCAGCCGCCGAGCAGGAGCAGCGGCGCGCCGCGCGGCTCGGGCTGGAGACCGGGCAAGATGACACGGCGGAGCTGTATCCGACGACACGCGGCGTGGTGACGCCGACGGTCACCACGGTCGGCAAGACCGTACGCATCGCCTTCCCGTTCGATGCCGATACGCCCGCGGCGGTGTTCCGGCGGGGAGACACGGTGTGGATGGTGTTCGACACCCGGCAATCGGTAGTGGCGCCGCCGCCGTCGGATGCACTGGCCAGCATCGCCAGCAATTTCGAGATGGTGGCTGCCGGCGAGACCAAGGTGCTTCGCATGGACCTGTCGGCCGACCGGCTGGCGACGCTGGGGTCAGAGGGCAGGGCGTGGGTGCTGTCGCTCGGCGATGCGCTGCTCAGCGCCACCGAGCCGATGACGCTCGATCGCGAGCGCGACGAGAACGGGCGGTTCGAGATGACCGCCGATATCGAGCGTCCCGGCAAAGTGCATGTGCTGCGCGACCCGGTGGTCGGCGACAGTCTTCGGGTGGTTACGGTGATGCCGCCGGCGCGTGGCCTGACGCGCAACCTGCAATTCGTCGATTTCGATGCGCTGCGTTCGGCGCATGGCCTGGTGATAAAGCCGCGCAACGACAGCCTCGAGGTCGAGGTCGAAGACAAGCTGGCGGTGATTTCCGCCGAGGCCGGCCTGACGCTCTCGACGCTCGAGACCTCGCGCAAGCTCGATGCCGGCAACTCGCCGGAGTTCCGCCAGAGTTTTCTCGATCTGGGCGTGTGGCGCGAAGACAATCCGGAGAAGTTCACCGCCCGCAAGGAAGAAACCATGGCCCGGGCCGCAGCGGCGGAAGGGCAGTTGCGCGATGCGGCCCGGCTCGACCTGGCGCAGCTCTATGTCGCCAACGAGCTATCCTACGAGGCGATCGGTGTGCTCGGCATCCTGGACGAGGAACTGAAGAACGAGGACCTGCGCAAGAAGACCCGGCTGGTTCGCGCCGTCGCCGACACCCTGGCGGGTCGCTGGCGCGATGCGCTGATGACGCTCAATGGCGGAACCTTCCCCGAAGAGAGCGATGCGTTGATGTGGCGGGCCATTGCCCGCACCGACAGCGGCGATTTCCGCGGCGCACGACTCGACGCGATTGCCGCCGAAGGGATCGTCGAGACCTACCCGAACTGGATCCAGACCAAGTTTCTGTTTGCGGCCTTGCGTTCGGCGGTCGAGACCAACGATGCGCAGATGGCGCTGCGGTTGTTGGGCGAAGTGGATTTCCCCAAGCTCGATCCGGAACAGACCAGTTTCTTCCAGCTGATGCAGGGGCGGGTCGCGGAACTCGAAGGGCACGACCAGGACGCAGTCGATACCTATGGTCAGGTGATCGCCTACGACTTCCGCCCGACCCGGGCCGAGGCGGTGTACCGTACCCTGCTGCTGCTGCGCAAAGCGGGCAAGGTCGACCTTGCCAAGGCTACCGAGACGCTTTCAGCCGAGGCGCTGATGTGGCGCGGCACAGCGCTTGAAGCCGACATGCAGAAGCTCCTGGCCGAGCTTTACTTCGCCAATCACGACTATCGCGATGGGTTCGATGCGGTGAAGCAGGCCGCTGCGAGCTTCCCCGAGAGCGAGTCCACCGACACGCTGCTCGGCGAGGCGCAGCAGACATTCGAGGACCTCTACCTCAATGGCGCGGCTGACAACCTCAGCGATCTCGATGCGCTGGCGCTCTACTACGATTTCCGCCAGCTCACCCCACCGGGGACGCGCGGCGACGAGATGATCCGCAACCTGGCGCGCCGGTTGGTCAAGGTCGACCTGTTGACCCAGGCGGCGGACCTGCTCGAATACCAGATCGACAGCCGCCTCACCGGCGTGGCGCAATCGCAGGTGGCGGCCGATCTGGCGCTGATCCGCATCGCCGATCGCAATCCGGAAGGCGCGCTGCGCGTGCTCAGCCGCACCCGGCTGGCCGACCTGCCACCGCAGCTCGAGCGGCAGCGGAGGGTGCTCGAGGCGCGGGCGCTGATCGATGCCGGCCGGCAGGAACTGGCGCTCGACCTGATCTCAAAGCTCAGCGGCAAGGATGCCGATATCCTTCGGGTCGACGGCTACTGGAAATCGAAGAACTACGCCATGGCGTCCGAACTGCTCGAGGTCCTCAATGCGCCGACCGATGGCAAGCTGTCGCAGCCGGCCCGCATGAGCGTGGTGAAGGCGGCAGTGGGGTTCGTGCTGGCAGGGGACGAACTGGGCCTCTCCCGCATCCGCTCCAAGTTTTCCGAGCAGATGGCGAACTCGGCGGAATGGCCGCTGTTCGAATACGTCACTCGCGACATCGCCCCGCAATCGGTGGAGTTCCGCAAGGTAGCGCGGGAAGTTGCGAGCGCGGATTCGCTCGATGCGTTCCTTCAGTCGTATCGCGAGCTCTATGGCAGCGCCGAGATGGTCCCGGACAAGTCGGCGCCGGGGGCGGCTTAACGACGACGGACGTAGCGCCGCCATTCGCTAGCATCGGGGCTTACCCCTCATCCGGCGCTACGCGCCACCTTCTCCCCGACGGGGAGAAGAATACGGAGAGCCTGGTGATCACCTCTTGTTCCCACGGTGAAGGTCAATTGGCCTTCACCGGACCCCGTCGGGGGGAGGGTGCATCGGCCGAAGGCCGAGACGGGTGAGGGGTTGGGGCCACGGAGCATGATGCTGCGCAGTATCTAGCTTCGAGCGTATGCCCTCCCTGGCGGCCGAAGTCGGTAGCTGTGGCTCTGCTCGTCTCGCTAAGTGCTGACAAAGCTCCGGATCAGCGATCCCGCGACGAGGTGCCAGCCGTCGACCAGCACGAAGAAAATCAGCTTGAACGGCAAAGAAATCACCACCGGCGGCAGCATCATCATGCCCATCGACATCAGCACCGACGCCACCACCATGTCGATAATGACGAAGGGCAGGAACAGCAGGAAGCCGATTTCGAAGGCGCGCCTGAGCTCGGAGATCATGAAGGCCGGGATCAGGATCTGCAGCGGGATCGCGGTATTGTCGGCCGGCGGCGGGGTCGACGACATGTCGAAGAACAGTTGCAGGTCGGCGGGGCGGACATTGGCCGCCATGAAATCGTGTACCGGCGCCGAAGCGCGGGTGAAGGCTTCCTCGACCTGAATCTGCCCTGATATCAGCGGTGCGATACCGTTGTCGTAGCTCTGCTGCAGCGTCGGGCCCATGACGAAGAGGGTGAGAAACAGCGCGAGGCTCACCATCACCGAGTTCGGTGGCGCGGTCTGCAGGCCGATGGCGGTGCGCAGCAGCGACAGCACCACGACGATGCGGGTGAAGCTCGTCACCATCACCAGGATCGACGGCGCCAGCGAGAGCAAGGTGATCAGCCCGACGAGCTGCACGGCCCGTTCGGTGATCGTCGCGTCGTTGCCGAAGTCGATCGAGATATCCTGGCCGAAGGCCAGGCCCGGCAGGATCAGTGCGGCGAGAAAGGCGAGTAGCGTCAGGACCCGCCGCAGGACGGGCCGGGGCTTAGCGGCTGTCCGCCTTGGATTCGTCCCCGAGATTGCGTTGAGCGCCAAGCGCAGCCCGCCCGTTGTCCTTGCCTGCGGGCGTTGTAGCTGAGTCGGCTTTGCCGCGGCCGGAGTTATCCCCAGTCATCACCGGCATCGGGATGACGGCGGGCTCCATGGTGCTCACCGGACGCAGCAGGCCGGTATGGCGGAGCGAGGTGGATTTGCGCGCCCCTGGCCGGACGAACTCGCGTAGCCGGTCGATCTCGGATTTGCTCAGTGTGGGCGTCGCGGGCGGCGGCACTTCCTGCTCGACGCTGCGGCGGCTCGGCATCGGCGGGCGTTCCACCGGAATGCCGGTTTCGACGATCACGTCTTGCGGACCGCCGGTGAGGATCAGGTGTTCGACGTTGTCGCGCCGGATGATCAGCAGCTGGCGTTTGGCGTCGACCTGCATGTGGTCGATGACGCTGAGCCGGCGGTTGCGGCCGCGACCGACGACGGTGGTGCCACGGGTGAGCAGCTTCAGGGCCCAGAGGCCGAGGACGATCAGCACCAGGACGATGCCGAGTGCAAGCACCGAGGTGACGATGGTTCCCGCCGACTCGCCCAGCAGACTGGTCATGAATTGCATCGCCGCACACTCCCTCGACGCTCGGGGTGGCCATCCGAACGCAAATCAGTGGAACTTCTTGCCGAGTAATGCGCCCAGATTATGCAAAATGCGAGACAACTCGGCGTGCGGAGCCTCGTGGTTAATGTCTCGTTAACGCTTGCTAGGCAGGATTTGCCCAGTTCCTCAGGGGATTCTGGACCCGCCTCACCATGAAATTAGGTTTGCTCGACGCCATCGGCGAGAAAATGCGCTGGCACCAGACACGCCAGACCTTGCTCGCCGAGAATGTCGCCAATGCCGATACTCCCGGCTACCGCGGTCGTGACCTCAAGGCCTATGGCTTCGAGGAGCACATGAAGAATCTGTCGACCACCAAGATCGCCACGGTGACGACGCAGCCGGGGCACCTCGCGATCTCCGGCACGGATGCCGACGGGTTCGGTGCGCGTGCGATGAACAGTTTCGAGATCACCCCCGAAGGCAACGGCGTCACGCTCGAAGACGAGATGATGAAGGTTGCCGGCAATCAGATGGACTACCAGGCGATCACGGCGCTCTACACCCGCTCGGTCAAGCTGATCAAAACCGCCCTCGGCAAACAGGCATAAGCGATGAACGACTTTCTCTCGTCCCTGAAGATCGCGGCGACGGGCCTGCATGCCCAATCGGCTCGCATGCGGGTAATCGCCGAGAACCTCGCCAACGCCGACTCCGCCGGCAAGACGCCGGGAGAGGACCCCTATCGGCGGAAGATCCCGACCTTCAAGGCGGTGATGGACAACGAGCTCGGCGCCACCAAGGTCGAGATCGGCCGCATCGCCTACGACCAGTCGGATTTCACCTCGCGCTTCGAGCCGGGGCACCCGGCGGCCGACGCCACCGGATATGTGCGCTACCCCAACGTCAACTCGCTGATCGAGACGATGGACATGCGCGAGGCGCAGCGCAGCTACGAGGCCAACCTCAACGTCGTTACCGTCACCCGGCAGATGCTGGGTTCCACCCTCGATATCCTGCGCGGCTGACGCGCCACTCTCTCCAGGAACAGCAAATGGCCCTCCCGATCAATGCCGCCACCGCGGCCTACTCGAATGCCGCAAAGCTCCTCGGACAGGGGCAGAAGCCGCAACTCAACCAGGTTGCCGATCTCGGCGGCGGGCAGGACTTCGCCAAGATGCTCGGCCAGGCCGTGCAGGGCGTGGTCGACAGCGGCAAGGTGGCCGATACCAAGGCGATGGAGATGGTCAATGGCCGCGGCGACATGGTCGACGTGGTCACCGCCATCAGCCAGACCGAGCTTGCCATGGACACCATGGTGACGGTCCGCGACCGGGTGATCTCGGCCTATGAGGAAATCATGCGGATGCCGATCTGACGGTTCGCGACTCGCGTTATCGTCGGGGTTACGAGGACTCCGCTTCATGTTCCATTCCTGCGTCAGCACCGCCGTCATCCCCGCGAAAGCGGGGACCTCCGTTTGCGATGGTGTGGGGAGCGCAAAAACAGAGGTTCCCGCTTTCGCGGGAATGAACCGGTGGGTGCGGCCAGTGGGGAGCGCCATCCAATGACCGGCGCCGCCGTCCTCGATCTTGCCCGTGAAGGCATCTGGGTGATGATCCTCGTCGCCGCGCCGATGATGATCGTCGGGCTGGTGGTGGGCGTGGTGATTGCGCTGTTCCAGGCGCTGACGCAGATCCAGGAAATGACGCTGGTGTTCGTGCCCAAGATCCTCGCGATCTTCGTCACCATGCTGCTGTCGCTGCCGTTCATGGGCGCGATCCTCGGCGGCTACATGACCAAGCTCGCCGACATGATCATCAGCGGCGGCTGACCATGGTCTCGCTCAACTGGCTGCCCGAGACGGCCTATTTCTACGTGCTGATCTTTGCCCGCGTCGGCGCCATGCTGATGCTGATCCCGGCGCTGGGCGAGACTGTCATTCCGGCCCGCATGCGGCTCAGCTTCGCGCTGGTCTTCGCCGCGGTGCTCTATCCGATCGTTTCGCCGCAACTGCCGGCGCTCGCCACCAGCCTGCCCGAGATCGTCGTGGTGGTCCTGCACGAGGTGATCGTCGGGCTGATCCTCGGCGCCATCGCCCGGCTGGCGGTTTCCGGTACGCAGACCGCCGGCGCGGTCATCGCGTCGTCCTCGGGGCTCTCGGTGGCGCAGGCGGCCGATCCGACCAATGGCGGGGTGCAGGGGGCGCTGATCGGCGCGTTCCTCAGCTTTCTCGGCGTGGCGTTGATCTTTGCCACCGACCTCCATCACGTGGCGCTGTCGGCGATCCATGACAGCTATATGATCTTTACGCCCAAAGAGCCGCTGATGTTCGGCGACGCGGCCGAGACCGTCGTCGATACGGTCGCCGGCGCCTTCGTCATCGGCGTGCAGATGTCGGCGCCGTTCATCGTCTTCGGGCTGGTGTTCAACCTGGGCATGGGCATCCTCAGCCGGCTGATGCCGCAGTTGCAGGTGTTCTTCATCGCCATGCCGGCGACGGTCGGTGTCGGGCTGATCCTGATGGCGCTGCTGCTGACGATGATGATGGGCCTCTACCTGATGCATTTCGAGGGCGTGCTCGCCATGCTGCGTGGCGTTCGCTAAATGAGCGACGAGGCCCCGGAACAGTCATCAAAGACCGAAGACCCCTCGGAAAAAAAGCTCCGCGACGCCCATGAGAAGGGCGACGTGGTGAAGAGCCAGGAGGTCAACACCTGGTTCATCCTGTCGGGATCGGCGCTGGTGTTCGCCATGATGGCCGGCCCGACCAGCGCCAGCCTCGTCGAACAGCTGAAGGTGCTGCTCGGCAATGCCGAAAAGTTCGAGGTCGGCAGCCAGGCGCTGACGGCGTTCTGGAGTGGTCTCGCCGGCTCCATCCTGATGGTGGCGATCCTGCCTTCGATCGTCCTCGCCGCCTTCGGCATTGCCGCGAACCTGGTGCAGCATCGGCCGCTGCTGTCGCTCGATCCGATCAAGCCGAAATTCTCCAAGGTCAACCCGATCGAGGGCGCCAAGCGACTGTTCTCGACCGAGGCGCTGGTCAACTTCGTCAAGGGACTGATCAAGCTCGCCGTAGTTTCGGCGGTGCTGTGGTTCGTGCTGGCGCCGAAGATCGACAGCCTCGAGATGATGATCCAGCTCGAGCCGGGGATGATTGCCGCCGAGTTCATGGATCTGAGCCTCAGCATCTTCGGGGCGGTGCTGGCGGTGGTCACCATCATCGCCATCGCCGACTATGTCTACCAGCGTAGCCGCTGGTGGAACCGGCTGAAGATGACGGTTCAGGAAACCCGCGACGAGTACAAGCAGCAGGAAGGCGACCCCAAGGTCAAAGGCCGTATCCGCCAGGTGCGCATGGAGCGCAGCCGCAAGCGCATGATGGCCGCGGTGCCGGAAGCGACCGTGGTGATCACCAACCCGACCCACTTCGCCGTGGCGCTGAAATACGATCGCGACATGGCCGCGCCGAAATGTGTGGCGAAAGGTGCGGACGCGATCGCGTTCCGCATTCGCGAGCTGGCCAAGGACAACAACGTGCCGATCGTCGAGAACCCGCCGCTGGCCCGGGCGCTCTATGCCAGTGTCGATATCGACCAGACCATCCCGACCGAGCACTTCAAGGCCGTCGCAGAAGTCATTGGCTTCGTGATGCGGCTGAAGCAGAACCGCGGTTGGAAGGCAGCGGGATAATCGCCGCAACGATCGGCAATGTTTCATCGAAAACAACCGAGCCGGTAGAGCGGCAATAAAGGGAGACGCCGCTAGGTTCGGTCGTCGCGCCTCACACGACAATCACCACCCGTTGTGAGGATATTCCCATGCCACTGACCGAGTACCAGCCCGGAACCACGTTTCCAGGCCGTATGGGCCGCACCATCGACGAGTCGCAGCCGGCCTGGCCGGCGCCGGAGCGTGCAGCCAAGGGGGCGCCGAACGTCCTCTTCATCGTCATCGACGACACTGGCTATGGTCAGCTCGGCTGCTATGGCGGGCCGATCGAGACGCCCAATATCGACAAACTGGCGAAAAACGGCCTGCAGTTCACCAACATGCACACCACGGCGCTCTGCTCGCCGTCGCGCTCGTGCATGATCAATGGCCGCAACCACCACTCCAACGCCATGGCCTGTATCACCGAGGGTTCGACCGGCTTTCCAGGTTCCAACGGCGCCATCCCGTTCGAGAACGGCTTCATTTCGGAGGGGCTGCAACAGCACGGCTACGCCACCTTCGCGATCGGCAAGTGGCACCTGACGCCATCTGAGCAGATCAGCGCTGCCGGCCCCTATGATCGCTGGCCGCTCGGGCGTGGCTTCGATCGCTACTACGGGTTCCTCGGCGGTGACACGCACCAGTACTACCCCGACCTCGTCTACGACAACCATCAGGTCGAACCACCCAGGACCCCGGAACAGGGCTACCACCTGACCGAGGACCTGGCCGACAAGGCCATCGAGTTCATCGGCGACCTGAAGCAGGTGGCGCCGGACAAGCCGTTCTACATGTACTTCTGCACCGGCGCGAACCACGCGCCGCACCACGTGCCCAAGGAATGGGCCGACAAGTACAAAGGCAAGTTCGACGATGGCTGGGACGCGCTGCGGCAACGCACCTTCGCCAACCAGAAGAAGCTCGGCCTGATGCCCAAGGATGCCGTGCTGTCGCGTCACGACCCCGACGTGCAGGACTGGGAGAAGCTCCCGGCCGATGAGCGCCAGCTCTACGCGCGGATGATGGAGGTGTTTGCCGGGTTCTGCTCGCACATGGACCACCATGTCGGACGGATCGTCGAATACCTCGAAAAGCTGGGCGAACTCGACAACACGCTGATCATGCTGATCTCGGACAATGGCGCCAGCTCGGAGGGTGGTCCCACCGGTTCGGTCAACGAGAACAAGTTCTTCAACAACGTCGCCGACGACCTGAAGCAGAACCTCGCGGCGCTCAACGATCTGGGTGGGCCGAGATATTTCAACCACTACGCCTGGGGCTGGACCCATGCCGGCAACACGCCGTTCCGTCGCTGGAAGCGTGAGACCTACCGAGGCGGCGTCTCCGATCCGTTCATCGTCCACTGGCCGCATGGCATCAAGAAGAATGGGCTGCGCGCCCAGTTCACCCATGCCATCGACATGGTGCCGACGGTTTATGAAGCGCTGCAGCTTGACCCACCCACCTCGATCCGCGGGGTGACCCAGTCGCCGATCGAGGGGATCAGCTTTGCCGCGGCGCTCACCGACCCCAAGGCCGAGGACAAGCACAAGACTCAGTATTTCGAGATGTTCGGGCACCGCTCGATCTATCACGATGGCTGGCGGGCGGTGTGCCCGGTGCCGGGGACCTCGTTCATCGAGTCGGGCTTCGGCTTCGGCCAGATGGTGCTGACCGAGGAGAAGCTGCGCGAGCTCGACGCCACCGGCTGGGAACTCTATGACCTGAGCCGCGATCCGACCGAGACCAACAATCTCGCCGAAACCAATCGGGCCAAGCTGATCGAGATGATCGCCACCTGGTATGTCGAGGCGGGCAAGTACAAGGTGCTGCCGCTCGACAGCCGCGGCACGCTGCGCTTTGCCGATCCGCGACCGCAGCTCACCAAGGACCGCGCCACCTATGTCTACTACCCGCACACCCAGATGGTGCCGGAGAACGTGGCGGCGAAACTTCTCAACCGCTCGCACAGCATCACCGCCGAGGTGGAGATCCCCAAGGCTGGCGCACAAGGCGTGTTGATCGCCCATGGAGGCAATGTCGGCGGGTACACGCTGTTCGTGAAGGACAACAAGCTCCACTACGTCCACAATTACGTGGGCGCGGAGGAGTTTCACCTCGTCTCGAACATGGAGGTGCCGACCGGCAAGGTCGAGCTGCGCTATGAGTTCGAGGCGACCGGCAAGCCGGACCTCGCCAATGGCAAGGGGGCGGCAGGCACGGCGCAGCTCTACATCGCCCACAAGCTGGTCGGCGAAATGAAGCTGCCCTACACGGTGCCGCTGGCGCTCGGCATCGGCAGCGGGGTGTTCATCGGTCGCAATGGCGGATCGTCGGTCACCGAGCAATACGGGCCGCCGTTCGAGTTCACCGGAACGATCAGGCAGGTGACGGTCGATCTCACCGGCAAGCTGATTGTCGACAGCAAGGCGCAGGAAGAGGCGCTCGCGCGCGCTGCCATGGCGCGACAATAGCCCCACCCGACCGGGCGGCGGCTCCGCCGTCCGGTTGGCGGTTTTTGCTCAGGTGCTCACAAATCGCCCCGCCGCGACGGGGATAACGCCATTGCGGCTACCCAACCGACTTATGGCTTTGCTAGACCTTGAGGAGGCCGATTCGGCGTGATTTTCCCCGGGGCACCCCCTGCGCATGGCACCTCTGCCGCTCGACGAGGATAACTATCCCAATCCGCTGCTGAACCGTGGGCGCAGCAGCGCCGGGCTGTGGCGGGTGGTGGCGCTGGCGGCGTTCTTCATCGCGGGTGCGGTGCTGCTGGCGACGATGGGCGACCGCATTCCGGCCGACCTGATCCTGATGTTCCTCGGGCTGCTCGCCGTGGTCGGCGTGTTCTGCCTGTTTGCCGTGGCCGCCGGCCTGTTCCGCTTTTCCGCCAGCGAAGATAACCAGACGCTCAGCCGTGCCGTGGTCGACAGCCTGCCATTCGGGGCGCTGGTCACCGATCGCGAGGGCAAGATCAGCTACGTCAACGCGCATTACGGCGAGTTTGCCGGCGGGGTGACCGATGGCGTGCCGGTGTCGGTGCCGCGCTTGTTCGCCGGCGAGCCGGAGGCCTCCGAGGCGGTGTACCGGCTGGCCCGCGCGGCGCGCGATGGCCGTCCGGCAATCGAGGATATCCGCATTATCGGCGGGCTCGGTGGTTCGGTCGGCGGTTCGACCAAGCCGTTCTGGTACCGTGTCGGCGTCCGGGCGTTGCCGAGCATCGACGACGGCGGCAAGCCGTTGGTGCTGTGGACGGTGGAGGATATCACCCGCGATCGCGAGCGGCAGGACAATGCCTTCCTCGAGCTGCAGCGCGCCATCGACTATCTCGACCATGCGCCGGCCGGCTTTTTTTCCGCCGATGCGCAGGGCAGGGTGCAATACCTCAACTCGACCCTCGCTGACTGGTTGGGCTATGATCTCGCCGAGTTCGAGTCCACCGCCATCAAGCTCAGCGACATCGTCCGCGGTGACGGCGCCAGCCTGTTGATGCGCGGCCGCTCCGACGGCGAAATCCGCACCGAGATCATCGACATCGACCTGGTGCGCCGCAACGGCACCAGTTTCCCGGTGCGGCTGATGCACCGCGCCGCCCGTCTCGCCGATGGCGAGCTGGGCGAGACCCGCACGCTGGTGCTCGACCGCCGGCAGGGCGCCGACAAGGAAGAGGCGCTGCGCGCCTCGGAAGTCCGCTTCTCGCGCTTTTTCAACGATACGCCGTTCGCCATCGCGACGCTCGACAAAGCCGGTCGCATCATCCGCACCAATGCGCCGTTCAGCCGGATATTCGACTGGGCCGGTGGTGAGCAGTCGATCGACATGCAGCCGATGTCCGACCTGTTGGCCGAGGGCAACCGCGATGCTTTCGCCAAGGCGATCGACGCAGCGCTGGCCAGCCGTTCCGAGATCGAGCCGGTGGATGCGACGCTGACCCGGGGCAGCGACCATGCGGTGCGGCTCTATGTGTCCAGTTCCGAGGAAGCTGAGGGCGCTGCGGAGCGGATCAACGTCTACGCGCTCGACATGAGTGAGCAGCGCAAGCTCGAGGCGCAATTCGCCCAGGGCCAGAAGATGCAGGCGGTGGGCCAACTGGCCGGCGGCGTGGCGCACGACTTCAACAACGTGCTGACTGCCATTATCGGCTTCGCCGACCTGCTGCTGTTGAAGCACAAGCCGGGCGACCCGTCCTTTGCCGACCTGATGTCGATCAAGAACAGCGCCAACCGTGCAGCCGGCCTGACCCGCCAATTGCTGGCGTTCTCGCGCCGGCAGACGCTCAGGCCGCAGGTGCTGGAGGTGCCTGGGCATCTCGACGACCTGACGGTGCTGCTGAAGCGCCTGATCGGCGAGCAGATCACCCTGGGGGTGGAGCATTCCGCCGCCGTATGGCCGGTCAAGGCCGACTTGGTGCAACTCGAGCAGGTGGTGGTCAACCTCGTCGTCAACGCCCGCGATGCCATGCCCAATGGCGGCACCATTACGCTCAGGACCCGCAATGTCTCCGAGCAGGAGTCGCAGGGCTATGCCTATCGCGGCATGCCGGCAGCGGACTATGTGCTGATCGAGGTCGAGGATACCGGCACCGGCATGCCGCCGGAAATCCTCGAGAAGATTTTCGAGCCGTTCTTCTCCACCAAGGAGCTCGGCAAGGGCACCGGCCTCGGGCTCTCAACCGTCTACGGCATCGTCAAGCAATCGGCCGGCTACATCTACACCGACTCCGTTGTCGGGCAGGGCACCACCTTCCGCATCTTCCTGCCGCGCTACGTGCCCGTAGAGGGTGAAGCGCCGGTCAAGCAGGTTGCGGCGCCGGTGAAGGATCTCACCGGGCACGAACGTATCCTGATCGTCGAGGACGAGGACAGCGTGCGCGCCTTCTCGGCGCGGGCCCTGCGGACCACCGGCTATGAGGTGTTCGAGGCCGATAGCGGTGACGAGGCGCTCGATGTACTCGAGGAGCTCGACTACAAGATCGACCTGATGATCTCGGACGTGGTGATGCCGGAGATGGATGGGCCGACGCTGCTCACCAAGGTGCGCGAGCACATGCCCGAGCTCAAGGTGATCTTCGTTTCCGGCTATGCCGAAGAGAACGTCCGGCAGGATATCGCCGACAACCAGAGTGTCGAGTTCCTGCCCAAGCCGTACTCGCTCGACCAGATCAACTCCAAGGTGAAGGACGTGCTGGGCAAGATCGAGCAGGGCGCCGAATAGCACCACGGTAGCGTTTCGCGTGCAGCGGGCCTATATGGCTCGAATGGATACCAGCCTTCCCAAGATCGACCAGTTCCTCGCGGCCCTCGAGGGCGCCGTAGCCGATGGCAGCTTCGTGCGCCTGGCGCTGCGCCTGCCGTTCGGCCCCGACGAGACGCTGAAAAGCGTCGACATCAAGCCTGCCACCATCCGCGAGCAGCTGAAACTCAGCTTCACCTTCCACCACCAGACCCGCGACCTCACGCAGAACCATCCGCCGCAAGGCGCGATCGGCCAGCTCAGGCGGCTGCTGGACAAGGATTTTCACCAGGGCTTCCTGTTCACCACCCGTTTCGACCTGCAGTTCGACAGCCAGGGCAAGTCACCCCGCCTGAAGCAGACCGAGCCGACCAGCAAGGCACCGGCGTCCCTGGCGCATGATCGCGCCAAGGCCCGCCCGATCCCGGCCGCCGGCAAAGGCTGGCTCGCCGAGCTCGGTGTCACCGGCGCCGACGGCCAGGTGCTGAAAGGGGCCGGTGACAAGTTCCGCCAGATCAACCGCTATGTCGAAATCCTCGGACCGCTGCTGAAGGCGATCCCGGAGGGCCGGCTGAACCGCGTGGTCGATATGGGCGCCGGCAAGGGTTATCTGACCTTCGCCGTTGCCGACTACCTGAAGCAAAATCTCGGACGCTCCACCGAGGTGGTCGGCGTGGAATTCCGCGACGACCTGGTGACGTTCTGCAACGACACGGCGCGAGCGACCGGTGTCGGCAATCTCAGGTTCGAGCAGGGGACGATCGAGAATTTCGATTCCGCCGGCGCCGACGTGCTGATCGCGCTCCACGCCTGCGATACCGCGACCGACGACGCCATCGCCAAGGGCATCGCCGCCGGCTCCGAGCTGATCGTCGTCGCGCCCTGCTGCCACAAGCAGATCCGCCGCGAGATCGAGACCTCCAACCGCGGCAACGCGCTGGATTTTCTCATGAAGCACGGCATTTTCGTCGAGCGGCAGGCCGAGATGGTCACCGACGCAATGCGGGCCATGATCCTCGAGCATTTCGGCTATTCGACCAAGGTGTTCGAGTTCATCTCGGACGTGCACACGCCCAAGAATGTGCTGATCGTCGCGACGAAGACCAAGCGCGGCAAGGATGCGTCGCAGCTGAGGAAGCTGGCGGAGGCGAAGGAGTTCTTCGGCATCAGGCGGCACTATCTCGAGGATGCGGTGGGGCTTTGAGCCGACCAATCTCCTTGGCTTAGGCTGTTCCGTCCCTTCTCCCCTCAGGGAGAAGTGGTGCGTAGCGCCGGTTGAGGGGGGAAGCGGCGCCACACGTGGTCCCTGAGAAGCTGAACCCCTCACCCTAGTTCCGCTACGGACCTTGCGGTCCTAGCTTCACTACCCTCTCCCCTCAGGGGCGAGGGGCGGCCGTGACCAGCATCAGCGCAGGTAAAACTCCAGAGCGTCATCGAGCTGCCGATCACCAGTCCAGTGCACAGCATGCCAGCCGCTGCGCCGCGCCGCCTCGACATTGGCCAGCGTGTCATCAACCAGCGCGATGTCCCTGGGCGCCGCCCCGGCAATGGCTGCAGCGCGTTCGAAGAACTGGGCATCTGGTTTCCGGTGGCCCAGCGCAGCCGAATAGATGATGCCATCGACATGGGCGCCGAGACCGACCTGCTGCATCAGGTAGTCGGCGCGCAGGTGCTCCTGGTTGGTGGCAAGGAACACCGGCACGCCGCGCTCACGGTAGCGCTTCACTACCGACAGCACCTCGCGGTCGATGCGGGAGTCGTTCTCGAACCAATAGGCGATCAGCCGTTCGGCCGAGACTTTTGGGGCGATCGTCGCCAGCACGGGCGCCAGCCGCTCGGTCAGCCCCTCGCGGCCGGTGACGATGGCTTCCCAGTACGGCGTGAAGAAAGTCTCCCGCAGCCGATCCGGCGACAGGCCGAGATCGGCTTCGAGTTCCGCGAACAGGTGCCGGCCGTCGGTCGGGCGGCCGCTGACGAGGACGCCATCGACGTCCATCATCAGCACCTTGCCGGCCATCAGGCGGTGCGGCCGTTCGGCAGCGGCGTACCCTTTGCGACGAGCTTGCGGTCGGCCAGCGCGTCCCACAGGGCGTCCGGCACCTTGGTGTTCCACCAGTCGAGGATGCCGTTGAGTTCGGCCGGCGATTTGGGGCCGGGGAGGATGTTGCAGATCGCCTGGTGGGCCAGCGGGAACTGCAATGCGGCAGCCCCGAGCGGAACGCCGAATTCCTTGCACAGCGCTTCGAGGTCGGAGACGCGTTTGACGATATGCTCAGGAGCCTTGGCGTAGTTCCAGGTGCCGGTGCCCATCAGGGCGCCGCCGTTGAACGGGCCGCCGCACACTACCGAGGCGCCGCGCTCGAGGCAGGTGGTGAGGAAGGGCGAGAGCGAGGTCTGCTCGAGCAGTGTGTAGCGACCGGCGAGCAGGAACACGTCCCAATCGCCGAGCGCGAAGGCATCCATCAGCACTTCCCACTCGTTGACGCCGAGCCCGATGGCCGAGACCTTGCCGGTCGCCTTCAGCTCGTTGAGCGCCTTGTAGCCGCCATCCTCGGCGAGCTGCTTCCAGTAGATCGGGTTCTGTTCGGCGCTGTGAGTGGCGAGGCCGATATCGTGGACGTAGAGGATGTCGACCTTGCTGAGGCCGAGACGGGCGAGGCTCGCCTCGTAGGAACGCATGACGCCCCAGTAGCTGTAGTCATAGACTTGCTCGAACGGCAGCGGCTTGATCCAGTTATGCGGATAGTCGCGCTCGGCTTCCGACTGCACCGGCCGCAGCAACCGGCCGACCTTGGTGGAGACGGCGACGCCCTCGGTGCGGAAGCGCAAGCCATCGCCCATCAGGTGCTCGGAGCGGCCGTAGCCATACTGGGGAGCGGTGTCGAAGTAGCGGATACCGGCATCGAGCGCCGCGCCCACTGTGGCGCGGGCCTGGTCGTCCGGAACCTCGGTGAAGATGCCGGCGAGCGTCGCGCCGCCGAGCCCGAGTTCGGTCAATTCGAGGCTGGTCCGACCGACCTTGCGCTTGTTGAATGTGGTGGCGCTCATCTGATGCAAAACTCCCTGGCCCAACGGCGGCGGACACTGACATGTCAGTGGCACCGGGTAAACCAGCCAAAGGGTTTAGGGAAGGGGGACGATGGAGGGGCGCTAATCCTCCCGGAACGCATGACTTAGCTGGGCCGCCAGCGGCCCCAGCAGGTAGGCCAGCACGGTCCGGTCAGCCGTGCGCAGGAACGCCTCGGCTGGCATGCCGGCGGTGACGTGCTGGCCGTGCGGCAGGCGGGCAAGTTCGGTCTCGGTCAATTTCATGCGGATCGAGAAGTAGGCGACACCGGTGTTGGGGTCGCGCGACAGGTCGGGCGAGATAGCATCGACGGTCGCGGCCAGCTCCGGCGTGGTCCGCGCGTCGAGCCCGCTGAGCCGGACGGCGGCGGCCTGGCCGAGGCTGAGCTTATCGACATCGAGCGGCGAGACCCGGACTTCCAGCGCCAGGCGGTCGGAATGGGGCACCACCTGCATCAGTGTTTCGCCGGCTGAGACGACGCCGCCGACGGTGCGGACGATCGACTCGTGCACGATGCCGGACTGCGGGGCGCGAATCTCGAGCTTTGCCAATCGGTCCTCGGCGGCAATCTTCTGCTGCAGCAGTTCGGCGATCGATAGGCCGACATCGCGCAGATCCTCCAAGACGCCGGCGCGGAAGGTGGCGGTGTTCTCGGCGATCTTGGCGCGGCTACCGGCGATGGCGGTGCGAGCCGAGGCGATCTCGGCAGTGAGGTTGCCGGCCTCGCCCTCGAGCCGTGCCAGCTCGCGCTTGGAGGCGTTGAGCCGGCTGGCTTCCATCAGGCCATCGCGGAACAGCGCCTCGGCATCGACGACCTCGCCGGCGAGGATTTCGCGCTGCCGCTGCACCGCTGCCTGCTGAGCCTCCAGTCCGGCGATCTGTTCGCCGAGTTGACCGATCTGCTCTTCCAATTGCGTCGTGAGACCGGCCTGCGCCGCGGCACGGCTCTGGCGCAGGCGCTCCTGTGCGGCGAGCAATCCGTCCAAGGTCGCGCGGTCAGGCCAGGTATCGAGATTGGCTGGAAGTGTCAGCTTGTCGTTACCGATGCTCTCGGCGGTGAGCCGGGCCTCGAGAGCGAATGCGGCGCTCAACTGCGAGACGATGACCGCGAGATTGGCGGACACCGTAGTGCTGTCGAGGTGGACGAGAAGTTGCCCGGCCTCGACCGCATCGCCGTCCTTGACCAGGATGGCGCTTACCACGCCACCTTCGGGGTGTTGTACGCGCTTGCTGCCTTCGAGTGGCACGACGGTGCCCTGCGCCACCACCGCGCCTGCTATTTCGGTGGTGCCGGCCCAGCCGCCGAGCAGGCCGACGAACAATGCCATGACACCGAGCCCGGCGATGGCGTGCCGCCTGAGGCTCCGTAGCGGATCAGCCATTGACCCGCACCCCCTCGATGCGTGGAGCCGGGGCGGTCACCTGGCGCAGCACCTCCTCCTTGGCGCCAAAAGCGCTTTGCCGACCGTTCACCAGGTAGATCAGCTTGTCGCACACGGCGATGGCGCTCGGGCGGTGGGCGATGACGATCACCACGGCGCCGCGCGCCTTGGCGGCGGTGAGCGCGCTGGTCAGTGCGGTGTCGCCGGCGAAATCGAGGTTGGCGTTCGGCTCGTCCAGCACCAGCAGGAACGGATCGCCGTAGAGGGCACGGGCCAGCCCGATCCGCTGGCGCTGGCCAGCCGAGAGCGCCGCGCCACGGGCACCGATCCGGGTACCGTAGCCATCGACGAGGCCGGTGATCAGCTCGTGCACGCCGGCGAGGCGCGCCGCTTTCAGCACGCCTTCGCTATCGGGATCGGGGCGGAAACGGGAGATGTTCTCGGCCACCGTGCCATCGAACAGCCCGACGCTTTGCGGCAGGTAGCCAATGCGGCGACCGAGCTGGATCGGGTCGAAATGGGCGAGCTCAGAACCGTCCAGTCGCACCTCGCCCTGCAGCACCGGCCAGATGCCGCAGAGCCCACGGGCCAGCGAGGTTTTGCCCGAGCCGGATAGACCAAGCACGCCCATGGCCTCGCCGGCTGCGAGGGTGAAGCCGATGCCCGCCACCAGTGGCGGCTGTTGTGCGTCCGGCCCGGTGGCGAAGTGGCGGACTTCGAGGGTGAACTGCGGATCCGGGAGGCTCAGGCGATTGCTCTCGGGTGGCCGGGCCGCCAGCAAAGCCTCGGTGCGTCGAAGCGCCTGCCGGGCCACCGCCAGCCCGCGCCATTGCGCCACTACCTGCTCGACCGGGGCCAGGGCCCGTGAGGTGACGATCGAGGCGGCGATCATCAGGCCGGCCGACAGTTCCCCGCGAATGACGAGATAGGCGCCCAGCGCCAGCACCGCCGATTGCAGCAGGAAGCGGAACGATCTGGTTACCGATGCATAGAGCGCACCGACGTCGGAGGCGCGATTCTGCACCTCGACCAGCGCCGCCGAGCGTGCCTGCCAGCGGCTCGTGACGTCGTCGAGCATTCCCATGGCGAAGACCGGCTCGGCATTGGCGCGGGCATCCTCGCTCAGGGATTGGCGCCGTGCCATGGCCGCGGCGGCGTCGGCGGTCGGTCGCCCGGACAGGCGCTCGTTGATCACCAGCAGAATGGTTGCCACCAGCGCTCCACCCGTCGCCAGCCAGCCGAGCGCCGGATGGAACAGGAAGATGATGGTCAGATAGACCGGCAGCCACGGCAGATCGAAGAGTGCCAGCGGCCCCGATCCGCCAAGATAACTACGGATGGAGTCGAGATCGCGCACCGCGTCCGGACGGGCGAGACCGAGCGGCGACTGCCCAGCTCGCAACGAGGCGCGGAACACGTCAGAGGCAATCGAGGCCTCGAGCGCGCCGGCGAAACGCGAGGCCATGCGCGAGCGCAGCAACTCGAGCAGCGCGAGGAAGGCATAGGTGCCGGCGACCAGCCCGAACAGCGCCACCAGGGTCGGCACCGAGCGACTGGCCAGCACACGGTCGTAGACCTGCAGCATGAACAGCGGGCCGGTGAGCGCCAGCAGGTTGGTGGCAAGGCTCAGAAGGCCCAGCGCCAGCAGCGGGAAGCGGGTGCGCCTCAGAAGGGCGCGGACGACGCTGTCGCGCCGGGCGCCGTTCAACATGTCTCTACTCCGTCGCTGCCCATCGGGCGACTGCGGCGAAGTCTCGTTTCCGGCACGCCATGCATGAACCGGCGGCGTCGGATGGGAGCTATGTCGGTACGGCATAGCCTGAGCCGCGCAGGCAAACAAAAAACCCCGGAACACCAGCGGTTCCGGGGTTCAGTGATGCGGGGTTGGTGCCGCATTTTTCAGCAACAGGTCTTTGGGTGCCCCCGTGCCGAAATTGAGGGCACCGTCAGACGATCCAGTCCGACGATGCCAAGAGGGATTCGAGCGTGGCGCCGTTGAGCCCCATGACGAGCGGATCGCCATGCGCATCGGTGACGCGGATTTCGACGTGGGTACCACTGCCGTCGACATCGATGCCGAGCGCATCGAAGCTGTCGCCGCCGCTTGCCGCAGCCTGTTCGAACGCGGCGAAGAAGGCTGCCGCCGAGCTGAACCGGGTGAGCCCGACATCGAGCCGATCGCCAGAGCGGAGCGAGAAATCCTCCACGGTGTCGCGACCGGCCGAGAACACGAAGGTGTCGGCGCCGGAGCCGCCGTTCAACAGGTCGTCGCCGCTGCCGCCGAACAGTCGGTCGTTGCCGGCCTGGCCGTAGAGATCGTCGGCGCCGTCGCCACCGGACAGGTAGTCGTTACCGCCGCGGGCGAAGAAGCGATCATCGCCGGCAAAGCCGAACAGTTCGTTGTCGGCGTCATTGCCGGTGAAGCTGTTGTTGGTCGCGTTGCCGAAGCCGTTGACGGCGCGATCGCCGATGAGTTCGAGCGCCTCGTTTTCGTCCCCCAGCACATAGCTGGTCGACGCCACGATGCGGTCATAGCCGCCGCCGGACAGCACCACGTCATGCACCGAGCTGACGGTGATGCGATCGGCGTCGTCGGAACCGAAATAGGTGGTCGGCAGGTCGGTGAGGGTCGATGCCGCGACGGTGCCATCGGCGAAGCGGAACGCTTCGACGCCGCCGACGATGTCGTAGCCGCCGCCGGCCTTGTGGACGACGAAGCGGCCGGAGAGGTCGCGGGTCAGGGTGTAATCGTCCTGCTCGCCGGCATAGGCCAGCACATCGGTGCCGAGCCCGCCATCGATGACGTCGTTGCCCTTAGAGGCGAACACCAGGTCATCGCCCTTTTCGGCATAGAGTCGGTCGCTGCCATTGCCACCGACGAGGATGTCGGCCCCGGCGCGAGCATGGAACTCGACGCCGCTGTCGTTGGCGACGAGCAACTCGCTCTTGTTGGTGCCTTTGACGGTGTCGAAGGTGACGGTGTTGGCATGCGGGTCGGTGGGGGCGCCGTAGCTGGTGCCCTCGTCGTTCACGAACAGCGTCGGCGACAGGTAAGTGGCTTCGAGGTCGGTACGTTCCGAGCTCATCACCGCGACGATGTTGTCGTGGTCGTCGCCGCCGTGGAAGTTGATGTCGCGGTTGGTCTCGCGCACCTGGATGGTGTTGTTGGCCTCGCTGGTCCAACTGGCGAACAGCACGGCATGGCGGGTGTCGAAAGCTTCGAGCCCGACCAGCTGGCTGTCATAGAGCGCCTTGAACTGGAAGGCGTAGCCGTTGCCGCCATCGCCCTTGTTCACCGCGCCATCGACCGAGAGGTTCGAGGCTTCGAGGAAGATCGACTGGGCGAAGGTGAAGCCGTTGGAGGGCGCATTGTCGATGGCGATGTCGAACAGTTTGACGTGGCTGGTGCCCGACAGCGAGATGACGTTGGAGCGATCGAAGGTCTCCGAGACGTTGGTAAAGCTGCCCGGATCCTGCTCGGCGAGCCCCGACTGCACAGTGAAGCCGCCGAGCTTGACGTTCTCGGCCACCTCGATCTTTTGCACCGAGGCGATGGTGGAGAAATCGAACGCCAGCCCATTGGTCAGCCGCACGGTGTTGCCGTTGACCGAGGCGACTTCGACCATCGAGGTGCGGAGCGGCTTGTCCTCGCGCCACTCGGTGTCGCCGATCGAATCCAGGTACTCGGGCGTGTTTTCGAGCTCGATCCACAGGTGATCGCCGGTCTGCAGCCCCGAGGCGTCGGCGAGGTGGAGGTACATCGAGCCTTCCGACGCCGACTGATCGAGTGCGAACTCGCCCGAGTAGCTCGGCACGTCGATGACGCCGCCGACCTGGAAGGCGCCGCCAGCGCGGGCATTGCCTGATAGCTCGATGGTCGTGGCGCCCGATCCGGTGCCCATCACCGTGATGTCGTCGCGGTTGATGACGACAGTCTGGTCGAACTCGAACGTGCCGGCCCCCAGGAGGATGGTTTCGCCGGCGGGAGCCGAGTCGACAATGGCCTGCAGCTCGGCCGCGGAGGTCGAGGCGGATACGGTGATCATCGGGAGTACCTTTCGCAATACGTGGAGGTGGTCGCGAATGCCTCCCTTTGCACCGCGTCGGCAGTGTTCTCCGGCGAGCGCTAATCCCGGCTGAGGCCGATCGATTGGATTTGCACCAAATTGCCGCGAGAGCGAGCGCCACCTCGCCCACCAATCTGGGCGGGGAGGGGGCCGAAATGTGCACGCTGTGGAAAAGGCCCGAATGCAAAGAGCCGGGCGCTGGGCCCGGCTCCTCAAAGCTCAGCGATGTCCAGCGCTTAGAGCTGGCGAACCGTTACCGGCCGGTCGGCATTCCAGGCCACGGCGTTGCGCAGCGGCAGGCCGAACTGGCTTTCCTCGATCTCGAACACGTCGCCGGGCTCGGTCTTGATGCCGTCGGCGAAGCTCAGCGTCGCGGTGCCGAACATGTGGACGTGGATGTCGCCCGGCTGGCGGAACAGGTCGTACTTGAAGTGGTGGTGCTCGAGGTTGGCGATGGTGTGGCTCATATTGTCCTCACCGGAAAGGAACGGCTTTTCCCACAGCACCTTGCCGGCCCGCAGGATGCGCGACATGCCCGAGACGTTCCGCGGCAGCTCGCCGACCCTGAGTTCCGGCCCGAACGAGCAGAAGCGGAGTTTTGAGTGGGCGAGGAAGAGGTAGTTCACCCGCTCGGTCACATGGTCGGAGAACTCGTTGCCGAGCGCGAAGCCGAGCCGGAAAGGCGTGCCGTCCTTGCCGATATAGTAGATGCCGGCGATCTCCGGCTCCTCGCCGGCGTCCTTGGCGAAGGCGGGCGAAGGAATCGGCTGGCCCGGCGCGGTGACGGTGTAGCCGTTGCCCTTGTAGAACCACTCTGGCTGCACGCCGATTTCGCCCGGCGCGGGCTTGCCGCCTTCGAGACCCATGCGGAACATCTTCATCGAATCCGTCAGCGGCGCTTCGGCCTGTTGCTGGTTCGACTTGTGCATGGCGTCGCGGGTCGAGGCAGAACCGAGGTGGGTAAGGCCGGTGCCGGTGACATAGAGGTGCGACGGATCGGCATGGTCGACCGGCGCGAAAAGGCGCCCCTCCCGGGCCAGTGCTTCGCGGTCGAGCTTTGCGCCGAGACCTTTCTCGATCACCACGGCGCGCAGCGACAGCCCACGCTCGGCAGCTTCGGCGGCGAGCCCATAAACGCTCGGCGCCCCGGTGACCACGCTGGTGACGCCGCCTTCAGTGGCGCCGACGGCGCGCGCGCCCTTGTCGTCCGTGAACTGGATGAGATGCATGAAGCCCATTCCCCTCATTATCGTTGCCGCCCTATAGCGCGGCGCGGCGGCGAATGCATTTGGATTTTGGATGTAGATCACCATTGCTGGTGTCGTGGCCTCACAACGCTCGAATCGGGCGAGGCCGGTGCGTAAGGCACAGCGAATTTACCCCCTTGACGATTTGGAAACGAAATGAGAACAGAATAGGTACATTAGATGGACATCTTATCGGTTTGCGCGGCGCAGATCGAAGTGGAATAAGGGAGACCGGTGATGGCTGCTGTTGCGCCTCTGCGAGTTATTGAGGGATCGATGGATAAGGACAAGGCGCTGGCGGCAGCGCTGAGCCAGATCGAGCGGAATTTCGGCAAGGGCACGGTGATGCGCTTCGGCGAGGGCGCCATTGCCCAGGTCGAAGCGATTTCCACCGGCTCGCTCGGGCTCGACGTTGCGCTGGGTATTGGTGGCTTGCCGCGCGGCCGTATCGTTGAAATCTTCGGGCCGGAAAGCTCGGGCAAGACCACGCTGGCGCTGCATGTCATCGCCGAGGCGCAGAAGAACGGTGGCATTGCCGCGTTCGTCGACGCCGAGCATGCGCTCGACCCGACCTATGCCAAGAAGCTCGGCGTGAAGGTCGACGAGCTCTTGATCTCGCAGCCCGACACCGGCGAGCAGGCGCTCGAGATCGCCGACACGCTGGTGCGCTCCGGCGCCATCGACGTGCTGGTGGTCGACTCGGTGGCGGCGCTGACGCCGAAGGCCGAACTCGAAGGCGAGATGGGCGATTCGATGCCGGGCCTGCAGGCCCGCCTGATGAGCCAGGCGATGCGCAAGCTCACCGGCTCGATCAGCAAGTCGAAGGCGATGGTGATCTTCATCAACCAGATCCGCATGAAGATCGGTGTGATGTACGGTTCGCCCGAGACCACCACCGGCGGCAACGCGCTGAAGTTCTATTCCTCGGTTCGCCTGGACATCCGCCGCATCGGCGCGATCAAGGAGCGCGAGGAAGTCATCGGCAACCAGACCCGCGTCAAGGTGGTCAAGAACAAGCTGGCCCCGCCGTTCCGCCAGGTCGAGTTCGACATCATGTACGGCGAAGGTATCTCGAAGACCGGGGAGTTGCTCGATCTCGGGGTGAAGTCGGGCCTCGTCGAGAAGTCCGGCGCCTGGTTCTCCTATGACAGCCAGCGACTGGGGCAGGGGCGTGAGAACTCCCGACAGTTTCTCAAGGACAATCCCAAGATTGCCGACGAGATCGAGAAGGGCGTGCGCGAAAGCTCCGGCATCCTTAGCGAGGCGCTGCTTGCCGGTCCGGAAGGTGACGAGGGCGACGATGGGGAGCCGTGATCGACCCGTCGAACGACGAATTGAGGGGCGCCTGCGGGCGCCCTTTCGTTTTGAGCGGTGGCTGATCGGCAGTAGGCAATCGGCAATCGGCAGTCGCAAGATAGCGCCGCCTCCTGCTCGCTTCCCGACTGCCTACTGCCGACTGCCTACTGCCGCGGAACGCCGGGGGCCTGCCCAACCTCCAATCTACCGCCTCCCGCCACCCTGCGCTGGACACAACCGCAAGCCCCGCGATAGAAGGCCTTTCCTGTTGTTCTTGGCGGGGCCGCGGCCTCGCCATTTGTCTGTAAGAGACCCGTCATGACGAGCGTGAACGATATCCGGTCGAGCTTCCTGAGCTATTTTGCGAGGAATGGTCACGAGGCAGTCGCATCGAGCCCGCTGGTGCCGCGGAACGATCCGACGCTGATGTTCACCAATGCCGGCATGGTGCAGTTCAAGAACGTCTTCACCGGCGTCGAAAAGCGCGACTACGTGCGGGCGACCACCTCGCAGAAGTGCGTGCGTGCCGGCGGCAAGCACAATGACCTCGACAACGTCGGGTTCACGGCGCGCCACCACACCTTTTTCGAGATGCTCGGCAACTTCTCGTTCGGCGACTATTTCAAGGAGCACGCGATCGAGCTGGCCTGGAACCTGCTCACCAAGGAGTGGGGCCTGCCCAAGGAGAAGCTGACCGCGACGATCTACGAAGACGACGACGAGGCGATGGCGCTCTGGAAGAAGATTGCCGGGCTGCCCGAAGATCGTATCGTGCGGCTCGGCGCCAAGTCGAACTTCTGGCAGATGGGCGATACCGGTCCGTGCGGTCCGTGCTCGGAAATCTTCTACGACCACGGCGACAAGTACTGGGGTGGCCCTCCGGGCTCGCCCGAGGAAGATGGCGATCGCTTCGTCGAGATCTGGAACCTGGTGTTCATGCAGTTCGAGCAGTTCGCTGACGGCTCGCGCATCAGCCTGCCCAAGCCTTCGGTCGATACCGGTTCGGGCCTCGAGCGCGTCGCCGCGGTGATGCAGGGCACCAACAACAATTACGAGATCGATCTGTTCAAGTCGCTGATCTCGTCGACCATGCACGCCACCAACTTCAACGGCGATCCGACGACGCCGAGCCTGCGTGTCATTTCCGACCACGTGCGCGCCATGAGCTTCCTCATTGCCGAAGGCGTGCTGCCCTCGAACGAAGGTCGCGGTTATGTGCTGCGCCGCATCATGCGCCGCGCCATGCGCCATGCGACCCTGCTCGGCGCCACCGATCCGGTGATCCACAAGATCGTGCCGACGCTGGTCAAGGAGATGGGCCAGGCCTATCCCGAGCTGGTGCGCGGCGAGCAGATGATCGAGGAAACGGTGCGGCTCGAGGAGCACCGCTTCCTCAAGACGCTGAGCCGCGGCCTCGTCATTCTTGATGATGCGACTGCAGGTCTGAAGCAAGGCGACATGCTCGAGGGCGTCACCGCCTTCAAGCTCTACGACACCTACGGCTTTCCGCTCGACCTGACGCAGGATGCGCTGCGCACCCGCGGCATCAATGTCGACCTCTCGGGCTTCGAGGACGCAATGGCGCGCCAGCGCGCCGAGGCGCGCAAGAGCTGGGCCGGTTCGGGCGAAGCCAGCGAAGACAAGGTGTGGTTCGCGGTGGCCGACCAGGTCGGTCCGACCGAGTTCCTCGGCTACGAGACCGAGACCGCCGAAGGCGCGGTCACTGCGCTGGTCAAGGGCGGCGCCATCGTCGACGAGTTGAAGGCCGGCGACGAAGGCTATGTCGTGCTCAACCAGACGCCGTTCTACGGCGAGAGCGGCGGCCAGGTCGGCGATACCGGCACGCTCAGCGGCGAAGGCATCGCGGCCAGCGTGCTCGACACGGTCAAGAATAACGGCGTGTTCGGTCACAAGGTGAAGGTCACCGACGGGACGATCAAGGTCGGCTCACCGCTGGCGCTGCTCGTCGATCATGACCGCCGCTCGGCTATCCGCGCCAACCACTCGGCGACGCACCTGTTGCACGAGGCGCTGCGCTTGGTTCTTGGGGATCACGTGGCGCAGAAGGGGTCGCTGGTTTCGGCCGACCGGTTGCGCTTCGACTTCGTCCACACCAAGCCGATCACGCCGCAGGAACTGGCGGAGGTCGAAGAGATCGCCAACGACATCGTGCTGCAGAACTCTGCGGTCGAGACCCGCCTGATGGGCGTCGAGGAAGCCAAGGAGTCTGGCGCCCGCGCGCTGTTCGGCGAAAAGTACGGCGATGAAGTGCGCGTCGTCTCGATGGGCGATCCGACCGGCAATGCCGTCGGCTGGTCGGTCGAGCTCTGCGGCGGCACGCATGTGCGCCGCACCGGCGATATCGGGCTGATCACGATCCTCGGCGATTCCGGCGTTGCCGCAGGGGTGCGCCGCCTCGAGGCGCTGACGGCCAAGGGGGCGCGCAACCATGCGCGCACCAATGCCAACCTCGTTGCCGGCGTTGCCGATGCACTGCATGTGGGGCCGCACGAGGTGTTTACCCGCATCGAAGCGCTGCAGGAAAACCTCAAGAAGGCGGAACGCGCGCTCAGCGACGCCAACAAGAAGCTGGCGCTCGGTGGTGGCGGTTCGGCGCCGGCCTCGGCCGACGAGACCGTCAACGGCGTCACCTATGTCGGCCGCGCCGTCGAAGGCATTTCGGCCAAGGACGTCAAGGGCCTGGTCGATACCGAGAAGAAGCGGATCGGTTCGGGTGTGGTTACGGTCGTGCTGAAGGGCGAGGATGGCCGTGGCACGGTTGCGGTCGGTGTCACCGATGACCTCACCGGTAAGTACTCGGCTGGCGACCTGATCAAGCTGGCGACGGTTGCGCTTGGCGGGCAGGGCGGTGGCGGCCGTCCGGACATGGCGCAGGGCGGTGGCCCGGATGGCGCCAAGGGCGCCGAGGCGATCGCGGCGGTGCGTGGCGGGCTGTAGGCCGGTAGTAGGCAGTCGGCAGTAGGTCGTGCTTTCTGTTCCGACTGCCGACTGCCGACTGCCGACTGCCTACACCGGATCCGGTCCCGGGCCCTTGAAGTCATCCGGCGAGGGATTGTCGCGCCGGGCCCGGTACTCGGCCCAGCGGCCGGCGATGCGGGTGCGGGCGCCGTCGGCGAAAATGTTGGCGAGGCCGGCGGCGACGATGATGCCGAGCCCGGCGAGGCTGACGGCATCCGGCACCTCGTTGAAGAACAGGGCGCCGAACAGCAGGGCCCAGATGATCTGGCTGTACTGCATCGGCGCGACCCGGCTGGCCGGGGCCAGGGCCACGCCCTTGAGCTGCAGCAGATAGCCGATACCGCCGAGCACGCCGCAGACCACCAGACCGCCCAGCAGCAGCGGGCTTGGCCAGCTGAAACCGACGATGAAGACACCGGCCAGGTTGGCCACGAGGGTGAACAGGCCGGGCAGGGCGAACAGCGTGACGCGCCGCTCGGCGCCCGAGATCAGGCGGATGGTGGTCAGCGACACGGCAGCGGCAAGGGCACAGAAGAAGGCGGCGACATGCCCGAGTTCGATTTCACGGAAACCCGGCCGTACCACCAGCAGCACGCCGAGGAAGCTGATCACCACCAGCGCCCAGCGATCGAGCGATACCTCCTCCTTGAGCACGACCACCGAGAGGATCGTCGCCAGCACTGGGATGAGGAAGACGAGGCAATAGGCTTCGGCCAGCGGAATGGTGACGAATGCGTAGGTGATCAGCACAGCGCTCAGGGTGCGGCAGAGCGCCACGAGGATGATCAGCGCCGGACGGTTGAGCTTGAAGGTGTCGCGCCAGCGTTCTTCGCGCGGCTTCGAGAACAACGCCGGGAGGAACGAGAAGACAGTGGTGAACAGGCCGATCTCGAAGATGCCGAGCGAGCCCCCCAGCGCCTTGACCAGCGCGTCGCCGGTTGAGAACGAGGCCATGGCGCCCAGTGCGCAGAGCACACCGAGCGACACCGGTGAGAGGGTGCGCAGCATCTACTTGCTCGTCGCCGGCGCCTGATCGTCGGCATCGCTGCGGCGCGGCAACTTGGCATCGTCGCCGAGCGGTGGGCTGACCTCCGAAATGGCGCTGGCCGGGCCGAACACGGAGAGGCGCGAAAAGATGCGGATGCGCGTTTCGTCGGACATCACGTTGAGGATGCCGCAGATGGCGACCACCACCAGCCCGCAATAGGCAACCGTATCGGGATACTCCGCATAGAACAGCGCGCCGAAGACGATCGCCCAGGCGATCTGGCTGTACTGCGCCGGCGCGATCAGGCTCACCGGCGCATTACGGGTTGCGGTGATGAACAGGATGTTCCCGGTGCCGCCCAGCGCGCCGATCAGGATCAGGAAAGCGAATTCCTGCAGCGTCGGCCAATGGAATCCGGCAACCAGCATCAGGATCGAGTTGATCACCACGACATAGCCCAATGGCAAGCCCAGCAGGCTGACGCGCTTTTCTACCGGAGCGACCTTGCGCAAGGTGGTGGTGGCGATGCCGCCCATGATCGCGGCGCCGACCGCCATGAGGTGGCCGAGTTGCAGCTCGCGGAAGCCGGGCCGGACGACGAGAAGCACGCCGCAGAAGCTGGCGCCGAGAAACAGCCAGCGCTGCCAGGTCACCGTTTCGCCGAGGAAGGTGCGCGACAGCGCCACCACGATGATCGGGGCGAGGAAGGCGATGGAATAGGCCTCGGCCAGCGGAATGTGGGTGAAGGCATAGATGATGCAGAGGTTGCCGATGACGCCCGCGATGCTGCGCAGGTGCACCAGGTAGGGGTGGCGCATGCGGTGCAGGTGCCGCCAGTGCTCACCCTTGGGCTTGGTGAAGATTGCCGGGATGAACGAGAACAGCGCCGTCCAGAAAGCAATTTCGAAGACGGAGAGGCTGGTGCCGAACCCTTTGATGATGGCGTCGCAGCAGGAATAGAGCAGGTAGGCAAAAAGCGCGAAAGCGACGCCGACGGGCATCTGAGGGGGAATCCGAAGCGGGAGGGGCAACTGGTATGTTAGTTGCGTATACGACGACGGCCGATGGCCGTCGATGGGCGTGAATGCCACAGGGGCTAATTATTTCGTCTCTACTTGAAGCGAGCGTCGACCAGCGGGCCGATGGTCTCGATTTTGTTGGTCCAGATGTAGCCGCTGAAGTTATCGGGCACCTGAGCCAACAGCTCTGATGTGTCGATGCCGGCCGTGCCGGGATCGCCGGAACTATAGGGGCCGAGCAGGATGACTTCGGAACCGGCCTGCCTGAGGCGCTCGATGAAGAGGTTCGGCCAGCCCCAGACGAACGGCGCGAGGTTGATCGGCAGCATCACCTTGGTATTGCGGCAGGCGTCGGGGACGAAGCCGGTCCAGCCCAGCCCCTCGTATTGCAGCAGGCATTCGACAAGCCCCTTGCGCGACCAGACATTGAGGCCCTCAATCAGTTCGGCGGCGCGATAGGTGGGCGGATCGCCGCCATAGGCGCCCCAGACGGCCGATCGCCATTGCGGGTGCGACGTCAGCAGCCCGGCCAGCATGTCGCCCTCGCGCGCCTCGTTGCTCTTGAAGTTGACCAGGAAACGCTGCTCGGGAAGGGCGGTGAACACCTCATTGAGCTCCGGCATCAGGCCGACGCCCTTGCCGCGGAAAGGATAAGTGGCGCCGCCATCGGCCGTGTAGCCGTAGCCGATATCCAGCAGCTTGAGCGACGCCATGTCGTGGCTGCGGGTTTCGCCGGCACCCTCGGTGCGACAATCGACGGTCCAGTCGTGCAGCACGGCGAACTGGCCGTCGGTGGTCGGGTGCACATCGAGCTCGACAATGTCGGCGCCGGCGGCGAACGCCGCCTGCATCGAAGCAATGGTGTTCTCGAGGTAGTCGTGCGTCGGCTGGTCGATCCGCTCGGCGGTGCAGGTGTCGTTCTTCAGATCGGTGCGGTCGAAAGTCTGATGGACGCCCCGATGCGCGATCAGTTCGAGCTTTCCCTCCGGCGGTGAGACGCGCCAGGACGCATTGAAGACGTAGACCGCGACGATAGTGACCGCGAGGCCAAGCAGAATCTTCTTGAACATCAGTCCCCCTCAAAGACGGCTGACGCTCGGTTTGGTTCGTGGCTCAAGTATGGCCGGGTGGAGTTCAGCCGCAGTTGAGCTTTGAGCCGAGGAAGTCGGCTTCGCACTGGATCCGACGGAGGGTGGCGAGGTCCTCGTCGGTAGCGGCCTCGCCGTTCGGCTTCACCACGATGGCCTCGACCACGGCGCTGCTGTCGCCGTTGAGCATGCCGAACCAGACGAATGTCGCCGCGGTATCGATGAAGGCGCCTCCACGCACGAAGCCGGTGTCGCTGGTCACGTCGTTGGTGTAGGCGCGGCCAAGCGCGCCCTGCGTCAGCGCGCTGTCGTAGAGCTGGCGCGAACCGACGCGCTCGAAGACGAAGACATCACCGAGGTGCGAGACGCGCGAACTGGCCGAACTGGCGTCGACAACGAGGTCGCTGGGCATGGTGGGCAGCAGTGGCGGCAGCGCCGTATTGAAGCGGTTGGCGTCGATGGCGGCCTCACCTGGCAGGTCGAGGCTGTCGATATCGGCATCGAGCGGCAGGAAGAAGCTGTTGAGCGGTCCCTTGGCGAAGATGCGCTTCAGCGGGTCGCGCCCGACGCCGGCGCTGGACCAGCCGTGCTGGCGGTTGAAGAAGCTGGTGCTCGCGGCGTTGAGCCCGTCGACGCCGGGGGTGAAGTAGAGCGCGATCTCGTAATCACCGTCCGTCGCCAGCGACTCATCGGTAGCCGAACAGCTACCGATATCGAGGAGCCGCTCGCCCAGCTTGTAGCCGGAAATCGGTCCCGTGAACTCGGCTTTGCCGATCGAAGGCGTGTAGTCGGACTCGAAACGCCACTGCATGTCGTAGGGGTCGGCCCGCTCATCGATGGCGAGCAGGCGGTAGCAGGCTTCGCGAATGGCTGATGGAAGGTCGGTGATCCAGCCCGAGGAAGGGGTAGGCGGCAGCGTAACCCGCGCCAGGTAGAGATCCTCGGCTGTGAGCAGATTGTAGGTCTGGTCCGGTCCCATGCCGACCATCCTGAAGATGACTTCCGGGTCGACGTTCCACTTCACCAATTCCTTGACCATGAGGGCGAGCGAATCCCGGGTCTGGCCTTGCATCGCCATGGCGCCGCGCTCGTTCAGGGCATTGGTGAAGGCCTCCTCGTCGGCATAAGGGGCGTGGAAGCCGACAATGGATCCAGGCTCGACCATCCGGTCGACATAGGTCCCGACGCCGTCCTGGCTCGACCAGGCGGAACCGCCTAGGAAGGCGAAGGCGCAAGCGGAGTAGCAGGTGCTGCCGCGCTCGACGACGGTGGCGATGTGGTTGGCGCGGAGGAAATCCGCCAGCGCCAGCCCCTCGTAGTAGCTGCCGCCCGGGCCGTTCAGCGTCAGCACCGCGGTCGCGCCGCCATCGGGGCCGATGCATGACAGCCGGCACTTGACGAAGGTGTCGTACATGTCCCGGAGCGTCGCCACGTCGCCATCGAGGGTTTCCCCGTCATAGCTCAGGTGCGGCACGGGATGGGTGGCCGAATACTGCATCGAGACGATGGAAATAGTGGCTGCCGAGGCGTTCGAGCACGCGACGGTGGCGATGGTCAGCAAGACAGTGAAAATGGTAAGCAGGCGCATGCGGAAATCTCCCCCGAGAACTGTAGTTCTAGGAGGTTTGACGTGCGCCGTTCAAGCATCCTTGGGTGGCTCGGCGAGGCCGTCGGCTAGAGCGCACGAACCCGGTTATTGCGCGGACCATGCTCCAGCTCGACGAGGCCCAGAGCTTCGAGCACCGGCGTGACGTAGTTGGCGAAGCGGCCGCGAAAGCCCTTCCGGATACCGTACCAGCCACCTACCGGGTTGTCGGGAGAACGGGCCCAGGCCTCCACGGTACCGGGCTTGGCGTCCTTGCCTTCATCGGCATTGCCGAGCTCCATCCAGTCGCCGTGCCGTTTCAGCATCTGGTGCAGGTCTTCAATGGCGCTGAGGTGATAGCGGAGCTCGGTGCCTCCGGCGACGCAGACCAGCGCGGGTGGAGACGCTTCGGGGGCGCGGTAAAGTGTGATGTCGCTGCTGCCCGGCGGGGTCTTGAGCAACCAGGGATCGTCTTTGGTGCCGGCTGCCATGTACTTACTCCCTGAAGTTTTGGGGAGAATACGCCTGCCAGCGAGGAGAGGGCCAGCCTTTGCTCAGTTGCGAGGGCGACAGGCTGGAGAGGCAGGCGGCGCTGGCAACCATGGGCCGCCAGCGCCGTGATGCATCAGGCCGCCATGGCCTTCTTGAGATTGGCGTCGATGGCGTCGAGGAAGCCGAGGGTCGACAGCCACTTCTGGTCCGGCCCGACGAGCAGCGCGAGATCCTTGGTCATCTGGCCGCCCTCGACCGTGTCGATGCAGACCTGCTCGAGCGTTTCGGCAAACTTCGCCAACTCTGCATTGTTGTCGAGCTTGGCGCGGTGCTGCAGGCCACGGGTCCAGGCGAAGATCGAGGCGATGGAGTTGGTCGAGGTCTCCTTGCCCTGCTGGTGCTGGCGGTAGTGGCGCGTGACGGTGCCGTGAGCGGCTTCGGCCTCGACGATCTTGCCGTCGGGGGTCATCAGCACCGAGGTCATCAGGCCGAGCGAGCCAAAGCCCTGGGCCACGATGTCGGACTGCACGTCGCCGTCATAGTTCTTGCAGGCCCAGACATAGCCGCCGGACCACTTCAGCGCCGAGGCGACCATGTCGTCGATCAGGCGGTGCTCGTACCAGATCTTCAGTTCGTCGAACTTCGCCTTGTAGTCGCGGTCGAAGATCTCCTGGAAGATATCCTTGAAGCGCCCGTCATAGGCCTTGAGGATGGTGTTCTTGGTAGACAGGTAGCACGGCACCTTGCGGTTGATGGCGTAGTTGAACGAGGCGTGGGCGAAGTCGGCGATGGAATCGTCGAGGTTGTACATACCCATGGCGACACCGGCCGAGGGGGCGTCGAACACGTCGTATTCCTGCACCGTGCCGTCATCGCCGACGAACTTCATCGTCAGCTTGCCCTTGCCCGGGAACTTGAAGTCGGTGGCGCGGTACTGATCGCCGAAGGCGTGACGGCCGACGATGATCGGCTGGGTCCAGCCCGGCACGAGGCGCGGCACGTTCGACATGATGATCGGCTCACGGAAGATCACGCCGCCCAGGATGTTGCGGATGGTGCCGTTGGGCGACTTCCACATCTTCTTGAGCTTGAACTCTTCGACCCGCTGCTCGTCGGGGGTGATGGTGGCGCATTTGATGCCGACGCCATGCTTCTTGATGGCGTTGGCCGCGTCGACCGTCACCTGGTCGTTGGTGGCGTCGCGGTTCTCGACCGAGAGGTCGTAATACTCGATGTCGAGATCGAGATAGGGAAGGATCAGCTTGTCCTTGATCGCCTGCCAGATGATGCGGGTCATCTCATCGCCGTCGAGATCGACGACAGGGTTGGCAACTTTGATCTTGGCCATGCGTAAGCTCCTCAGCGGCGCGGAAAATCTGATGCCG
>Ga0209902_100331_pt1 | contig 60880 bp, 53 predicted proteins | sample FECB27metaG_FD_188304 | JGI IMG/M metagenome (GOLD analysis project Ga0209902, IMG submission 188304) | Cyanobacterial communities from the Joint Genome Institute, California, USA - FECB-27 (SPAdes) (version 2) | ecosystem: Environmental > Aquatic > Thermal springs > Hot (42-90C) > Microbial mats...
GGGCGGGCGCCCGCCTGCCGCCGTGAGCGACCGCAGCCCTGACGCCCGCTGCCCTGCCGCCCGTGATCCTGCGGGGCAATGGGTGCCGTGCGGCGCCCGTGCCCTGTGGCACACGTGCCGCGCGCCCCGGATGCGGCTCGCGCCCTGGTCGCGGGGTCGCCCATGCCCCGGGTGCCCCGCACCGCGGCTGCGTCGCGCCGCGGGTGCCGCGACGACCATCGGACGGCGGCGGGTGATGCGTCTCTGCAACGCCGGCGGCAAGACGATGCCGGCGGCCGCGGCCGGGGGCCCTGCGGCTGGTTCGACGGGGGTTTCGAGGGGGCCAGCGGCGTTGACGCGCGCCACGCCAGCGTATAGACCGCGGATGCGAAAAGGCGGGGGATTCCCGCCAAACGCGCTGCCCGAGGTTCCGACGATACCGCTGTCCCGATCCGGGGCGGTCTGGCTCGTCCCTCGCAAGTCCGTGGCGACCCCGCTCTTCTGCTCGGCCGAGGCCGATCGCGAGGGTGGGACACCGCGGCACCGAAGGGCGCGCAATGTGTGTCGAGCGCAACCGGCTCAAGCCGGGCGATCGGCCGAGAATGCAGGACGTGACGGACGATGTTTGCAGTGATCAAGACGGGCGGCAAGCAATACCGCGTCGCCGAAGGTGACCAGCTGAAGATCGAGAAGCTCGACGCCGAGGCGGGCGAGATCGTGACCTTCGGCGAGGTTCTCATGGTCGGCGGCGAGGCCGGCACCGTCGTCGGCGCGCCGATGATCGAAGGTGCCTCCGTCGCCGGCGAAGTGGTGGAGCAGACCCGCGGCGACAAGGTGATCGTCTTCAAGAAGCGGCGCCGCAAGAACTCGCGCCGCCGCAACGGTCATCGCCAGCGTCTCACCGTCGTGCGCATCACCGGCATCGTGTCGGGCGCCGCGGCGAACGCCTGAAGTCGGAAAACGGGTCGGAATAGGAGAGCCCCATGGCTCACAAGAAAGCAGGCGGTTCGTCGCGTAACGGTCGTGATACGGCCGGCCGACGTCTCGGCGTCAAGAAGTTCGGCGGCGAGGCCGTCATCTCCGGCAACATCATCGTCCGCCAGCGCGGCACGAAGTGGCATCCGGGCGTAGGCGTCGGCATGGGCGTCGACCACACCATCTTCGCCGTCGTCGAAGGCAAGGTGAAGTTCCAGGCCAAAGCCAACGGCCGCACGTACATTTCGGTGCTTCCGACGGCGGAAGCCGCCGAGTAGAAGCCGGCCTTGGGAAATCCCCGCGCCGGTGTGTCGTCAGACCCCGGTGCGAGGACGGTCCTAAGAGACCGCGGGGGCTGACGGGATGACCGTCACTCTCCGGTGAGCGCGGAGGGGAGGCGGTCGAACGCCTCCCCTCGTGCGTTTCGGACCGGAGAGTTCCCATGTTCGCGGAAGACGAGAGTCTCGAAGACGACGACGACTGTCTGACCACCCGGCGCCTCGTGCTGGTCGCGCCACGCCGGGAGGATGCGGCCGCGCTCGCGGCGCTGGCCGACAATCCGAAGATCGCGACCAATCTCGCCACCATGCCGCACCCGTATGAGCGAGCCGACGCCGAGGCGTGGATCGCGCGCGTCACGACGCCCTCGCCGGGGCGCGGGCTGCTGGTGCGGCTGCGCCGGCCCGGCATGCCGGTGATCGGCGCCGTCGGCTTCGGCCCGCAGCCGACGACGGGCGACACCGAGGTCGGCTACTGGATCGGCGAGCCGTTCTGGAACCAGGGCTATGCCACCGAGGCGGCGCAGGCGGTGATCGACCACGCCTTCCGATCGAGCCCGCTCGACGAGGTGTGGGCGTCCTGCCGGATGACCAACGAGGCGTCACGACGGGTCATCGTCAAATGCGGCTTCCAGTGGGTCGGCACCGGCCTGCGCCACTCGAAGGCGCTGCGCGGCATGATGTCGGTCGAGCGCTACCGCCTCGACCGCAAGTGCTGGCAGGCGCTGCGGACGTGGGGCGACCGGCCGGCCACCACTGCCGAGAAGCAGGCGGCGCCGGCGCCGGGGCCGCGCGACGACGGGGTGTGGCGGTGAACGCCGCCGCCAGCGGCCTCGCCGCCGTGCGCCTCGAGACGCCGCGCCTGCTGCTGCGGCCGCCGACGGCGGCCGACCGCGACGCCATCGTCACCGCCATCGGCCACTGGCCGGTGGTGCGCTGGCTCGCGCGTGTGCCGTTTCCCTACCGACGCGAGGATGCCGATGCTTTCCTCGGCCTCGCCGGCGGCGAGCTTGCGCGCGGCGCCGGCCTGCCCTTGATGATCTTTGATCACGATGGCCTCGTCGGCGGCATCGGCCTCGACGGGATCGGCCCGGCGCCGGAGTTCGGCTACTGGCTGACGCCGCCCTGCTGGGGTCGCGGCTATGCGACGGAAGCCGGCCGGGCGGTGCTCACTCATGCCTTCACCACGCTCGGCGCCGAGCGGGTACGCTCCGGCGTCTTCGTCGGCAACGCCGCCTCGCTCGCGGTGCAAAGCCGGCTCGGCTTCGCCGTGACGGGCGAGAGCCGCGTGTTCTGCCTTGCGCAGGGCGCCGACCTCCCCCATACGGACACCCTGTTGACGCCCGAGCGCTTTTTCGCGCTCGCCGCCGCGTCTCGTGAGACGATCGCACCATGAAGTTCCTCGACCAGGCGAAAGTATGCGTGCGCTCCGGCGCCGGCGGCGCGGGAGCGGTGTCGTTTCGCCGTGAGAAGTTCATCGAATTCGGCGGGCCGGACGGCGGCGACGGCGGCCGCGGCGGCGACGTCTGGATCGAGTGCGTCGATGGTCTCAACACGCTGATCGACTATCGCTACCAGCAGCACTTCAAGGCCGGCACCGGCGGCCACGGCATGGGCCGCAACCGCTCCGGCGCCAAGGGCGCCGACGTCATCCTGAAGGTGCCCGCCGGCACCGAGATCCTCGAGGAGGACGGTGAGACGCTGATCGCCGACATGACGCGCGTCGGCGAGCGCTTCCGCCTGATGAAGGGCGGCAACGGCGGCTTCGGCAACACCCACTTCAAGTCGTCCACCAACCAGGCGCCGCGCCGGGCCAATCCCGGCCAGGAGGCCGAGGAGAAGTGGCTGTGGCTGCGGCTGAAGCTGATCGCCGACGCCGGCCTGGTCGGGCTGCCCAATGCCGGCAAGTCGACCTTCCTCGCCACCGTCACGGCGGCCAAGCCGAAGATCGCCGACTATCCCTTCACCACGCTCCATCCCGGCCTCGGCGTCGTCCGCGTCGACGCCCGCGAGTTCGTGCTCGCCGACATCCCCGGCCTGATCGAGGGCGCCCACGAGGGCATCGGCCTCGGCGACCGCTTCCTCGGCCACGTCGAGCGCTGCCGGGTGCTGCTGCATCTCGTCGACGGCACCGACGAGAACCCCGCCGCGGCCTACAAGGTCGTGCGCCGCGAACTCGCCGCCTATGGCGAGGAACTCGCCAACAAGCCGGAGATCGTCGCGCTGTCGAAGGTCGACGCGCTCGACGACGCGACGCGCGACAAGCGACTGAAGGCGCTCGGGCGGGCAGCGAAGAAGACGCCGCTGGTGCTGTCGTCGGCGAGCGGCGAGGGCGTCGAGCGGGCGCTCCGGGCGCTGATGCGCACCATCGACGGCGCCTCCGAGCCCGATCCGAGCGACCTTTCGGCGGAGCCCGCCGAGCGGTGGCGGCCGTGAGCGCAGTCGCCTCGAGTGCCGTCGAGACGGCGCAGCCCGCCGAGACGGCAGTTGCGGACGGCCGTCGGCTCGCCGCCTCCCGCCGCCTCGTCGTCAAGGTCGGCTCGGCGCTGCTCGTCGAGGGCACGACCGGGCGGCTGAAGTCGACTTGGCTCGACAGCCTGGTGGAAGACCTCGTGGCGCTGCGCGCCGGCGGCACCGAGGTGATCGTCGTCTCGTCGGGCGCCATCGCGCTCGGGCGCGGCGTGCTCGGCCTGCCGCGGCGGGCGCTGAAGCTCGAGGAGAGCCAGGCGGCGGCGTCGGTCGGCCAGATCGCGCTCGCCCGGGCGTGGTCGGAGGCCTTCGGCCGCCACGGCGTCACCGCCGCGCAGGTGCTGCTGACGCTCGGCGACACCGAGGAGCGCCGCCGCTACCTCAACGCCCGTTCGACCTTCGCGACCCTCGCCCGCCTTGGCGCCGTGCCGGTGATCAACGAGAACGACACGGTCGCCACCACCGAGATCCGCTACGGCGACAACGACCGCCTCGCCGCCCGCGTCGCCACAATGGCGAGCGCCGACACGTTGGTGCTGCTGTCGGACATCGACGGCCTCTACACCGCGCCACCGGCGCAGGACCCCACCGCCACGCATCTGCCTGTCGTCGAGGCGATCACGCCGGCGATCGAGGCGATGGCGGGGGCCGCCGGCTCGGAGCTGTCGCGCGGCGGCATGAAGACGAAGGTCGACGCCGCCAAGATCGCCGTCGCCGCGGGGACTGCGATGGTGATCGCCTCCGGCAAGCGCCAGCACCCGCTCGCCGCCGTCGACGACGGTGGCCGTTGCACCTGGTTCCTGGCCGCCCGTTCGCCCGCCACCGCCCGCAAGACCTGGATCGCCGGCTCGCTCGACCCGCGCGGCGCCGTCGTCGTCGATGCCGGTGCGGTGACGGCGCTGAAGGCCGGGCGCAGCCTGCTGCCGGCCGGCGTCGCCTCGGTCGACGGCGCCTTCGAGCGCGGTGACTGCGTCCGCATCCTCGACGAGGCGGGCCATGAGCTCGGCCGCGGCCTCGTCGCCTACGACCGGGCCGAGGCGGAGCGCGTCGTCCGCCGCAAGACGGCGGAGATCGAGGCGATCCTCGGCTATGCCGGGCGCGGTGAGATGATCCACCGGGACGACATGGCGCTGCACGGCCGCCACCGCGGGCAGGAGGACGAGACATGCTGACATCGCTTCGTCCGGTCGAGACCGGCGCCAACGTGGCGGGCGACGACGTCGCCACGATCATGGCCGACATCGGCCGCCGCGCCCGCGCCGCCGCGCGCACGCTGGCGCTGGCGCCGAGCGAGACCAAGAACGCGGCGCTGCGCGCGATGGCGGCGGCCGTCCGGGCGGACCGCGCGGCCATCCTCGCCGTCAACCGCACGGACGTCGCGGCGATGCTGGCCGCCGGCCAGGCGGGGTCCTTCATCGACCGCTCGACGCTCGACGACGGCCGCGTCGAGGCGATCGCCCGTTCGCTGGAGGAGGTCGCCGACCTGCCCGATCCCGTCGGCGCCGTCATCGCCGCCTGGGAGCGGCCGAACGGGCTGTCGATCGAGCGCGTCCGCACGCCGCTCGGCGTCGTCGGCGTCATCTACGAGAGCCGTCCGAACGTCACGGCGGATGCCGGTGCGCTCTGCCTGAAGGCGGGCAACGCCGTGGTGCTGCGCGGCGGCTCCGATGCGCTCGGCACCTCGCTCGCCATCCACGCCTGCCTCGCCCGCGGCCTCGAGGCCGCCGGCCTGCCGGCCGACGCGATCCAGCTCGTCCCGACGCCGGACCGGACTGCCGTCGGCGCCATGCTCGCCGGGCTCGACGGCAACCTCGACGTCATCGTGCCGCGCGGCGGCAAGAGCCTCGTCGCCCGCGTCCAGACCGAGGCGCGGGTGCCGGTGTTCGCCCACCTCGAGGGCCTCGTTCACGTCTACGTGCACGCGCCGGCCGACCTCGAGATGGTGAAGCGCATCGTCGTCAACGCCAAGATGCGCCGCACCGGCGTCTGCGGCGCCGCCGAGACGCTGCTGTTCGACCAGGCGCTGGCTGGTACGCACATCAGACCAGTGCTCGACGCGCTCGCCGCGGCGGGCTGCGAAGTCCGCGGCGACGCGGCGGTGCGGGCGCTCTACCCGGAAGCCACGCCGGCGAGCGAGGCCGACTGGACCACTGAGTACCTCGACGCGATCGTCTCGGTGGCGGTGGTCGACGGGCTCGACGCGGCGATCGCCCACATCGAGACGCACGGCTCGCACCACACCGACGCGATCCTCACCGACGACCTTGCCGCCGCCGAGCGCTTCATGGCCGAGGTCGATTCGGCCATCGTGCTGCACAACGCCTCGACGCAGTTCGCCGATGGCGGCGAGTTCGGCATGGGGGCGGAGATCGGCATCGCTACCGGCCGCATGCACGCCCGTGGGCCCGTCGGCGTCGAGCAACTGACGAGCTTCAAATATCGCGTGCGCGGACACGGCCAGACACGTCCGTGAACGACGCTGCGGGGGCAGGTGAGGGGCGCCCGACGCCCTCCGCCGACTGGCTGCGGGTGCCGCCGTCGTCGCCCGGCATGCGCATCGCGCTTTACGGCGGGTCGTTCAACCCGCCCCACCGCGCCCACCTCGCCGTGGCCGAGGCGGCGCTGACGCGGCTTCGCGTCGACCGCGTCTGGTGGATGGTGACGCCCGGCAACCCGTTGAAGACCCACGACGGCCTGGCGCCGCTGGCCAAGCGCGTCGCCGCGGCGCGGGCGCTGGCGCGCGATCCGCGCATCGTCGTCACCGCCTTCGAGGCGGCGCGCCACTACACCTACACCGCCGACACCGTCGCCTTCCTGAAGGCCCGCCGGCCCGGCGCCCGCTTCGTCTTCGTGATGGGCGCCGACAACCTCGCCGGCCTGCACCGCTGGGAGCGCTGGCGGTTCATCGCCGGCCTCGTCCCGCTCGCCTTCGTCGATCGCCCCGGCGCCACCTTCGCGCCGCTGTCGGCGCGGGCCGCCATCGCGCTGGCACGCTGGCGCGTTCCGGAGAGTGAGGCTTCGAGCCTGCCGGACCGGCGGCCACCGGCGTGGGTCTTCCTGCACGGGCCCCGCGATCCGATCTCCTCGACGGTGCTGCGCGGCGCCGCGCCCGGTTGAACCGCGGCCGGGAAGCCTCTAGCTAAACGCCTCCCATTCCGCGGCGCCCGCCGCCCATCCCAGGACGCCCCATGCAGAGCGCGATCACCCCCCAGGACGCCCTCATCTACACGATGGTGACGACGTCGGCGGCCGATCGGACGATGACCGACGCCGAGCTCCGGCGGATCGCAGACGTCGTCAAGACGCTGCCGATGTTCCAGGACTTCGAACCGCACCGCATCGCCATGGCGGGTGAGGCGTGCAGCGAGATCCTCGCCGACGAGGACGGGCTCGACCTGATGCTCGACCTCATCCGCGATGCGCTGCCGGAATCCCTCTACGAGACCGCCTATGCGCTCGCCGTCGACGTCGCCGCCGCCGACGTCATGGTCGAGCAGGAGGAACTGCGCTTCCTGCAGCTCCTGCGCGAGCGGCTGGAGATCGCCGCGCTCGTCGTCGCGGCGATCGAGCATTCCGCCCGCGTCCGCCATCGCAAGATCGCCCAGCCCGAAGCGCACTGAGGGCCGACAGTTCCACGCCGACTGGTCCACGCCGACTGGTCCGCCCGGCGTACCAGTCGCCCCTACCAGCCGCCGCCGCCGCCCCCGCCGCGTCCGCCGCCCGAGAAGCCCCCACCGGACGAACTCGAGCGGCCGGAGGCGCGCGCCGCCGCCGCCGCGATCGCCCGCGCGCCGGCCTGGCTGGACGTGCGGATGCGGCTCTCGAAAGAGCGGCCGAAGTCGGTCGGCACGCCGCCACCCCGCCCACCGCTGTACCAGCCCGGATGCCAGCCGCCCCCGCCGACCGCACCGGCGGCCGCCGCGGTGACGGCGGAGGCGGCGATGAGGTCCTTGAAGCGATCCGTCCACGGCGTCGCGAGGTCGAGCGCCACGGCATAGGGCAACATCGCCTCGAAGTGGGCCAGCGTGCGGTCCGGCGGGTTGTGGAACTTCAGCCGGTCCGCCTCCGCCACCGAGAGATAGAGCCGCGTCCCCTCGATCTCGTCGAGTGCCGCCCGCCCGCGCTCGGTCGGTGCCGGCAGCAGCCGGAAGAATACGACATTGACGACGACGGTGGCGACGAGCAGGAGCGCCGGCACGAGGCCGATCGTGCCGACGAGGCCGTAGAGCACCACCAGGAAACCGACCGCGAGCGGCACCAGCACCAGCGACCAGAACACCGCGGGGAGCAGAGACAGCCATCGTCCCGCCCGCACGTCGCCCCACAGCGCCACCGCCTTGGCGCCGAAGATCGTCGTCATCACCGTCGTGACGATGCCGGCGATTCCGAAGCCGATCAGCTCCTCGCTCGCCGGCGACACCGCCACCGCCGCCACCCAGGTGAGAACCGTCAGCACCGCGCCGATCGCGTACCAGCCGAGATTGCCGCGGAGGTGCTCGCCGAGCAGCTTGTTGTTGAGGAACTTCGCCAGCGCGCCCTCGGTCTGGGCGAGGCGCTTGTCCTCGCTTGTGCTGCCGAGGGTGACCGTTCCGCTGCCGGTGGGAAACAGCGCCGCGAGCACCGCCGCCTCGCTCGCCGAGGGCTCGCGCTGTGTCCCGTCGGTGCGCCGCGTCAGCGTCAGCCCGCCGTCATCCGCCTCGGCGATCGTCAGGTGGCCCTTCACGGCGAGGTCCAGCAGCGCCGCGGCGAGGCCGGTGCCGTCCGCCCGCCGCTTCTCGAGGAAGCGCATCGCCGCCGGCGGCAGGCTCGGCGTGTAGACCGGGATGATCGGCCCCGCCGGCGGGTCGACGCCGACCCGCAGCCACGCCCACAGGAAGTAACCGAGCACCAGGAACAGCCCGCCGCCGGCGACGAAGGCGGGCATCGTCTGGGCCAGGAACGTCTCGAGCGCCGTCGGCTCGGCGACGAAGCCCTTCGGGAAGCCGACGGCGACCGTCAGCCCTTCGCGGGGGGCGAGCGGCGCGGTCGTCGTGACGACGATGGTGCCGGGCGCGGGTTGCGCGGTGGTGGCGTTCTCGTCGCCCGAGCCGAACGCGCCGGTATAGGCGCGGCTCTGCAGGACCGTCGCGCCCGCCGGCAGAGTCACCGTTGCCCTCACGCGCTCGATCGCAAAATCCCAGTTCGGTCCGGTGACGTTCCAGTCGACCTCGTCATAGCCGGGAAAGAACCCGACCGCGTCCGAGAAGCGGTAGCGGATCTCGTAGACGTGGGCGCCGCTCTCGAGGAACACGTCGCCGCTGCCGATACGGATGCGGCGGGTGTCGCCGTCCCATTCGACCGAGTATGGCTCGTCCTCGCCGTCGCGCGTCACACCCGCGACGTCGAGGCTCGCGGTGGAGCGGCCGAAGCCGCTGTCGACGGCGACGATGATGTCGCGGAAGATGCCGCGGCGGATCTGGTCGCCGCGCGCCACCACGGTGATCGTCTCGACGACGTCGGCACTACCGTCCGTCTCGACTGAGATTTTTGCGTCGAAGGCGAGGATGCGCTCCGGCCCGCCCGGATCGTCGATGGCGGCGGCCGGCGCGGCGCTCGCGAGCGCCAGCAGCGCGAGCCCCACCAGCGCCGCGACGAAGCCCCGCAATCCGGCCGCCATCGCGATCACCTCCGCCCCGCCACACGATCAGTTGCAAATCAGCTGAACGACACCTTCACCGGCTTCGAGGCGGCGGCGCGCTCGTCCTCGTCGAGCTCGAAGAACTGCGCCTTGCCGAACTTGAAGAACCCGGCGATCAGGTTGGACGGGAACTGCTCGACCGTGACGTTGAGGTCGCGCACCGAGCCGTTGTAGAAGCGCCGCGAGGCGCCGAGCTTCTCCTCGGTCGCCACCAGCTCGTCCTGCAGGGCGCGGAAGTTCTGGTCCGCCTTCAGCTCCGGATAGGCCTCGGCCAGCGCGAACAGCTTGCCGAGCGCGCCGGTGACGGCCCGCTCCGCCGCCGCCTGCTGCTCGGGCGAGCCGGTCTGCGCCACAGCGGCATTGCGCGCCTTCACCACTGCCTCCAGCGTCTCACGTTCGTGTGAGGCGTAGCCCTTCACCGTCTCGACGAGGTTGGGGATGAGGTCGTAGCGGCGCTTCATCTGCACCTGGATGTCCGACCACGCCTCCTCGACGCGGGTGCGCAGCGACACGAGGCCGTTGTAGATCTTCACCCCGTAGAGGCCGACCAGCACGACGACGGCGACGACGATCAGCGTCTCCATGAAACCCCTCCGCATGCAGCCCGTCTGGCGACGCGCCCGAAACGCGGGCGGACTGTACGGGGCGGGTGGACGGCTGTCATGCTCGTCGTCCGGTCGCTTGCGCCGGCCGCGCGCCCTGTTAGCGTGCGCTCTGCAACCGCCACAACCTGACGTGAAACATGGACCTCACCTTCGAGACGATCCGCGGCGACCTTCCCGGCTCCGACTGGCGCATCAAGGTGCTGCGCCTGCGCGGCACGCGCGCTGACGGCGCCCCCAGCGCCTACCTGCAGGCGGCCCTGCACGGCGACGAGGTGCCGGGCGTCGCGACGCTGCACGTGATGGCGGCCCGCCTGCGTGAGCTTCACGCCCGCGGCGACGTCTTCGGCGACATCGTCATCGTGCCGGTGGCGAACCCGATCGGCCTGTCGCAGAGCCTCGCCGGCGAGCCGACCGGCCGCTACGACCTCTCCAACCGCATGAACTTCAACCGCGACTTCCCGATCCTCGCCGGCCCCGACGCCTCGACGCTGCTCGCCGACGATGCGCCGGTCACCGCCTCGATGCGCCTGAAGGCGCGGCTCGTGCAGCTGATGCTGCCGGCCGAACTGGTGCTCGACCTGCACTGCGACGAGCAATCGCTGCCCTATGTCTACCTGCACGAGGTGCTGTGGCCGTCCTGCCGCGACCTCCTCGCGGCGATGCCGTCCGACGTCGCGCTGCTCTGGAAGGACGATGGCGGCGGCGCCTTCGAGGAGGCGGCGCTCGCCCCGTGGCTCGGCAGCGGCGCCGATCTCTCCGGCCGCACCGTCGCCACCGTCGAGCTGCGCGGCCGCGCCGACGTGTCGCCGGCCTATGCCGAGGCGGACGCCGCCGGGTTGCTGCGCTTCCTCGCCGGCCGCGGCGTCGTCGCCGGCGACGGCCCGGGCGACTGGGACGGCCCGGTCGCCCCGCTCGACAATGTCGAGATGATCCGCGCCCCGCGCGGCGGCATCGTGCTCTACCACTGCGACATCGGCGATAGGGTCGCGGGCGGCGACCGCGTCGCCACCATCCTGTTCGATCCCGCCGCGGAAGACGGGGCCGTCGACATCCTCGCGCCGCAGGCGGGCCTGGTGCTGTCGCGGCGCGACCAGCGCATCCTCCGGCCGGGCGAGGACGTCATGAAGATCGTCGCGACCGGCCCGAGCGCCACCGCCCGCCCGGGGCCGCTCGAGAGCTGATTTCCGCTCCCCGCCGAATCCGCGACGCCCGGGCTCGACAAGCGTCGAAAGACCGGCGAACAATTCGTCACCTGCGGCCAGGGGTCGGCCGCACAACGATAATTCCCAGAGGAGCATCCCTGCCATGAAGCTGTTCGCCACCCTCGCCGCCACGGCGCTGATCGCCGCCGGCGCCATCCTTCCCGTCGCAGGTCTGCAGCCGGCCGCCGCCCAGGACGTCGTCCGCCTCGGCACCACGCCGGAGCCCTATCCGCCCTTCATCAACATCGACGCCAACGGCAAGCTCTCCGGCTTCGAGATCGAGCTCGCCGAGGCGGTCTGCGCCGAGGCGAAGGTGAAGTGCGAGTGGGTGCTGCAGTCGTGGGAAGGCATCATCCCGGCGCTGCTCGAAAACAAGTTCGACGCCATCGTCGCGTCGATGTCGATCACCGAGGAGCGCAAGCAGGTCGTCGACTTCACCGGCAAGTACTACGATTCGCCGGCGATGTTCGTCGGTCGCAAGGATCAGGACATCGAGATCACGGCCGAGGGCCTCAACGGCAAGACCATCGCCGTGCAGGTGTCGACGGTGCACGCCAACTATCTCGAGAACAAGTTCAAGGACGTGGCGACGATCAAGTCCTACGATACCCAGGAGAATGCCAACCTCGACCTGATCGCCGGCCGCGTCGACCTGGTGCTGGCGGATTCGATCGCGCTCGAGGACGGCCTGCTGAAGACGGCGGAAGGCGCCGACTTCGAGGTCAAGGGCGAGACCTTCACCGACAAGCTGATGGGCGACGGCGTCGGCTTCGCCGTGCGCAAGAGCGACACCGCGCTGCGCGACAAGCTCACCGCCGCGATTGCCGCTATGCGCGCCAACGGCGCCTACAAGGCCATCGCCGACAAGTACTTCTCCTTCGACATCTACGGCGGCTGAACGGCCCCGTCCGGTCTGCCGGTGCGGGTGGCGGGGCGCTGCGGCGCCCGCCACCCGCTGCCGTCCCGCGTCTGCGGGACACGTCGTAGCGAGGGGGCTGCCGGCGCGTGTTGGACACTCTAGCGCTCATCGGGTTCGGCGAAGGCGCGTGGGGATGGGCGCTGCTCGGCGGCGCCCTCGTCACCATCCAGATCGCCTTCGCCTCCTACATCGTCGGCATCGGCCTCGGCCTCGTCGGCGCGTGGGGCAAGATCTCGGGGCCGCGCTGGGTGAAGGCGGTGGGTGCCGGCTACACCTCGGTGGTGCGCGGCGTCCCGGAAATCCTCGTCATCTTCCTGATCTATTATGGTGGCACCTCCGGCATCCGCGCCCTGACGGGGCTCGTCATGCCCGGCGTCAACGTCGAGATCGGCGCCTTCCCGGCCGCCGTCGGTGCGCTCGGCTTCATCGCCGGCGCCTACGCCACCGAGATCTTCCGCGGCAGCATCCTCGCCATCGACCCCGGCCAGCGCGAGGCCGGCCGGGCGCTGTCGCTGCGTCCCTACCAGGTGTTCGCGCTGATCGTGCTCCCGCAGGCGCTGCGGCTCGCCGTTCCCGCGCTCGGCAACCTCTGGCTCGTGGTGCTGAAGGACAGCGCGCTGATCTCCGTCGTCGGCATCCGCGACCTGCTCGGCATCGGCCAGACGGCGGCGCAGTCGACGCGCCAGCCCTTCACCTTCTACACGACGGTCGCCCTCGTCTTCTTGGTCATCTCGACCGTCTCAATGATCGCCTTCCATCTCGCCGAGCGGCGCCTCGGGCGCGGCCAGTCGAGCCACTAGAGGGAGGCGCGGCCATGACATTCGATCTCGACGTCGCCATCCGCATCTTCGGCCGCCTGATCGACGGCCTGTGGATGACGATCTTCATCGTCATCGCCTCGATGATCCTCGGCAACCTGCTGGCGATCCCGGTGGCGCTCGCCCGCGTTTCGGAGCGCTGGTGGCTGCGCTATCCGGCGGCAACCTACATCCTGTTCATCCGCGGCACGCCGCTGATCGTGCAGATGTTCATGATCTACTACGGGCTCGGGCAGTTTCCGGCGGTGCGCCAGAGCTTCCTGTGGCCGCTTCTGCGCGATGCCCTCGTCTGCGCCGTCCTCGCCCTCAGCCTCAACACGGCGGGCTACTCCGGCGAGGTGCTGCGCGGCGCCATCGCGGCCGTGCCGAAGGGCCTCAAGGAGGCGGGGACGGCGCTCGGCATGACGCGGGCGAAGGTGATGTTGCTGATCACCCTGCCGCTCGCCTTCCGACAGAGCCTGCCGACCTTCGCCAACGAATCGGTGTTGTTGTTGAAGGCGAGCGCCATCGTCTTCACCATCACCATCCAGGACATCATGGGCGAGGCGGTGATTATCCGCTCGCAGACCTACCGGACGCTGGAGCCGCTGCTCTCGGCGGCGCTGCTCTACCTCGTCCTCACCTTCCTGATCGTACAGGGCTTTTCGCTGCTCGAGCGCCGGCTGAACGTGCATCGCAAGCGGGTGACGGTGACGGAACTGCTCGCCGGCATGCGCTGAGAAATAGGCGGAAATTCACTCCGAATCCGCCTCGACAACCCCGCCACCGCACACTAGTGTCCCGCCCCATGGCGCGGGGGAATCCCGCGTGCTTGGTGCCGTTTTCCCCTGCAAACGGCTCGCCGAAAAGATCCCGCGTCGGCGAACGTGGGTGTGGGGGGCTCTATGGCCGAGTATAGCTCGTCGTTCATCTATTTGATCGTCTATGACGACGGGACGGGGGAATTTGGCCCCGTGGCGGGATTCTATGTCCTGGGTGGGTTCGACGAGGACGGTCTCTCCATCGGCGGTGGAGAGGACACGTTCGCGATCGCCGATATCATCACCTACGAGGACAGTTTCGGGCCGCTCGATCTCGAATACTATGGCTTCTTCGAGGGAGGGTGGGTCGGCCGCGAGGAGTGCGGCTGCGGTGAGTACGACTACTACCTGATCAACAACGACGGAACGCTGGAGCCCGGCGCCCTCATCGGCGTCGTCACGGAGCCTTTCACCGTCTGCTTCCTCGCCGGCACCGCGATCGCCTGCCCGGGCGGCGAGCGGCCGATCGAGGACCTCGCCGTCGGCGACCTCGTCCTCACCGCCGACGGTCGCAGCCGCCCGGTCCGCTTCGTCGGCCGGCAGACCTACGCGACGCTGTTCGCCGATCCGCTGCGCACGTGCCCGATCCGCATCGCACCCGGCGCGCTTGGCGAGGGCCTGCCGCGCCGCGACCTCTGCGTCTCGCCCGACCACGCGCTCCTCGTCGACGGCGTGCTGGTGCAGGCGGGGGCGCTGGTGAACGGCACGACGATCGACCGCGACAGGGCGTTGCCGGAGCGGTTCACCTACTTCCACGTCGAACTCGACGACCACGCGCTGATCCTCGCCGAGGGCGTCCCGGCGGAGACCTTCGTCGACAACGTCACCCGCCGGAGGTTCGACAACTACGCGGAGTACGAGGCGCTCTACGGCGACGGTGCGCCCTCGATCCCCGAGATGGCGCTGCCGCGCGTGAAATCGGCGCGGCAGGTGCCGAGGGCGGTGCGGAGGCGGCTGTCTCACCGAGGGACGCAACTCTCGATGGCCTGCTGATGAACAGCGGCAGGGTCAAGAAGTGCCGGGGGCTCCGGACATCTTGGCGATCAGATTGGAGGAGGACTGGCCCTCCACCAAATCGATCAGCACCACTTCTCCGCCTCGCGCCCGGACGAGATCGCCGCCAACCACCTCGTCCGCCCGGTAGTCGGCTCCCTTGACGATCACGTCCGGCTCCAGCTCGCGGATAGCTTCGTAGGGTGTCGGCTCGTTGAACAATATGACGAGATCGACGAAGCGGAGCGCTCCGATCACGAAGGCGCGGTTCCGCTCCGACTGCACCGGCCGGGTCGGCCCTTTCAGAGCCCGCACGGATTGGTCCGTGTTCAGCGCGACGATGAGCCGGTCGCCACATTGCGCGGCGCCTTCCAGCAGGCGGATGTGGCCGGGGTGCAGTATGTCGAAGCAGCCGTTGGCGAAGACGACACGCTCGCCGCGCTGCCGCCACGACCTGACTGCTTCGCGGGCTTCGCTCCACTCGACGAGAGCGCCGGAATGCAATGGCTGGCGTGGCGTCGCGAGCGCCTCGTCCAGTTCAACACGATTGATGATCGCCGTCCCTGGCTTCGCGACAGCGAGGCCGGAGGCAGCCAGGGCCCAGCGAGCCCCGTCGACGAGATCCTGCCCTTCGGCCAGCGCGACAGCAAGCGCGGCGAGGGCGGTGTCGCCGGCGCCCGACACGTCGGCAACCTGGTGCATCTCCGGCACCGGCAGGTGCAACAGTGGCTGTCCCGGGCGCACGAGGGTGAGGCCCGCCTCCGCGCGCGTGATCAGGAGGGCCCCCCCAAACGCCGGCGCAAGGGCCTCGATCGCCTGCTCGATGCTGCTGTCGGTGTCGGTCCCCATACCGGTCGCGGCGGCAAGCTCGCTGCGATTCGGCTTGATCAGGTCGGCGCCGCCGTACACGCGGAAGTCCTTCCGCTTCGGGTCGACGACGACATACACTCCGCGCGCACGCGCCATGTCGATGAGCGACGTGATGACGCGGTCGGTAAGGACGCCCTTACTGTAGTCGGATAGGACGAGAATGGCGCTCGCCGACAACGCAGACTGGACGGCCTCGATCAGCCGGTCCTCTACATCTGCGTCCAGCCAGACGCAGCTTTCGTTATCGAGGCGCACGATCTGCTGGCGGCCAGCAACGACACGTGTCTTTGTGGTGGTCGGCCGACCCTGAAGAGCGAGCAATTGGCTTGAGTTGACGCCATGACCTTCCAGGATCGACCGTAGTTCATTGGCTTCGGCGTCGAGGCCGACAACGCCGAACAGGCGCACATTGCCGCCGAGCGCGGCGGCATTCATGGCAACGTTGGCCGCGCCGCCGGCAACGTGAGCCGCCTTCACCTGTCGCAGGACGGGCACCGGCGCCTCGGGTGAGATGCGGTCGACGGACCCGAACATGTATCGGTCGAGCATCACGTCGCCGACGATCGTGATCTCCCCGTCCAAGCGGCTTACCACCCCGTGTACCATTCTCACACCGCCAATGTTCCGTCGCCTTGGGCACCATCCTGCTGAGCCCTCAAGTCGACGATGGATTCAATGAATTGGTCAAGCGGCATCGTGCCGTCGAAAAGATGGCCTGGAATGCCGGCCGCTTCTGCCGCCTCGATATCACTAATCTTGTCCCCGACGAGAAACGAGCCGCTCTCATCGATGTCCAGATCCTTCATGGCGCGCAGGATCATGCCCGGTCGCGGCTTGCGGTCCTCGTGGTCGGCGCGAAATTCGGCGACGGATCCATCCGGATGGAAAGGGCACCAGTACAGGGCGTCCAGATATGCGCCCTCCGAAGCTAGTCTGGCCCGAAGATGTTCGTGGAAGATTTCAACGTCCGACACCCCGAAGTAGCCGCGGGCGACGCCGGACTGGTTGGAAACAACGACGACGAGATATCCCGCCCGATTGAGACGGCGGACCGCTGAAGCAGCGCCCTCGACGAGCACCAGCCGCTCAGGATCGGCCACATAGCCAAAGTCGATATTGAGGACCCCGTCCCGGTCCAGGAACGCGGCGCGCCTGCGTGCCATCGACTGTGAGCTCCATGCACGACAATCGGCCGTTCATGGCCGCTGCAACCTCAGGCGAACTCTCGGCCACTCTCCTGCCAGGCCCGCTTAGCGCATCGGGGCGACGCGTGACAAGAGATAGGGGGCGTGATAGCCAGCCGAGCCATTCGGATGCTCGCAATGCGAGGAATTTCGTGTCGTCGTCGCTGGCTCGCTGGTTTCGAGAAGAGGCACTGCCATTGTGGTCAGGTGCCGGCTTCGATCGAGGGGCGCGCCGTTTCGAGGAACAACTCACCTTCGAGGGCCGACCCGTCGCAACATCGCAGATGCGCCTGATGGTGCAGGCGCGGCAGATCGCGACATTTGCCCGGGCGGCAATCGAGTTGGGGTTCGGAGAGGTCGATACCGTCCTCGATGCCTACGCGGCGATGAAGGCGCGGTATTGCAGCGCCGACGGCGGCGACGGCTGGGTCTTTTCCGTTTCCCGCGACGGTGCTGTCACCGACAGCAGCCGTGACCTTTACGCCCACGCATTCGTGATCTTTGCGGCGGCCTGGATGCATCGGCTGACCGGGGATGCCGCGTACCTGCAGGATGCGGACGGTGTCCTGAGCGCCATTGAGAGGCTGTTTTCTCACCCGCCCGGATACAGGACGCGGCTGCCGGATTCGAACAGTCAGCGGTCGCAGAATCCGCATATGCACCTTCTCGAATCGTTGCTCGTGCTGGCGGAAACATCCGGTCGCGACGAGCACCTGGCCGGCGCTGGCCGGTTGGTCGGACTATTCCACAGCGCCATGACGAGGAACGAGGCGGGTATCGTTCATGAGTTCTATGGCGGGGACTGGGAGCCCCTCGGCCCCGCTGGTTCCAATCGATTCGAGCCCGGCCACCAGTTCGAATGGGCATGGCTTCTGAGGGAATATGCCCGACTGTCCGGCGCACCCGTCGACCGATCGTGCAGCGCGTTAGTCACGCACGCGTTGGAGTGGGGCGTAGACACCGCCAATGGCTTTGTGTTCGACAGCGTGCTGGAATCGGGGCGAGAAGCTGCGCGGACCACGCGAGTGTGGACACACACGGAGGCGATCCGTTGCCTGTCGCGAGCGCCCGATGCCGAACGCCATGTGAAACTCGTTGCGCTCATCGAGCAACGGCTCATGTCGCAGCATCTGCCGGATCACCTGCGCGGAGGGTGGTACGACCGATGTGACGGGGAGGGCGCGGTTATCGGCGGGGCGATGCCAGCGAGCACCCTTTACCATATCGCCGGCGCCGTCTTCGACACCGCTCCACAAGGACATCCCTAACCACCTTGCATCCCCATAGCGACCGCGCCGGCGGGTTCGGGTCGGTTCACAGTACCTCCAGGACGCCGGCGGTATGCTCACGTTCTCGCCAGTTGCGCGACGGGACTCGCTTTTGGGGCAGGACCTTCTGGACAGCGCAGGGCTGATCGTAGAGTATAGGCGCTGTCGGCGTTCAATGCAAACATGGTGGGGAGTTACCTTCGTTAATGCGTTTCTAGGTTGCTAAAATACTTGCCGACGGCAAAGTTAGATTCTCCGATCGAGGGGAAATGCAGTAGTTCCTCGGGGAGCATTGATCTCGTCTAGCTTCTGTAAGCTTTGATACAAGATGGATTTGGTCGATGCAGGTTTTGTCGGTCTCCGCGCCGGGGGTTGAGTGGAAATTCAATGCAGCTGCGGCGAAAAGTCTGTCGAGAATACAGTTGTCTCGGGACTGGTTTCTTGTCGCCGATCCGAAAAAAGATGTAGTCGACCTTAATATTGGAGAAGGAGCGGCGGGCCAAGAACTGAAGATTCGCGGCCGATTTGCTGTTTCCTCTTCCCGCCTTGAAATTAGGATGAGCATCGCGGGTCTAGAAGCGGCGCTGCGGACGATCAGGCTGAATATAAATGGGGGCGACGCCAACGACGCGACGCCGGCCGGGGCACCACGTCTCGATAGGCTGATCTCGCGGTGCGCGATCATCTGCCGGGAGAAGGGCCAGCCGGTGCAGACCGTCTGCCGGCTGCCGATCGATGCCAACCGCAGCGATGCTGACGGAGCCTTCGAGATCGGAGTCTCGAGAAGCGCACGATCGGCAATCGGCAAGTTCATTGCCGAGCGCGAGGGGAGCGCGCAGGCTCGCAACCTGTTCATAGCGCTGCACTTCAGGCGGGGCGATGTCGTCCTGACCATAGCTGCCCCGGCGCTCGTCTTGTCGTCGATCGACCTCGCCGCCGCCCGTGCAGCCGGCAGGATGGCTCCTGCGGATATCGTAGCTACTCCCACTTCGGCACGCGGGTACAAGGGAGCAAGCGCGCAAGGTGGGATGCCGCCCAACCCGATGCCCGCAGTCCTCATGGCCGACGCAATCGGGCCGGAGCCTGCAGGTGCCGTCGAGGCGACGGAGGACGTGCACGACATCGACGCCGACTCTGATGTCGATGTTGATGTAGTTTCAGACGAAGAGATTTTCGACGACGCGGGCGCTCCGCTTCGCGAGCTTTTTGCAGCGGCGGCGGACGAAATCCCCACAGCTCAATCTGAGGGGGAGGACGATGGACCGTCCCTCGGTGATGCCACCGAACTGCTGGCGGACCCGGATGAATTCCAGGCGGAGCAGGTTGACGCAGACGGGGAGTCGGGAAGTGGGTTGACCACCGACGACCACACGGACGCCGTGCCAGGTGGGGGTGCATCGCTTGGAGGTCGTGCCGCCGACGAGGCGGAGCCGGAAGAGCCTCCGGTATACCCTGCAGGAGAGGGTGCCGCGCTCGCCTCGGAAGGCGCGTGGTACCGCGGGCCGTCGGGCGAAATCATTGGCTGGATCCCGGGGGGTGACAAGGCCGACGAAGCGCTGATTGAACTCACCTCCGGCGGCAAGGTTCTGGCGGTGGTCAAGCCACAACCGATCAGCGGGACCCCATCCCAAAGCGGCCTTCCGGCTCGTTCCGGCTTCTGCTTCGACGCCTCGTCCCTCCGCAGGTTTCGGCGTCGCCCACTTGCGGTTCGGATAGCCGGGGGCGCCCTTCTCCCCGAGACCACCCTTGAGAGGCAGAAGGAGGCGGAGCGTAACAGCTTCCGGGCCATTTCGGAGATTGCGGCCGAGTTCCGGCTTTCCAATAGCGGCGATAGCGCGCCGCGGCTGACAAGTCGGCAGACTGCACTGCTGGCGAAACTCTTCGGTGGAGTGCCCTACGAGTCACGGCAGGTGCGGCAGACGGCTGCCGAGTTCCTCTCGGCTGTACTCAAGCAGCCCGAGGTTCGAACGGCGCTGCTTGATCCACTGCAATACCGGATCGGAACGCTGCCTCACTACCGCAACTCTCCGGCGCCAACGCGTGCTGAGCTCGCCGAGATTGTCGAGCTCCTTTGCCCGAGCGAAGAGATTAAAGCGACGATCCTGCAGCAGAGAACCTGGATGGGGGCGCTTCGCAGGATCTTCGCCGACGTAAATTTCTGGCGTTCAGCCATCGAATTCGACGATATAGATGATCTCTTCCTGTATTCTCGCGTGTTACAGTTCGCCCGTGGCGAAAGCTTGGGACCCCAGTCTTGCCGTTACCTGCGATCCGATAGTGCCGTGTCGGTCCCTATGTTGTATACGGACGCAACCGGTACCGGCGCGGACGTAGACGTGGAAGTCTACAATCGCTTCGTGCAGCCGTTGGTCGCCGCCCATGGCGGCCTGCAGGGTCAAATGATCACCGTGCCGACGGCCGGCGACGACACGCCGGCTCTTCTGGCGATAAGGCGCACGGACGCTTCAGACGAGGGTGGCGGTTGGCGCCTTTTCGAGATTCTGGAGGAGCGCGCAGCGGCTTTCGCGGTTGCAGAGGCTGTCGACCACATGGCCGATGTCGTCATCAAGCGGCTTATGGTCAGAGGGATGATCGTGGAGGCCACATGCCTCTCCGCCCGTAAGCCGGTGAGGCTTAGATTTGAGATCGCAGGCGAGGCGATCTCCCTGGACATGGTCGGTGAATCGACGAACGCGGACGGTTCAGCCTCCCAAACGGCCGACCATCGATACGTCGGCACCTTATCGAAGCCCCTAGCCGGGCGCTTGTTCCTTGCGGGTTCGGCAGCCTCGGGTGCGGCTGCCTGGTATGACCTTCGCGTAGACGAAGAAGATGGTGCGCTGCGGCCGGTCGGGCTGCCGGAAGAACTCGAGCCGGCAGCGGCGCCGGAGCTACTCTTCGGCGCAATCATTCTCGATGGCGGACATGTCAGCGGGTGGGTGGCTGACCCGCAGGACATCAACCAGCCGGTGCGTGCGCGCCTCGTGGCGGTGGCGGCCGACCTCGACAGCGGCTTGGATGCTTCGATCGGAGAGGCGGAGCCGCCGGTCATTCTTTCCATGCGCGCCAATAACCGCAGTGCCGCCGCCGTCGACCTCTTTGGTAGGGGCTTTGGTAAGTGCGGCTTTCGCCTTGCGATGCCTCCCGCTCTGCTTGATGGCCGTGAGTACAACCTATCGCTGGAGGGGCTGGCCAACGCCGAGCTTCGCCCCTTCTGGTCGACGACTTTCAAGGCAGACGAGCACTTCATCTTGGGGCAAATCGCAGGCATCGCTGACAGCCTGCAGATGCAGCATTTTCTCGTCCGCCTCGGCTGCGCAGGTCGGGCCGATGTCCTCAGCGAGCTGTACGGCAGCAGGCATGCGCTTCTCCCCGTCGACCTGACGGAAATTCAACACTTCGAAATCCTGGCAAGCCTCTTCGCCAATTACCCGCAGGCGCGGCAGGTCTCCAACCTGTCCGCGCTATTCGATTCGCTGTGGGCGCACGCCATGACATCGAATCAGCGGCTCAACGAGTTCGTCAACGTCGCGCGAAGTGCCACGCTCGCCGCGCAGCCTGCCCGCATCCGCGTCCGGTTTCCGGAGTCTCCGCTGACGGAAGCGGCTGTCGATCTGATCTTCGCTTCCGAGCGGGCAGGCGACGACAATGCCGAACTGGCTCTCCGCCGGGCGGTCGACGCTGTTTCGGCCAACCGGCTTCAACTCGCTCGGAGGCATCTGGAGCGGGCCCGGGAACGGCACCCAGACCATTCGGGAATCCAGGTGCAGGTCGGGCGTGTTGCCTTGGCGATGGGAGATCTCGCCGCTGCCAAACAGGCGGCTACCTCCGCGCTCTCCATCAAGCCGGGGTTGAGGGAGGCTGAATCCGTGCGAGCGCAGGCCCTCAGTCGTGAGGGGCGGGGCCTTGAGGCCGCGGTAGTGCTGGGTCGGGGGGAGGGCATCGTCAGCGCGATGGGCAAGCCGATCAGCTACGAACGCGCCCTGACGACGATGCAACTCGATTGGGTACAGACGATCAGCGAGTCTGCCGCAGCTGACGCGAAGACGACTTTGGTCGATCTGATGCGCCGCACGAAAGAAATATATCCGAACAGCGAGGGGCCCGCAGAAGCCGATTTCTCCATCACCTTCGTCCGTGGCGTTCAGCTTCGCAAGCCGCCTCATGATATATATTTGACGGCAGGTAAAAAATGCCGGCACGTGTCGATTCTTGAGCAGGAAGACGTGACGACAGCTATATCCCTAGGCCGATGGACATTTATTCTGTTGGAGGAGTCTGAAATTACCCCTTTGATTGTCGGGCGAATCCTTGCAGAACGTCGGCCATTTGAGCTGGTCATGAAGTTGATGACTGTCGCGACGGAGTCCCAAGCTGGCGACGTCGAGGTCAGGACACTAGGCTTGATCGTTCGTTCTGACCTTATGAGATCCTTTCCACCCAGTTCATTCCATGAATTCTTGCTGTTGGCTGAGCAGCGGTTCAAGGTCAAAAGCATCCTTATGTAGTTCTGGAAAAATCCGATGAAACTTCCGATTGCGATAATGGCATTCGACCGGCCCGCCTATCTTGAGAGCGTTCTCCAGACCGTCATAAGCCAAGCCGGCTATGGCGATTTCGAGCCGATCTTTTTTTTCTTTCAGGACGGCGCCATCAGTCCCAGAACTGGAATCCCAGCCGGCTCGCCCGAAAAAATCGCCGCCTCCATCAGCATATTTGAGAGGTATTTTCCTGAAGCGACTCTACTCCCAAGCGAGACTAATCTGGGAGTAGCGATGAATTTTGATCGTGCGGAAAGGATATTGTTTGAAGAGTATGAATTTGATGCAGCAATTTTTTTAGAAGATGACCTTATTCTGCAGCCCCACTACATGACCACGATGGCCGCTTTGATCGAAGTCGCGCTGGAGTGCGCGCATATTGGAATGGTGTCGGCGTGCGGCTACCTCATGTCCACGCCTCTTGCGGTGCAGCGGGCCCGGGCGAGGGAGCTTTGCCTCATGGACGAGCACAACTGGGCATTCGGGATCACCCGACGGGCTTGGCTGGCGCGCGACAGGGTCCTTCGGCCGTACCTCGATCTTGTTTCGGATATCGACTACCGCACGCGGTCGACACGCAATCCGCAGCTGAAGGCTTATCAGCGGAGCCTCGGGCGCGGCGGTCGAGGCTATCTCACATCTCAGGACAGCATGAAGAATCTCGCGTTGGAAGCATTGGGAATCCACCGGGTTTCCACGTTTGCCAATAATGCACGATATATCGGTAAAGTTGGTGAGCATTCTACAGAGGAAAAATTCTCAGCAAAAAAATATGATCAGACAATACTTTATGATGCGCCTCAGACGCAATTCGATGTGCCCTCCTCTGAGGAGTTGAGTTTACGTCGAGCAGGCCTTTATCTGAGATGAGGCGCCCGAGCCGCCAGCCGACCGACCGGAGCGGCGGTGGCCACTCGTTACCCGTTCCACAGGCACAGGTTATCAGATGCCCCAGGCTGTGATCTTCGTGAGGCAATCCGGCGGCCCCGCCGACGAGGGCTTGAGGCGCCGTGCGCACGATCTTGCCGGCGAGATCGCCGCAGCTGATGCGCGCACCACCATAGGTGTGGCACTTGTTCACGAGATTTCCATCGGCTTGCTGGCCAGTCGCCCGGCGGATGTCATCCTCGCAGTGACGACCGACCCTAGCGACATCGTTGAGCTTTACGCACTCCGAGCGCCGGTCGTCTGGGACCTGTCGCTGGTTGATGCGGAGGCGCTGTTGCGCGACTTGGCCACCGAGACGGCAGCTGTCTGGCGCAACGCCGTCGCGGCAGCTCAAAGCTTTGTCGGCGTGGATCCGGCCGTTGCGGCCGTGATCGAAGATCAGTTTCTCGTTGGCATCACGCGGCACTCCGTCGCCCGGGCACTTCGCTACGTCTTCAACCAGACCGCGATCGTTCTCGGATCGGGTCTCGGAAACATGATCTACGGCGCCAGTATGCTACGCTGGGTGTCGGAGCGGATTGGGGCGCCGGTCGACCTCGTGATCCATAACCGATTTGACGAGGGTGTGGCGCTGTTCACGGGCGCCCAGTGGATCAACGCCGTCTACCCGGGATACGAGTTCCTCGTTGGTCGCAAGTATAAGACACTCGTATCTTCCGTCACTGCTGGCAGCATCACGCCACCGTTCGCGGCCGAGAGAAGCGTTTGGTTGAACCGCGACCACAGCTACAATGAAGAAGGTCGTTTCGTCCATGAAATGGAGCTGAACTATCTGGGCTTGAACGGCCTTTTCGGTGACGGTCCGACCGTTCCGCCGCAGTTGCCGTTTCCGTTCATCCGAGAGGGCGGCTACGTGCCGCCGCGGTCGAGGGTCGTTGGTGTTGCCAATGGCTCCAAGCCGGGCTCGTGGGCGAAGCGCGAGTGGCCCCACATGCCTGTTCTCGTCGAGCGGCTGAAGGATGAAGGGTGGCAGGTGCGCAGTTTTGGTCTGCCGCATGAATTTGTCCCCGGCGCAGAGGATTTTACAGGGATTCCTATGCGCCGTGTCATCGAAGAGATGAGCCGATGCGACTTCTTCGTCAGCTACGACGGTGGAATATGCCACATCTCCGAAGCAATTGGCATTCCGACGGTATGGCTATTCGGGTCCACCGGTACCGTCAAGAATGGTCCAGTTTATGCGCATGGGCGAACGCTTCTGTCAAAGCGCAGCTGTGGGCCGTGCCTCTACAAGATTGATTGGCTGCGCTGTGGAGATCCGTTGTGCATGAGCGACATCACCGTCGAGGCGGTGATGCGGACGATCGACGAGATGCAGGCGGAGATCGACGAGCGGGGCTATCGTCCGACCGCTGCGCGCCTGAACGACGAATTGCTGGTCTACGAGATCGATGCCCTCGACCGGCCCCCTCCGCGCGAACTGCGGGAGCAATTCCTGCAGGAGAGGACCGCCCCGTATCCATCCTTTCCGCTGTTCTATAGGTGGATGGCCGTCACGCTGATGATCGCCGGAGACCTGTCGGGGGCGGCTGCTCTCGTCGGCAGTGCCGTCCTGCGGTGGCCGGACGACCCCGTTCTGCAGTTCCTCAACGGTGTCGTTCGGACGGCCCACGCCGGGCCGACGCCGTTCGACCCAGAGCCTGCCCACGCCGCTGAGCGACAGCTCGGGGATCCTCTGCACACTCTGGACTCCGCCCAAGTCGTGCTGGAGGTGGCCAACACGGGGCTCGACATCCGCAGTCGCCGATTTATCGTCGAATGCGGCATCCGGCACTTGCTGCGAAGGAAGGGGCAAGCGGACGCGCTGGCTTTTGTGAGGCAGGTCTTCGATTGCCCGCCATTGGCGGCCGGACTTGCGAAATTTCTCGAGCGCAGTGCTCAGCGGCTGGCGATGAGCAGCGTGCCGCCGTCGGTGCAAATGTCGGGGCTCGGAATTGTCTTGGAAAGGGACAATTCACTGACCCGCATGGGCAACCTGTTGCGAAGGGGCGTCCGCACGACGTTCGAGGCGGACGCCCAGAAGCTCGCCGCAGAACTCTCCATCGGACCGGAGGCCGTTCTGCAGGCGGCCTTTGCGCCGTTCGTTCCGCCCCCGGAGCCCGACGGTCCTGCGAGGATCATCCGCTTCGCGCTGGGGCAGGCCCGGATCGCCGTTCCCCACTTCTCGACAATCCTCTGCCTCGTTCCGCACGTGCGCTACAAGGACGGCGCTCCCGGCAGCGCATCGAACATCTTGCTGCGCCATGCGTCGTGGCTCGCGGCGATCGGCCTGCGGCCGTTCGTCGTGACCGTCGGCTTTGACGATGTGCCCGAGCAGGTCACCCTGCGCGACAGCGTCACCTTCGTGCAGGGACATCCTTCCTGGAGCGAGGACGAATGGTCGAGCCTGCTGCACGTCGTCGATCCGAAGGCCTGCCTTTCGTATGCGGGCATCGACGGCGTCCTCAGGCTGCCCGCTGGCTTGCGAGAAGGCATCGTCCGCATCCGAACCGACGGGGTGTTCGACGCGGATGGGCTCGTCGACAGCTTCAGCGCCGAGAACAGCTGGGACTTCAACCCCGCACCGTGGTTCAGCGATGCCGCTCACGACGCAACGGCAGACGACGTGACGGCGACCTTCGTGCAGCCGCCGCCCGTGCTGTGCGAGTTCCAGAACGGTCCGCTGCAGGTCGCTGTGATCATCAACAATTCGCGCGACTTCGCCCGTTTCGGCCATCTCGCCGCAGCCACGCCGGACATCCGATACCGCGTCTTCTCCGGCTTCCGCGGACGCGGGATCGGCAAGAACGTCGACTGGCGGCCGCTCGACGACTATTTTCGCCACACGGGCGATGTCCATGTCGTGCTGCAGTTCTCGAGCGAGGCGGCGACGATGTCGGCGGAGTGCCTCACTGCGCTGGATGCGGGCCGGGTCGTCGTGGTGGCGAGCCCGCTGGCGCGTCTGCCCTTGCTGGATGGACGCGCGTTCGACGTGCCGGAGCCGCAGCGCGTCGGATCGTGGATCGCGACGCTCCGCCGGGCTGAAGGCATGGTCGACCGCCTTCGCCGGACGCTCCTTCCGGGGATGGAGTTCGCCAGCCCGTCGACCCTGGCCGAGTCGATCGCCGGGCAACGGGAGGGCTGAGAGGTCTCATGGGTTCCGAGGTCGATAGCGACGCGACGCCAGGAGCCGCAATGCCACCGCCGTCTGGCACGGAGGGATCGGCCGGCGTGCCGGCAGGCGGCTCGGAGACATCCGTTCATGCCCTGACGGCGATGCTCGCCGCGGCGAGGGCCGCGAAAGACGGCACCACCATCCTGCGGTGTTCCGCCGACCTTCATGCCGCTCTCCGGCCGGAGGTCACCCACCGCGCAACCGTCCTGAAGCTCTTGCTCCCGATCCACAAGCCGGCCATCGAGGCAGTCCGGTACGTCGCCGGGCGAATTCGTGACGATGTCGAGATCCTGGTCGCCTGCAGCAAGGCCGCGATGCGGTGGGGGACGAAGGACGAGGCGCTCGACATGCTCGACGCTGCACTCGCCGTTCAGGACGCCCCTCCAGCCGACCTCGCTGCGCTCGCCGCCGCCTTGCGCGTCGCCGGCCAGTCCTCCCGGTCGCTCGCCGTCGTGACGGAGGCCCTCGGGCGACATCCCGACGACGGCGCCCTGCACACCGCCCTCGGCCAGTCGTACGCTGCGCTGGGCGACGACCCCTCCGCGGAGGCGGCCTATCAGCGCGCGGTGGAGGTGGATCCGCTGCAGGTGGCGGCCTGGATCGGACTGGCGGACATCCACGTCACGCGCTGCTCGCATCGTCTCGCCCTCGCCACCATCCGCCGGGCGCGCGCGAGCGGGGTCGACGACCAGCGCGTCCTGCGCAAGGAGTTCGACGTACTGCGCGAGATGGGCCTCGATCGGGACGCCGAGGCCGTGCTCGCGGAGTGCTTCGGCCGCCATCGCCCGGACCTCTTCTGGCAGTCGCGGCGGATCGGCTTCCTGATCGACCACGGTCGCTACGACGAAGCGGCCGCGCATACCGCGGCGCTCGACCGCACCGGCGGCCAGAGCAGGCTGACGGCCGCCCTCTTCGAAGGTCGCCTCGCCGAGGCGCAGTTCCGGCTGGTGGAGGCCCGGGAGGCGTTCGAGCGGGCCCTCGAGATCGACGAGCGCCACGGCCCCGCCCATTCCGGCCTCGGGCGCGTCCATCTCGCCTTGCTCGATCCGCTGGCGTCCCGCCGCCATCTGGCGCGGTCGAAGCAGCTGGCGCGGGAGGCGAAGCCCGATGGCCGCGGCTCTCTCAACCCGTCCCAGAGCCTGGAAGGCCAGCTGATGATGGAGTGCTGGAGCAACCTGCAGGCGGCGCAGGCCGGGCGGGAGGCGCTCGCGTCCGGTTCGACGGCGGCGATGTTCGCGGCGATCATGGCGGAGCCCGACTCCACACCCAACGCCATCGCCGTGATGGCGCGACTGCGCCGTGACGGGCTGCTGCGGACGAAGCCTGAGGCGGCGGACCCAGCGCCGGCCATTCCGCGCACCGTCATGCAATACTGGCACGACCCCGCGCCGCCGGCCGACGTCGCCGACCTCGTCGCCACCTGGCGCGCCGCCTGCGCCGAGGGCGACCACACGCTGTTCGACGACCGGTCCGCCCGCGCGTTCCTGCGCACTCTCGGCGACCCTCGCCTGGAGCGCGCCTTCCGCGCCTGCGTGTCGCCCACCAAAAAGGCCGACCTTCTCCGGCTCGTCTGGCTGCTGGAGCGTGGTGGCGTCTACGCGGACGCCGACGACCGTTGCACCGGCGATGTCTTTGCCGTCACCGAGGGGCGGTCGCTGGTGCTCGCGCAGGAAGCGCGCGGCTCGATCGGCAACAACTTCTGCGCCGCGGTCCCCGGCCACCCGCTGATCGCCCGCATGCTCGAGGCGGCCGTGACGGCCGTTTTGCGGGGCGATTCCGATTCCGTCTGGCTCGCCACCGGCCCCGGCCTGTGGACGCGCGAGTTCGCGCGCTACCTGGCCGAGGACGACGGCCGGCTGGCCGAACTCGGCACCAGCATCGCGATCCTGGAGCGCTTCGAACAGCGCGCCTTCTGCGCCATGGCCTGCAAGGTGACGTATAAGGCCGTCGGCCACTGGATGAAGAGCGAGTTTGCCGTGGCGGGGAAGCCCTGATGGCAAGCCCAACCCGACCACCGCAAAGGGATCTATGGCCAACGGTGCGCCGTTCAGAGCGCGTCATTCAACCGTTCGCGCGAGGAAACTGAAGATATGATCTCTCCACTCTGGAAAATCGCGGCGGAGGAGGCGCAATTGCCCATTGCTTTCCGTGATGGAACGCTGAGGACATTCTTGGTCTGGGTGAGGTGCCATGGAAAACGTTGAGAATCCTCGCTTTGGGGAAATTGCCAGATTTTGGGATGTATTGTACGGCGGTGGGAGACTGTGCGCGCCATTTGATATTTTCCATCACTCAGAGGAGGCGTTTGAAGAGAGTGGGCGATCTGATGCCGAGTTTATTCGGGCACGCCTTGAGAAATACGTTCCTGCGCGAGCAAAGATACTAGATTTCGGCTGTGGAACTGGCCGCGTCACGCTTCCGTTATCAAGCCTCATGCCCGGAATGAGATTTCGCGGCACGGATATCTCGCAAAAGGCTCTGCAGATCGGAAGGCAGCGCTCGAAGAGCGCAAATAACATCAGTTTTCACAATTTTGATGGTCGAACAGCGGCATCAATAGAAGATAAATCCGTCGATTGCATCGTATCATGGAGAGTAATAGAGCGTATACCTCGTCACATGGTCAATGTTGTGATGAGGGAGTGGAATCGCGTAATTACTGACGGAGGAATATTGTTATTTGATGTGCCTGTGCTGCCAGAGACGAAGCAGAGGACAAAAATAATTGATGAGCCGCTTGACGACGATCTTATTTCCCCTCGCAGGTACGACGTCAATACTATCAAGATTTTTGTGGAGAAGGCAGGATTTGTGATTGAAGATCAGGAAATTTACGAAAGGACCGCATTGACAACTGTTTCTGGAGGGGGGGCTGCGTCGGAGTATAGAACTCCGTTCAGACTCGTGCGCGCACGCAAGCGGCAGAGCCTCCCGGCTGAATCGTACCCATACGCGCGCGAGGCCGTTTGCAACATCTGTGGAAACGCCCGCTTCTCTGCCGGGCCGATCGGACGGACGGCCCGGACTCGCGTATGGCCGCGTTGTAGCGAGTGCCGAGCGCTCTGCCGAATGCGTATCCTCAGGAAAATTCTCGACCGATTTCCGCCGGCGCTGCTTCGCAACCGCAAGGCGTTACAGTTCAGCCCGGAGCTGAGTTACAGGCGTGAGTGGTTCAAGTCATTTGAGCTCTCGGTCTACGACGGAGACGCCTCAAATGCCGAGGGACTGAACTCAATGGATCTGCAGGCACTACCGCTTCGGGCGGGCTCTTACGACTGGGTGGTCTGCAACCATGTTCTTGAACATGTTGAAAACGACGGGCTGGCGATGAAGGAGTTAGCGAGAATTTGTTCGAAGAATGGCGTGCTCCAATTGGCAGTTCCTGGCCCTTTGGTTACAAGTAAGACTAGGGATTTTGGACGCGCTCGTCCCGAAGAGCATTTTCATTTCAGGTCATATGGACGGGATTTTCCTGATCTATTTTTAGGGCATGCGCCTGGCTACCAGGGGATATCGATCCTGGACCGGGATCATATTAGTAATGTCCAAGAGATTTTCTATTTCTTTAGTCGCAGCGACGCCTCGCTTAAAGACATTGCGGCGACGCAGGGCGATTTGTCCGAGGTGTCTTGGCATGGAAACTAACTCTCAGGCGATTCCCGACCTGACTATGGCGCCATCCGCTAAGGGCGAGGCTATACTTACGTGAGTGAGGTAGCTGCCAATTCGGATCCCTCTTTGCTGGCAGCTGTCAGGGCACAGAATGTGGAGGCTCTGAAGGCCCAGGGGCTCACCGACTCATCCTCTGAAGGGCGGTAGGTTGATTTGGATCTCAACCACCGCCCCGCTCCGCATCAGTTGAGACAGGCGAACGCGGGGGTGTTGGCGCGGTGAAAAAGGTGTCGCCGATGGATCAAATGTTGGATAGCCGGATGCTCCGGACGATATTCCTGATCCCAAGTGCATCTCGCGAAGCCAGCCCAACTCCTGCAAACCGCCGACGTCACTCTGGTCGTGCAGTGCGGTGGTGGCCGGGCTCTCCCCCGGCTCTTCACGCAACCGTATGCGGGGACGCTGTCGCCAGATGTGCGTTGTGATGCGACGAGGCTTGCCGTGCCCTAGCGACGGCGGCTTGCTGTGCGCTAAATGGCATTCTGATCGCACCTGCGTGAGGAAGGCTGGACGGGGTTGCGAGTTGGAGTCGGAGAGGATTGCATGTCGCTCGTCCCTGGTCGGCACGGAGCGTCGTGTACCAGCTATCGCGGTGCCCTTCGATGAAGTGATTGGTCTGGATGAACGAGCGCAATCAGGAGAAGAGGCCCGGGATGAATATTCTGTTCAAAACAACTACGCACGTCAGCATCGGGGACGACATCTCGTTTCTCGGCACAAAAAAACTCTTCAACCGCGTCATTCCCGGGCACAACGCCTTCCTTTATTCGCGCGGTGAAAAAGACACCTGGAAGCCGACCTCAAAGATTAAAATCGACTTGGCGGTTGTCGCAGGCACTCCAATCTGGAGTGGCTCGCAGATGGCTTCGCTCGAGGATTTCATTATCGAAAATTCAATCCCGACATTCTATTGCGGTGTCGGAATGAACTACGGTGATAACTCGAAGACAAGCAAGGCGCTGGCAAACGCCATCGGCTTCATCGGACGTGACAACCACGCAGCCAAGCGGGCGAAGCGAGATTTTCCGGACGCCGTCGCTATCTGTTGTCCTTCCATCTTTGCCGCAGATCCAGCGCCCACGACCGATTCGAAAATCGGCATCATCCTCCAGGTCGACACGTGGCTTGAGGAGCAGGTCAGATTCGTTCAGCGCTTCTCCCCCTCCGAGGCGCTCATCATCTGCAACGAGATCGTCGATTACATCTGGGCAGAAGAGAATCTGCCCGGATATGAAATCGTCTACTCGCGCTGGTTGTTTGACATGGTGGGGTATTATCTTCGGTGCAAAGAAATTTATTCTATGAGGATTCACGGAGCGCATCTTGCGTATGCGCTCGGCATCCCCACGGTCTGCTTGAAAAGCGAAAAAGACAAGTCCGTTGTTTGCCAGAAGATCGGTCTTGAACTGGTGCGGCCGGATGATGTGACGCCAGCCGACCTTCGTCACGACGAGTCTCTCAGACAGAAGCACTATGCTGCATTCCTGAACTACATCACGCTTCACGTCGCGAAGGCGTTCCCCGGGGTGGTTCCCGTCGACCTGCTCGAACAGGAGACTCTTCACCAGCAGGAAATCGAGGCTTCCACCGCGGCAAGCGCTGGCGCTGATTTGGCGCAGCCGAAGCGGAAGGGTGGCAAACGCCGTGTGGTGGCGAAGGCCTAGCGCCGAGCGCAGCTTCGCCGTACCGCGGCCGGCACGATATCTTACCGGCGGGTGGTTCCCCATGGGTCGAGGCCCGGGTGACCGCGAGCCATGAAAGCGGCCTGGGCGCCCCACATTCCTCAGCCCCCTGTCTCCCGCGCCGGCGACGGGGGCGCGAGGCCGGCGAGCAGGGCTTCGATCACCCGCAGCGTCTCCTCGGGCCGGCCGCCGGCGGTGACATGGAGGGCGGCCCGGTCGAACATCGCCGAGAGGAGCGCCGTCAGCGGCTCGAGGGGCAGCGGAAGGATGGCGCCGGCCTCCATCGCCTCGTCCAGTCCCTCGCGCAAGGTTCGCTCCGCGTGGGCACCCTCGATGGCGCGGATTGCTCCGTCGCCGAGCACTGCCGGCGCTTCGACCAGCAGGAGCCGGGTCCGTCCCGGAGCCGTCATTGCCTCAAGATAGGCGCCCGCCCCGGCGAGAAGCCGCGACAGGGCATCGCCAGCGCCCGCGCTCGTTCTCCCCCCTCGACGGTCATTGTCGCCATGGTCGTCGTCGCCCCGGCCGTGTCCGTCCCGCGCATTCCCGGTGCTGGCGGTCGCAGCGGCGGACCCCTCGATCGCCGCCGCCTCGATCGCCGCGGCCACGGTGGCGGCCTCCGCCTCCACCACCGCCTGGAACAGCGCCCGCTTGTCGGCGAAGTGGTGATAGAGGGCGCCGCGCGTGACGCCCGCCGCGGCGACGATCTCCGGCGTGCCGGTGTCGGCATAACCGCGCTCGACGAACAGCGCACGCGCCGCCACCAGCAAGCGCCGGCGCATCTCCTCCGTCCGCTCGCGATTGCTCCGCCGCTCGCCCCGCTCTTGCATACAGTCTGCCTGTTTGTTACAAAATAAAAAGCATGCAAATTGTATGCGAATGAAGGGGAGGAGTGAAGCGATGCGCGCGACGAGTTCCTATCCGGTGCTGATGGTGGCCGACGTGGCGGCCACGGCGGCCTTCTATGTCCGCCACTTCCGCTTCACACCGCTGTTTGCGAGCGACTGGTACGTCCACCTGCAATCGATTGAGGACGTCTCGGTCAATCTCGCCGTCCTCGACGGCTCGCACGACACCATCCCGCCCGTGGCGCGCGGGCGCGCCGGCGGCGTCATCCTCAATTTCGAGGTGGAGGACGTCGACGCCGAGTTCGCCCGTGCCGAGGCCGCCGGTCTGCCGGTGCTGCTGCCGCTGCGCGACGAGGCGTTCGGCCAGCGGCACTTCATCACCGCCGATCCGAACGGTGTCCTCATCGACATCATCACGCCGATCCCGCCGACCGACGCCTTCCTCGACCAGTACGCCCCGGAAGCCGTGCCGAGGTGAGTGCGACGACCCCCGCCCCCCTCAAGCCGCCGACCGTGTCCGCATCGCGTAGAACGCGTACACGAGGCACGCTCCGGCGGCGAAGATCGGCAGGCCGTGTTCCAGGCGGTCCATGGCGAAGCCGGCCAGCGCCGGGCCGAGCAGCAGGCCGCCGCCCCACGACAGCCCCATTACCGCATAGACGCCGACGAGGTCGCTGCCGTGGAAGCGGCTGCCGACCACCGTCAGCATGATCGTGTAGATGCCGACGAAGGCGCCGCCCCAGACGAACAGCAGCGGATAGGCGATCAGCGGGTCGTGCAGCACGAACGGCCACGCCGCCGCGCCGATGGTCGCGACCAGCGCCAGGATCACCACCAGCTTGCGCCGGTCCATGATGTCGCCGAGATAGCCGACCGGCACCTGGCAGACGATGGCGCCGAACATCATCGCCGAGATCAGCGTCGCCGCCCCCGCCTCGTCCCAGCCGTGGCCCATGGCGTAAAGGGCGAGGAACGACAGGCCGGAGGATTCCAGCGCCGCGATCAGCACGGTCGTGGCGATGGCGAGGGGCGCCAGCCGCACATAGTGCAGCGGGTTCGAGACCTCCGGCTCCTCGAAGTGCGGCGCCTTCACCATCGGGGCGGCGACCAGCGCCAGCGCGGCGATGCAGAGTACGGTGCCGATCAGATAGGGCAGGGCGCCCTGCGAGCCGACGATCGACAGGATCAGCGGCCCGAGCGCCATGCCGAGCGACATCGCGATCATGTAGGCCGCCATCGAGCGGGCCCGCGTCTTTTCTTGCGCGAGCGAGTTCGTCCACGTCTCCGACAGCACGAACAGCACCTCGCTCGCCGCCCCCAGCACGAAGCGCAGCGGGAACCACAGCCACAACAGCGGCGAGGCGGGAAACAGCGCCAGCGTCACCGCCGCCACCGCGAGCGAGATCATGACGATGCGGCGCGGGCCGATCTTGCCGACGAGCCGCGGCAGGATCGGCGCCACCAGAAGCGTGCCGAGGGCGTGCATGGCGGCGTTGAGGCCGATCATCGTCTCGCCATAGCCGCGCTCGGCGAGGTCGATCGCGATCAGCGCCGCCGACAGCGAGTAGGTCAGCCCGAAGATCATCGCGACGGAGATCACCGCCGCCATCGAGACGAGGCGCGTGCGCGGCGCGAGAACGAGGTCGGCGGTCATCGCGGCGTCTCCGTTTGCCCCGGGAGCGGTGCGCCGGGCGTGGTGTGTCGGGCCGGTGCCTCGGGGGTGCCGGTCAGACGAGGCCGTCCTTGCTGGCCGCCTCGATCTCGCGGCGCAGCTTCTCGAGTTCGCGCGTCTCGTGCCAGCGCCGCAGCGTGTCCTGGACGCGGCCGACATAGCCGCGGTCGAGCGGCTCGACGACCCGGCGGACGGCACGCGCGTAGTCGAGCACCAGCCCCGGCGTCCACGTCATCGATTCGGCCCGGAAGCGCAGCGTCGCCGCCAGCCAGAGGTCGGGGTTGAGCAGAAGCAGGAGGAAGCGGCTCCAGACGAAGCGCGAGTAGAGCGCCCCCTCCAGCGCCGCGTCGAGCGCCAGCGCCACGGCGATCGAGCAGTTGCGGTCGGTGAGGTTGTAGGTGTCGTCGCGCCGGTAGGCGTCCCACCAGGCGGCGAGTTTGGCGGCGTCGTAGCGGCGGAACTTGACGTTGGCGTCGGCCTCGCACCACTGCGAGACCTCGTAGGCGTAGGAGGGCTGGAAGCGGCCCTTGATGTCGTTGTCGCCGGTCGCCTTCAGCAGGGCGCCGAAATCGTCCGGCGAGTGGTCGATCTCGACGCCCGGATAGTGGCTGACATAGATGTCGGGCTGCAGCTCCAGCGAGGCGTGGCCGGTGGAGATGACGCCCTTGCCGTCGACGGCGGCGATGTAGCGGTCGACCAGAAGGCGGCGCTCGGCGTCCTCGGCCGAGCCCACCGGCGTCCACACGTGCACGATGAGCGGGATGCGGGCGGCCCGCGCCACCGGCGTCGGCGCCTCCGGCGCATCGCCGCGCCACGAGCGCAGCGTGAACAGCGGCAGCGCCGACAGCGACTTGTCGCGACCGACATGGCGCAGCAACAGGCCGATGCGCAGGCAGTTCCAGCCGGTGATCAGCATCGCCACGGCGACGCAGAACGGCACGGTCTTGTAGTAGGGGATCGGCCAGCTCGAGAAGCAGATGACGGCGAGCGCCATCTCCAGCAGCCCGCCGAGCGCCACCACCTGCCAGCGCTGGTAGCGGACCACCCAGGCGGTGGCGACGCGCACGAGGCCGTCGACCAGGAAGGCGAGGCCGAACAGCACGCTGTTGGCGATGGAGTTCTCGAACGGGAAGTCGAGGATGAGACAGCCGAGCACGACGAGCCCGGCGGCGCGCGCCAGCAGCACCCGGTTGGTGCCGCCGGCACCGATCATCATCAGCAGCGCCACGGCGCCCTCGACGATGAGGAAGTAGCCGAAGATCCACGCCGCCGTTCGGCTCGCGCCGTCGACCATGTCGGCGGCGACGACGACCGCGAGCACCATCCAGAGGATGCCGATGGCGGCGAGCAGCTTCCACTTGCGCCGCATCGCATCGGCGCCGACGAGCAGCACGGCGAGGCGGATCATCGGGCGGCGGTTCCGGGAAACAGGCGAGACGGCATCGGCAGGGACGCTCCGGTGCAGTTGGACGCCGGCACGCCCGGCCAGCGAAGCGCAGTGCGCGCGACCGCCAAGCGCTAGCAACAAGCGGCGGACGGCGCAACGGCTGCGGCGCTTCCCTCCCCTGCCAGGGAGGGGCACCCTCCGTTCACTTGAGCCGCCGCTCAAGCGACCTTTCCCACGCCGCCATTGCGGGATTATCGTCGCTCCCGCATCGTCGCCGCTCTGCTGGCATGAGGGGAGGGCTGCCGATGGACGAGGTTTTCGCGCGTCGCGACATGATCGAGCCGGCGCGGCTCAGGGCGCTCAGCGGCAAGTCGGACCTCGCCGGCTTCCTGCAGGTCGGCAGCCATCTCGGGGCGATCGCCATCTCCGGCACGGCGCTGTGGCTCACCTGGGGCACCTGGTGGGCGGTGCCGATCTTCATCGTCCACGGCGTGCTCCTGAACTTCCTCTATGCCGGCCAGCACGAGCTCAGCCACTGGACGGTGTTCAGGACGCGGGCGCTGAACGAGTGGTTCGGCCGGCTGTTCGGCTTCATCGTCATCTTCCCGCGCGACTTCGACCAGCTGCAGCACTTCGCCCACCACCGCTACACCCAGGACTGGAACCGCGACGGCGAGCTGGTCCGCCCGCCCTACACGTTCACCTCCTACGTGCTCTACGTGCTCGGGCCGACCTACTGGTATTTCCGCGTCCGCCGCATCGTCCGCTTCTCGCTCGGCATCGTCACCGAGCCCTACATCCCCGAGGCGCGGCGGCCGGAGGTGATCCGCGAAGGGCGCTGGCACGCGGCCGGCTACATCGCCATCGCCATTCTCTCGGTCGTCTTCCAGACGTGGGCGGCGGTGATCCTCTGGCTCGCGCCGATGATGGTGACCAAGGTCGTCCACCAGCTGCAGAACACCATCGAGCACCTCGGCCTCGCCCACGAGCCGAACATCCTCGAGAACACCCGCTCCACCCGCACCAACGCCGTCATGCGCTGGATGGCGTGGAACATGCAGTACCACACCGCTCACCACGCTTTCCCCGGCGTGCCCTTCCACCAGCTGCCGGCCCTGCACAAGGCGCTGTTCACCGAGAAGGGCCGCGAGCCTCACACGATGAGCTACCTCGCCTTCCAGTGGGAGGTGCTGAAGGCGTTCGCCGGCGGCCGCACGGAAGCCGACTTCCCCGACGAGGAGATGTGGATCTCCGACCACGCCGCGAAGGCGCGGGCGGCGGCGAAGGCGGCTTGAGGGAGGTCGAGAGACTCGGCCCAACCCCTCCGTAGTCATTCCCGGCCTTGTGCCGGGAACCCATCCCTCTCGGCGTTTGCGGCGCGCGAATGGGTTCTCGGGACAAGCCCGAGAATGACGCGTGGAGGGGTGGTACCCCCATCATCGCCTGTCCACCCCGTCCCCATCACCCCGTCCCCACCGTCCCCGGAGCCGCCATGCAGTCCCTCCGCTTCTACCAGTCGCTGTGGGCTACCGAGGAGCGCAAGCCGGGCGTCACCGAGCGCTCGTTCGAGGAGCGCTTCGAGCGCGTCAAGGACGCCGGCTACTACGGCATGGGCATCGACCTCGGCGCCCTCGACCTCGAGACCGCGAAGACGCTGGTGCCGCTCTATGCCCGCACCGGCCTCGGCGGCCTTCTGACGGCGTTCCCGAAGTCGGTCGAGGACCTGCGCCCGGCGCTCAACCTCGCCAAGGACATCGGAGCGCCGGTTGTCTTCGTCATTGGCCAGGTGATGCCGCTGTCGGTCGACGAGATGGTGGAACCCGTGCGCGGCTGGCTCAAGGTCGCGGCGGAGGAGGGCGTGCCGATCGAGCTCGAGACGCACCGCAACTGCCTCACCAACGACCTGTTTTCGACGCTGCTCCTCACCCAGCGCATCCCCGAGGTGCGGCTGTCGGCCGACCTCTCGCACTATGTCGTCGACCGCGAGATGCCGCACCCGATCCCGGATTTCCTGGAGGCGCACATCCAAGCGATCCTCGCCCGCTCGGATTCGCTGCAGGGGCGGGTGGCGACGCGCAACCAGATTCAGGTGCCGATCGGCTGGCCGCAGAACCGCAAGTGGCTCGACACGCACCTGCAGTGGTGGACCGACGGCATGCGGATGTGGCGCGCCCGCGCGGGCGCGGACGACGCAATGATCTTCTTGAACGAGCTCGGTCCGCGCGACTACGCCATGACCGGCCCGGACGGCCAGGAGATGTCCGACCGCTGGGGCGAGGCGCTGGAGCTCCGCCGCCTGGTGACGGAGCGCTGGGACGCACTCGCGGCGGCGTAGCCGAGACCCTTGACCCGCCTGCGCGCGGCCGGTCTTCTCGGCGCGCAACGTCGCGTTCGGGCGGCGATGCGCTCAGGTGCTCCAGCCCGCATGACCGTGCCCCTCGCGATCGAAGGCCTCGTCGCCGGCTATGGCGGCAGCCGGGTGCTCGACGGGCTCGACCTTTCGGTGGCCGCCGGCGAGGTGGTCGGGCTGATGGGGCGCAACGGCATGGGCAAGTCGACGCTGATGGGCGCCGTCATGGGGGTCGTTCCGCGCACCGCCGGCCGCGTCACGGTGGCCGGCCGCGAGACCGCCGGCCTCGCCCCCTTCTCGATCGCCCGCCTCGGCGTCGCCTTCGTGCCCCAGGGCCGCGACCTCTTCGCCGACTTCACCGTCGAGGAAAACCTCGCCCTCGGCGTCCTCGGCCACGAGCGGCCGCGGCCGGGCTTCGCCGATCCGGTGCTGGCGTTGTTCCCGATCCTGAAGGAGCGCCTCAGCCAGAAGGCCGGCACGTTCTCCGGCGGCCAGCAGCAGCAGCTCGCCATCGCGCGCGCCCTTGTCTCCAGGCCGCGCCTGCTCTTGCTCGACGAGCCGTCGGAGGGCATCCAGCCCTCGATCGTCGCCGAGATCGCCGAGCGCCTCGCCGCCCACGCGGCCGAGACCGGCCTCGCCATCCTGATTGCCGAGCAGAACCTCGACATGGTGATGCGCATGGCCGGCCGCTGCGCGATGATCGAGAATGGCCGCATCACCGCCGACCATCCGATGGCGGCGGTGCGCGCCGCGCCCGACCTCGTCACCCGCCACCTCGCGCTCTAAGGACCCGCCGGTGCTGTTCGCCGCCCTCGACGGCCTCAACTACGTGCTCGTCATCGCGCTGGTGGCGATGGGGCTCGTCGTCGTCTTCGGGCTGATGAACGTCATCAACATGGCGCACGGCGAGCTTTTCCTGCTCGGCGCCTACACCCTGTCGATCACCGAGATGCTCGGCGGCTCGTTCTGGCTCGGGCTGCTGCTCGCGCCGCTCATCCTCGCCCTCGTGGGTTTGGCCATCGAGGAACTGGTGGTCCGCCACGTCTACCACCGCTTCCTCGACACCATCCTCGCCACCTGGGGGCTGTCGATCGCCATCAAGCAGGCGGTGGTGCTCGCCTTCGGGCCGCAGTCGCGCACCGCCTCGCCACCGTTCGACTTCGCGGTGGAAATTTTTGGGGCGCCCTATCCGGCCTACCGGCTGTTCGTCATGGCCGTCTCGGTGGCCGTCATCGCCGGCACGTTCCTGCTGTTCTTCCGCACCCGCTTCGGACTGACGGCGCGGGCGGTGATCGCCAACCGCCGCATGGCGTCCTGCCTCGGCATCGACACCCGCCGCCTCGACCGCCTGACGTTCGCTTTTGGGGCAGCGCTCGCCGGGCTCGCCGGCGCGGTGATGGCGCCCCTGATGAGCGTCGACCCGCAGATGGGCCTCGGCTTCCTGGTGCCGGCCTTCTTGGCGATCCTCGTCGGCGGCACCGGCCACCTCGCCGGCGTGCTCGCCGGCAGCGTGCTGGTCGGCGGCACCGATACGGTGATCGCCCGGCTGTGGTCGCCGGTGGTGGCGCAGATCGTCGTCTTCACGCTCGCGATCGTCGTCATCCGGCTGTTCCCGCGCGGTGTCGTCGGCGGGCGCGAGCGGCGATGAGCGTGAGGCCTTCCACGCTTGCAGCCCCGCTGGTGTTCGCGCTGATGGCGCTGGCGCCGCTGGTGCTCGACGACTGGCGGCTCGGCGAGCTCTCGCAGTTTCTCGCCTACGGCATCCTCGCCATGAGCCTGGCGCTGATCTGGGGGCAGGCTGGGCTGCTCTGCTTCGGCCAGGCGGTGTTCTTCGGCCTCGGCGCCTACGCCATGAGCCTGGTGACGCTCGGCATGCTGCCGGGGCTCACGGCGGTCACCTCCAGTTGGGCGGGCCTCGCTGCGGCGATGGTCGTGCCGGCGGTGGCGGCGAACGTCGTCGGACGCTTCCTGTTCTACGGTCGCGGCCTGCGCGGCGCCTATTTCGGCATCGCGACGCTGGCGATCGCCGTCGTCGTCGAGCGGCTGTTCATCAATTGGGGCTTCGTCGGCGGGCTCAATGGTCTGATGAACGTACCGCCGCTCGACCTCGGCCTCGCCGGCTGGTCCTACGAGTTGTGGGAACCGGTGCCGCTCTATGTGGCGATGCTCGCCGCTGCCGCCCTCGTCTGGCTCGGGCTGGAGGCCGTGGTGCGTTCGCCGTTCGGCAGCGTGCTCCGGGCGATCGCCGGCAGCGAGGAACGAACGGCAGCCTTCGGCTACGACACGGCGGGGTGCAAGCTCTCCGCCTTCACGCTGTCGGCAGCCGTCGCCGGCTTCGCGGGTGCGCTGTTCTCGGCGCAGTTCGCCTTCGTCTCGCCGCCGCTGATCGGCTTCGCGCTCTCGACCGAGGCGCTGATCTGGGTCGCCGTCGGCGGCCGCGGCGCGCTGATCGCCGCCTTCCTCGGCGCGATCCTGGTCAAGAGCGCCGAGGCGCGCCTGTCCGAGGCGCTGGGTGCGTCGTGGCTCTTGGCCCTCGGGCTGCTGTTCGTCGCCTGCGTGGTCCTGCTCCCCCGTGGTGTCGTCGGCGAACTGCTGGCAAGGCTCGACGGCTGGTGGGTGAGGGGACGGAGAGATGGGTGAGACGATGATGGACGTATCTCTTCCACCATATTGCTCCGTCATCGCCCGGCTTGACCGGGCGAGCTATCCCGAGCGCCTAACGCCTGCCGTGGCCGGGATGGATGGCCCGGTCGAGCCGGGCCATGACGGAGGAGAGGGTGTCGAGGAGGGGAGGGTGGGCGCTCCCTCGTCCGTCCTCGACTCCCTCGGGACTGTCCAGGCCGCTCCATGACCCCCCTCCTCATCGACACGGACACCGCCGCCGACGACGCCATCGCGCTCCTGCTCGCCTTCGCCGAGCCGGCGGTGGAGGTCGTCGCCATCACCGCGGTCGCCGGCAACTGCCGGGTCGAGCAGGCCGTGCAGAACGCCCTCTACGTCGCCGAAGTCTGCGACGCCACCGTCCCGGTCTACGCGGGCGCCGCGCGACCGCTCGCCGGCCCGCTCGCCACGGCGGAAATGGTGCACGGCGCCGACGGCATGGGCGATGCCGGCCTGCCGATCGGCGGCCGCACGCCGGCGGCTGGCGATGCGATCGACGTCATCCTCGAGATGGCGGACCGCCACGCCGGCGCACTCACCCTCGTCATGCTCGGCCCGCTGACGAACCTCGCTTTGGCGCTTACCCGCGACCCGGACCTCGCCGACAAGATCGCCCGCTGCGTCATCATGGGCGGCACCGGCGACGGCGTCGGCAACGTCACGCCGGTCGCCGAATACAACATCTGGGTCGACCCCGAGGCGGCCCGGGCGGTGTTCACCAGCGGCCTGCCGATCACCATGGTCGGCTGCGACGCCTCCCGCCGCGACGCCTCCTTCGACGACGCCGACGTGGCGGCGTGGCAGGCCCTCGGCACCGCCCGCGCGGCGCTCGCGGTCGACGCCACCGCCGGCCTCCGTCGCTTCGTCCGGTCGCGGCGCAACACCGACGTCTTCGACCTGCCCGACCCGCTGGCGGTGGCGGTGGCGCTGGACGCGACGCTGGTGACGAAATCAGAGTTCCTCAACGTCGCGGTGGAAGTCCGCGCCGAATTCAGCCGCGGCGCCACCGTAGTCGACCACCGCGGCCTCACCGGCCGCCCGCCGAACGCGACAGTGGTCCGCTCGGTAGACCACTCGCGCTGGCGAGCAAGGCTGATGGCGGCGCTGGGGGCTGGTTAACCCGGTTAACACTCGCCGAGCGCCCGGTCGATCGCCTCGCCCGTCGGCATACCCGTCCGTGCGCCGGCCGCACCGACCGACAGTGCGGCTGCCGCCACGGCGCGCGCTGCGGCGATGTCGAGCGGCAGCGCTTGCGCCAACCCAGCGGCGAGCACGCCGGCCAGCGTGTCGCCGGCGCCGGTGGTGTCGACGACCGTCACGCGCCGGCCGGGCACGTGGGTGACGGTCGTGCCGTCGGTGACGATCGCCCCGTCGGCGCCGATCGTGATCACCACCGGCGCGCCGCAGAGGGCGGCGAGTGCGAGCGCCGCGCCGGCGGCGCGACCGTGGCTGTCGGCGGCGCTGGACATCTCGAGGAGGTGCAGGTCGACGAGCGTCGCCGCCTCGTCGCCGTTCAGCACGAGCAGCGGATGGGCGGCGAGGATGTCGTCGGCGAGCTTCCGCACCGGGGCGGGGGAGGCGACGACGCGGGCACCGGCCTTGGCGGCGAGCCGCGCCGCAGCCGCGAGCGGCGCGTCCGGCACCTCGAAGCTGAGGGCTACGAACCCGCCTGGCTTCAGCCGCTTCAGCGCCGCTTCGGCGGAGGCCTCGTCGACCAGCGCATTGGCGCCGGCGGCGAGCGCGATCTGGTTCTCGCCCTTGGCGTCAACGACGATCGCCGCGATGCCGGTGGCGACGCCGGGCAGCGTCCGCACCGCCGAAACGTCGATGCCCTCGGCTGCGAGGTCGGCCAGCGCCTCGGTGCCGAAGGCGTCGTCGCCGACGGCACCGGCAAAGCCCACCTTGGCGCCGGCGCGGGCGGCGGCGACCGCCTGGTTCGCCCCCTTGCCGCCGAAGAAGCGCTCGAAGCGCGAGCCCGAGACGGTCTCGCCCGGCCGCGGCAGGGCGTCGGCGTGGACGACGAGGTCGACGTTGATCGAGCCGACGACGACGAGGTCGAGTGTGCCGTCCGTCATCGCGCCCCCTCCCGGTCGACGGCGACCACCAGCCGCATTGGCGCGGTGCGTCCGCGCGGCACGCCGACGGCGACGCCGTCCCCGTCCGGGCGCCAAATCACCGGCCCGCCGCCGATCGCCGCTGCCACGATGGCGCCGTCAGGGACGCCCGGCAAGCGGAGGATTCCGGCTTCTTCGCCCGCCGGCAGCGTCACCGACAGCCCGCCGGCGTCGAGGCGGAGGTGGGTGAGGCGGCCCCGCACGTTCGTGGAGAACACGGCCGCGCCGCCGCGCGACAGCGACAGCACCGCCCCGTCGCTCTCGACCGTCACCCGCCCGGCTGGCGTCTCCAGCGGCCCGAGCCGCACCGGCCGGCCGTCGTGGACGACGGCAAAGCCTTCCCACGGCGTCACGTCGACGATCTCGCCGACGCCCATCGCCGGCATCAGCACGCCCCAGCCGTAAAAACCCTCGGTGTCGGGCTGGTCGAGGGCCTCGCCGCTGTCGGCGTTGAAGTTCTCCGGGCAGAGCCGCCGCTCGTCCCACGACTGGGCGAACAGCGCGAGGCTCTTGCTCGCGAGTTTGGACGCCTCCGCGTGGCGGCCGACGCGCTTCAGCCCGTGCCAGGTGAGGAAGTTGAGCGGCGGCCAGATGCGGCCGCGCCAGTAGGTGTTGTCGGGGAAGGCCGGGTCGTTGCGGGCGACGCCCGGAAGGCCGAAGCGGCCGCCGAACAGTTCGGGGTCGTCGAGATGGGCGAGGAGCCGCTCCACCTGCTCCGGCGAGGCGGCGCCCGCGATGAGCGGATAGAAGCTCGTCGGCCCGACGCTCTTCACGAAGCGCCCGTCCCACAGGCGATTGGCGAAGATCCCGCGGCTCTCGTCCCACAGCTCCTCGCGGATGCGCCTCCGCGTCGCCTCGGCGCGCGCGGCGAACTCCGCCGCGCCCTCGGCGTCGCCGAGCTCGGCCGCGATCAGCGCCAGCATCTCGGCGTCGAGCGCCACCAGGCTGTTGAGGCCGACGTCCAGGCAGTCGAGGGTGCGCGTCTCCGGGTCGTAGCGCGTCTCGTCGTGGATCGGCGCGTTGTCCATGCTGGACTCGTTGCGCGCCCCGAAGTGGGTGCCCTTGTAGAGCCCCTCGCCGACGTCCGACGTGCCGTAGGAGACGAGCCCGCGGCCGTGCGGGTCGCGCACCCGCCACCACCAGCGCTGGTTCCGCGCCAGAGCGTCATAGGCGAGCGACAGCATCGAGCGGCTGCCGGTGCGCGCGAAGATCGACCAGGCGACGAAGGAGGCGACCGGGATCTGGGTGCGGTCGACCCAGCCGTCCATCGCGGTGATCAGGCAGGCCAGATTCCCTTCGGGCGTGGCGTTCGACAGCGACACCGCGAGGTTTTCCCGCGCGAGCTCGGGATCGAGCATGGCGGCGGCCATCGCGGCATAGAGCTGGTCGTCGAGCCAGACGCCGAAGCCGCCGAACTTGGCGATGTCCCAGTTGCGGCTGATCGCCGTGTACGGCCGGGCGTTGATGCCGTCCCACACCGTGTTCCAGGCGATGACGTCGCGCACCGCGTCGAGCGAGCCGGCGTTGGCCCCCTCCTGCGCTGGCGCCACGATCGGCGCCTCGCTGGCGAGCGCCGCCTTCGCCCGCGCGACGGCAAGGTCCTCGCGGTCGGCGACGGCGGCGGCGATGCGGGACGTGCGCATCATCTCGAAGTTGAAGCGCAGCGCCAGAACGGGCGCGGCGTCGGAGCGGGCCGAGAGGTGCCAGTAGCCGTGCCGCTCGTACTCCGCCTTGAGGTCGGCGATCGTCGGATGGCCGCTGACCAGCGACGGCGCGTCGGCCGAGACGACGGCGACGAAGCGGTGGCCGACGCGCACCACCGTGGCGCCGGTGGCCGCGTCATGGCGGACGATCTCACCGCCATCGGCGGAAACGCACAGGCAGAACCAGAACCTGAGACCCCATTCGCCGAGCGTCGGCGCGGTCCAACTGCCGACGACGGCGTAGTGGTCCGGCTTCGTCCAGGTGAGGTCGACGTGGGTGCCGGCGTGGTCGAGGCCGATCTCGACGAGCGACCCGTCGACGGCGTGGCGGCCGTAGCGGGCGCCGCCGCCGGGCGGGAAGTCGGTCGATTGCCGGGTGCTCGCCGCATAGGCGACCGGCGTCAGCCGCACCCCGAGCGGCAGGAACATCATCTCCGCCGGCCGCCGGCCCCAAGTGTTCCAGGCGCGCGTCAGCGGGACCGTCGTCGTGCCCGGCACGGCGGTCGGTGCGAAGGCGCCGCGGGGCGGCAAGTCGGAATCAGCGCTCATGGTCCCCAGACTTTCACGGGCAGGACTTTGACGGGCAGCAAACTTGAAGCGAGGGCGGGCCGGTCAGGCCTGCCAGGCCTTCAGCACGTCGTCGGTGGTGGCGATCTCGACCTGGCGGTCGAAGCGCGGCAGCACGGCGTCGAGCGTGGCCCGGTGGCCGGCCTCCGACGACGAGGCCAGCGCGTCCGACACCGCGACGACGCGGTAGCCGCGGTCGATCGCCGGCAGCAGCGTGCCGAGCACGCAGACGTCGGTCTCGACGCCCGAGAAGACCAGCGTGTCGGCGCCGAGCCGGTCGAGAAGCTCGGCGAAGGCCGGCACCTCGAAGGCGGAATAGGTGAGCTTGTCGATGACGAGTTCCGGCTCGGCGTGGGCTACGAGGTCGGGCACGAGGTCGACCAGGCTCGCCTCCATGTTGCGGCCGGTGAACTGCTCCCAGTGCCGGTAGTAGTCGCGCCACATGCCGGGGGCGTCGTCATGGTGGTGGGGGACGACGAAGCGCGTCCACACCGTGCGGCCGGGCTTCGCATGGGCGAGCCGCAGCACGTTCGGCAGGATCGCCGGGATCGCCGTGCACTGCCAGGCGGTCTCTTCCGCGAAGATGCGCTGCAGGTCGACGGCGACGTGCACCGTGCCGGGGCCGAGGGGTCCGAAGGGCAGCATCACATCAGTCCCTGATCAGGATCGTCTGCTTCGGCGCAAACGCGAGCGTGACCGTCGCCCCCGCCTCCGCCACCGGCCCGCCGGTGCGGTTCTGCGCAAACACCGTCAGCGCCACGCCGCCCGGCCCGTCGAGGAGGTAGGTGGAGGCCGCACCGGCATAGACCACCTGCCGCACCGTCGCCGGCACGGCGTTGTGGCCGGCGGGCGCCGCTCCCCAGGCGGGGACGAGGGCGATCTTCTCCGGCCGCACGGCGAGCAGCGCCTTGGCCCCCGGTGCTGGCAGCGCGTCGTCGGTGCGCACCAGCGCGCCGCCGACGATGACGCCGCCCTCGGCCGCCACGCCTTCGAGGAAGTTCGCATCGCCGAGGAAGCTCGCCGCGAACCGCGTCGCCGGCCGCTCGTAGATCTCCCCCGGCGGCCCCGCCTGGACGATGCGGCCGCGGTCGAGGATGGCGACGTGGTCGGAGAGCGCGAGCGCCTCCTCCTGGTCGTGGGTGACGAAGATCGTGGTGATGCCGACCTCGCGCTGGATGCGCTTCAGCTCCACCTGCATCTCCTGGCGAAGCCTGCGGTCGAGGGCCGACAGCGGCTCGTCGAGGAGCAGCACCCGCGGCCGGGTGACGATGGCGCGGGCGAGCGCGACGCGCTGCTGCTGGCCGCCGGAGAGTTCCTTCGGCCGGCGCGCGCCGAAGCCCGACAGCCGCACCATCTCCAGCGCCTCGCCGACGCGCCGGCGGGCCTCCTCGCCGCGCACGCCGCGGCGGGCGAGCCCGAAGGCGACGTTGTCGTCGACGCTCATGTGCGGGAACAGCGCGTAGGACTGGAACACCATGCCGATGGCGCGCTTCCACACCGGCACCTGCGTGACGTCCTCGCCGCCGATCAGGATGCGGCCGCGGTCGGCGGTGACGAAGCCCGCGACGATCCTGAGCAACGTCGTCTTGCCGGAGCCCGAGGGGCCGAGCAGGCTCGTGAACCGCCCGTCCTCGAAGCGAAGCGACACGCCGTCGAGCACCGCCGTGGCGCCATAGCTCTTGCCGATGGTCTCAGCGTCAACGGCGGCCACTGACGCCTCCAACCTTGGTGAGCCGCGCGAAGATGATGATGAGGATCATCGAGGCGGCGAGCAGCAGCGACGACACCGCGTTCACCTCCGGGGTGAAGCCCTTGCGGATCGAGGTGTAGATCTCCACCGGCAGCGTCGAGACGCCCGGGGTCGCCAGGAAGTAGGAGATGACGAACTGGTCGAGCGACACCGCGAAGGCGAACAGGGCGGCGGCGATCAGGCTCGGCATCAACAGCGGCAGCGTCACCGCGAAGAAGGCGTGCAGCGGCGTCGAGCCGAGGCTCATCGCCGCCTCCTCGAGGTCGATGCGGGTGTTGTTGAGGCCGGCGCCGACGACGAGCACGACATAGGGGATGGCGAGGGCGACGTGGCCGAGCACCATCGCGTGCAGGCCGCGGCCGATGCCGGTCCAGAAGAAGAAGACCAGCATCGCCGTGCCGATGATCAGCCAGGGAATGGCGATCGGCGGCAGCAGCAGGAGCTGCAGGAGCGTGCGGCCGCGGAAGCGCCGGCGCGACAGCGCGATCGCCGCGAGCGAGCCGATGATCGTGGCGAGCACCGTCGTCAGGATGGCGATGAGGACCGAATTTCGGGTGGCGGCGAGCAGCTTGTCGTTGCCGGCGAGCTGCTCGTACCAGTGCAAAGTGAAGTCGAACGGCAGCGCATAGAGCGGCGAGGCGTTGAAGCCCATCGCTACCAGCACCGCCACCGGCAAATAGAGGAAGCCCAGCACCGCGAACAAAAAGAGCTTGCCCAGCACCGTCATGCCGCCCTCACGACAGCGTCAGCCGGCCGCGCAAGGCGCGCGAGAACACGGCGAAGACGACGAGCACGACGCCGAGCATGATGAACGACAGCGCCGAGCCGAGCGGCCAGTTGAAGGCCTGGGTGAACTGGTCCTCGATGACGGTACCGATGGTGACACCCGCCTTGCCGCCGAGAATGCGCGGCTCCATGAACGAGCCGATCACCGGCACGAAGATCAGCACCGAGCCGGCGATCAGCCCGGGGGCGGCCAGCGGCAGCACGATCTTGCCGAACACCACCGGCGCCCGCGCCCCGAGGCTGCGCGCGGCTTCCAGGATCTCGTCGTCGATGGCGACCACCGACAGGTAGCAGGTGAGGATCATGTAGGGCAGGTAGGCGTGCACCAGCCCGACGACGATCGCCGGGTAGCTGTAGAGGATGCCGATCGACGGGGCGTCCGGCCAGATGACGCGCACGAGGTCGTCGAGGATGCCGTTCTCGCGCAGCACCATCGTCCACGAGAACACGCGCACCAGCCCGTTCGTCCAGAACGGCAGGATGACGAGGAAGAACAGCACCTCGCGGGTGCGGCCGTGGAAGGCACGCGACAAGGCGAGCGCCGCCGGCAGGCCGATGAGCGCGCAGATGCCGGTCGTCCAGGCGCCGAGCGCCAGCGACCGCAGCGCCACCTCGACGAGATAGGGCCGGTTGAAGAAGACGAGATAGTGGGTGGCGGTGAACTCGACGGCCCGGTTGCCGAACGGCGCCGCCTTCAGGAACGAGAACACCAGCATGGCGACGAGCGGCAGGAAGATCGCCACCGTCAGCCACAGATAGGCCGGTGTCACCAGCGCCGCCGTGACGGCGCCGGGGGATAGGCCGCGCCGTGCCGGCGCGCCGCCCTGCGGCTCGCTCATGCCTGCCTCGCCTGCGCCGGGGAGTGCGGCGCCGGCCGAAGCCGGCGCCCGTTCAGGTGTCGGGGCCTCGCGGCGTCCCGCCTCAGGAGGCGTAGAACGCCTTCACCTCTTCCCAGGCGTCGACGAAGGCCTGGCGGCGCTCGTCGGGCATCGGCGACATGAACTGCAGCTTCGACAGGTACTCGGCCTTGTGGATGAGCTTCTGCGCGTCGTCCGCCGGCAGCTCCTCCATCGCCTTGCTGTTCGCCGAGGCGGGGGCGCCGACGTCGGTCGCCCACTTCACGTAGAAGGCCGGGTCGATCATCCAGTTGATGAAGGAGACGGCTTCCGCCTTGTTCGGCGCCGAGGCGGGAACCGACAGGCCGTCGAGCCAGCCGATCGCGCCTTCCTTCGGCACGATGAACTCGACCGGCAGCTTGAACGCCTTCTGCGACCGGCCGGCGGCCCCCGACCAGTAGATCGAGTAGTCGAACTCGCCGGCGGAGAACGCCTTGTTCCACTGGTCCTCGCTCGACCAGATCAGCTTGACGCCCGGCTTCATCGCCTTGAGCTTCTCGATGATCGCCGGCATGTCGGTCGGGTCGTTGATATTCTGGCCGAGCATCAGGGCGGCGATGCCGACCTCGGTGATGGCGTCGTCATAGAGCGCGACGCGGCCGGCGGCGGCCGGCGACAGCAGCACCTCGTAGGACGTCGCATCCGCCGCCTTGTCCTTGCGCACGCCGAGGGCATTCATGCCCCACACCCAGGCGACGCCGTAGGGCTTGCCGTCGAAGACGAAGTTGGCGCTGTCGCGCAGCAGCGGGTCGAGGTCGACCGAGTTCGGCACGGTGGTGAAGTCGATCGGGTCGAGCAGGCCTTCCTCGGCGATGCGGCTCGTCCAGGCGCTGTTGATCAGGGCGACGTCGTAGGCGCCGGGGTTGGTGCGCAGCTTGGTGAACATCTCCTGCTCGGAGTTGAAGTAGTCGTGCACCACCTCGATGCCCGTCTGCTCCGAGAACAGCTTGAGGGCCCAGGCTTCGTCGGTGCCGTAGCCCTGCCAGTTCAGCACGGTGATCTTGCCCGCGGCGCGGGCGCGCGGCATCCGGGCGCCCAGCGCACCGGCGGCGACGCCGGCCCCGAGCAGGAGGTTGAAGCGACGGCGATCGACGAGAGTGCGCATGATCGGACCCCTCCGATTGTTTGTGTACGAACAGTTTGAGGCCGGTGCGCCGGCTCTGTCAACGGCGATCTGGTCAGCGCTCGCGGGGCTCCGGCGAGAGCCGCCCGACGCCCATCAGAAGGTGCTCGCGGCCGACCTTGACGAGGTCGAACGGCACGAGCTTGCCGTCGGCGTCCGGCATCTCGTAGCGGACGATGTCGGCGGTGGCGTGGGTGCGGTTGATCTTCGCCGGGATGAAGCTGCCGGTGCCGACGACATCGACGGGAATGCCGAGATTGCCGAAGACGCGGCACTTCAGGACGTCGAAGCCGCTCGAGGCGACGATCGTCGGCGTCTTGTAGCCGGCATCGTCCAACGCCTTGCGGAAGCGAACGATGCTCGCCGCCGTCACGCCAGTGCCGAACAGGCACTTGTCGCGGATCTCGTCGGACGACAGCCCGTCGAGATCGTCGATCATGAAGCCCTGGAGGGCGAGCTTGGCGACCTCGCCCGGCGTGCCCTTGTGGGTCCAGCGCAGGAGCGTCTCCACCGAGCCGCCCCAGTCGAGGCCCTCGAGGTGCCGGCCGGCGTGGGTGTCGATGCGGAAGGCGAGCTTCTTGCCCCGGTCCTGCAGCCGCTCCTCCTCGTAGAACCAGCGGCAGACGGCGAGCGCGTCGGTGATCTCGCGCCCATCATAGTCGACCAGCACCGTGTAGGTGGTCTCGTCGGGGAAGGTTTCGGCGTAGAGCTTGGCCGCCTCGAGCGTCGCGCTGACCGTCTCCGGGTCGTCGCCGCGGGCGAGGATGCGCGCCTTGGCGTAGCCGATCAGGGCGTGCGGCATGGTGCCGAGCCCCTCGGTGGCGCCGAACAGCGGGGCTGCGATCGTCGTCGAGGTGCCGATGAAGGCGACGGCGCCCATCAGCTGCGCGGTGCGCGAGCCGACGCTCGCCCCGTAGGCGCAGGCGAGGTGCATGTCGTCGCCGGTGCAGTGGCGCGCTTCCATGGCGATGAAGGACGCCTTCGGCATCGCCTGGCACATGGTGAAGGCGTTCATCGCCGAGACGCAGGCGAAGCCGACGCGCTGCAGGAGCAGCGTCTCGAGCGGCGCGAGCGCCGTCATGCTGCCGCTGACATAGAGAAGCGGCCGGCCGGAGGCGAGGATGGTGCCTTCCGGTGCGGTCCGCCGCACCTCGATCGGCCAGGTGGCGTCGGCCGGATAGAGCTCGTGCAGGAGCTCGACCGCGCGGTCGACCGCCACGATGCAGTCGGTGCGCAGGAACACCGCATAGGTGGCGCGGCAGTCGCCGTGGGCGGCCACGATCGCCGCCGTCTTGAGGAAGTAGGCGTCGCTTCGGCGGGCGATGTCGGACTTCAGCTTTTCGCGCGCGGGGAGGTCGGTCTGTCGCATGGCGGGCTCCTCCCGTCTCGCCGCAATCCTCGGCGCACGATCCGTGCCCCACTTCCCGTGCAGTTTCAACCGCAACCGGCCGACGAACCGGCGGATCGGCGGCGAAAGCGGCGCGCGCCGCAGGCAGCCGATGCCGCAGTCGTCACATCGCTGAACCCTTGGGCGTGACTATTTTCTGATCTCTTTTCGACCTATTGTGTACAAGAGGCCCGGCGCATCGCCGCGTCGCCGCTGTTGGGGAGACCGTGGTGCGTCCCGTTTTCGTCGATCCCGCCGTGCCCGCCGAGGCGCCCGCCCTGCCTGCCCGCCGCCAGGGAGGCCGGCCGTGACGCTGCCGCACGTTCCCTCGATCGCCGATTTTGCGGAAGCCTATGCGAGCGGCCGCCTGACGCCCGCGGACGCGATCGACGTCGTCCTCGCCCGCATCCACGCCGGCGACCCGGCCGCCTGGATCGCCGTGCGCGACCGCGGCGATCTCCTCGCCGAAGCCGCCGCCCTCGGCCCCCGCGACGGCCGCCCGCTCTGGGGCGTGCCCTTCGCGGTGAAGGACAACATCGACATCGCCGGCGTGCCGACCACCGCCGCGTGCCCGGCCTTCGCCTTCACGCCGCAGCGCGACGCGCCCGTCGTCGCCAGGCTCCGCGCCGCCGGCGCCATCCCGGTCGGCAAGACCAACCTCGATCAGTTCGCCACCGGCCTCGTCGGCGTCCGCTCGCCCCACGGGGCGCCGCGCTCGGTGTTCGATCCCGCCTACGTCTCCGGCGGCTCGAGCTCCGGCTCGGCGGTGGCCGTCGCCTCCGGCCAGGTGCCGTTCTCGCTCGGCACCGACACCGCCGGCTCCGGCCGCGTGCCGGCCGCCTTCAACAACATCGTCGGTGTGAAGCCCTCGCTCGGGCTGCTGCCCACCACCGGCGTGCTGCCCGCCTGCCGAACCCTCGACTGCGTCTCGGTGTTCGCCACCACCGTCGACGACGCCACGGTGGTCCGCCGCCTCGCCGAGGGCGTCGACGCCGGCGACGCCTACTCGCGCGCGGCGACGCAGCAGGCGCTGCCCGACGGGCCACTGCGGGTGGGCGTTCTCGCCGGCGCCGACCGCGAGTTCTTCGCCGACGCCGAGGCGGAGGCCGCCTATGACGCGGCGATCGCGCGGATGGTCGCCGCCGGCCACCGCACGGTTGCCATCGACTACCGCCCCTTCCGCGAGACGGCCGACTATCTCTATGCCGGCCCCTGGGTGGCCGAGCGCCTCGCCGCCATCGAGCCGTTCTACCGCGAGCACGGCGCGGCGATGGATCCGACCGTCCACACCATCCTCGGCTGGGCTCTCGCCATGAGCGCCGCCGACGCCTTCCGCGGCCTCTACCGGCTGGCCGAGCTGCGCCGTCGCGCCGACGCCGAATGGGCGAAGATCGACGTGCTGCTGCTGCCGACGGCGCCCACCACCTACCGCGTCGCCGACGTGCTCGCCGACCCGATCCGCCTCAACGCCACCCTCGGCATCTACACGAACTTCGCCAACCTGCTCGACTGCTGCTCCGTCGCCGTGCCCGCCGGCTTCCGCGCAAGCGGCCTGCCCGTCGGCGTGATGCTGGTGGCACCGGCCTTCCACGACGATGCGCTGGCCGCGCTCGCCGACAGATTGCACCGCGCCGGCGGTTGCGGTCCCGGCGTCGACGCCGGCGGCAGCCTGTCGCCGCCGTCCGCGACCGCGTCCGGTCCCGACGCCGCAGCCACGGGCGCGGACCGGCTGCCGATCGTCGTCGTCGGTGCGCACCTGACGGGTGAGCCGCTGAATGGCGAGTTGGTGGCGCGCGGCGGGGTGCTGGAGCGCGCCTGCCGGACGGCGTCCGACTACCGCCTCTATGCGCTCGCGGGCACCGTGCCGCAGAAGCCGGGGCTGGTGCGAGCGCCGGGGTTTGCCGGGCCGGGCATTGCGGTGGAGCTGTGGTCGCTGCCGGCCGACGCCTTCGGGCCGTTCGTCGCGGCCATTCCGGCCCCGCTCGGCATCGGCAAGGTGCGCCTCGACGACGGCAGCGAGGCGCCGGGCTTCCTGTGCGAGACGAGCGGCCTCGAATCCGCCCGCGAGATCACCGACTTCGGCGGCTGGCGAGCGTTCCGGGCGGCGGGCTGACGGCCGTCAGGCGGCCTCTTGCGACGGCAATGGCTGCTCTCAGGGGGCCGGCGTGCCGTCGATCAGGGCCTTCAGCCGCGCCATCTCGAGCTTCGTCGCCTCGCGGTACTTCTCGATCGAGGTGTCGACGACGTGGCTGCGGTCGAACTTGCGGAACTCCTCGATGGCGCGGAACTTGTCGTCCGCCGACAGCGAGCGGCTCGGCCGGCCGCGCTCCGCCTTCACCAGCCACTCCTCGTAGCTCTTCGTGAAGTAGTGGTTGATCTGGGCGATCTCGTGGGTGCCGAACGGCTGCCGCTTCGGCTGGATCGGCCGCTTCTTCTCGTTGAAGTAGAGCCCTTCCGAGAGGATGCAGAAGTGCGGCTTCACCCGCACGATCTTGTCGATGCGGCAGATGCTCTTCGCCGAGCGGCCGAACAGCGGATTGCGCGCGACGTCCTCGCAGCGCGTGAAGCGCTCGGACACCAGCTTGCTGTCGTTGCGCTTCTTGTGGCCGTCGGAGCCGAACAGCTTCCAGTGGATGGCGATGCCGTTCGCCTCGCTGTAGTCCTCGACGAAGTGGCGGACGTTGTCGTGGTTCTTGAGGACGAGGAACTCGTCGATGTCGATGAAGCCGATCCACTCGATCTCGTCGCGGTACTTCTCGACGGCGGCGGTGTAGCAGGGCACCTGCGGTCCGGTTTCGGCGTCCTTCGGCCAGACCCAGGTGTTGAGGTCGATCTCGCCGGCGTCGGCCAGCGCCTGCAGCATCACCGGGCTGCCGTCGGTGCTCTCGTTGTCGTAGATGATGATCTTCTCGAAACCGATGACCTTGCTGTGCGCGATCCACTCGAGGAGGTAGGGCCCCTCGTTCTTGGCGATCGCGCAGACGGCGATAATATCGCTCTTCATCGGTCAGACTCGGGGTTCGTGGGGGACCGACGGCGTATAGCGGACGACCCGGCGGGAGGCAACCGCAGCCGCTTAGGGGCCGTGATCGCGGAGGCGTGCCCTCAGCCGTCGGAGGGCGGCGGCGCGTCGTCGAGAAGCTGATAGCCGGTCGGGTTGTCCGGGCAGAGGCCGCCGCCACACTCCAGCACCGTCGAGACGCCGTTGCCCAGCGCCAGCAGGCCCGCGAGAGCCAGCGCCGCCGTGCCGAGCCGCGGCAGGCCCGCCGGCCGCGGCGGCTCGAACTGGCGGTCAGACAGCAGCATCACCGCACTGCCGGTGACCATCGCGACGAACACCACGAACGCCCAAGTGTAGAAGTGCAGCCCGAACAGCGCCTCGCCATAGGCCCCGCTGTCGGGGGCGACGTGCAGCAGCACCTGGCGGACCGCCGCCGAAGCACCGACGAGCGACGACAGCACGATCACCGCGTAGTGGCTCGGTCGCGGCCCGAAGCGGATGTTGAGCGCGAGCCCCATAGCGGCGCAGACGAAGCCCGCCCGCTGCAGCATGCAGAGCGGACAGGGCAGCTCGCCGTTGGCGAACTGGTCCCAGAAGGCCACCACGAGGATCGCCGAGACGGCGAACAGCCCGGCGATGTTGAGGGCGCGGGAAATGTCGGGAGACATGGCTGCGCCCTCAGAAGTCGAGCGGCAGGGCGTCGGTGACGTGCAGGCGGAACAGCACGCCGAGCGCGATCAGCGACAGCGCCCACAGCGCGACCGCAACGCCGCGCCGGCCCGACCACACCGCCAGCATCGCCAGCGCACACCCGAAGAACGGCACGCTCATCATGGCTCGCGTCTCCCCCGCGACGGTCGTTAGGCTCGCCTCGGCCGGTCCGCGCCGCGCCTGCGACGTCGCCCCTGCGTCCGAGCCGAATCGCCGACGATCTTCTGGCTACTCTATATCGCCGCTGCCGCGTCCCGAAGCTGCCGTTCGCCTCGGAAATCCCCCCTCTAGCGGGGTCATTCCCGGCCTTGTGCCGGGAACCCATTCGCTTCAACGGGAGAGGACCTCGCGAGGGGGAGGGCTGGGCCAGTGCCGCATGGTTTCCCGCACAAGGCCGGGAATGACTGCGGAGAGGGATGAGCGAGGTGAGGGCGCGCCGCCGCTACCGCCGGCCCGCCCGTTGCTAATGCCCGCCCTGCTGGTGGCTCCCAGCCGGCAAGCTCCACCGCTCTCCCGTTGCCGCCGCCACCGCCGGCCCGCCCTAGCCCCACCGCTCAGAACTGCAGCGAGCCCGCGAACGCCTCGTCGACCGGCACCTGCCAGGCGGCGACCAGGCGGTTCGTCTCGTTCGCCATGCCGACGACGGCGACGAGCTCGGCGAACATCTCGGCGGTCATGCCCTGCTTTGCGGCGCCGCGGGCGTGCGAGCGGATGCAGTACTCGCACGCGTTGCTGATCGACACTGCAAGGTAGAGCATCTCCTTGGTTTGAGCATCCAGCGCCCCCGGAGCCATCACCTCCTTCAGGCTCTCCCAAGTGCGAACCAATGTCGGCGGATGGTTCGCCAGAGCTTTCCAGAAGTTGTTGACGTCCTTGACGCCGCGAGACTGCTTGATGTCGTCGTAAATCTGGCGTACGTCGTCGCCCGCCTCGTCATACTCGATGAGCCGCCCGGTAAGCATTGAATCTCCGTCCTTCTCCCAAGGGGACGGCGAACCCGCACCGGCGTGCCCGTCGTCCTCCAGCGGGTCGAGCCCGCATTTTGCCCGAAGCGCGTCACGGGTCCTTCCCGCGTGCGCCCAAGCTAACCCGGAGCCGTGCGTATGGAAGCCCTCGACCCGACGTCGCTCGCCTTGTGGATCGGCGCGCTCGCGGCGGCCAGCGTCGTCGCCGGCTTCGCCGCCGGCCTGCTCGGCGTCGGCGGCGGCATCGTCATCGTGCCCGTGCTGTACCAGTTGTTCACCTTCATGGGCCTGCCGCCGTCGCTCGCCATGCAGATGTCGGTCGGCACCTCGCTTCTCACCATCATCCCGACGGGCTTCATGTCCGCCCGCAGCCATTCCAAGCGCGGCGCCGTCGACTGGAAGCTGATCCGCAGCTGGGGTCCGCTCGCCTTGGCCGGGGTGCTGTGCGCCGTGGTCGTCGCCCGCTATGTCGACGGCAAGGTGCTCTCGGGTGTCTTCGCGGTGATCGCGCTGATCGTCGCCCTCGACATGTTCCTCCGCCGCAACGGTGGCCAGGTCACCGACGGCTTCCCGAACGGTTTCGTCAAGCATATCATCGGCTTCTTCATCGGCGGCTTCTCGACGCTGATGGGCATCGGCGGCGGCACCCTCAGCGTGCCGATCCTGACGGCCGTCGGCTACCAGATCCGCAACGCCGTCGGCACCGCCGCGGCGCTCGGGCCGATCATCGCCGTCCCCGGCGCCATCGGCTTCGTCATCAACGGCCTCGACGTCGCCGGCCGGCCGCCGTTCTCGATCGGCTACGTCAATCTCGCCGCCTTCGCGCTGCTGCTGCCGGCCGGCCTGCTGCTGCCGTCGGTCGGCGCCAAGGTGGCGCACAAGATCCCGCAGCGCTCCCTGAAGCTCCTGTTCGCCGCCTTCCTGTTCGTCACCGCCGTCCGCATGGGCTGGGGCATCGTCTTCGGGAAGTGACGGAGGGCTGCCAACGCCTCAGCCGGCCGCCAGCGCCACGGCGATCTCGGCGGCGAGCGCGGCGTTGTTCTTCACCAGCGCAATGTTGGCCGTCAGGCTGCGGCCGGCGGTCAGCGTGTTGAGGCGGTCGAGCAGGAACGGCGTCACGTCCTTGCCCGCCACCCCCGCCGCCGCCGCCTCGGCGACGGCACGGGCGATCTCGGCGTCGATCTCGGCGCCCGACAGCGCATCGGCCTCCGGGATCGGGTTGGCGACGAGCACGCCGCCGCCGCCGAGCCGCCAGTGCAGGGCGGCCGCCGCCGCGATCTCGTCCGCCGCCTCGAGCCGGTGCGGCACGCGCTCCCCGCTGTCGCGGGCGAAGAAGGCGGGGAAGGCGTGGGTGCGGTAGCCGATCACCGGCACGCCCTCGGTCTCCAGCACTTCCAGCGTCTTCGGCAGGTCGAGGATCGACTTCGCCCCGGCGCAGACGACGGCGACGGGCGTGCGCCCGAGCTCGCGCAGGTCGGCGGAGACGTCGAAGCTCGTCTCGGCGCCGCGGTGGACGCCGCCGATGCCGCCGGTAGCGAAGACGCGGATGCCGGCCATCGCCGCCGCCATCATCGTCGTGGCCACCGTCGTGCCGGCGATGCCACCGCCGGCGAGCAGCACCGCGAGGTCGCGCCGCGACGCCTTCGCCGCGGTCGGTCCGGCCTCGGCCACCCGCGCGAGCGCATCGTCGTCGAGCCCGACGACGATGCGCCCGTCGAACACCGCGACCGTCGCCGGCACCGCGCCACCGGCCCGCACCACCGCCTCCACCGCCTGGGCGGTCTCGAGGTTCTGCGGAAACGGCATGCCGTGGGTGACGATGGTCGATTCCAGCACCACCACCGCTCGCCCGCCCGCCAGCGCCTCCGCCACTTCAGGGTGGACGACGAGGAGGTCGGCCGCGGCCGCGCTGAGGGTCATGACGGCATCTCCATCGGGGCGAGGCGCCGGGCGAGTTCCGCCTTCAGCGCCGGTGTCTCGAGGTCGGTGCGGACGCTCGCGGAGGTCTCCAGCGTCAGCGCCGCCAGCGCGCCGCCGTAGCGCACCGCCTCGGTCAGCGCGCGGCCGTGCGACAGCTGCGCCAGCGTCCCGGCGACCAGCGCATCGCCCGCCCCGGTGACGTCGACCACCGCCGCCGGGGTCGCCGGCAGATGGACGGGTGCGTCCGCGCCCTCGGCGACGACGGCGCCCGCCGCCCCCAGCGTCAGCACGACGGCACCGGCGCCGCGCGCGCGGAGCAGCATGGCCAGCGCACGGGCTTCGTCGATATCGCAGGAGCGCGCCGGCACGGGCCGGCCGAGGGCGGCCGAGGCCTCGTCGAGATTGAGGAACAAAACGTCGATGCCGGCGAGATCGACGGGCAGGCGCCGGGCCTTGGCGGTCGAGACCGCATCGAGGGCGAGCCGGAAGGTCGAGTGGCGGCGCAGCGCGGCGAGGCCGGCGAGGGCCGCGGCGGTGCTGTTGCACTCGGCGAACACCCAGTCGGCGGCGGCCAGGCGCGGCGCGGCGACCGCGACGAGGTCGGCGTCGAGCCGGTCCAGGACGTCCATGGCGGCGACGCCGATGACGAGTTCGCCCAGCGGATCGGTGATCGCGAGATAGTGGGCGGTGGACGCGGCGAGCACGATCCGCGCGGCGTCGGTCTCGATGCCGAGGGTCATGAGCATCGCCAGGACCTCGCGGCCGGCCGAATCGTCGCCGACCGCGGTGACGAGCTCGGTCGACAGTCCGAGCCGGGCGAGCGTCTCGGCGACGTTGCGGGCCACCCCGCCGTGGCCGAAGGCGACGACGGCGGCCGGGTTCGAGGTGCCGGCGACCGGCGGCTGCGCCAGCCGGTAGCCGCGGTCGATGGCCGCCCCGCCGAAGCAGACCATCCGCGGGGTGGCCGCCACGGCGCTCATCCCGCGGTGGCGGCGGCCACCACCGCCTCGGTCGCGGCGATCCAGCCGAACAGGTTGTTCTCGGCGCGGATCAGCGTCAGCGCCGCCGCGTGCACCGCCGGCTCGAAGGCGGCGCAGGCGTCCTGCACGGTCAGGCAGTAGAACCCGCGGTCGACCGCCTCGCGCATCGTCGACTGCACGCAGCACTGGGTGGTGATGCCGCAGAGGATCAGCCGGTCGATGCCGAGCGCGCCGAGCTTCGCCTGCAGGTCCGTGCCGTGGAAGGCGCCGAAGCCGGGCTTATCGACGACGATCTCGCCCGGATGCGGCTTGAGTTCGGGGATGAAGTCGTGGCCGGGCTCGCCGCGAATGAGGAAGCGGCCGAGCGGCCCGTCGCGGCCCGCCACCTTGCGCTCCCGCTTCATCGCCGAGGCGTCGGACATGTCGGGGGCGTAGCCCTCGCGGGTATGGATCAGCGTCCAGCCGGCCCGCCGGGCGGCGGCCGACAGCGCCGCGACCTTCGGGATCGCGGTGCGCAGCAGCGCGACGTCGTCGCCCGCGGCGTGGCAGAAGCCGCCGTCCTCGAGGAAGTCGCGCTGCATGTCGATGGCGACGAGCGCCGTCCGCCCGGTGGGCGCGAGGAACACGCGCCCGTCCTCGCAAGCGATCTGCATTCTCACCTCTCCCAACCCGTGCGCCCGCGGCGACCGGGACGAGAAGCACGCGCCGCGCCGCGCTGGCAAGGGGGCTCTGCGCCCCATCTCGACCGCCCCTTGCCGGGTGCTGGTCGACGGGGGCACTGTCCTATCGGTACCGATCGAGGGGGAGGCGGCTCTGCCGGACGAGAAGCGCACCGACGCCGTGGATCTCTCCCCGCCGCAACCGGCGGGGCTGCGGGAGGCGCCCGTGCGCCGGCCGGCCGAGAGCCGCGACGGGACGTCCCGCACCTTCCGCGGTGCGGTCTCCGACGTCGACCTGCGCCTCCTGAAGGTGTTCCGCGTCGTCGTCGAGCACGGCGGCTTCGGGCCGGCCGAGGTGGTGCTCGACAAGTCGAAGTCGGCGATCAGCCTCGACATCTCCGGCCTCGAGCAGCGCCTCGGCGCGACGCTGTGCACCCGGGGCCGCGGCGGCTTCGCGCTCACGGCCGAGGGCCACGCCGTCTATGCGGCGGCGCGCCAGCTGTTCGACGATCTCGCCGCCTTCGGCGACCGCGTCGCCACCGCGACCGGCCGGCTCGGCGGCTCCGTCACCGTCTTCCTCGTCGACAACATCGTCTCGATCGCCGCCGGGCCGATCGCCACCGCACTCGGCGCCTTCGCCCGTCGCCACCCGCGGGTGGCGCTGACGCTGGAATCGGCCACCCCCGGCGGCGTCGAGGCGGCGGTGCTGGACGGCCGCGCCGACTTCGGCGTCTCGGTGCTGCCGCGGGCGCTCGCCGAGCTCGAGACGGTGCCGCTGTTCCGCGAGGAGCTCCTGATCTACTGCGGCCGCGGCCACCCGCTGTTCGGGGCGGCTGAGGCGGCTGCCGAAGCCGCCCGCGAAGCAGCCGGGAGGACCACCTCGCCAGCCGGCGGCTCCGCTCGCGCTGCTACCGACGGACATGCGACGTCGGCCGACCCGGCGCAGGGTAATCCGGCGCTCGCCGCCGACGCCGTCCGCACGCACGCGCTGGTGAAGCCGAGCGTCACCGACGATCCGGCGTTCGCGGCGATGGTCGACGGCTTCCCGCTCACCGCCTCGGCGAGCAATCTCGACGCCCGCGTGCTGCTGGTGCTGTCGGGCGCCTTCCTCGGCTTCCTGCCGCCGCACTATGCCGAGGCGTGGGTGGCGCGCGGCGAACTCGCCGCCGTTCGCCCCGACCTCTTCCACGCCGAGAACGCCTTCCAGCTCATCACCCGCCGCGCCGCCCCCCATAGCGCCGCCGCCCGCGCCCTCCGCCGCGAGATGCTGGCGGCGTTCGGGGAGGGGTAGGGGGAGGCGGAGGGTAGGGGGCGCGCGCGGGTTCGGTCCCGCCTGCCGCTTCCGCGCCGCGTCAGCGGCGCGGAAGCG
>Ga0209902_100332_pt1 | contig 60875 bp, 62 predicted proteins | sample FECB27metaG_FD_188304 | JGI IMG/M metagenome (GOLD analysis project Ga0209902, IMG submission 188304) | Cyanobacterial communities from the Joint Genome Institute, California, USA - FECB-27 (SPAdes) (version 2) | ecosystem: Environmental > Aquatic > Thermal springs > Hot (42-90C) > Microbial mats...
AGCCAGGCGGGGCGCGCGTCGGCCCAGTGCACCAGCACCAGCCGGGCCGTCGGCGATTTGATCCACTCAGCGCGCACGCGTACTCTTTTCCTGCCTCGTGCCAATTCGACACAAAGCGAACTCGGAATTTAATCTTCTCTAAATATCCCGGGGCCCCTGCCCGGTCCATATCGCGCGGACGTGAGCGGCCGGCATTCGCTGCCGATGGTTAAGCCGGCGGCTGTCAACAGGCGATGAAAAACAGGGACAAATCGGCGCTTGCCAGCAGCGATAACTGAAACTATGGTCCGCCGCGCTTGCCGGGCCGCCTTAGCTCAGTTGGTTAGAGCGCTAGATTGTGGATCTAGAGGTCCCCCGTTCGATCCGGGGAGGCGGTACCATTCCCGCACTGGCCCGGCACCAAGCAAATCCCCCCTGAAGACACTGAGATAGCGCCGTCCCATCCGGGTCTGGCGTCACCCTGATATGGAGCGAGGCGATGGCCCGCGAATTCATTCTGACCGGCGCTCCTGGCGCCGGGAAAACCGTTCTCCTCAGGGCGCTTGAAGCCCAGGGAATCGACGTGGTCGAAGAGGCTGCGACCGCTGTGATTGCGCTCGACCAAGGGCGCGGCATCGACGAGTCGTGGCGGCGCCCGCAATTCATCAGCGATATCGCAGCGCTGCAGCAGCTGCGCGCGGCGCGGCCGGCGACCGGTACGGTGCGGGTGGCGGACCGCTCGCTGATCTGCACGCTGGCGCTGGCGGAGTATCTTGGTCACCCGGTGCCGAAGCACCTCATCGAATCAATCACCGCGATGGTGGCGGCCGGACAGTACGAACGGCAGGTGCTGTTCGTGGCGCTCCTGGGGTTCATCACCAATACCGAGGCGCGGCGGATCAGCCTCGAGGAGGCGATCCGCTTCGAGCGTTTCCATGTCGAGGCATACGAGCGGCTCGGGTTTGAGCTGGTGCGGATCCCCGCCATGCCGATCGACCGCCGGTCGGCCATGGTACGATCGCTGATCGGCCTCGAGGCTGCCGCGACGATGAACAGCAACTGAACAGGGCGTTCGCGGCAGGTTCAAGCGCGAGGCAGCAGAGAAACGGCAACGCTTCGTTCACCATGCTGACGGCGCCCCATCAACGGCTGCAAACGGGCGCTCTGCCAGAAATTCGAACTGACGCGGATTTGACGGCGAAATGAACCACGGGCGCGGCAACCAGTCTTACCATCCCGGCGTTACTGAGTTGGCCCGTGCATATGGAGTATTCGAGATGGATCGCCGCGCGTATAGACTGACTTCTCCGGCCGCCAGCCGCAGGGCGAAGTCGTGGCTGGCCGCGGCACACGATGTTCGTCTCAGGCCGACCAATCCAATCGCGCCGATCGATGCCCCGGAATTGCCGATGGCGGTCAGCTTCGAGGGACTAAGCGAGGCCGAGCAACGCGCCGTGCTTGCCGCCTTCCCGGGAGGCAAGCGCTTCGTGCTGCAGGGCTAGCTACTGCGACAGACGGAGGCTCGCCAGGTCCTCGCCGATCTCTTTGAAGGCAGCCAGTAGCCCAGCTCCGTCGTTCGCGAGCTTGGCCTTGTTGGTGTCAGTGGCGCATTTTTTCAGGATGTCGACATCCTCGCCTGTTGTACCCAAGCGGAAGCCGACGGTGTATACAGTGATGCCGGTTAGAGCCTTCTTCATGTTGGCGCAGATGTCCTCGGCCTGCCCGAATGCGCCACTCATTGTCCCTGAGGTCCCGTCCGGGGCGAGGCAGCTGGATCCGGTGTAGCCGGTGTCGACGCCCTTGCAGTGCTCAGTATTGTATTCACCATCGGTCATGATGATCACATATTTCTGCGTGTTGGCAGCCTTGTAGGCAGACGGTGCACTGTCGCCGGTGAAGACCTCGGCGAAGTTCGGCGCCACTGTGTACCAGGCCCAGGCAGTGCCGATCTGACCAGCCGTACCACCACCATGGGTCAGCCCGCCCTCCGTGGTGAAGGCCTTGAGCGTCGAGAGATTCGAGGTGAGAGGCTGCACCGCCTGGTTGACCTCGCAGTCGCCACCGCTGTTGTAGTAGATGGCGAACTTCTTGGTGCTGGGCTTTGCATCGGTGAAGCTGTCGGTCATGCGCTCGACGACGCAGTCGGACGTCGCCTTCAGCAACGTGCTGCTCTTGTACTGGTACTTGCAGCCATAGGCGGCCGTACACCACACGTTGCCTGGCGTGCTTCCCGACGCCGGCTGGTTGAAGCTCGAATTGCTGAAGCCTGTCGTGTTCGTCAGCTTGAAGGTGTCATTGGTCAGCTTGGTGATCGTGTAACTGCGGTCGTTGAGACGCGTCATGTAGGTAACAAAATCACTGAACGCGACACGATCGTTTGTGGCGAAGCCATGCGCCGTTGCGGTTACCACCACCTCGCAGGTGGTGAGTATGCAACGTCTCATCTTGTCGTTTGTGGTGGAAGAATAGGTGCCGTAGTTCTTGCCGTTCACCTTCACTCCGCTGGTGGTATATAACTCGAAACTGTCGGCCTTTTTATTCTTTACCACATACATGTTGTTGTTAAGATCAGTCATTCCCTTGACGCCGGTGATGTAGATCACGTCGTCATTGTTGAAGCCATGTGCTGTCTGGGAAATGACCACGGGTTCGGTCTTGCTGGCCCCGCTGATGTCCTTTTCGAGATTCCACCACGCGGCGTTGGTCGCGCCCTTGGCGGGGGTGATCGCGTCGCGGACCTTGTCGATGTAGCTCGTATCGATCTTCACCGCGGTCGAATATGGCACGATCGCCATCTTGGAGTAGGTCGGTTGCTGTTCCTCCTGCACAACGATCGGAATCAGCGTTGCAAGAGCCAGCTGCAGGTCATCGATGTCGTCCTTCATCGAGCCGGTGACGTCGAGGGCCACGCCGACCTCGATGTTGACCGAACCCTTCTTGGCCTGAGACGTAATGCCGGCCGTCATCGTCTGGATGCCGACCAGTTGTACAAACGCCATGGGCACCGTGATGGTGCCCCCCAGGGTCAGGGTGCCGCCCGACTTAACGGGCACGGCGCTGGTGATTTTGACGGTGACGTTGCTGTCGCCCAGGCGTTCCACGACCAGCGCCTGTGCGCTCGCGATCAGTTCGTCTACCGTAGGATTGTCGTAGATCGTCGGGGCCAGGCCGAGCGCGGCTGAGTCAAGCGCGTTCTGGGCCTTGTTGCGAGCGGTTTCCATGGACGTGTAGTCCACAGCGGCGCCGGCCATGGCGACGAGGACAAGCGCCATCAAACCGAAGATGACCGCGAAGACGCCGCGCTCATCGTCGCGGAACCGGTTCAGAAGCGAGAAAAAGCCACGCATGGCGCCGGAAGACCCCCAGAATTCCGGCGCCAGTGTCGCTGAAAATCCTAACTAAAGCACAATCACCTTGGCGCCAATTTTGACGCGTTCGTAGAGGTCTTCGACATCATCGTTGACCATGCGGATGCAGCCCGACGAAACGTCCTGACCGATGGTCCAGGGCTCATTGGTGCCGTGGATGCGGTAGAGCGTCGAGCCGATATAGATGGCGCGGGCACCGAGCGGGTTGTTGATGCCGCCGGGCATGTAGTCGGGCAGGTTCGGCTGCCGGCGCTTCATCTCCTCGGGTGGCGTCCAACCCGGCCACTCGCGCTTGTTGGATACCTTGTGCGTGCCGCTCCACTCGAACCCATCGCGCGCCGTGCCGATGCCGTAGCGCACCGCCTTGCCGTCACCCAGCACCAGATAGAGGTGCTTCTCGCCGGTGTTGACGACGATGGTGCCGGCCTTCTGGTTGGATTTGTAGGCAACGATCTGGCGCCGGAACTCCGGCGCGAGGCGCACCTTGTTGCTCTTCACCTTGTAGCCAGCACGAGGCTTGGAATCCTGCAGCGACGGGCGCGACTGCAGATCGAACATGAACAGGCCCTGCGCGGCGTTGGCCGTATCGGCGAACACGGAGAAGGACACGAGGCAGGCAGCGGCGGCGAGCACCGCCCGGGACGAACGCAGCATGGCACACACTCATCATCATTGCGCGAGCGCCCGAGGGAGGTCGGGCGCCGCGCAGTATTGATGACAATATCGAACGGGTGGTGAAGGAAGGTGGTTAAGTGAAAGTGAGGCAGAGGTGCGGGTTTGCTGTTGATGGCGTTCGCGAACGCCCTCAACAGCAGCATCCGGCGGGCGAACGTCGGGCAGCTTACACCACCTTCTCGGCCAGCAGTTCATCCAGGCGGTCATAGCTCTGGGCCATGCCGTCCGTCATGCCGGTGAGCAGAACCTGGTCACGGACTTCCCGGCTTTCAAAGCTCATGGTGAGGGTCAGCGTGGTGCGAGCGGCACGTTCCTCGAAGCTGGTGGTGACGACGGCCTCGCCCGGCGTGCCGATCATGGCTTCGGTGTGAACGATCAGGAATGGGACGGTGATCTCGCGATAGCGGCCGGTGAAGCCGAACTCGGAACCATCGGCATCGCTGCGCCAGACGTACCGATAGATGCCACCTACGCGCAGGTCGATCTCGCAAACCGGCATGGTCCAGCCCGGCGGCCCGAGCTGCCAACGCTGCACCAGTTGCGGCTGGGTGTAGCAGGCAAAGACCAGATCGGCCGGTGCATCGAAGCTGCGCGACACGGTGACGGCGTTATCGGACGGGTGGGTGACGGTGAGAGCTGCGGACATCCTGGTTCTCCATCTATAACCTGAGCGTTCTATAACGTTTTGGTTATAGATGGTCAAGCCTTCCACTACAGCAGCACCTGCCCTGCCTCAGGCTCTTCTGGAATCTGCCAACCGTCCGGCAGCAACCGCCCCAGCGCAGCGGCGGCGTGCGCGACACTGAAGGGCTTGGTGAGCACTTCGCCGGCGCCGAGTTCCCGGGCGCGAGCGATGGTTTCTCGGTTGGGATAGGCGGTGATCATCACCACCGGGACTTTGCCATTGGGAGAAAAGCGCGGGTCGCGGATCACCTCGAGCAGCGCGGCCCCGTTCATTTCCGGCATGTACCAGTCCATGAACACGATATCGTAGCGCGTTGCCTGGATGGCGCCGACGGCCGGCGCGGCGCCGGCAAGTTCATCGATCGAAACGAGGCCCAGTTTGCGCAGGGTTGCCGCCACAGCAGCGCGCGCATAGGCATTGTCGTCGACGACGAGCGCCTTGAGGTCCTGTGGCAGGATCATTGGCGTTTGGCCCCCCAGCCGATTCGCCAGTTATGGTGGTTCCGAAACGGAAGCGTGCGGTCTTCCAAATCCGGCTTGCCTGACGCGGGATCGAACCGGAAAAGTCTCGGAACTTTCCTGATCTCGCTGTGAGCCACATCTATTTACCGGGAGTTAACCATGTCAACGCCGACCGAGGTCACCCGCTGCGGCTGGGCCGGGAGCGACCCGCTGTACCAGCACTACCACGACCGTGAATGGGGGCGGCCGGTGACCAACGACACCAGGTTGTTCGAGAAGCTCTGCCTCGAGGGTTTCCAGTCGGGGTTGGCGTGGATCACCATTCTGAGGAAGCGCGAGAACTTCCGCGCCGCGTTTCACGGTTTCGATCTCGAGAAGGTGGCGGCGATGGATGAAAGCGACATCGAGCGACTGCTGCAGGATGCGGGCATCATCCGGCATCGCGGCAAGATTGCTTCGACCATCAACAACGCCAAGCGGGCGCTGGAACTGCAGCAGGAGTTCGGCTCGCTGGCCGCCTACTTCTGGGGCTTTGAGCCGGAGCCGGCGAAGGGGCCGATCGTTTCGGGGAGCATTCCCGCCGAGACCGAGGCGTCCAAGGCCATGAGCAAGGACCTCAGGAAGCGCGGCTTCTCGTTCGTCGGGCCGACCACCAGCTACGCCTTCATGCAGGCGATGGGCCTGGTGAACGACCACGTCGATGGGTGCTTCTGCCGGGCGGAGGCGGCAGCGGAACGCGATGCGCTGAAGCGGCCGAAATAGTCCGCCTGCCGGTTCCCAGGCTCGGTGTCACCCGTTGTGACGGGGTGACACCGAGTTCTGGCTGCCGCCTCACCTGACCATCAACATCAGGATCACGACCTCGACCGGGGACAGGTTGAGCTTGGGTCGCAACTCGTCATCTCGACGGTGGGGCGCAGAGTGCAGTGGCAAAGGCGCGGGCCGGCGCAGGCCGGGCTTGCGTGGGAAGAACATGTTTTGATCCGGCGGGTTCGCGCCGGCTCCCTCAAGGATTGCGATCAGCGGCTCATCAGCAGGGCCATGAGTTCGAGGCCGGTGATGTTGCCGAAGGGCGGCAACCCGTCTTCAGGCCTGCTGCGAAGCGCATATGGAGCGCTGGGCTCCGGCTTCCGGCGACGTTCGCCGGATCGTTTGAACATGAACATGTGTGTGTCCGGACGCGGTTCGCGCCGGCTCCTTGAATGATTGAACTGTGATGGCGCCGGGACCGGCGCCCATCGCGCCTACATGCGGAAATCGGGCGGCAGCCCGATATCCTTGAGCAGATGCGGCGACAGAGGCGCAGCGCTGCCCCGGCGATAACGCCGGAGGACGCGGCGCAGCATCGCATCGGCACGGCGCCGGGCGATGAACAGGCGGATACGGCCGATGAGGCCGATTTGCCCGATGTCGAATTCGGGCGTGTTGAGGACGCGCGAGGTGGCGCGGTCCCGTACGATGAGAACCATCTGATTTGTCCGGGGCCTGGCCCGGTCCTCTGATGCGAAGCAGAGGGACTGCGGCGGCTGGCTGCGACCTCGAGGGCCGCAGCCATGTCACCGATAGTCCCAGTGGCTTTTCGGCTCCATCACCTCGGGCATCAGCCCGAGATCGCGACGGAGATGCGGGGGCACAGGTGGCGAGCCGCGCGACTTGTAGCGTCGCGCCGCACGGGCCAGCTGGGCGTTGGCAAGCATCGTGACGGCTGCTGAAACCAGCGCGCCGGCGACGCCGACATGGGTATGCGCCGGAGCGCGGTGCGAACGTGCCGGGGCACGAGTTTGCAGTTCGAGAGTCATGATCTCGTCCGGGCGCAATGCGGCCCGGTCCTCTGGTTGAAGAGACAATGGTGGTGGCGACGGAATCCGGACGCGCAGAGGCGAGACGGATGGCGATGCCGATTGCTGAGATTCAGTCGAGGCTAAGAAAGGCTGGAGGACAGGACCCCGGGGAGGGGTCGGCGCGGGTTAGGCGCGATTGAGGCCAGCTTTGGCAACGCCAGGACCGGAAACGAACATCGAATGAATCATGCGTCGCCTCCTCTGTGGTTGGCGTTGAACGAGGGCGCTGATACGCCGACTCGGAAACGAAGCCAACCCCCGATGCGACAGGCTGACGCATCACGGATGTTACTGTTGCCGCAAAGACACAGGCGGTTTCCTTGAGTCGACCGGGTCTTTCCGTTAGGAACCAGCCTCAGATTCCGGGCTCTGACCAGCAGACACCATGACCGACAAGAAGAAGCTCATCGCGCCGCGGCTGCCGCGCGGCTTCGAGGATCGTTTGCCCGCCGAGATTTCGGCGGTGAACGCGATGACTGCGAAGATTCGCGCGGTCTACGAGCGCTATGGCTTCGACCCCGTCGAAACGCCACTGCTCGAGTACACCGAGACGCTCGGCAAGTTCCTGCCCGATACTGACCGGCCGAATGCCGGCGTGTTCAGTCTCATGGACGATGACGAGCAGTGGATGAGTCTGCGCTACGATCTCACGGCGCCGCTGGCTCGGCACTTTTCCGAAAATTTCGACAAGCTGGCTAAGCCCTACCGCAGCTATCGCGCGGGCTATGTGTTTCGTAACGAGAAGCCGGGCCCCGGCCGGTTCCGCCAGTTCATGCAGTTCGATGCCGATACGGTCGGCGCGGCGGGGCCGGAGGCCGACGCCGAGATGTGCATGATGATGGCCGACACCATGGATGCACTGGGCCTCGCCGGCAAATACGTGGTGAAGGTGAACAACCGCAAGGTGCTGGACGGGGTGCTGGCATCGGCGGGGGTCAGCGACGAGGGCCAGAAGCTCACCGTGCTGCGTGCTATCGACAAGCTCGACAAGTTCGGCACCGACGGAGTGGCGTTGCTGCTGAGCGCCGGCCGCAAGGACGAGAGCGGCGACTTCACCAAGGGCGCGGGCCTCACCGACGAGCAGCGTGCCATCGTGCTGAACTATGTGCGCGGCGAGGCGCCCGAGCACAATGAGGGCATCGCCGAGCTCCATGCCATGCAGGCGCTGTTCGACGCCGCAGGCTATGGCTCGGACAAGATCAAGATCGATCCCGCCGTGGTCCGTGGGCTCGAGTACTATACCGGGCCGGTGTTCGAGATCGAACTCACCTTCAAGGTGCAGAACGAAAAGGGCCAGGATGTGGTGTTCGGCGCCGTTGGTGGTGGTGGACGCTATGACGGACTGGTGTCGCGGTTCCGCTCGGAGCCGGTGCCGGCTACGGGATTCTCGATCGGCGTGTCGCGGCTGGCCAATGCGTTGAAGCTGACCGGCAACCTCGCGGCCGAGGAGCCGCTGGGGCCGGTGGTGGTGCTGGTGCTCGATAAGGAGCAGACGGCGCGCTACCAGGCGATCACCTCTCGCCTTCGCCGAGCCGGGATCCGGGCCGAGATGTTCATGGGCAATACCAAGAACTTCGGCAAGCAAGTGGCCTATGCCGACAAGCGCAACGCGCCCGCAGTGATCATCGAAGGCACCCAGGAACGCGAGCTTGGCAAGGTGCAGATCAAGGACCTGATCGCCGGCAAAGAGGCGGCCAAGGCGATTGCCGACAATGCTGAGTACAAGGCAGCCCGCCCGGGCCAGTTCGAGTGCGATGGCGATCTCGACGCGATCGTTGCGGCCATCTCCGAACTGCCGGCCGTCGCCGCATATCTGGACGCCAATAAGTGAAGACAGCATCCGAGCGATATGCCGCGCTGGTGCGGCTGGTCGAGTCGCGCACGGTGACGCGTGCGGCGCCGGCGCTGCTGTTGCCGGCCGGTCCGTACTTCGATCTCGCCGGCGAGGAGTTCGGCCGGAACCTCCTGCTGACCACGACGAATAACGGGCTCGAATATTGCCTCCGTCCGGATTTCACGCTGCCGATCGCCCAGCAATATCTGGAAGACGGCCTGCTCGGGGTGCCCTCGGCCTTCACCTACCTCGGGCCGATCTTCCGACAACAGAACTCGACGCCGGTGGAGTACGAGCAGGCGGGACTGGAGCTGCTGGGCCAGCCGGACGCCGACAATGCGCTCGACCAGGTGCTGACCTTCGCGCGCTGGGCGCTCGCCATCTACGACATCACCGCGCCGAGTGTGCGGCTGGGTGGCGTGGGGCTGTTCGAGGCGTTTCTCGAGGCAGCGAGTATCCCGGTGGCCTGGCGTAGCCGCATCCGCCACCGCTTCGGCCACCCCGAGGCGCTGGAGCGACTGATGGAACGGCTCGCCAACCCGGAGGAGCGGGTCGAAGCCCCTGCCCCGGACAGCCGCGATACGGTGATCGAGATCGTCACCGATGCGATGTTGTCGGGCGGGCTGAGCCTGATCGGCAGCCGCACGCCGGAAGAGATCGCCGACCGCTACCTCGAAAAGCAGGCGCTGGAATCAGCGCCGATCCCACCCGAGACGGTGGCGCTGCTGCAGAACTACCTGTCGGTGTCCGAGAGCACCGATACGGCGTTCGAGCGCATCTCGGTGATGTGCAAGGAAGCCGGGTTCGATTTCGATGAGCCGCTGTACCAGGTGCGCAACCACGCGGCGGCGCTGGCGGCGTTGTCGCCCAATGCCGACGTGATCTTCGATGCGAGTTTTTCGCCGCGGCTCGACTATTACACCGGCATCGTCTTCGAGATGACCGGCTCGGACGGCGAAGTGCTGGCCTCGGGCGGCGAGTATGACCGCATGCTGGAGCGGCTGGGGGCCGGCGAGCCGGTAAAGGCTTCCGGCTGCGCGCTGTGGGTCGACCGGCTGGAGAGGGAGGCCGAACAATGAGCACCTTGCCCGGTGGCCTGACGCTCGCCATCCCCAGCAAGGGCCGGCTTGAGGAGCTGACCCGCAAGGCCTTCTCGACGGCGCGGATGAACATCGCCCGCCCGGGCGGCGCGCGCTCCTATGTCGGCTCGATCAAGAACCAGCCGCAGGTGACGGTGCGCTTCTACCCGGCGGCCGAAATTGCGCGCGAGCTGATCCTGGGCGGCGTCGATATCGGTGTCACCGGCTCCGACCTGATCCATGAGGCGAGCGAGAACGGTGAAGAGAACGTGCTGTTCGTGCGCGGGCTCGGCTTCGGCGAAGCCAATGTTGTGGTCGCCATTCCCGACAGCTGGATCGACGTGCAGCAGATGACCGACCTCGCCGATGTGGCGTCGGACTTCCGTTCGCGCCATGGCCGCTGGCTGCGCGTCGCGACGAAATACGTCAACCTGACCCGGCGGCACTTCGCCAAGTACGGCATCGCCGAGTATCGCATCGTCGAAAGTGCCGGTGCGACCGAGTCGGCGCCGGCTGCCGGCTCCGCCGATCTGATCGTCGACATCACCTCGACCGGCTCCACCCTTGCCGCCAACCAGCTTCGGGTGCTGGAAGATGGGCTGATCATGAAGTCGGAGGCGAACCTGATCGTTTCGCGTACCGCCGACTGGACGCCGCTCAGGAAGGCGCAACTCGAAGCGCTGCTGTCGATCATGGGCGGGGTACCACCGGGGATCTCCACCCTGCTGTGAGCTTCGACCTGACGATCCTCGTCGCGCTTGGCTTCGTGGGGCTGCTCGCGGGGTTCGTCGATGCCATTGCCGGCGGCGGCGGGCTGATTGCACTGCCGGTGCTGCTGTCGGTGGGTATTCCGCCGGTCACCGCGTTCGGCACCAACAAGCTGCAATCGGTGGTGGGAACGGCGATTGCCGCCTTCACCTACTGGCGCAAGGGATTCGTGTCGCTGCAGCTGCTGGCGCTCGCCATTCCGCTAACCTTTATCGGCTCGTTCCTCGGGGCGCTGGCGGTCAAATCGCTCGATACCACAGTTCTGCAATATGCGGTGCCCGTGGCGCTGATCGCGGTGGCGCTCTACTTCGCCTTTGCGCCCAAGCTCACCGACGAGGACAGCCAGGCGCGGCTCAGCACCGTGATCTTCGTGCCGGTGATGGGGTTTGCCATCGGTTTCTATGACGGCATCCTCGGGCCGGGGACCGGTTCGTTCCTGACGCTGGGGTTCGTCACCCTGTTCGGGCTCGGCGTGACGCGGGCCGCTGGCCACACCAAGGTGCTGAACCTCACCTCGAATATCGGGGCACTGGCGCTGTTCATTCCATCCGGCAACGTGGTGCTGCCGGTGGCACTGGCGATGATCGTCGGACAGATCGTCGGCGGCTATCTCGGGGCGCTCACCGGCATTCGCTTCGGCGCCCGGCTGATCCGGCCGCTGGTGGTGGTGGTGTCGATCGCCCTCGCCGTGAAGCTGCTGGTGTTTCCCTGAAGGCGCGCTAGCGCCGGAAGGTGAGGACGCGGCGTTCGAGCCGACCTTGCAGCAGCGGCAGCACGAGGCTGAAGGCGTGGGCCAGTTGCCGCGGCACGGCCCGCAGCTCGTTGACCATTCCCTGCATCCCGCTGCGACTCGACTGGCGCTTACCACGGATGTCGGAGGGCACCACCACCTGCTCCTGTTCGCAGATGGCCGGCTCCAGCACGTAGGGTGCGAGCTCAGCGAACAGCGGCGAGCGGCCGGGGTTGAACATCATCTGGTCGATCGGATCGTCCACCGACCTCGTAGCGGCGAGCAGCCGGCGGGCGCCAGCGACGGAAACGACGTAGCCGGCCGTGCCGGCGCATTTGCCATAGAAGCGGCCCACGCGGCGGGTGCGGGCCGGCAACGTCTGGCGATCCATGAACATCGGGCGGAGCCTGCCATAGCGCTCGAGCTTGACGACCTCGGCATTGGGTGGGATCCAGCCGGCTTCGGCGAAGAACTCGCCGCTGTCGTCGGCGAGAATGGCGTCGTCTTCCAGCACCACCGCATAGGGCTCACCGGTTTCGAGGAACAGGCGCCAGAACTTCCTGTGGCTCAGGGTGCAGGCGAGGTCGCCCCTCGAGAGGCGGCCAGAAAAGCCAGTGCGGACGTTCACCTCGGCGAACTCGGGCGCCTCGGTGCGGGCGTCGACGGCGTCGATGTAGTCGAACTGCAGACCCAGCCGATCAGCCTGCTGCTGCATGAACGCCCGACGGTCCGGGCGGCGCAGAAGATTGATCACATAGACATGCATTCGACACCGAGGGGTGCTGAGGATTGGCGTGCTGCTTCTTGGCCAATGCCGGTGATTATGGCAAGCGCCGTTGGCGGCGGTTCAGGTCTCCTTGCGGACGCACGGAGAGTTGCGTCGTCGGACGAGACAAAAAACGCTAGTATCTCGAACACGTTACATACAACAGGTGAAATCATGCGCGCATTACTTGGCCTCGTGGGAATGGTGCTGATGCTGCTGGTCGCTGCTCCGACGCAGGCCGCAAGCTTCGACTGCAGCAAAGCGGCTGCCGCCGATGAAGTAGCGGTGTGCCGCGACGGGGTCACCTCAGCGCTCGACAGCGAGATGGCCGGCCTGTTCTACGCCTATGACAAGGTGCCGATGTTCATGGGCGCCAATGGCGCTCGCCACGACGATGCCGAGGCATTCCTCGCCGAACGGGCCAAATGCGGCGCCGACATCACGTGCCTGCGCAAGGTTTACAACGACCGGATCGGGGCGCTGAAGACGCAGCTGGGCGCATCGATGCAGCAATTCTCGGACCTGCAGAACCAGGTGCCGCCGGTCACGACGCCGATTCCCGTGGGTGTGGAAACGCTGATCGCCGGCTATGCCGAACAGTGCAAGCAGTTGGGCGGCACCCTGAATAGCGGCAGCGATCGGCCGGGTCTGTTGAGCACCGACCTCGATGGCGACGGCATCGCCGACTACGTGATCAACCCGCAGCCTCTGCAATGCAGCAACTCGGCGACCGCGTTCTGCGGCAATGGCGGCTGTGCCGTGCAGATCGCCGTGTCATCGGAGAAGTTCGCGAACCCGATCGAGGCGCTGGGCGGCATGCCGACGCTGGTGCAGGCCGAGACCGGGACGACCGCGCGGCTCTGGGTGGACAGCACCAATTGCCCAAAGGCGACCGCGGACGAAGCCTGCTGGGCGACTTACGCCTGGGCCGGCGGCAAGCACACGGTCACCTACGCGGCGGAGCCGGCGCCGGCGATGTAGGGCTGCAGGTTTCGCGCCTCCGGCACACCCGCTGCGCACTGTCAGTCGGGCCTTCTCCCCTTGTGGGAGAAGGTGGCCGACAGGCCGGATGAGGGGCCCGCGCAACGAGTGTAGCGCGCTCCGAGCGTAGCGAGGAGCGATTGTACGCGCGGAGAGAACCCCTCATCCGCCCTTCGGGCACCTTCTCCCACAAGGGGAGAAGGCCTGACTGAGAGCTCAGCGGCAGCGACTCACCGCGTATTGTGCAGCATGCCCTGGAACGCGCGGTAACTGGCCTTCGGCGTCCTGACCTGCGTTTCGTAGTCGACATGCACGATGCCGAAGCGCGAGGTGTAGCCCTGCGCCCACTCGTAGTTGTCGAGCAGTGACCAGGCGAAAAAGCCCCTGACATCGGCGCCCTGCCCCTGCGCGTTGGCGACGGCGCGCAGGTGATCGTCGTAATATTTCACCCGGCGCTCGTCGTTGGTCTCGCTCATGCCGGTCTCAGTGACGTAGAGCGGCAGCTTGGTGTAGTCGCGGTTGACGCGCACCAGCAGGTCTTCGAGGCCCTTGGGATAGATCTCCCAGCCGAGGTCGCTCTGTTCGAGATCGCCGGAGCGACGCTCGGCGCCGAACAACCCGCTGGGGCCGGCGGCATAGAGCCCGCGGGTGTAGTAGTTGATGCCCAGCCAGTCGAGCGGCCGGGAGACGACCTCCATATCCTTCTCGAAGCCCTCGGGCAGGTAGGGCGCGAGGCGGCTGGTCAGTTCCTCCGGGTAGCGGCCCTTGAACACGCCATCGAGATACCAGCGGTTGAACAGCGCATCGCCGAGGTTCTCTGCCTCGAGATCCTCGGGCTTGTCGGAAAAGGCTTCGGCCTTTTCGAGGTTCAGGACGATGCCGAGATTCTTGACGCTCTCGGCGCGCAGTGCGTCGATGGCGGTGCCGTGCGCAAACAGCACGTGGTGCATGGCGCGGGAAGCGGCGCGGAGATCGCGATAGCCCGGGGCATGCACGCCAAGGAAATGGCTGAGGAAGGCAACGCACCACGGCTCGTTGATGGTGGCTGTGGCGTGCAGACGATCGCCGAAGTGGTGCCCCACCAGCGTCGCGTACTCGGCGAACCAGCTGGCGATGTCGCGGTTCATCCAGCCGCCCTTGTCCTGCAGGGCGCTCGGCAGATCCCAGTGGTAGAGCGTGGCGTAGGGCTTGATGCCGCGTTCCAGCATGCCGTCGATCAGGCGATCGTAGAAATCGAGCCCTTTGGGGTTCACCGCCCCAATCCCCTCGGGGATGAGGCGCGGCCAGGCGAAGGAGAAGCGGTAGGCGTCGAAGCCGCCGTCGCGGATCAGGTCGAGGTCGCCGGGCCAGCGGTTGTAGTGGTCGCAGGCGATGGCGCCGGTATCGAGGTTCTTCACATTGCCGGGGGTGGAGGAAAACGTGTCCCAGATCGAGGTACCGCGACCATCGGTCTGGCCGCCTTCGATCTGGTAGGCGGCAGTAGCGGCGCCGAAGGTGAAGTTCGGGCCGAGGTCGTCACGCGAAATCGAAAACAACAAATCTCTCCTCAACAGGGCGGCGCTTCGGCGCTCGTTGTGGTCGGGCGGCGGTGCCGATTCTCGACATCGGCGGATCAATGTAATCGATTGCATAACAGTGCGACGCGGCGATGTCACGGGTCAGGTGGCACGAGGTGGCGGCTGGTGCTGACCGACCCCCACCCCTATCCCCTCCCCCTAAGAACGGGGAGGGAGACCAAAACACTAACGGTCGTGGGAGCGTCTCCCTCCCCATGTTTAGGGGGACAGGGGCGGGGGACGGCGCGCCGGGTTAGCTGCTTGCCGCGCTCGGCCAGCGCAGGAAGATCAATTCAGGATCCCCATCGTCCAGGTGTTCGAACCGGCCGGTCTGCTCGAAGCCGAGTTGCGGCAGCAAGGCACGCATCGGGGAGTTCGACTCATTGGTCGAGGTCCAGAGCTTCTGATCGGCCGGGGTGAGCGAAATGCAGTGTTCGATCAGGGTGCGACCGATACCCTGGCGGCGGAAGGCGGCATCGACGATCAGCATTTCGATGAAGGGCGAACGAAAGAAGCTGTGGGTCAGGGCCACATAGCCGGCGACCGCGCCATCGCGTTCAGCAAGGTGGCACTGGCCGAGCGCCACCCAGTCGGCGATGGCTTGGCGACGCTCAGCGCTGTTGGTGGCGATGTGGTCGATGGTGATCAGCGCGACGGTATCGGCGGCGATCGCGGGCCGGATCGCCAGCATCGATCAGGGCCGCAGCTGCGGGCTGGCGGCAAGGATGTTGCGGACGATGGCGCGGAAGGCCTGCGCCTCGGGACCGGCAGGATCGGTGGCGACCACCGGACGGCCAGCGTCGGAGCTTTCGCGGATCGACATCACCAGCGGGATCTCGCCGAGGAACGGGATATCGAAGGTTGACGCCGCGGCCTTGGCACCGCCATGCCCGAAGATGTCGTAGCGCTTCCCCGTGTCCGGGGCGACGAAGTAGCTCATGTTCTCGACGAGCCCGAGGATCGGCACATCGGTCCTGAGCAGCATGTCCATCGCCTTCTTGGCGTCGATCAGCGCCAGATCCTGCGGAGTGGAGACGATGACGGCGCCGAGCAATGGCACCTGCTGGACCAGCGAGATCTGGATGTCGCCGGTGCCGGGCGGCAGGTCGACGACCAGCACATCGAGCCCGCCCCAATCGCTCTCGCGCAGCAGTTGCCGAAGCGCCGACGTGGCCATCGGGCCGCGCCACACCACCGCCTGGTTGGCGGTCAGCATCGAGCCGATCGACATGGCCTTGAGGCCATAGGCTTCATGCGGGGCAAATATGCCGTCATCACGGACGGCAGGCTTGCCCTCGAGGCCGAGCAGTTTTGGAATCGACGGGCCATAGAGATCGGCATCGAGGATGCCGGTGCGCAGCCCCTCGGCGGCAAAGCCGAGCGCCAGGTTGACCGCGACGGTGGATTTGCCGACGCCGCCCTTGCCCGAGCCCACGGCAACGATGTGACGAACACCGGGAACAGCTTCGCGCGGCGGCGGGCCGGGGCGGCCCTGTGCCTTGGCCTGGCCGGTCGCCGCCTGGGCGCGATCGGAGGTCAGCGACACCATGACCTTGCGGCCCTCGGCCACCTTTTCAGCAGCCGCCTGCGCAGCGACGCGGGCCGGGCCGAAGGCGGCTTCCATGCCCGGTGCCACCGAGATGGCGAAGGCAACGGCGCCGGTAGTGACGATGATCTCGCTCAGCCCGCCATAACCAGCGAGTGCCCCGCCGCCGGGGATTTCCACGGCGTTGAGCGCGTTGCGGACGGCGGTGGCGATGAGTTCATTGGCCATGGGAGATGCCTTGCACGTGTCTCCCCGCTGTCACCGGGTCAAATCCCCGCGAAAGCGGGAACCTCTGTTTGCGGTGGATGCGGCACACTCCCAAAACGGAGGTTCCTGCTTTCGCGGGAATGACTCCGAGCGTGTGGTGCGTGCCCTGCCTTCAACCCGATCCTTAGAGGATCGACTGGCCCGTGCCCTTCCAGTCCTTGACGAACTGCTCGAGGCCCGACTTGGTCAGCGGATGGTCGGCCAGCTTGTAGATCACCGCCGGCGGGATGGTGGCGACGTCGGCACCGGCGAGGGCCACTTCGGTGATGTGGTTCGGGGTGCGGATCGAGGCCGCGAGGATCTCGGTGGCGAATGAGTAGTTGTCGTAAATGGTCCGGATGTTCTCGATCAGCTCGACGCCATCGGCATTGATGTCATCGAGGCGGCCGATGAACGGCGAGATGTAGGTGGCGCCGACCTTGGCCGCCAGCAGCGCCTGGTTGGGCGAGAAGCAGAGCGTAACGTTGGTCTTGATGCCCTTGCTCGAAAAATACTTGGTCGCCTTGAGGCCATCGATGGTGAGCGGCAGCTTGATGACGACGTTCTCGGCAAGCTTGGCCAGCACCTCGCCCTCGGCAATCATGCCGGCATATTCAGTGGACGCCACTTCGGCGGACACCGGACCCGGGACGATCGAGCAGATCTCCTTGATCACTTCCTTGAACTGACGGCCAGACTTGGCGATCAGCGAAGGATTCGTCGTCACCCCGTCCAGCAGGCCGGTTTCATAGAGATCGCGGATGTCCTTGATCTCGGCGGTATCGACGAAGAACTTCATTTCGTTCCCCTCCAAGGGAGATGGTTAGCTGCTCTTTAGGTAGTCATAATCGGGGCGTGAGACAACGCCCCGATCACGCTCAGCGGATGGCCGCGAGCATCTTGTCGGCCAGTTCGCCGATCCGATCCTCAGGGATTCCCGCGACGTTGATGCGACTGTCATTGATCATGTAGACGCCATCATCGAGCTTCAGCTTGGTGACGACATCCTCGGGCAGGCCGAGCAGCGAGAACATGCCGGTGTGTTCGGCGATGAAATCGAAATCCTTCGAATTCGAGCGCTGCCGGATGGCGTCTGCAAGTTTGACGCGCAGGCGCTTCATCCGTTCCCGCATTTCGGTGAGCTCGGCTTCCCACTCGGCGCGCAGTTCCTTGTCCTCGAGGATGACGCGGACGATTTCGGCGCCATGGTCGGGGGTCTGGCTGATGGTGGCGCGGATGACGTTCTGCATCTGCGAGGAGACGACATCGGCGCTGTCACTGTCCCTGGCGATGGCAATGGCAACGCCGGCACGCTCGCGATAGAGGCCGAAATTCTTCGACGCCGAGAAGGCGACCATCGCCTCGGGCACCGAGGAGACGACCTTGCGCACGCCATAGGCATCGGCCTCGAGGCCATCGCCGAAGCCGAGATAGGCGAGATCGACCAGCGGGAAAGCGCCGGTGCGCTTCAGGCTCTCGACCACTTCGTCCCACTGCGCATTGGTGAGGCTGGCGCCGGTCGGGTTGTGGCAGCAGCCGTGCAGCAAGACGATATCGTCGGAGGTCAACTGATCGAGCGCCGCCAGCATCGCCGGGAAATCGACGACGCGGGTCTTGTGGTCGAAATACGGGTAGTAGACCGGGGTCAGGCCGGCGAGTTCGGCCATCGGCCAGTGGTTCGGCCAGCTCGGATCGGAAATGAAGATGCGGCCCTTGGGACGCGCCCGACCGAGCACGTTCATCAGGATCGACAGCGCGCCAGTGCCGCCGGCGCCATTGACGCAGCGGATGCGCTTCAAGTCGACCACGCCACCCAGCGCCAGGTCGACGATGGCGGCGGAGAATTCCTTGTTGCCGACCACGCCCTTGTAGGTCTTGGTCTTGGCGCTATCAAGAATGCGCTGCTCGGCCTTCTTCACCGAACTCATGACCGGCGTAACGCCCTTGGGATCTTTGTAGACGCCGACGCCGAGGTCGATCTTTCCGTCGCGGGGATCGTTGGCATATTCGGCCATCAGCACGAAAATCTTGTCGAGCGTGGCCTTCTTCAGGGTCTCAAACATCAGGTCTGTCCGGGGAAAAACGAGGCGGGGGTGTTATAGGCGGTGGTGGGGGAATTGCAACGGGGCGGATAGTCGAGGACTGGTGCACGTGGCCCCACCCCACCCGGCTTCGCCAAGGTCCTCGCGGACCAAGCTGCGCTGCCCTCCCCATCAAGGGGAGGGAGAGGCAAGGACCGACGCCGCTGTGGGCGCCTCCCTCCCCCTTGTGGGGAGGGATCAAGGGTGGGGGTAGCCCAAGTTTGATGTCAGCCCCGTTTCAACCCCGCAATCAGTTGCGGCACCACCTCGAACAGATCGCCCACCAGCGCGATGTCCGCGATTTTCATCAGCGGCGCTTCGGGGTCCTTGTTGATGGCGATGATCTTCTTCGCGCCCTGGATGCCGGCGAGATGCTGCAGGGCGCCGGAGATGCCGATGGCGATATAGAGGTCGGGGGCGATGATCTTGCCCGTCTGGCCGACCTGCCAATCGTTGGGCGCGTACCCGGCATCAACCGCGGCGCGGGTGGCGCCGACAGCAGCGCCCAGGACCTTCGCCAGATCGGAGACCAGCCCGAACTTCTCGGCTGAGCCGAACGACACGCCGCCAGCCACCACGACCTGTGCGGTCGAGAGCTCCGGCAGGTCGCTTTCGGTCCGATGCGCAGCGAGAAAGCGGGCGACCGATGCGACGTCGGCATCGACCGGATGGACCGGCGCATTGTTGCCGGTAACGGCCGGGTGGAAGGCCGAGGCGCGAATGGTCAGCAGGTGCTTGTTCTGTCCCGACGATACGGTCTCGATGGCGTTGCCGGCGTAGATCGGCCGGTCGAAGCGGGTCGGGCCATGAATGGCGACGACGTCGGTCACCGGCATCAGGTCGAGCTTGGCCGCGAGGCGAGGGATCGCATCGCGACCGATGGCCGCGGCGGCGGCGACGATATGGCTATAGGGCTCGGCGAGGCGGGCCAGCAGCGCAGCGACTGCCTCGGGCGAGAGACTGGCGAGCGTGGCGCTGTCGGCGACCAGCACCTTTTCGACGCCGGCGAGTTTCGCAGCCTCGGCGGCAACGGCGGAGACACCCTGCCCCGCCACCAGCAGATCGACCGGGCCGAGCTTTTCGGCAGCGGCGACGATGCGGGCGGTGGCGGCGGAGAGCGTGCCGAGATCGTGTTCGGCGAGAACGAGGACGGTCATCAGAGCGCTTCCAGCTCGGAGAGTTCGGAGGCTATTGCCGCGGTCAGCTCAGTCACGTCGGCGACCCGGCGCCCGGCAACACGCTCGGGGGGCGGGCTAACCTTCTCGAGCGTCAGGCGCGGCGTCAGCTCCACCCCGAACTCAGCAGCGGGACGCACCGCCAGCGGCTTGGACCGTGCCTTCATCACCATCGGCAACGCCGCGTTGCGCGGCGTATTGAGGCGAAGGTCGGCCGTGACGATTGCCGGCAGGGCAACGCCGATGGTGGCGCGACCGTAGTCGACCTCGCGGGTCACTTCGAGCCCGCCATCGACGAGCTTGATCTCGGATGCAAAGGTGGCCTGCGGCCAGTCGAGCAGGCCCGCCAGCATCTGGCCGACCTGGTTGGAATCGTCATCGACGGCCTGCTTACCCAGCAGCACGAGATCCGGCTGTTCCTCGGCGACCACCGCCTTCAGCAATTTCGCGACAGCAAGCGTTTCCACCCGGCCGTCGGCTTCGATCAGGATGCCGCGATGCGCGCCCATGGCGAGGGCGGTCAGGATGACGTCGTTGCTCTGCTTGGGCCCGATGGAGACGACGACGATCTCACTGGCGTGCCCGGCCTCGGCAAGCTGCACTGCCGCCTCGACAGCGTGCTTGTCAAAGGGGTTCATCGACATGCGGACGTTCTCGGTCTCGACGCCCGAACCGTCGGAACGGACACGAACGCGCACCGCGTGATCGACGACGCGCTTGACGGCAACGAGGATTTTCATCGGTTCCCTCCGGTGTTGCCGGGTGTTTGGCAAATATGACGGAGAGGGGCAAGTTCAGGCGGGGAATTTCTGACTACATCGAAGGCGCTAGAGAGAATGGCGTACCTACGGGTTGACGCCCTACCCTCGTCCCCGCACAGTGCGCGCTTACTAGCGTTCAGGTTTTCCATGCCCGTCATAAATCGTATCGCGGAATTCGCCGACGAGGTCGCCGAATGGCGCCGCGACTTCCACGTTCATCCGGAACTTCAGTACGAGTTGCCCCGCACATCGGGGAAAGTTGCCGAGTTGCTGCGCTCATTCGGCGTCGACGAAGTGGTCACCGGTATTGCCCAGAGCGGCGTGGTCGGGGTGATCAAGGGCCGCGGCCCGGGCAAGACCATCGGCATCCGCGCCGACATGGATGCGCTGCCGATCCTCGAGCGTACCGGGCTCGACTATGCCAGCCAGACGCCGGGGCGGATGCACGCCTGCGGGCATGACGGGCACACGGCGATCCTGCTCGGCACGGCGAAATATCTCGCCGAGACCCGCAATTTCGACGGCGAGGCGGTGCTGATCTTCCAGCCCGCCGAAGAAGGCGGCGCCGGCGGGCGCGCCATGGTGGAAGCCGGGATCATGGACCGCTTCGGCATCGACGAGGTCTATGGCCTGCACAACATGCCCGGCCAGGCAGCCGGCAGCATCGCCATGCGGGTCGGCGGGCTGATGGCGGCAAGCGACGAATTCAACATCGTGGTCGAGGGCCAAGGCGGCCATGCCGCCTGGCCGCACAACACCGTGGACCCGGTGATGATCGCGGCGCAGCTGATCACCGCGTTGCATACGATCGTCTCCCGCGAGATCGACCCGATCCGCTCGGCGGTGCTGTCGGTGACGATGATGCAGGGCGGCGAGGCGTTCAACATCATCCCGCAGAAGGTGAAGCTCACCGGCACGGTGCGCTCCTTGAACGATGACGTGCGCGACCTGATGGAAGAGCGGTTGAAGGCCGTGACCAAGGGGATCGTCGAGACCTTTGGCGGCAAGGCCGAGGTCAGCTACCGCCGGGGCTATCCAGTGGTCGAGAACACCCCGGACGAAACCGCCTATGCCGCGGCGATCGCCGCGACCGTGGTGGGCGAGGAGCGGGTCGACGTCAATGTCGACCCCAAGATGGGTGGCGAGGATTTCTCCTACATGCTGCAGGCCCGGCCGGGTGCCTATGTGTTCCTCGGCAACGGCCCGAGTTCCGAGCTGCACTCGGACACCTACAATTTCAACGACGAGATCATCCCGGTGGGGGTGAGCTTCTTCGTGAAACTGGTGGAGGGCGCTTCCGGGCGCTAGACGGATGGGCAAGTGCTTGCTTCTTCCCACCCCTGCCCCCTCCCCGCAAGGGGGAGGGAGACCCTCACGCCCGCATCCCGGTTCTATCGTCTCCGTCCCGCTTGCGGGGAGGGATCAAAGGTGGGGGGCAACACGCACCGGATGTGCTTTCCTCACCGACCGGTTTCGTCGATAGTTAGGCTCCTAGCCAACTCGACTCATTCCGCCATATGACCGCCCCCCTCTCCGTCGGCACCATTGTCCGTCGGACACTCATTACATTGCTGATCTCGGCGGCCGGCGGCGGCCTGGCGGCGATGGCCAGCCTGCCGGCAGCCTGGCTGATGGGCGGGGCACTGGCGGTGGCCATCGCGGCGCTGCTGGGCGTCAAGGTCATGCTGCCGACCTGGCTGCGCGACGCGACGTTCGTCCTCACCGGCCTGTCTATGGGCGCGGCGGTGGCGCGCGACTCGCTCACGCTCATGGTGCAGTGGCCGGTGACGCTGGCGGCGCTGGCGGTTGAACTGATCCTGATCATCACCCTCACCGGGTTCCTGTTGCGAAAACTGTTCGGGCTCGATCGCGGCACAGCCTATCTGAGCTCGTTTCCCGGGCATCTGAGCTTCGTGATGTCGATCGCGGCAGCGGGCGTCGGCGATTCGCGACAGATCATCATCATCCAGGTGATCCGCATCCTGATCCTCACCATCTGCGTGCCGATCGGGGCGCTGTTCCTGCCGATCGGACACTACGAAGGCGCGCCGGTGCAGGCGGCGATGGGATTCGAAACGCTGCTGCCGGTGGCGGCGGCCTGCGCTGTCGCCGGGTTCATCCTGACCAAGCTGCGCGCCCCGGCCGGCTACGTGCTCGGTGCCATGGCTGTGGCGATCTGTGCCAAGTTCGCCGGGCTGTTCGAAGGCACCATGCCGCAGCCATTGCTGATCGCGACGTTCGTACTGATCGGCGCACTGATCGGCTCGCGCTTCAACGGCATCACTCGCGCCGAGTTCAAACAGGCGGCGATCGGCGGGCTGGCCGGGACGGCGCTGACGGTTGCGATCGCCACCGGCGTGACGCTGGCAGTAGCGCCGTTCGTCGACATGCCGTTCGGGCAGATCTGGCTCGGGCTGTCCCCCGGCGCGCTGGAAGGGATGGGCGCGCTCGGCATCGCGCTGGGGTTCGATACGGCGTTCATCGCGGCGCACCATGTGAGCCGACTGCTGATGCTCACGTTCGCCATTCCTGTGGTGGCAATGCTTATTCGCGACAAGGACTTGCCGTAGGCCGCAAGCCTGCCCAAATCCTCCGGCACATGCCTCCCCGTCCATGGAGATAAGAGATGCTGCGTCCGCTTGCCTTTGCCCTCGTTGCCGCCACCCTGTTCATTGCCGGCCCGTCGATGGCGCGCGAGAACTGCAACCTCAACGGCACCCGCACAGGGCTGACGGTGGAGTTCGGCGTCTCGATCGGCGGCAGGACCGGCGGCGACGGCGATAGCGCCAGCTTCGACCACGATGTGGTCAAGATGGAACTGCGCAAGCGCGGCGTCGATGCTCGCTCGGTCAGCCTCGCCTCCGACGGCTGTGTCGAAGCGTTCGTGCAGTACCCCGATGGCACTTGGCACAGCGACTACTATGATCCCGATACCTGGGAGCAGGTGGACTGAGGCAGGTCGCCACTTCGAGGCGGCAAGCTCCAACGCCAGCGAGAGCGCCTTCTCCCACAAGGAGAGAAGGCGACCCTTGCCGCATCATGCCTTCTTCCTTCTGCCTCCGAACGCCACCTTCATCTCGCCCGTCGCAAAGAAGGCGAAGCCGTTGGCTTCGAGCTTCAGCTTGCTCTTCCGGCGCTCGGCGCCATGTGACAGGTCCAGCGGTTCAAGCCCGTCGCCGCCGTCGAGCGTTACCGTGAGCGGGTCGGCCGAGAGGTTGAACAGGCAGGTGATGGCCCCGTCCTTGCCGGTGCGGCGGAAGCCGAGCAGCGGTTCGGCGACCTTCAGGAACTCGATATCGCCTGAGGCGAAGACCGGATGGGCGCGGCGGAAGGCCAGCGCCTTACGATAGAAATTGAGGGTCGAGCCCGGGTCGGCGTTCTGCGCGGCGACGTTGAGCGCCGAATGGTTCGGCTTCACCGGTAGCCACGGCCTGGCAGAGGAGAAGCCGTTGGGGGCTTCGCCCTCCTCCCAGGGCATCGGGGTACGAGCGCCGTCTCGCCCTTTGTATTCCGGCCAGAAGCGGATGCCCGGCGGATCGGTGAGTTCCTCGAACAGGATATCCGCTTCGGGCAGGCCGAGTTCCTCACCCTGGTAGAGGCAGACCGAGCCCTTGAAGCTCAACAGCATGGCAGCCGCCTGGCGCGCCAGATCGGTGGGGTTCCGCGAGTACGGCGCCCAACGCGTCATGTGGCGGTTGACGTCGTGGTTGGAGAAACTCCAGCACGGCCAGCCGTTCGGTGCGCCGGCGAAGAACTTCGCCATTTTGGTGCGGAAGTGCTCGGCAGTGAACTCGGGACCGAGCATGTCGAAAGTGTAGGCCATGTGCAGCTTGTCGCCGCCGGAGGTGTATTCCTCCATCAACTGCAGCCCGCGATGGCTGTCGCCGACCTCGCCAACCGTGGTGGTCCCCGGGTACTGGTCGAGGAGCTTTCGCACCCGCTTGAGGAAGCCGACGTTTTCGGGCTGGCTCTTGCCGAACTTGTGGTCCTGCATGTCGTAGGGGTTCACGGCATAAGGCAGGTGCTTTGGTCGGCGGGCGGGCGGGTTATTCCTCAGCAGCTTGTCCTGGAAATAGTAGTTCACGGTGTCGAGCCGGAAGCCGTCGACGCCGCGCTCCAGCCAGAAGCGCATGACGTCGAGCACCGCATCCTGCACGTCTGGATTGTGGAAGTTGAGGTCGGGCTGCTCGATCAGGAAATTGTGGAAGTAGTACTGGCCGCGGCTGGGGTTCCATTCCCAGGCGCGCCCGCCGAACACCGATGGCCAGTTGTTGGGCGGCGAGCCGTCGCGCTTGGGGTCGGCCCAGACGTACCAGTCGGCCTTGGCATTGGTGCGGTTGAGGCGGCTCTCGCGAAACCACGGATGCATGTCCGAGGAATGGGAGAGCACCTGGTCGATGATCACCTTGAGACCGAGCGCATGGGCCCGCTTGATCAGGTCATCAAAGTCCTCGAGGCTGCCGAACAGGCGGTCGACTTCCTTGTAGTCGGATACGTCGTAGCCCATGTCGCGCTGTGGCGACTGGTTGATCGGCGAGAGCCAGATGCAATCGACGCCCAGGCTGGCGATGTGATCGAGCCGGCGCATGATGCCCGGCAGGTCGCCGATGCCGTCGCCATTGCTGTCCTGAAACGAACGCGGATAGACCTGATAGATCACCGCGCCGCGCCACCAATCCGTCATCGAAGTCTCCGCCGTCACTTGGTTTGCACTGTCGCGATCACCCGCCGGAAAGGCAATCGCTTTGACGGCATACGAGTTCCGCGTCGATTGCGAGGCGGTTTGCCTCAGCGGTATGATCGATGCGGGCGCGAGGGGCGCCCTGGGAGATGGAAAATGCTGCCGATCAACTGGCTGGCCGTGCTGGTCGCTGCGATCATCCGCATGGCGGTGGGCTTCGGCTGGTACTCGCCGCCGGTGCTGCTGAAGCAGTGGCAGGCGCTCACCGGCGTGACGCCGGAAACGATGAAGGCGGGGCTCGGCAAGGCGATGGTGGTCGACATCATCGCCTCGCTGATCATGGCGTTTGCCTTGGCCAACATCATCGTCGGCGCAAATATCACCGACTGGCTCAATGGTGCGTTGGCCGGGTTCTGGGTCTGGCTTGGCTTCCAGGCGACGCTCCTGGTTTCGCTCTGGGGCTATGAGAACCGCTCACTGAAGCTGATCGCCATCAACCTCGGTAACAACCTGATTGCGCTGCTGCTGATGGGGGCGTTGCTGGCAGTGTGGCGGTAGGGACAACCCCGCGGGCAAGGCAGTGGGGGGTGTCGCCGCGCCGGATTTTGCCCTAGCTGAGCAACCCCTTCAGCGTATCCAGCGTCATTGCCCAGTTGCCCTCAGCGGCCGTCGCCGCGTCCTGCGTCGGGTTGCCGGCCTGCGAGACGGTGAGGCGGGTGCCGTTGCCTGCCGGCTTCAACTCGTACGTGATGAGCTGCCGGTTCTGCGCCGTATCGGGCTGGCCGCTGATGGCGCTGAGGTAGTTTACCTTGAGCAGGCGGGGCGGATCGATCTCGACGATGTCGCCCTTGTCCTCGAACGGCGTGCCGTCCCATTCGCCGCGATAGGTGACGGTGCCGCCCTTCAGCCACTCGCCGCTGAGCTCTGCGCCGAACATATACTGCTTCACCATCGCCGGGTCGGTGAGCGCCGCCCATACCCGGGCGGGTGACGCGGCGAGCTCGACGCTCGTGGTGGCCGTGAAAGTTGCGGACATGGTACGTCTCCTTGCTGTTAACAGATCGACCCTAGGGATGAGGCCGGGAGACGCGCTTGCAAAAACCCGCAAAGCCGTTCGAAGAAAAGCAGGACGACTTCGCCGGCATCCTCGACCCGGCCGGCTCGGCGCGGAACTATGGGCTGAGCCGCTACCGGCCCTCGGCGGCGCTGGCGCCATTCGTCGAGCATTACTGGGTGGTGAGCTGGGGTTTGCCCGACGGCCTGTCGTACCCGGCGGAGGTATTGCCGCACCCCAACCTCAACGTCGCCTTCACCCGCGAGCGCGGCTGGATCACCGGCGTGACGACCGGTCGCTACGACTATGAGGTGAAGGGCAACGGCGCGGTGCTGGGGGTGATGTTCCGGCCCGGCGGCTTCCGGCCGTTCTTCGGCCGGGCGGTGGCCGAGCTGATGGATGCCACCCTCGATGCGGCCTTGGTGTTCCCGGGCGCGACCGAGACGGCGCGGCTGGCGCTGCTGGCGGCGCCCGACCGGCAGCAGATGATCGCGGCCGTTGAGGCGATGCTGGCGGTTGGTGGACTACCAGAGCCGGATCCCAACACTGAGCTGGCAGCAAGGATCGTCGAACTGGCGCGGACCGACCGGGAGATTGTCAGCGTCGCCGAACTGGCGCGGCGTGCCGAGGTGAACGAGCGGACGCTGCAACACTTGTTCCAGCACTATGTCGGGGTCGGGCCGAAATGGGTGATCCGGCTGTACCGCCTGGTCGAGGCAGCGGCGCGGGCGACGGCCGCGGAGACGCCGAACTGGACGGCGGTGGCGCATGAGCTGGGGTATGCCGACCAGGCGCATTTCAGCAATGAGTTTCGCCGCATCATCGGGCGGGCGCCGACGCAATATGCGCGGGTGGTGCGGGGGTAGCGGTTTGTCGGAGAGAGGCCGGCAGTTGCCGACCCCCACCCTGTCCCCTCCCCTAAGAAGGGGGTGGGAGACCGTCCCACTGCTATCGAAGTTAGCGTCTCCACCTTGTTTAGGGGAGGGGACAGCGGTGGGGGGCGGCAACCGCCGGCTCAGCGGGTTTCCCCTGCCCTCAGCTCTCGTACGCGGCCGAAGGGAACTGCGTGGCGTATTTGCCGCCGGAGCAGTCGATCGAGGCGCCGGTGATGTAGTGGGCCTGGTCGGAAGCGAGGAAGCAGATGAGGTTCGCAACGTCTTCCGGGTTGCCCCACTGGCGCAGCGTCAGGGTGTCGAGCAGGCGCTGCTGGCGCGCGTCGGGGAGCTTGGCGAAACCGTTCATTTCGGTGGGAATCATGCCCGGCGAGTAGGAATTGACGGTGACGTTGAACGGGCCCAGCTCGCCGGCCAGCACGCGACTGAACTGGACCACGGCGGACTTCGACGCAGCGTAGGCCGCGCCGCCAACCGAGGGGATGATCGCGGCGAAAGAGGCAGCGTTCATGATGCGGCCGGAGGCCTGACGCTGCATGATCGGCGCCACCGCCTGGCACATCAGGAAGGTGCCCTTGGTGTTGGTGTCGAAATTGGCGTCCCAGACCGCCTCGGCGAGTTTGTCGACCCGGGCCCCGCTGGCGACGCCGGCATTGTTGACGAGGATGTCGACACGGCCGAACGCTTCATTCACGGCGCTCACCGCGGCGTTGACCTGTGCCGCCTCGCGGACGTCGCCGAGGATGCGGAGGCCAGGCCAGCCGGCCTCGGTCCACTCCATCGCGGCATCGTCGAGCAGATCCTGGCGGAAATCGACGATCGCCACAGTGACGCCTTCGGCCGCGAGGGTCCTGGCAATGGCCCGGCCAATGCCGCGCCCGGCGCCGGTGACGATGGCGACTTTGCCCTTGAGATCGATCAGCATGCTCAGACCACCGCGCTGAGGAGTGGTTCGCCGGCAAAGTGCGCGACGATATTGGCAACGACCAGATCGCCCATTTTGTTGCGCGTCTGGTGCGTGGCGCTGCCCTGGTGCGGCGACAGGACGACGTTGTCGAGCGCGAAGAAGCCCTCGGGGACCTGTGGTTCCTTCTCGAACACATCGAGCGCCGCGCCGCCGAGTTTCTTCGACTGCAGCAGTTCCAGCATCGCTGCTTCGTCGATCAGCGTGCCGCGCGCGACGTTGACGATGAAGCCCTCAGGACCAAGCGCCTCGAGCACCTCGCGCGAGACGATCTTCTCGGTGCCCTTGCCGCCCGGGGCGATGATCACCAGCCAGTCGCTGTCGCGGGCCATGTCGATGAGCTTGTCGTAGAAGATGTAGGGTTCGTCGTGCTGGCGAGAGCGACCGTGATAGACGACGCGCATCTTCATGGCCTGGCAGCGGGTGGCGATTTCCTTGCCGATGCGGCCGAGGCCCAGGATGCCGACGGTCTTGCCGTTGAGCTCGGTGAGCAGCGGGAAGCCGGCGCTGGGCCACTTGCCCTGACGGACGAACTGGTCGCCCTGCGGGATGCGCCGAGCGAGCCCGATCATCAGGCCCAGCGTCAGCTCGGCCACTGCGTCGTTGAGCACGTTTGGCGTGTTGGTGACCCGGATATTCCGCTGTTTGGCCGCTTTGGTATCGATCGAGTCGTAGCCGACGCCGAAATTGGCGATGATCTCGAGCTTGGGGAGCTTGTCCATCAGCGCGCCGTCGACATTGCCGCCGGCGATGGCGCGGACCTTGCCGGCCACCGATCTGACCAGAGCTTCCTTGTCAGTTGCCTCATGCAGCTTGTGCACGGTGTAGCGTTCGGCAAGCGCCTTCTCGCAGCGATCGAGCAGCTTGTGAGTCTGGAGAATCTCTTCCGGCATTGGTCCCATCCCTGTTCGGCGCAAGGTTGTATGGCAGTTTTGTGCGAGGGTGAAGGCGACGTTGGTGGGGGTCAGCCCGCACCGGATGCGAGACATTCACGCTGAACCCGGCTTGTCGCCCCCAAGTAAAAGTGTACCAATGCAAATCGAGTGGGATAGGCCGTAAGCCCTTGGGAGTTGATGTCCGCAACGCCGTTTGACGAAATGACCAATGCGGATGCTTCTGTCCGCGCGCCCTACCACATCCTGGAAGAGTGGCTGAACGAGCAGCCTCCACAAGCCCTGGGTCTGATGTCGGCTGACGCCGAAGCCTTGTTCCGACGCCTCGGCATCACCTTCGCCGTCTATGGCAGCAATGAAGGTACCGAAAAGCTCATCCCGTTCGACATCATCCCGCGCATCATCTCGGCGATGGAGTGGCGGCGGTTGTCGAAAGGCATCGAGCAGCGGGTGCGGGCGCTCAACGCCTTCCTGTACGACATCTACCACCGCCAGGAGATCCTGAAGGCCGGGCGGGTGCCGGAAAAGCTGATCCTCAACAACTCGGCATTCTGCCCGGAAATGATGGGGCTCGATCCGGCGCGCGGGGTGTACTCGCACATCATCGGCGTCGACATCGTCCGCACCGGACCGGATGATTTCTACGTCCTCGAGGACAATCTCCGCACGCCGTCCGGCGTCAGCTACATGCTGGAAAACCGCGAGGCGATGCTGCAACTCGCCCCGGAACTGTTCCAGCGCTACAAGGTGGCGCCGGTCGAGACCTACCCCGAGACGCTGCGGCGAACCATGGAGAGCGTAGCTCCAGGTGGGGTGCATGGCTCGCCCAATCTCGTCGTGCTGACCCCGGGCATCCATAACTCCGCCTATTTCGAGCACTCGTTCCTCGCCGACCAGATGGGCGCCGAGCTCTGCGAAGGGCAGGACCTGTTCGTCGATGGCGGCAAAGTCTACATGCGGACCACCAAGGGACCCGAGCGGGTCGACGTGATCTACCGCCGCATCGACGACGATTTCCTCGATCCCCTGACCTTCCGGCCGGATTCGATGCTGGGCGTGCCGGGGCTGTTCGATGCCTACCGGGCCGGCAATGTCACGCTGGTCAACGCGCCGGGCACCGGCATTGCCGACGACAAGGCGGTCTATGTCTATGTGCCGGAGATCATCGAGTTCTATCTCGGCGAGAAGGCGCTCCTGAAGAACGTGCCCACCTACAATTGCACCAACGACGACGAGCGGGCCTATGTGCTCGAGCATCTCGAAGAACTGGTGGTGAAGGAAGTGCATGGCTCGGGTGGCTACGGCATGCTGGTCGGGCCGGCCTCAACCAAGGCGATGCGCGAGGAGTTCCGCAAGAAAATCCTGGCCCGGCCCGACAATTACATCGTGCAGCCGACGCTGGCGCTCTCGACCTGCCCGACCTTCGTCGACAAGGGTATCGCGCCGCGACACGTCGATCTGCGGCCCTATGTGCTGTGCGGCGACGATATCCGCATCACCCCTGGTGGACTGACGCGAGTGGCGCTGAAGAAGGGCTCGCTGGTGGTGAACTCGTCGCAGGGCGGCGGGACCAAGGATACCTGGGTGCTGGAGGATTGAGGATGCAGCTTGACCTCAAAACCAGCCCCATCGTCCCTTCTCCCCTGAGGGGAGAAGGTTCCGCGCAGCGCCGGATGAGGGGTTCAGCCTCTCCATTCGCGCTCGTTGCACCGCTGAACCCCGCACCCAAGCTCTGCTACGTCGCTTCGCTCCTAGCGTCGCTACCCTCTCCCCTCAGAGGCGAGGGGTCGTTTGCCGCTTATATCGGAGCGAACCATGCTCGGTAGAACCGCCCAGAACCTGTTCTGGCTCTCCCGTTATATCGAGCGGGCTGAGAACGTCGCCCGGATGTTCGAAGTCGGCTATCGCATGAGCCTCACCTCGCGGCGCGAGGGTGGGGCTTCAGAGCACCTGGTCTCGATGCTGCAGGCGGCCGAGGCCGACGAGGGGTTCAACCTCAAGCATAAGCAGGCCGACGTCCAAAGCGTCGCGCATTACATGCTGTTCGACGAGGAGAACTATTCCTCGGTCAAGTCGTGCCTCCTCGCGGCGCGCACCAATGCGCGGTCGGTGCGCACGGCGCTGACCACCGAGATGTGGGAATCGATCAACGCCGCGTGGCTGGAGTTCTCCGCCATCCGGCCGCGCGACATCTCGGGGGCCAAGCTCCAGGAGCTGCTGTTCTGGGTCAAGCAGGTGAGCCATCGCTATCGCGGCGCCCTGCTCTCGACCTTCCTCCGCGATGCCGGCTACGCCTTCAGCCAGATCGGCAATTTCGTCGAGCGGGCCGACAACACGGCGCGCATTCTCGACATGAAGTATTATGTGCTGCTGCCGCGCGCCACCATGGTGGGCGGCGACGTCGATATCCAGCAATGGACGATGATCCTCAGGGCCGCCTCGGCGCATCGCAGCTATCGGCACGTCTACCATGACCGCTACAAGGCCTGGAACATCGCCGACTACCTGATCCTCAGGCCGGAAATGCCGCGTTCGCTGATCTTCTGCGTGCAGTGGATCAACCGCACCATCGATATGCTCGAGGAGATCTACGGCGAGCGCACTGCCGGACACGACGCGGCCGATGCGGTGACAGCGCTGGTGATGGACGCCAGCGTCGACAAAATCTTCGAGCATGGCCTGCACGAGTTTCTGACCGAGTTCATCGACCGCAACAACCGGATGACGAACGCCCTCGCCGAAAGCTACAACTTCTACTGATGAAGATCGCCATCCGACATTCGATGAGCCTCACACTCGGCGCCGGCGTCGCCCGCGGGGTCCAGCACGTGCTGCTGACGCCGGTGAGCGGACCGACCCAGACGGTGCGCGAGTGGTCGATCGAGATGCCGGGCATCGACAAGGCGGCGAGCTTTATCGATGCGTTCGGCAACCGGGCGCAGCTGGTGAGCCAGATCAAGCCCGAGCCGGAGCTGGTGATCACCGTCGCCGGCATCGTCGAGACCATCGACCGCAATGGAGTGATCGGCCGGGTGCAGGGCGACATTCCGCCAGCGCTCTATCGCCGCCCTACCCCGGCCACCAAGGCGGCGGGGGCGATCACCTCGAAATTTCGCGCCGCGCCGAAGACCGGGCAAGACCGCATCGCATTGCTGCACGCGCTGATGGCGCGGGTGGCCGAGGTGGTCGGCGGCAGCGAGCAGACGCAGGATGGGCAGAGCCAGAGCCAATCGCAGGCAGCTGCCGTCCACCCGCCGGCCAGCGACTACGCGCATGCCTTTATCGGCGCGGCGCGGGCGCTGGAAATCCCGGCGCGCTATGTCACCGGCTACCTCCACGGCTCCGACAGCGAACAGCCGGCGCTGCATGCCTGGGCCGAGGCCTGGGATGATGGGCTGGGCTGGATCGGGTTCGACGCGATGCTGCTGCTCTGCCCGACCGATCGGCACGTGCGGGTCGCAGTCGGGCTCGACGCCACCTCGACCATGCCGGTCCGCTCGATCCCGGTGGCCGGCGAGCCGCAGGTGTTGGCAATGAGCGTCGAGGCGGCGCAGTAGAGGCCGGCCACGGCATGATCCTGGTCATTGCGGCTGCAACGTCTCTGATCACGATCTTCGCCGAGCCCCTCGGTTGGGTTGCTATCGGCTTCGCCATTGCTGCGGGTTGGTTCAGAGCACCGGTGCTTGCAGTTGCCGGTCTCGCAGTGATCACGGCAACAACGCGACTGCTCCTCTATTCGCCTGCCCCGGAAGATCTGGAGGCGTTGAGCCGATCACACCAATCTAACCATGCCACGTTAGAGACTTTGATTGGCATTCAGCCCTGGATGAATGCAGGTGCCATGATACTGGTCGTCTTCCTCATGTTCCGGGTCGGACGGTGGCTGCGAGGTTTGGTGCAGCGTCTCCTTGCTGCCGCCGAAGAACTCCGCTGACTACAACCCCAGCACATACAGCCAGCCGCTCACCGTCAGGATCGACAGCACCGTCGAGATCAGGATCGAGTTCGCGGCGATGTGTACGCTGCGGTTGTAGTAGGTGGCGAAGACATAGACGTTGATGCCGGCCGGCATGGCGGCGAGCAGCACGCCATAGCGGGCGAGGTCGTGATCGATGTGGAGGATCGGCACCATGATCACCCAGGCGATGGCGGGCTGCAGCAGCAGCTTCAGCAGCGACATGGTGAGCGACTGGCCCCAGCTGTCGCTGAGCTTGTAGTCGTTGAGCGCGCCGCCGAGGCCGAACAGCGCGGCGGGGGTAACGGCGGCGGCCATCATGGTGATGAAGGCCTCTGCCGGCTCGACCAGCGTCACGTTCATCAGGTTGGCGGCAGCGCCGAGCGCAATGCCCCAGAGCAGCGGGTTGGCGACGACGCGCAGCAGCGCCACGCCCAGCGTTTTGTGGAGCGGCGCGCCGTCGCGGCGCAGCAGTTCCATAGTGATCATGCCGGCGGTGATCAGCACCGGGGCGTGAAAGGCGATGATCGAGAAGGCAGTAGCCAGCGCTTCCTGCCCATAGGCGCGCTGCACCACCGGGATGCCGACCAGCACCGTGTTGGTGAAGGTGGCCGAAAAGCCCGAGGCGACCGCCTCGCCCGGCTTGTTGCGGAACAGCTTCGCCGACACCAAGATACCGATGATGAACACCACGATCGCACCGACATAGAACGGCACGATGACGCCCCAGTTGAAGGTGGTAGCGAAGTCGGTGTGCAGCATGGCGTTGAACAGCAGGCACGGCGTCGCGAAATTGTTCACGAACACCACCAGTCCGCGCACCCCCTCGGACGGAAACAGCCGCAGTCGCACCGCGCCATAGCCGAGGGCGAGCATGGCGAAAACCGGCAGGATGACGTTGAGAATAGCGAGCATGGTCGGCCGGCCGGGAGGGGTCTTTCCTGATGCACGGGATGCGGGCGGGGGTCAATGACCTGACTGACAGAGACGGCCCCCTCCCTAGCCATTCGAGCGTAGCTCTCATGGCCTTCTCCCCTCAAATCGCTCCACTGGAGCGACTTGCCCTTCGGGACGGCTCGAAGTCCCCATGAAGGGGAGGTGAAGAGTCGAGACTCGGTCTTCGATTGTGCCAAACGCACCAGCGGGGCACCTCCCCCTTCATGGGGGAGGACGGGAGGGGGCCATCTGCTTCGGCTCAATAACGAAACTCATTCGAACATTTGGCTATCGAAACGAACCTGATCCGCGTATAGATGAACCCACATCCAGGGGGACGGATTGGACGCGCTGACCGACCGGCAGGACGACATCATGGCGCTGGCCCGGCAGCATGGGCGGGTGGATGTCGATGCCCTGGCGCAGCAGTTCGCGGTGACGCCGCAGACCATCCGCAAGGACCTCAACGAGCTCTGCGACAGAAAACTGCTCAACCGGCTGCATGGCGGCGCCGCCTATCCGTCGGGGGTTTCGAACTATGCCTACGAGGCGCGGCGGATGCTGGCGGCGGAGGGCAAGCGCCGCATCGGGCTGGCGGCGGCGGCGATGATCCCCGACGAAGCCTCGCTGATCCTCAATATCGGGACCACCACCGAGCAGGTGGCGATGGCACTGCGCCGTCATACCGGCTTGATGGTGGTGACCAATAACATCAACGCCGCCAATATCCTGCGTGAGGTGCCGAGCGCCGAGGTGGTGATCGCCGGCGGCGTGGTGCGGCATGCCGATGGTGGCGTGGTGGGCGAGGCAGCAGTGGATTTCATCCGACAGTTCCGGGTCGACTACGCAGTGATCGGCGCCTCGGCGATCGATGCCGACGGCACGCTGCTGGATTTCGACTTCCGCGAAGTGAAAGTGGCGCAGGCGATCATCGAGACGGCGCGGAAAACAATTCTCGTCGCCGACGCGATGAAGTTCGAGCGCACCGCGCCGGTACGAATCGGCCACCTCGAGCAGATCGACGTGTTCATCACCGACCAGCCCCCCTCCCCCGCCATCGCCGCGATCTGCACGGCGGCCGGCGTCGAACTCCATGTTGCCAGCGAAGGACCGCCCCTCAAATGAACGACGCGCAAGACACATACGACGTCTTCGTTATCGGCGGCGGGGTGAACGGCACCGGTATCGCCCGCGATGCAGTGGGGCGCGGGCACTCGGTCATGCTGGCCGAGATGCATGACCTCGCTTCGGGCACTTCGTCGGCGGCGACCAAGCTGGTGCATGGGGGCTTGCGCTATCTCGAGCACTACGAGTTCCGGCTGGTGCACGAGTCACTGGCCGAACGCGAAGTGCTGTGGGCTTCCGCCCCGCACATCATCTGGCCGCTGCGCTTCGTCTTGCCCTACGAGAAGAACCTCAGGCCGGCCTGGCTGCTGCGGCTTGGCTTGTTCGTTTACGATCACCTCGGTGGGCGGAAGCTGCTGCCGGGAACCAAGACGCTGGACCTCACCAAGGATCCGGCCGGGCGGCCGCTGAAGCCGGGGCACAAGGTAGCGTTCGAATACTCGGACGGCTGGGTCGACGATGCGCGGCTGGTGGCGCTCAACGCGCGCGACGCGGCCAACAAGGGCGCGCGGGTGGTGACGCAAACCAAAGTGACCGCGGCACGCCGCGAGAGCGGGCTATGGCGGATCGAGATGGTTGGCCCCGGCGGCACCGAGATCGTATCGGCGCGCCTGCTGGTGAATGCCGGCGGACCATGGGTCGACACGGTGATCCGCGAGACCGTGGGCCGGAACGAGGCGCACCATGTGCGGCTGGTCAAAGGCAGCCACATCGTGGTCAGAAAGCTGTTCGACCATGACCGCTGCTACTTCTTCCAGAACGCCGACGGCCGCATCTTCTTCGCCATTCCCTATGAGGGCGACTACACGCTGATCGGCACCACCGACCAGGATTTCGAGGGTGATCCGACTGGAGTGACAATCAGCGACGAAGAGACCGATTACCTCTGTGCCGCGGCGAGCGAGTATTTCGTCAAACCGGTGACCCGGGCCGATATCGTCTGGACCTATGCCGGGGTGCGGCCGTTGTTCGACGATGGCGCCAGCGCCGCGCAGGAGGCGACCCGCGACTATGTGCTGAAAACCGAGGGCGAGGCGGGCAACGGCCCGCTGATCAACGTGTTCGGCGGCAAGTTGACGACGCACCGGCGGCTGAGCGAGCAAGTGGTCGACAAGATCGACGGGTTGATCGGCAGGAAGGGGCCGCGCTGGACCAGAGGCGCGCACCTGCCGGGTGGCAGCTTTCCGCCCACCGCCTTCGATGCAGAGGTGCGGAAGCTTGCTGCGAAGAAATCCAACCTCGATCCCGCCTTCATCCGCCGGCTGGTGCGAGCCTATGGCACGCTCGCCGCCGAGGTGCTGGGCGAGGCGACGCGCAGCGCCGAACTCGGGGAGCATTTCGGCACGACGCTGTACGCGCGCGAGGTCGACTACCTGATGGATCGGGAGTGGGCACGGACGGCCGACGACGTGCTATGGCGTCGCTCGAAACAGGGCCTGAAGTTCAAGGCAAACGAGAAGGCGGAACTGGCCAGGTACATGGCCGAACGCCTCGCCGGAATGGGGAAGAGACAATGAGCGGCAATATCCTCGCCATCGACCAGGGCACCACTTCGAGCCGGGCGATCGTCTTTGACGAGCATCAGAAGATCGCCGGGCTCGGCAAGATGGAGTTCACCCAGCATTTCCCCAGGGATGGCTGGGTCGAGCATGTGCCCGAGGAGATCTGGGCGACGGCGCTGTGGAGCGCCAAGACGGCGATCAAGAAGGCCGGGGTCAAGGCCAGCGAGATCGCGGCGATCGGCATCACCAACCAGCGCGAGACGACGATCGTCTGGGATCGGCAGACCGGCAAGGCGATCTACAACGCCATCGTCTGGCAGGACCGGCGCACTGCCAAGCTCTGCGAGAAGCTGAAAAAGGCCGGGCACGAGAAGCTGGTCACGAGGAAGACCGGGCTGCTGCTCGATCCCTACTTCACCGCCACCAAGCTCGCCTGGATCCTCGACAACGTGCCCGGGGCACGCAAGCGAGCCGAGAAGGGGGAACTCGCCTTCGGCACTGTCGACAGCTACCTGATCTGGCGGCTTACCGGCGGCAGGAGCCACGCCACCGACATCACCAATGCCTGCCGCACGCTCTTGCTCAACATCAAGACCGGCCAGTGGGACGACGAGCTGTTGAAGCTGTTCCGCATCCCCCGCGCCATCCTGCCCGAGGTGAAGGACAATGCCGACGATTTCGGCATGACCGACCCCGAAGTGTTCGGTGTGGCGCTGCCGATCTACGGCGCTGCCGGCGACCAGCAGGCAGCGACCATCGGGCAGGCCTGCTTCACCCCGGGCATGCTGAAATCGACCTATGGCACGGGCTGCTTTGCGCTGCTCAATACCGGTACCGACATGGTGCGCTCGAAGAACCGGCTGCTGACCACCGTTGCCTACCGGCTCAACGGCGAAACCACCTATGCGCTCGAGGGCGCCATCTTCATTGCCGGTGCGTCGGTGCAGTGGATGCGCGACATGCTGAAGATCTTCGAAAAGAGCGGCGATGCCGGCGGCCTGGCGATGAAAGCCGACCCGACGCAGAACGTCTACCTGGTGCCGGCCTTTGTCGGTCTCGGCGCCCCCTGGTGGGACTCAGCCGCCAGGGGCTCGCTCACCGGCCTGACGCGCAATACCGGGCCGGCGGAGCTGGCGCGGGCGGCGCTCGAGTCGGTCAGCTACCAGACGCGTGACCTGATCGACGCCATGCGCAAGGACTGGAAAGGTGCGCACGACACGGTGCTGCGGGTAGATGGCGGCATGGTCGCCTCGGATTTCACCATGCAGTTCCTCGCCGACATGCTGAACACCCCGGTTGACCGACCGACCATCCTCGAAACCACGGCACTCGGCGCCGCCTGGCTCGCCGGCTGGAAGGCCGGGGTTTGGCCGGATCAGCAAGGCTTCGCCGAGCGCTGGGCGCTCGACCGGCAATTCACCCCGCGCATGGGCGAGGACGAGCGGATGCGGAAGCTGAAGGGTTGGCGCGACGCGGTGCGGCGGACGCTGAGTTCCAGTTGAGTTGAGCGCCGGTCGAGAAATCGACCGGCGCCCCTCGACTGGCCTGTCGCTTGTGGTCAGCTCCTGAGCAGCGCCGCAAATTCGCGGAGGTCGCCGACGAAGAACTCGGGATCCTCCCAGGCTGCGAAGTGCCCGGCCTTCGGCATGTCGTGGAACTGCACCACGTTGCCTGCGGTCTGACGATCCGCCCACTCGCGCGGCAGGCGCACCCCGCCGGGGATCGGGACTTCGGTCGCGACCGCGACCGGAATGCCGGTGTTCGTGCCCTTGATGGTCGGCGGCTGCATGGCGTTCTGGCTGTAAATCCTGAATGACGACGCGGCGGTCTCGGTCAGCCAGTAGATCATGATGTTGGTGATCAGGTCGTCGCGACCGAACCGCGCGTCCGCTTCGTCGCCGACGCCCATGCCAGCCATGAAGCTCATGATCCAGGCGGCAAGACCGACCGGCGAGTCGTTCATGGCGAATGCCAGGCTCTGCGGCTTGGTTGCATGCACCAGATTGAAGGCACCGTGCGTGAAAAACCACTGCTGGATGGCGCCGGCATAGGCCTGCTCCGGCGGGGTCAGGACGGCAAAATCCGTGCTTTGGTCGGGATAACCCACGTCGGTCACATGATAGCCAAGCAGCACGTCAGGGTGGCGCTGCGCCAGCGACATGGAAATGATCGAGCCACCATCGCCGCCGGCGGCGATGAACTTGCCGTAGCCGAGCGTCTCGGTCATGAGACGCGCGAAACGGTCGGCGACCTGGTCCATCGGCAGGGCGGTCCTGCCGGAGAAGCCGGTGCCAGGGATGGACGGCACGACCACATGGAAATCCCGAGACAACTGCTCGATTACTCGGTGGTAGCGGTAGAACGAGTCCGGCCAGCCATGCAGCAGCAACAACGGGACCGCATCCGGGTTGGTCGAGGGACGGTGCACAAAGTGCAGGTCCACGCCATCGAGTTCGACCTTGAAGTTGCCGAGCGCGTTGAGCTGAGCTTCGGCACGCCGCCAGTCATAGTCGTTGATCCAGTAGTCGGTCAGTTGCTTCAGGTAATCGAGATTGGTCCCGATGGACCAGCCGGCATCGGCCGGCTGATCGGGCCAGCGGGTGTGCTGCAGCCGGTACTTGAGATCGGCGAGCTGGGTTTCCGGGATGGCAATCTGGAACTTGGTGGGATTGGTCACGACGGGCGTCTCCTCTGCATGCGCGGGTCTGGATGCGAGCCCAGCGAACAGGGCCGATGCTGCGAAAGCCTTGGAAAACTGACGGCGGTTCATCTCTCATCTCCACGCGTTGTTGATGGGATGAGGCTACGGGGAGCAGCCGCGAGGAGATTGCAAAAATCCGACAATCACGGGTCGGCACCGACAGGCGCTGGCGAACCGACGCCGGCTTCGAGCAGGACGCGGTCGGGTACGGAGGTCGGCCTGGATAGGCGAGGTGCGCGCGACTTTGCTGAGGTAGCGCTAGCGCCAGGCCTCAAACGGGCCGCCGGCGATGAAGGCCCAGTAGGTGCGATACTTGCTCGTCCGGTTGGCCGGCACCGTTGCCACTGCCAGCCCGAACTCCTGGAATTTCGTCGACAGCAGCGTATCGCGATGCGCGGGGCTCGCCAGCCAGCCGTTGATCGCCTGATCGAGGGTCGACTGGCCGCCGGCGACGTTCTCGCCCACGGCGCCTGCATAGCCGGCCGTGGTGACGCGCTGGCGCAGGGTGACGCCGAGGTCGTGCGACAGCGTATCCTTGGCAGCCATCAGGTTGGCCTGCGAGCGGGCAGCGTTCTCGAGCTGGATGCTGTAGCGCAGCGGCGGTTTGCCGGCGGCGGCGCGGGTGCCGTTGATCGCCGCCATGATGCCGCTCTGGGTCAGTTGGATCGGTGCCGCGGCCGTGCTGCTGCCCGGCGGCTTGGCTGGCGGAACCACCGCGGTGCAGGCGGCGAGCAATGTCAGGGTAGCGAGGAGAAGAAAACCGCTGCGCAGAAGCGTCATAGGCGAGAGTTCCAGTGCGAGGCGGCGGCAGAAGCGCGCCAATCGTGGCGTTGCAATGGCATCTGAACGCCACACTCCACACGGTTGCGCGAGCCGGAGCGAACTACAAGGCATTTGACTCTAATTAAGCATGATTTTGCAAAGCGCTGGCTCACCTGAGCACACGCGCGCACCCTTTGGCCTGCAGCTGAGGGGCTCGCATCATGCTCGACCAGGAATTCGAACACTTCGACGTCCGCGCCATGACCAGGCACGAGCTGAGGCGACACGCCGATTTCGCCCGCAACATGCTGTTCGCAGCGAGCGCTGCGTCACTGACCATCCTGGGCGCCGGCGCCTTCTTCCTGAGCCTCCTGCTCTAGCGGCGCTCCGGCCCCGGCCCACAAGGCTGCCGCCACCAGGGCGACGCAGGTGAGCGCGGCAATCGCAAACCCCCAGTCGCGATACGCCCCGGCCAGCCAGGCCAGCGGCAGCAGCACGATCACGTTGATCCCGACATAGAGCAGTGTTGCCTTGAGGTGCGAGCCGAAGCGGCGCTGCAACGCCTGATAGGCGTGGCGCTTGTGGCCTTCCCAGAAGCGCTCGCGGCGGAGCATGCGGCGGATGAGCGTGGTGAGGCTGTCTACCAGGAACAGGCCGGCAAGGATCAGCCACTGCCATGGAGTCAGCCAGAAGCTGAGCATGGTGGTGAGCGCGAAGAAGGCGGTCATCAGCCCCAGGTAGGTGCTGCCGGCGTCGCCCATGAAGACTCTCGCCGGCGGCCAGTTAAGCAACAGGAAGCCGAACGAGGCCGCAGCCAGGCCGAGCATCCACCACAAGCGGGGATCGTCGGCGATGCCGGGCTCGAACAGGAAGGCGAGCAGCGCGGCACCGGTGAGGAGAAAGATCGCCTCCGAGGCAGCGAGGCCGTCGATGCCGTCCATGAAGTTGAAGAGGTTGACCCACAGCGCGCCACCTAGGGTGAGGAACACCAGCAGCACGGACTCCGGCACCGGCAGGCCGAGCTGATCGATCGGCAGCACCGCGACGATCGCTCCCATCAGCAACACCTGTGCGCCGAGCCGCCAGCGCGCCGCGATCGGACGCCTGTCGTCGGTATAGCCGATGAAGGCGAGCAGGATGCCCGCCATGATCACCGGCACGCCCAGCCAGGGCAAGAGCAGTGCCATCAACAGCCCGGCGACGGAGCCACCCGCGACAATGCCGACGCCGCCACCACCGGGAGTGGGAATGACGTGCGACGAGCGCCCGTTCGGCTGCTGCAGCAGCCCGAGCTTGCCGGCCCGGCGCATGATGAACCACGCGGTGAAGAACGAAACGAGCGCCGCGATGGCAGCAATGGCAAGGCCGAGTGTGGGCATGGGCGCTCCGGGATATGGGAGCCTACCGTTAGCTTCGGTGATGCACCACGACAAGGCTCAACGCCAGCAGACGGCCCCCTCCCGGCCTCCCCCTCAAAGGGGGAGGTGAAGAGTCGAGGCCGTGGCTAGATCGTGCCCAGCGCACCGGCAGGGCAGCCCCCTTCATGGGGGACTTCGAGCCGTCCCGAAGGGCAAATCGCTCCAGTGGAGCGATTTGAGGGGAGAAGGCCATGAGAGCTACGCTCGAATGGCTAGGGAGGGGCGGTCTCTGTCAGTCGACGTACATCAACCCGCGTAAAGCTGCAGGCCGCCATCGACGCGGAGCAATTGCCCGTGGATGAACTTGGCTTCCGGGGAGCAGAGGAACACCACCGCGTCGGCGATTTCCTCGGGCTCGGCGTAGCGATCGAGCGAGACCTTGTTGGAGTTCATCTTGTCCGGATCGACGGTCCGGGTGGCCTGGAAGCGGGCGGTTTTCGACGGTCCCGGGCTCACCACGTTGACGCGTACGCCGGCGCTCTTCACTTCCTCGGCGAGGCAGCGGGTGTAGTGGGTCACAGCCGCCTTCAGCGTCGCGTAGATGCCGCCACCGCTGACGCCGATATGAGCGGCGACCGAGGCAATGTTGACGACGATACCGTGCTGGCGCTCGACCATCTGCGGCACGAAGGCCTGGGTCACCAGCATGGTGCCGATCAGGTTGTTGTTGGTGAGGACCATCAAGTCCTCATAGGTGATGCCGAGGATGTTGTTGGGCACCGGCTTGCCGCCTGCCGCACCAATGTCGCCGCCGGCACAGTTGACGAGGATTTCGACGGGGCCGAACTTCTCCTCAATCTCCTTGCGCATGGCATTGACGGCATCACGATCACCAATGTTGCCGGTGACGCCCATCGAGCGGACGCCGAGGCCCTCGATGGTCTTGATCATGGCGCCAAGGTTGTCGGCTTCGCCGTATTGAGCCGCCGAGTCCCACTTCAGGTCATGCACCACCACGTCGGCGCCACGTGCGGCGAGCTTGCGCGCCATGACGCTACCGAGGCCACGGCCCGAGCCGGTTACGAAAGCGATTTTTCCTGAGAGATCTTTTCCTGCCACAACGGCCTCCAATCACATAAGTCGAGTCTACTTGAGCGTCGGCCTGACTACATCAGGCCCTGGGCCTTCAGGTTCGCAGCACTCTTTCTGTACTGCGACAGCTCGTAATCGATCAGTTCGTGGTCGGCGTTGCGCTGCCACGGTGTGCGCCACTCCTCGCCCACTTCGAAGCGGTTCTTCTGCACGGCCAGGAGGCAGGCGGCCAGATCTTCTGCCCGCTTGGGCGCGTAGCCGTGCCACCACTCGGGCGTGTAGAGCTTGACGTGGCGATCCTCGAGGGCGCCGATCTCGATGCAGGCAAGCATCTCGTCATTATGCTCGGCGAGGATGTCGAACATCTGCTTGTGCGGCACACACCCATCGCCTGAGGGGCAACGCACCAGGCGGAAGCCATCGGGCTCGATCACCGCGCGGTAGTCCTTGACGTGGCAGTGGCGCACATAGGGAGCAATCACCCGGGTGAAATCGAGCGGCGACTCGCCCACCGGGAAGGTGTTGGCCATGTCGAAGACGATGCGGACATTGGGGCCATACTCATCGCAGAAATTGACCAGCTCGCGGCTGGTAAAATCCTGGTGGTTCTCGATCAGCAGCACGACGCCGGCGGCGGTCAGCTTGGGCACCGCCGCCTGCAGTTTTTCATGCACCGAGGCGACGAGGTCGTGCCACTTCTGCCCGGCCGCAGCGCGATCGCCGCAGAGGATCGGGGTCAGCGCGACGCGAATGTACTTGGCGTCGAGTGCCGTGGCAGCGTGGATCAGCATGTCCATGTCGCCGTGCTGCAGGCCCGAAGAGACGATGCGCTTCCAGCCGAGGGCGTCGAGGCGCTGCCTCAGCGCCGCGAGCTCGGCGGCGGACTTATCCTTCAGCCAGCCTTCCCACAGCTCGATGGCCTTGCCGCCCAACTCCTCAGTCAGCTTGATGAAGCCCTCGAGGCCGACGCCGTTGGGATTGTGGCGCGGCGTGCCCGAGCCCTGCAGGCCGAGATAATAAGTGAGGCCATAAGGGTTGAGGCCGGTCGTGAGTTTCATCGGGTCACCGTCTTCGAGTCAGTGAAATTAGCGCAATCCACCATCTACAGTAATCGACTGCTTGGTGATCATTCGACTGTCGTCGGATGCGAGGAACAGCACCATGCGGGCAATCTCATCACCGAGCAGCACCTGCTGGATGGTCTGGCGGGAGACGACATGGTCGATCGAGGCCTGATCCTTGAACCACAGCCGCTTCTGGCGCTCGGTGATCACGGCGCCCGGCTCGATCGCGTTGACGCGAATGTTGTCGGTGCCGAAACCGCGGCCGAGGGCGCGCGTCAGGCCGATGATCGCCGATTTCGCCGTCGCATAGACCGGCATGTTCGAGGCCCCGCCGCGCCAGGCGATCGAGGAGAAGTTGATGATCGAGCCGCCACCTTCCGCCTTCATCTGCTCGCGTACCGCCTGGGCAGCAAAGAACTGCGGCCTCAAATTCAGATCGAGCGAGGCATCCCAATATTCCTCGGTGACGGAGTCGATCTCGTGCCGGTCGTCGTTGGCGGCATTGTTGACCAGCACGGTGATGTTGCCGAGCCGGTTCTTGATCACATCGATCGCGGCCTTCAGGCCGGTGACGTCGGTGATGTCGCAGTTGATGAAGTGGGCGCCGGTCTCATCGGCGACGGCCCGGCCGTCCTGATCGAGAATATCGACGAAACCGACCTTGGCGCCCTGCCCGGCAAAGGCACGGACGATGTCGGCGCCGATGCCGGAGGCACCGCCGGTGACGAACACCACCCGCCCCTCGAGACTGGGGTATTTTGCGAACTTGAGAATTTCAGGCGGTCCCTAAATCAGTCGCGTCGTCGCCGGATCGAACAGGCAGGCGCGAGTCATGTCGACAGCGAGCGGCATGTTTTCACCAGTCTTGGGCGCTTCGTCGGGCGAGAACCGGCCGACCACTTCACGATCGCCGAACTTCAGCACCGCCATGGTCTCGGCGCCGGTCGGCTCGACCACTTCGACGGGCGCCGACATGGTAGCAAAACCCTGCTTGCCGCTGTTGCTCGGGGATTGACGGCTCAGGTGCTCGGGACGGATGCCGAGGATCACCTTCTTGCTCTGTGCCCGGTCCGCAACACCGTTATGCAGTGGCAGGCTCGCGACGCCACCGCTCCCAAGCGGGAAGTTGACCGCCGGAGCGCCGCCGGCCGAGGTGATCTCGGCATCGATGAAGTTCATCGAGGGCGAGCCCATGAAGCCAGCGACGAAGACGTTGGCCGGGCGGTTGTAGACGGTGTCCGGATCGGCGAACTGCTGCACCTCGCCCTGGTGCATCACGGCGATGCGCGAGGCGAGCGTCATGGCCTCGACCTGGTCGTGGGTGACGTAGATGGTGGTCTTGCCGATGCGCTGGTGCAGCTTCTTGATCTCGGTGCGCATGTCGACGCGCAGCTTGGCGTCGAGGTTCGACAGCGGCTCATCGAACAGGAACAGCGCCGGATCGCGCACCAGGGCGCGGCCCATGGCGACGCGCTGCCGCTGGCCACCCGAAAGCTGGCCCGGCTTGCGCTTCAGGAACGGCTCGATCTGCAGCAGCGCCGCGACGCGGGCGATGGTCTTTTCCTGCTCGGCCTTGGGCACGCCGCGGCTTTCCATGCCGAAGGCCATGTTCTCCTTGACGGTCATGGTCGGGTAGAGCGCGTAGGACTGGAACACCATGGCGATGTCGCGGTCTTTCGGCTGCACCGAGTTGACCAGCCGATCACCGATATAGATCTCGCCTGAAGTCACCGTCTCGAGGCCGGCGATCATGGCGAGCAAGGTGGATTTGCCGCAGCCCGAGGGCCCGACGAGGGCGATGAACTCGCCGGTATTGGCCTCGAGGTCGACACCCTTCAGCACTTCGACGACGCCGAAGCTCTTACGCAGGTTCCTGATGGTCAAGGACGCCATTTACTTGATTGCTCCCTGGGTAAGTCCGCGGACGAAGTACTTGCCGCCGAAGAAATAGACGAGCAGCGGTGGCAACGCGCCGATCAGCACGGCCGCACTCATCACGTCGTAGGTACGGACCGTCGTGCCGCTCATCGAGAGGGCGACCAGTGCCGCGGTGATAGGCTGGTTGGAACCCGAGTTGAGCACCACGCCGAACAGGTACTCGTTCCAGATGCCGGTGAACTGCCAGATCACCGTGACGATGATGATCGGCGGGGACAGCGGGATCATGATCTTCCAGAAGATGCGCCAGAAGCCGGCGCCGTCGATGCGAGCCGCCTTGAGCAGGTCGTCAGGGATCGAGACGTAGTAGTTGCGGAAGAACAGCGTGGTGAAGCTCAGGCCCTGGATGCAGTGCACGAGGATCAGGCCGTACACCGAATTGGCGAGCCCGATCTGGCCGAGCAGGAAAGCCCAGGGCAACAGCGCGATCTGGCCGGGCATGAACACGCCGAGCAGCATGCAGCCGAAGACGATCTCGGAGCCCGGGAACTTCCATTTCGAAAGGATGTAGCCGTTGATGGCGCCGAGCGCGGTCGAGATGATGGTGGCCGGAACGACCATCGACACCGAATTCCAGAAGTAGCGGGCGACACCGTTGCACTGGCCGCCGATACAGAAGTCGCTCCAGGCCGTCGGCCAGGCGTCGAGGCGGAAGCTGTTGGGCAGCGAGATCAGGCCATTGGCGCCGATCTCGGCATTGGTGCGGAAGGAGTTGAGCACCACCACCAGCAGCGGGACGATGTAGACGATCGAGATCAGCCCGAGCAGACCGTAGATGACGATCCGCGAGATCAGCCGGCGTCGGCTGGCAACTGCCGCCTCGCGGTCTTCGACCACGGTTGCACCGATAACAGCGTCAGCCATTGGAGGCCTCCCGGCGCCGGCGCCACACCAGATAGAGCGAGTAGGGCACGAGAACGATGGCGAGGGCCGCCAGCACCATCATCGCGGCGGCAGCACCCTGCCCGATCTCGCCACGCTGGAACATGAAATCGTAGACGTAGGTGGCCGGGAAGGTGGTGGAGATACCTGGACCTGAGTTGGTCAGCGCCACGGCGAGATCGAAGGTCTTGATGGCGAACTGCAGCAACACCACCGCCACGGCGATGAAGATCGGCCCGATGGTGGGCAGGATTACCTTGCGATAGGTGCGGAACCAGCTGGCACCGTCGATCTGCGCCGCCTTGATGATATCTGGGTCGACCGAGCGGAGGCCGGCGAGGAACAAGGCCATCGAGAAGCCCGCCGACCCCCAGATGCCGGTGATGATGATGGCCCAGATGGCGTTCTTGCGGTCGGTAGTCAGCGCGAACTGGAAGTCGGTCCAGCCCAGCGAGTTGACCAGAAACTGGATGCCGCTCGAGGGATTGTAGAGCCACTGCCACACCGTACCGGTGGCAATGAAGCTGACGGCGAGCGGATAGAGGAAGATCGTGCGCCAGAACGACTCGGCGCGGATGCGCTGGTCGATCAGGATGGCCAGCAACAGGCCGAACGCCATCGAGATGGTGACGTAGAAGGCCGAGAAGTAGAGGAGGTTGGTGTAGGCGACGCTCCACCGGCGGTTGGTCCAGAGCGAGACATAGTTCTCAAAGCCCTTGAAACCGTAGCTGGGCAACAGGGTGGAGTCGCTGAGCGAGATGTAGAACGTCCAACCCGCGAAGACGAAGACGTAGATAAAGGACGCGAGAATGGACGGCGCGATGATGAATATCGGGGTCCACTTCTTGATGCGGTCCCAGGTGCTCGTGCCAGCCGAAACGGCCTGACCTGCCATTGCCAACGTAATACCCTCCCAACCGGCCACCAAAGATACCGGCCGCGGGCCACAGACCCGCAGCCGGCTGTCTTCAGGTGGTTACATCTGAGCTTCGACGGCGTCGGCCATCAGATTGGCCGCCTCTTCCGAAGTCATTTCCGGCGTGTTCACGAACTCGGTGATGAGATCCATCATCGCGCCGCGATACTTCTGGAGCACGGTCATGTTGTGCGCCATGGAGCGGACCAGAGCGCCGTCCTCGATCGAGGCCTTGAGCGCAGCCTGGCTGTCCTGCTGGCAGACGTTGAAGCCGTCCGACAGATCGACGTCGAGACGCGCCGGGATCGAGCCCTTCGAGATGTTGAAGGTCTTCTGGAAGTCAGGCGACAGGATCAGGCTGGCGAGCAGCTTCTGGCCTTCCTGGTAGTCCGGATCGTTCTGCTTGAAGAACACCACGGAGTCCGAGTTAAGGATAAAGCCCGGCTTGCCCCAATCGGTCGGGGCCTGGCCGCACAGGATGTCGACACCCGGTTCCTTGCCCACCGACTTGATGGTGCCCAGTTCCCAGTCGCCCATGATGAAGAACAGCGCGTCGCCGTTGACCATCATGTTGGAGGCGGTGTCGTAGTCACGGCCGGCGATTGCCGGGTCCATATACTTCGAAACCATCAGGCGCATCTGGTCGAAGGCCTTGATCATGCCCGGCGAGCGCAGCGACTCGACGTCGGCTTCAACGAACGCCTTGCGGTAGAGATCGAGATCCTGCCCGTAGACGATGTTCTCGAAGGTGGTGGCGTCCGTCCAGTCGGCCGAAAGGTGGGCAAGGCAGATCTTGCCACCCGCAATCGCCTTGTCGCAGGCGGCGTTGAAGTCAGCCCAGGTCTTGGGCAGCTCGGTCACTCCGACGGCTTCCATGGCGGCCTTGTTGCCCCAGATCCAGTTGATCCGGTGGATGTTCATCGGGGCCGCAACCCATTTGCCTTCCGGCTTCATCACCGGCAGCAGTTCGGGGGCGACGACCTTGTCCCAGCCTTCAGCGGTGGCCAGTTCGTCCATGTCGGCCGTGCCGCCGGTGGCGTTCCACTCGGCAATTTCCGGACCCTTCAGCTGGACGGCAGCGGGGGCGTTGCCAGCGACGACGTCGGCGCGGAGCTTGGCGAGGGTATTGGCGGTGTGACCTGCAATCGCGGTCTGCTCCCAGGTGCCGCCGGCAGCGGTGAACATCTCACCGAGCTTGGCAATGGAGGCAGCGTCGTTACCGGAGGCCCACTGGTGCAGCATCAGCACCTTGGGGGCAGCCATCGCGGTGCCCGAAAGCAGCGCGGCAGCAAGCATCGTGGTCGCGGCAGCCGCGACCTTGGTCGTAAAGGTCATAATTGTCTCTCTCCCTTGAAAGCGCCCGCTTCCACTCCGGCTCTCCCTGCCGGTTACGTGGCTACTTGCGCTTTTCTCCCGGCGGTGCACATCCTCCTGCACACCGTCGTATTAGTTCTATGGTGAACTTATTCGGCTTGTCAACGCGCTTGGGGAGGGGGGAGCGTGAACCGGATCGAGCTCAAATCTCTACTTGCTGACAGTGCTTTAGCGACGCCGTCAGGGCGGATCGTGCGCGCCCTGAGCGAGCGCGGCGCGCTGAGCGCAACGCAACTGGCGCGGCTCACCGGGCTCGCAAAATCAACGATCTCAACCGCTCTCACCGAGCTCAGGCGCTCGCAAATGGTCGTGGAAATCGGCAGCGAATCCGCCGGCGGCGTCGGCCGCCCGGCGACGGCGCTGACGCTCAATCCGCGTGCCGGCACCTGTATCGGCATCCTGATCGGCTCGACCGAGATCCAGGTGATCCTCGCCGACGTGGCGCACACCGTGCTGTCGGACAAGACCATCAATCTCGAGATCGACTATTCCCCTCAAACCGCCATCCAGCATGTGCGCCGGCTGATCGCGGAGTCGTATGAGGGGCAGTGGCAGCGGCAGGATGGTTTGCTCGGAGTCGGCATCGCGGTCGGCGGACCGGTGAACCCAGTAACCGGCACTGTGCTGCGCGCCGGCGGCATGCCGACCTGGGCCGGCGTCGACATGCGCGAGCTGTTCGGCCCGATCTTCCCCGATGTGCCGATCTTCTGCGACAACGAATCCAACTGTTCCGCCATTGCCGAGATGACCTGGGGCGCAGCGCAGGGCCACGAGGATTTCGTGGTCTATACGCTCGATCTCGGCATCGGTGGCGCCATCGTCGCCGGCGGCCGGGTGCTGCGCGGCATCGCCGGCGGCGCCGGCGAGTTCGGGCATGTGGTGCTCGATCCCAACGGCCCGCTCTGCCGCTGCGGCAACCGGGGCTGCATCGAAGTCTATGCCAGTTTTCGCGAGCCGCTGGCCGAGGCGGAGCGGCATTTCGGTCGCCCGCTGCGGCTCACCGACGTGGTCAACCTGGCGCTCGGCGGCGACCCCTTATGCAGCGCGCTGATTGCCCGCACCGGCGAGGCCGGCGGCCACGGGCTAGGTTTAATCGGTTCGGTATTCAACCCGACGCTGGTGGTGGTGAGCGGCCGGCTGGCCCTCGCCGGCGATATCCTGATGAAGCCGCTGGCCGAGAGTTTCGAGCGCTTCACGCTGGTCAAGCATGGGGACGTTCCCGATCAGGCCCGCACCATTCTCAGGCCCAGCCAGTTTTCCGACAACGGCGCCTGCATGGGTGCGGTCGGGCTGGTGCTGCGCCACCACGGGCGGCTGGTGAACTGAACGGGCGGTTGGTGAACTGAGCGCCGACCGGCTGACCGGGCAGTGCGAGAGAGTACCCCTCCCCTGTCCCCTTCCCGCAACGAGCTATCCTCACACGCTGCGTGCAAGGGAACCAGAGCGGCAATCTTACGCCTTGCTCCTCGCCGCGGTCTCGAACACCCTCCCGCCTCTTTCGCAAAAAGGAGTCGCGGCATGACCATTGCAATCATCGGAGGGACAGGCTTTCTCGGCACCGCCACGGCGAAACGGCTGAGGGAACGCGGACACGATGTGCTGGTGGTGGCGCGTGGCCAGCACAAGGTGGCCCTGCCTGACGGCGTGCGGTTCGAGAAGGCCGATCGAATGGACGGCGAGGCGCTGACCAGGCTCTTGCAGGACAACGCCGCCACCGCCGTCATCGACATCTTCACCATCAGCCTGCGCAATACGCAGCCGGTGATCGAGGCGGCGGGCAAGGCCGGGGCGCGTTATGTGCTGGTAAGTTCCACCGACGTCTATTCGAACTACGGGGGGCTGTTGAAGAAGGAGAGCCCGGCGATCCGGCCGGAGCCCGCCACCGAGGACTCGCCGCTCAGGACGTTGCGTTACCCCTACCGGCAGAACGACCGCCGGCCCAAGGGCATCGAGGACGACCTGTTCGAGGAATACGACAAGATCCCGATCGAGGAGTTCGCCATGGCGGCCGGGGCGCCACAGGCGACGGTGCTGCGGCTGCCGATGATCTTCGGGCCGGACGACAAACAGCATCGCTTCGCCTGGGCGATCAAGGGGGCCAGGTCCGGCGAGCCGTTCCGGCTAGACCGGCGCGGCGCCGGCTGGCTCAACTCCTACGCCTATATCGAAGACGTGGCCGAGGCGCTGGCGCTGGCCGCCACCCTGCCGGAAGCCGAGGGGCGCGTGTACAACGTGGCGCAGCCGTTCGTGCGAACCCAGGCGGATTGGGCCCGCACCGTGCTGACGCTGATGGGCGTCGACAGCGAGATCATGCTGGTCGATGCCGATGCCGGCGGGGTGCTCGCCGACCGCGCCGACAGCAGCGACCTCAGCTATCCGCTGACGCTGGATTCCGCTCGTATTCGAGCCGAACTGGGCTACAGTGAGATCGTTCCCGAGGAGCAGGCGCTGCGCCGTACCATCGAGTGGGAGCTCAGCCAGGGCTAGCTTCCAACCGACACGATTACCTGCCGGCCCCGAACGAGCCGGTCAGAACTCCTGGGTGGGATTGACTCGGGCGCGCGCTACTTTAGTGTCACTAAAATCGCGAGGGCGCCTGTGCCAGTCTTGAAGTTTGAAAAGCGTTCCGATCCGGTCGAGGCATCGACCCCGATCGATCCCAGCCTTGGGCAGCGCCTGCGCGACCGCCGCAAGGAACTGGGCAAGACACAGCAGCAGGTGGCTCAGGAGGCCTCGCTGACGGTCGGCTTCATCTCGCAAATCGAGCGCGGCATTTCCACGCCGTCGCTGGCCTCGCTCTACAATGTGGCCAAAGCGCTGGAGAGCACGGTGGACATGTTCGTGTCCGCGGCGCCCGCCCGCCAGCACAGCGTAGTCAGCCATTCCGGCCAGCGCCAGACCTACAAGGTCGGCGGCACCTCGCGTTACTACGAGTTCCTCGAGCGCGGCTTCTCCGACGCCAAGCTCAACGCCTGCCTGTCGCACGTGCCGCCGGGCCATGCGTCGGAGATGATGAGCCACGAGGGCGAGGACTTCGTCTATCTCGTCTCGGGCGAGATGCTCTACGAGGTGGACGGCATCGAGTATCACCTGGGCCCCGGCGATACGCTGCATTTCGACAGCCGCCGGCCGCATCGCGGCAAGAATATCGGCACCGGCACGGCGCTCGAACTGTGGGTCGGCACCATGCAGTTGTTCCCCGAATGACAGTGATCGACCCCGCCACCTCCGGAAAACTCGGCGCCGCCCTGGCGGCTGGACCGACAGAACTGTTCGTCGTGCTGTCGGAGCTGTTCACTGCCGTTCCCGGGGTGCGCACCGCAACCTTCATCGCAGTGGCGCCGGACCAGACCGTGACGCACCGTATCGGCACCTCCAACCCCACGGATTTCCCGGTCGGCAACGTCGATCCCGTCAATGACAGCCTCTGGAACCGCAGCATGCTGCGCGACCAGCAAGCGCTGGTCGGCGACGATACGCCAGGAATGGTGAGCTTCCTCGGCGAGGAGGCGTCGGGCCTTACCGCCATGGGCTATGGCGCCTGCTCGTGCTTTCCGATCGTGATCTCGGGCGAAACGCGCGGCGTCGTGGCGCTGCTCGGCGATGCCGGCATCTTCACCCCCGCGACGCTCGCCCGGATCGATACCCTTCTACCCATCGCTGCGCTGATCTTCACCTTCGAGGGAATTAGCGAGAGATGATGCCTGCGACGACAACCGGCCGCATCAGCCGGAGACTAACGACTTCAACCAGGGAGACTGTCATGCGTTTGTTCAAGACGCTTATGGCGGTCGCCGTCGGCGCGGTGATGACCGCGTCCGGAGCGATCGCCGAAACACCCAAGAACACCCTCGTCATCGCCGATGCGATCGACGACATCATTACGCTCGATCCGGCCGAGGTGTCGGAAGTCGGCGGCGTGCTGGCCAGCCAGCAGATCTACCAGCCGCTGGTCAGCTTCGACCCCAAGGACCCGACCAAGATCACCGGCGTGCTCGCCGAGAGCTGGTCGGTGTCGGAAGACGGCAAGACCTTCACCTTCAAGATGAACCCGAACGCCAAGTTCGCGTCGGGCAATCCGGTGACGGCTGCCGACGCCGAGTACTCGCTGCGTCGCGTCATCCTGCTCGACAGCCGTATCTCGTTCATCCTGACGCAGTTCGGCCTGAACAAGGACAACGTCGAGGCGAACATCAAGGCGATCGACCCGCAGACGCTGCAGCTCGTCGTCGACCAGAAATATGCCCCGAGCTTCGTGCTCTACGTGCTCTCCGGCTACACCGGCGGTATCGTCGACTCGGCCATCGTCAAGCAGCACGAAGGCAAGACCGAAGCCGGCACCAACGACTATGGCAATGCCTGGCTGAAGGCCGACAACTCGGCCGGTTCGGGTCCGTATGTGCTGACCAAGTGGGATCCTAAAGTGTCGATCCTGCTCAGCCGCAACGACAATTTCTGGGGCACCGCTCCGGGCGTCGAGCGCATTTTCCTGCAGCACATGCCGGAATCGGCGACGCAGCGTCTGGCGCTCGAGAAGGGCGATATCGACATCGCCAACAAGCTCGGGCCCGACGATATCGGTGCGGTTTCGGCCAACCCCGATGTGCAGATCCTCGAGGGCGTGTCCTCGACGATGTACTATTTCGGCCTCAACATGCGTAACGCAGCGCTGAGCAACCCCAAGGTCGTCGAAGCCATCAAGTACGGCGTCGACTATCAGGGCATCGCCGACACCATCGGCAAGGGCACCATCAAGGTGCACCAGACCATGATCCCGGACGGGTTCCTGGGCGGTGGCATCAACTACAACCCCTACTCGCTCAACATCGAGAAGGCCAAGGCGCTGATCGCCGAGTCCGGCGTCGCGACGCCGATCAAGCTGGCGACCGTGGTCTGGAACGTGCCGCCCTACCCCGATTACGCTCAGGCCGTGCAGGCCACGCTGAGCCAGATCGGCGTCGACCTCGACCTGCAGGTGGTGGACGGCGGCCCGTGGCTCGATCGCTATCGCTCGCACGATCTCGACATCTGGTTCGGCCTGTGGGGCCCGGACTATCCCGATCCGCATTCCAACGCCAAGGCGTTCGGCAACCATGACCCGTCGGATCCCGATGGCGGCAAGGGCAATCTCGCCGACCGCTTCGGCTGGAATTCGGGCAAGGTGTCCGAGCTGGTGAACCAGGCCGTGCAGGAGCAGGACGTCGAAAAGCGCAAGGCGCTCTACGACGAAGCCCAGCGGCTGCACACCGACACCTCGCCGTTCGTGTTCATGTTCCAGGACAGCCGCAAGGTTGCCATGCGCTCGAACGTCAAGGGCGTGGTGCTCGGCATCACCTTCTCCGACGACCGCTATGGCGGCGTGAGCAAGGAATAACCTACAATCCCGGACCGGAGGCCTCGGCCTCCGGTTCTCCTCGGAGTCGCTCTTTGGCGAACATCAGTTCTTCCCGCGCCGGCCTGTCATCTCACGGGGCAACCCCATGAACCGCCCCCTCCGCCTGTTCATCGACATCGGCTCATGGCTGATCACGGTGGCGATCACGCTCGTTGGCCTTGCAGCCCTCACCTTCTTCATCGGTCGCGTGCTGCCGATCGATCCGGTGCTATCCATCGTTGGCGAGAAAGCCACGCCGGAAGTGTACCAGAAGGTCTATCTCGAACTCGGGCTCGACAAGCCGCTCTGGGCGCAGTTCTGGGACTATCTCGGGAAGCTGCTGCGCGGCGATTTCGGCACTTCGTTCTCGACCTCCCGGCCGGTGCTCACCGACCTCATCAATTTCTTCCCCGCGACGCTCGAACTCTCGACCATCGGGTTGCTCATCGGCGTAGTGCTCGGCGTGCCGATGGGCGTCGCCTCGGCCTACTGGCACGAGAAGTGGCCCGACCACCTGCTGCGGGTCATCGGGCTCGTCGGCTATTCGGTGCCGGTGTTCTGGCTCGGCCTCGTCGGGCTCTTCGTGTTCTATTACCTGCTCGGCTGGGTCTCCGGCCCGGGCCAGCTCGACGTGTTCTTCGTCGGGGTGGTCGATCGGGTCACCGGCTCGATCCTCATCGACTCGGCGCTGGCCGGCGAGTGGGAGATTTTCGGCAACGCCATTAGCCACATGATCCTGCCGGCCATGCTGCTCGGCTATTACAGCCTCGCCTACATCTCGCGCATGACGCGCTCGGTGATGCTCGACCAGTTGAGCCGCGAGTATGTGCTCACCGCCCGGCTGAAGGGCGCCAGCGAGTTCCGCGCCGTCGCCGGGCACGCACTGCGCAACGCCGCGATCCCGCTCGTTACGGTGATCGCGCTCAGCTATGGCGGACTGCTCGAGGGCTCGGTGCTGATCGAGACGATCTTCTCGTGGCCGGGCATCGGCAACTACATCTATTCCTCGCTGTTCGCCGCCGACATGAACGCCGTGCTGGGTGGCACGCTGCTGGTCGGGGTGGTGTTCATTCTTCTCAACATGCTGAGCGACGTGCTGTACCGCGCACTCGATCCGCGCTCACGGGAGTTCGCCAAATGAGCGTCACCCCCGATCTCGTCGACGATCCGAAGCGTGCCGTGCGCGCCGCCCGCTGGGCCGAGTTCAAAATCTTCACCCGCCGCTTCATGCGCAATCCGCTGGGCGTGGTGGGGTTGGTCATCGTCGTGCTGCTGCTGTTCTGCGCCGCCTTCGCGCCACTCCTGGCGACGCACGATCCGTATTTGCCGAGCCTCACCGATCGCCTCGCCGCGCCGAGCGCCACCTACTGGCTGGGCGCCGATGAGCTCGGCCGCGATATCTACTCGCGCATCCTCTACGGTTCGCAACTGACCCTGCTGATCGTGGCGCTGGTGATCGTCACCTCGGCGCCGATCGGGCTGATCATCGGCGCGGTTTCCGGCACCGTGGGCGGCTGGGTCGACGTCGTCTTCATGCGCATCACCGACGTATTCCTCGCCATCCCCAAGCTGCTCTTGGCGCTGGCGTTCGTCGCAGCGCTCGGCCCCGGCATCACCAACGCGGCGCTCGCCATCACGCTCACGGCCTGGCCGCCTTACGCACGGCTGGCCCGCGCCGAAGCGCTGATCGTGCGCAATTCGGACTATGTCAACGCGGTGCGGCTGGCCGGGGCGAGCGAGTTTCGCATCATCGTGTTCCACGTCATCCCGATGTGCCTCAGCTCGGTGATCGTGCGCATGACCTTCGACATGGCCGGCATCATCCTCACTGCCGCCGGCCTCGGCTTCATCGGGCTCGGCGCGCAGCCGCCGCTGCCCGAGTGGGGCGCCATGATCTCCACCGGCCGCAAGTTCATCTTCGACCAGTGGTGGGTGGCGACGGTGCCCGGTATCGCCATCTTCACCGTGTCGCTCGGCTTCAACCTCCTGGGTGACGCGATGCGCGACCTGCTCGATCCGCACCTGAGGCAGCGCAAATGAGTGCTCTGGTCGAGATCGAAAACCTCCGGGTCGCCTTCCGCAACGACGAGGGCGGCTACAATGACGCGGTGCGCGGCGTGTCGCTCAGCCTCGGGCGCGAAAAACTCGGCATCGTCGGCGAGAGCGGTTCGGGCAAGAGCCTCACCGGTCGCGCCCTGCTCGGGGTGTTGCCGCCCTACGCCAGGATCAGCGTCGACAAAATGAACTTCGACGGCATCGACCTGACGACAGCGTCGCCGAAGCTGCGCCGCTCGCTGCGCGGCGGCCGCATGGGGATGATCCTACAGGATCCGAAATTCTCGCTGAACCCGGTCATGACCATCGGCAAGCAGATCGTCGAGGCAATCCGCATCGGCGATCGCCGCATCTCGGGCAGCGACGCCAAAAAGAAGGCGCTGGGCATCCTCGAAGCCGTGCATATCCGTGAACCGGAACGGGTGTTTGGCCTTTACCCGCATGAACTGTCGGGCGGCATGGGGCAGCGGGTGATGATCGGCATGATGGTGGTGCGCGAGCCGGACCTGTTGATTGCGGACGAGCCCACTTCCGCGCTCGACGTCACGGTGCGCACCCAGGTGCTGTCGATCCTCGACGAACTGGTGACGCGGCGCGGCATGGGGCTGATCTTCATCAGCCACGACCTCAACCTCGTTTCGAAGTTCTGTGACCGGGTAATCGTCATGTATGCCGGCCGGATCGTCGAGAGCATCGAAGCAAGCCGCCTGCACGAGGCGACGCATCCCTACACCCGTGGCCTGTTGTCCTGCCTGCCGCAGATCGACGGCTCGCTGGAGCCACTGCCGGTGCTCAACCGCGACGCCAGCTGGGCGGGAGCAGCCTGATGCTCAGTATCCAACACCTCAACGTCGACTTCTCCGGCAAGCTCGCCGTCCGCGACACCAGCTTTGGGGTGCAGCCGGGCGAGAGCTTTGGCCTGGTCGGTGAATCCGGGTCGGGCAAATCCACCATCCTCCGCACCGTCATGGGGCTCAACGCCAACTGGAACGGCAGCATCACCGTCGACGGCCTCGATGTGCGGAAGACACCGCGCAAGCAGTTGGCCAAAGTGGTCCAGATGGTGTTCCAGGACCCCTACTCCTCGCTGCACCCGCGCTACGTGATCGGCCAGCAGATTGCCGAACCGATGAAGATCAACGGCATTGCCAACCCGGAACGCCGGACGGCGGAACTGCTCGAGCTGATCGGGCTCGGCGCAAAGTTCCAGTTCCGCTTCCCGCACGAGCTGTCGGGCGGACAGCGCCAGCGCGTCGCCATCGCCCGCGCCCTGGCGCTCAGCCCGAAGCTCCTGTTGCTCGATGAGCCGACCTCGGCGCTCGACGTCTCGATCCAGGCGGAAATCCTCAACCTGCTCAACCGCTTGCGCAAGGAACTCGGCCTCACCTTCGTGATCGTCAGCCACGACCTGGCGGTGATCAGCTACATGTGCGAGCGGCTGATGGTGATGCGCAATGCCCAGCCGGTGGAGACGCTGACCCGTGAGCAACTGCGCTCGGGCGCTATCGCCGAGGACTACACCAAGGCGCTGATCGCCGCTGCTTGAGGCTACCCGGAGTGGGACGCGCTCGGCTGGCCACCGCTCCGGCGCTGGCGTCAAGGGTCGCGCTTTGCTAGGGTGCGCTGTCCTATTCAGCACTAGCCGAAAGAACCAGCATGGCCGTGGCCGTGAGAGGCTTTCACTCTCACGACCAAGGTGGCGATGATGAACAAGCCTTTCGTTTCGTTGCGTCCGGAGATTACCCGGACCCACGCATTGATCCTGATGGACTGGTTGGAAGATGACCGGGTCACCTGCTACCTGAGCGATTCCCGCAACGTCTCGCGGTTCATTGCCCAGGCTGTCGATCGAACGCAGTTGCCGATCCTGACGCACCTGTTCAACCAGGGCGGCCGCTTCTTCATGATCTACGACCGCGATGACGTCCCAGTCGGCTTCGTCCGCCTCGTCAAGAGCGGCTCGGAGTGTGAAATCGTTCTGGTCATCGGCGACCATGACAACTGGGGTCGCAGACTCGGCGCCAGCGCCATTCGCGAGGGTATGAAGCTCGCCTTCCTGGACCTGCGCGCTGAGAAACTGATCGCCAAAATCCACCCGGACAATGCGCGCTCGCTGAAGGCTTTTGAGCGGTGCGGCTTTCTTGCCGAGCGCGAGACGCCAACGCTCAAGGCATTGTCGATGAGCTCGGGCCGGTACCTTCAGCTCTTGCGTGATGGCGCCATGGCAGACTCGGCTGACATCTACATTACCGAGATCGACAAGACCCGGCTCACCAGTCTGATCGCGTATGAGCGTGGGCCGGCAAGTGTCGAGCTGGAACACGAGATCGAAAGGGCCATCGTCGTCGAGCCTCAGGATGTGGCGAGGGATGTCGTGACGATGAACTCGAAGGTGCTGCTGCATCTGGACGACGAAGCGATGGAAGTGGCGCTGGTCTATCCGCGGGACGCGGACGAGCGCGCTGGAAAACTATCGGTGCTGTCTGACGTCGGCGCTGCGATCCTCGGCTATCAGGAGGGCGATGCCATCGACTGGACGGTTTCAGATCGAACCCGACGTATCCTGATCGAGAAAGTCCTCTACCAACCCGAATCCGCGGGCGATTTTCATCTCTAGCCGCAGGTGAAGCCCCGCTCACCGCACCTTCAACAGAATGATGACGAGGAACCACAGGCTCGCGAGGTGGATCAAGAGGAAGCGGAGCAGCACCTGGGAGTTCGACCAGTTGAGGTTCTTGCGGGCGTGATCGTGGAACGGGAAGCGGATCGAACTCAGGATCCGCAAGCCGAATACCCGGATCAGCGCCACCTTGGCGAGGCCAGTGGCGCCGTTGAACAGCATCAGCGGGGCGACGAAGAAGAGCATCGCCGGGTTGCCCGACACCACGATGCAGATGCCGACGAACAGCCCGATCGGCCGCGAGCCGGCATCGCCCATCAGGGCGGCGCTGGGCGGCGCGTTGTGCCAGAGATAGCCGACGAGCACGCCGCAGAAGATGGCGCCGACCACCGCCCAGCTGGCCGCATCCTCGCGGAACGGGATTAGCAGATACTTGGCGTTCGCCGCATCGCCGACCACCATGTAGAGAATGAAGCCGAGCGCCGCGATGGTGACCGCCGAGAGCGAGCCCGACACGCCGTCGACCCCGTCATTGCAGTTGACGGCGTTGATGCAGAGCCAGACCACCGGGGTGTAGATCAGCAAGCCCAGCCAGAACGGCACGTCGAACACCATTGGAGTGAACGGCAGCCAGAGCTTGGTATCGTGTCCCCAGAGCAGCACGACACAGACGAACAGCGCCACCAGCAGGTCGGTGAGCCCCAGGGTCAGCTCGCTGAGTCCGCCGGTGCGGTCGTCGATGTAGCCGATGCCGGAGGCAATGAGGATCGCGCCCATCGAGAAGTAGATGTGCGGGTCGACCGGCGAGAACAGCGCGACGATGGCGAGAAGGATCAGGATCATGATGATCCCGACGCCCACCGGCTTGCCGACGCTGTCGGCTGCGCCCACCGCGTGCGCGCGGCCGCGATCACGCGGCAGCCGGTCCCAGAGCCTCGGTAGCAGGAACAGTGTCGCCAGCGCCGAGACCAGCGAGCCGACGGTGGCAAGGATCACGAAGGACGACAGCAGGCGGGCGGGACCCCATATGGGGGTCAGGAGATCGGCGAGGTAGGTGAGCATCAGTGGGGACCGTCCCGGCGCATCAATGCATGAAGCCCTAGCCGAGACTCAGCACGAAATCGAAGCCCCGCTGATCACTTTTCACCACTACCGGTCAGCGGCCGCCGAAGGCTCCGGTAGTAAGGCCGGCGATAAAGGCCCGGTTGCCGAAGACGAAGACCAGCAGCACCGGCACGATGGCGATGACGCTGCCGGTCATCAGCAGCGGCCAATCGGTGTTGTACTGGCCCTGCAGCGTCGCCAGCGCGACGATTGCCACCTGCATATCGGGCTTGGTGGTGGTGATCAGCGGCCAGAGGAAGTTGTTCCACTGGGCGACGAAGGTGAAGATGGCGAGCGCCCCCAAAGCGGGCTTGGCCAGCGGCAGCACGATGGTGAGGTAGATCTGCGCGTGCGAGGCGCCATCGATGCGTGCCGCCTCCAGCAGCTCGGCGGGGATCGACTTCAGATACTGCCGCAGCAGGAAGGTGCCGAAGCTCGAGAAGGCGTAAGGCAGGATCAGGCCCTGGTAGGTATCGATCCAGCCGAGCGTCTTGATCAGGATGAAGTTGGGGATCAGCGTCACCTGCGAGGGCACCATCAGTGCCGCGAGGTAGATCAGGAACAGCACTTCGCGACCGCGGAACCTGAGGCAGGCGAAGGCATAGGCCGCCATCGAGCAGGTGATGAGCTGCAGCAGCGTCACCAGCACCGAGACGACGAGGCTGTTGGCCATGGCCCGGCCGAACGGGATGGTCGAGAAGATCCGGACGTAGTTCTCGACCTGCGGGTCGGTCGTGAACAGGGTCGGCGGGAACTGGAACACGTCGGACGCCGGCTTGAACGAGGTGGCGATCATCCAGACGAACGGACCGCTCATCAGCATCGCGCCGATGAGGAGGACCACGAACAGCACCCAATCGGTCGCGGTCTTACCCATAGTGCACCCAGCGGCGCTGCAGTTTGTATTGCACCAGGGTGAAGGCGAGGACGATCAGGAACAGCACCATCGCCGCGGCGCTGGCATAGCCCATCTGATAGAACTGAAAGCCGTTCTGGTAGATGTAGTAGACCAGCGTGTTGGTGGCGTTGGCGGGGCCGGCCTTGGTCATCACCAGCACCAGTTCGAACACCTGGAAGCTGCCGATGATCGAGATCACCAG
>Ga0209902_100333_pt1 | contig 60257 bp, 39 predicted proteins | sample FECB27metaG_FD_188304 | JGI IMG/M metagenome (GOLD analysis project Ga0209902, IMG submission 188304) | Cyanobacterial communities from the Joint Genome Institute, California, USA - FECB-27 (SPAdes) (version 2) | ecosystem: Environmental > Aquatic > Thermal springs > Hot (42-90C) > Microbial mats...
TTGATATAGCATCTTTTCAACAAAAGTCCAGCAGCAAATTTAGCCAAAGTCAGCTTTTAACCCTTGCTTGACTATCAATTACTTAGAAGGCGACAAGTCTACTGTATCTGATCACCTGTTCAACAAATGCTTGTGAATCAATAACTAAGTCATCAGCCTCGTATAAACCAAGTCCGTATTTGTCTTTCACCATCTTTACACAATACAAAAAGCATTTGCCCTGTTTTCGCAAATCATTCAACAAGCTTTCAAGCTCGTTGGCGGGTATGTTTTTGTGTTCACTCATAGTAATTTCCTTAATATGTACTCGTCGTTAGCCACTGTATGCATACTTCCCCTTCCTAGGGAATGGTCTCCACTCCGGAAAATTTATATATTCCGTTTACTTTCTTAAAATAGAATCCCATTTGCCCGCCCTCATGTCCAGGCGCAAGTTCGTTTCTTGTATAGGTAGTAAACAGGATTGTGATGTCCGACCGATGATCGTCTTCTTTAATCAACACTTTTTTGTTCGACTGCTTGGCTCGCAAAAAACTTTCCGACCCACTAATCATTTTGAGATAGTTTAGAAAAAAATCCTTTCGATCGAGCATATAGGGTTGCTCACTCAAATCTGCCTTATCAAAACAGATAATACAGTAAATTTTTTCGGTTGATATGTCCTTAAAGGCAGTTAAGTCGGGGTGTGTAAACAAATGAAAAACAGCATTCATTTGGTTTATTACTGCCGAACTGTCACTTTGTTGGATGGTTTGGCTCCAAGAAGACGAAGCTGATGCCATCAAAGCCATTAATAATGCGATTGTTCTTTTCATGTTTTAGCTACGACGGATCAAACACCCCGCAAACCGATGTCGTGGCCTGCAGTTTTGGTTATGCTCATTAGCGGCCCACTGGAAACCTTGGCTGGTATTAGCGGTATATTGTTCTGATGTTCTCATTTATTACTTTTCGATGCATTCGTCCTTGGATTATTCCTTCAGCATAACTTGCAATTTCGTAGTCGTCAAAGTTGAATGAGATTGTGTCTTCTTCGATATTGAAGTCAATATCTTTTACGTCTGAAACAAAAATTCCTTCTCGTCCGACTGCCATTGTAATCAAATCTTTTATATGATTACTATCAGTTCTGGTCTTAACAGTGAAAAAGTCTGAAAAGTAAATTCTCTTCAATGATCTATTGTCAAAATTAAATGAGTAATACCTACTCACTGGGTGAGGAGCACCACCGTAGTAACATGATACAAGGAATAAAACACTTGTTACTTTATTGTCCTTGAATACTGAAATTGGTGCAGCTTGAAAGTCACTGTTTACTGTATTCAAAATCTCCTTATCCTCTTTTATTCTTTCATCAAGACCTTTAATAAAATCATTTTTTTGTTTCTCAATGCCCTCAAATACAACTTTGTCAATATGGCTTATGCCTGAAATCGGTACTGAAACAAATATTGACAAATTTCTTGCGGTGTCATTCCTTTGAATTCTGTCAAGTCGAAATCCTGATGGAAGATTAATTGGTGGGATCAATTGCTCGATACTATACTTTACTTTTTCACTTATGCTTAAAACACTATCCTTCTGAATTGATTGATCGTGATTCATCTGTTCTCCTTGTCCGCAACCAAGTAGTCCAATTACAAGAAAAATTTGGGGTATATTCTTCATTCCATTACTGCTAACGTATCCAGCAGCCATCACCCAATGCCTTGCGTGTCAGCCTTGCGCATTGGCGGCTCGGCTATTAGCTGCACAGTATTAACTACAGTTGTATTAGATCATTATCACAACACTCCAATCGAATAATTTCGTCCAACGCTTTTCTCCAACTGTCGCATTCATTGTAGAATGCTAAATCGGCTACCCTAAGGTGATTGACTAGCTTTCTCTCGACAGCACCGAAGCGAAAGATGCCCGATTGACTAGGCACTTCTGCCCATTCCAGCCGATAATAGAAGCCATCTAAAATAGTCTGATGACGGTCGGTTTTCAGAATGATCAAGTCATGCATAGTGAAATTTCCCGAATCTTTACCAGACCCATTGACTTCTTTAATGAATAGATACACTTGATACTGTCCTTTCACCGGTTGAAAGGCTTTCAGCATTTCCTGATAGCCGTGGGTAAGAGAATTAATGTTTTTAATAGTTAAATAATTGATATCTGCGTTTTGATGGGTTGATCGCAATTGGAATATACCTTGGGCTGATAGGGACTCATAGATTAATATCAATCCAACCAGTAAAACGCCTTTCCGACTGAATTGCAAAATATTTTTCATTTTAATTCTCATTCGTAGCTAAAGTATCAATACCACCCGGCACCGTGCCCTCCTGCATTCTGGCCCTGCGGCTAGGTAGGTTGTCGGCTGAACGGTGTTGAGTAGTTTTTTAACTTTTCATTAATTCTAACACTCTATCATGGCTCCATTTTTCTTCGTCTTCTTCCCGATAAACCTTCAACCAAGTTACACTCTCCACTTCGATCCGAGAAGTAGCAGTCTGATTCCACTTGACTTTAAAACCATTTTTAAGCAGTTGCTCAACCACTAATTGTCCTACTTGCAACGCATTTTCTTCATCATCGTCTTCTACTCCATAAAATCCGATCCATAAGTTTCCTCCTTCTTCTCCGGCGACACGCTCTAAATCCTGTTCGTGATAATAGCAGTACCCAATGGGTTGCACACCCATTTCCTCTAATTCCGCCCACATATGCTGTACCTCGGAAATTGCATCGGATTTAGTAACCCCCGCATTGTGAAGAGCAATGATTTTCTGTTCACACAACAGGTCAAAGACTTGTCTGATGCGCTCCGTATCGGTAGGATGCTGCCAAGCCTGGCTCGCTTTTAGATGGGCCCGGTAAGCACTATCAATGGTTTGGCGTATCCATTCTTCTGTAATTTCCTCTGCCCAACCTTCATCTTCTACACTTTCAATAGCCGTCTCAGCGATATCTTCCATTGGCTCAAATCCCATCCTTATTTTGGAAAGAATCCAATCGTAGAGGTGTTTTTGATTTTTACTCATAGTGTCTTCCTTCAATTACTGCCAACATGCTTTTACATCAACTATCTGTTAACGTTGTGTTGATTTCTCTTATGGTCCTGCTTTTTCATTTGAAGGAAAAGCAGTCTTTTCATATCATTCGTATCCCATAGTGCGTTTAATAAATCATTTAAGCTCCTACGGTGCTGAGAAGCTGTAATTTGACGCGATGCAGATTCCCGTTTCCCGAACCTGTTCATTACGCATTTCAATATATAATTTCCCAAGCAAACTACCAATTCACTCACTCATTTTACCCATATCACAAGACTATTGGGTTACTATTCAGCAATTGAAAGCAAAAAACTGCTCAGATATCAAGGCATTTACTCTAGGCGGCTTCCAAAAGTGATAGACAGGTTGTAACCAGGTCGAAGTGGCACGATACTAAAGGGAAGCCAGCGGCTCAAGGGGCTTCCACTTTCCACAAACCAGAAGCTCCCCAAAACAAAACCGGCTTCCAGATGTCTGAAAGCCGGCTTTTGTTTTGGGTCTGACCACTGGTAGAATCAGCAGCCAGGACTTTGCCTCCCGTCGGTGGGTGACCGTGCGGGATGATACCCAAGCGGTACGAACTTGCCCCTTCGTACCGTTGGGTGGATTCCTTTATTTTGATCAATAACCGGTGTTTTGGGGAAACTGAGGCCCTTCTACCACGCGATCGATCTGCGTCTGTGGGATGGGTCGGAGGAGGTGGAAATCCTGGATGTAGGGACCCGCCTCCGGGTTCCACGCTTTTACCCGGCGTACCAGCGAACGGGTACGCACCAGATCGTGCCACCGTTGCCACTCGCCGAAAAACTCGCGGCTGCGTTCGTCCAGGATAAAATCCAGCGTGATGTCGGCTGCGGTAATGGTCATCGCGGCAGCAGCGGCAGCATTTTGGGCGGCATTATTGGTTTTTCGAAAAGCCGCCCGTTGCCGGATGACATTGATCAGATCAGCGGCTTTGGGATCGTCACCGGCCTGGTGGTAGGCTTCGGCCCCGGTGAGATACACATCCGAAAAACGGTACAAGACGCAGGGGCGGGTCGATGGATCGTTGAAGTTGGCACCCCGGCTGGGGTCCATGTGCTTCCTGACCGCCGGGAAAATGTTGGTTTTCCAGAGGCTGGGCGGAACCACAATCCCTTTGAACGGCCGATTGCCCACAAACTGGGGAGCACCGGGAACTTCAAAATCCGGCAGCCAGACTGCCGTATCTACTCCCACTACGGTGGTATAGGTAATGCCTCTGAGGTTATTGGGGGCAGTGGCATTGTTTGTGACCGAAGTATTGGAAATGTAAACGGAGTAGAACGTATTCGCGTACCGGGCATCCACGTCCCGCTGCACGAATGCCTGGTCGAGGAAATAGTTCTTGCCCTGGTTTTCTCCGGAAGGCCAGGTGTAGCTATTGGGCCGCATCCGCTGGTAGGGCCGGCCGTAATACGAATCACGGATCATCCCGGAGGTACCACTATTGACCAGGGCTCCGCTGGCATTTTTGAACGAATTGACCCCGCTGTTGTTGGGGTAATCCCAATTGGTAAACCAGGGCGTCAGGTTTTGGGCGGCCCCGCCACTGGCACCCCCACCTACGGTGTAATAGCCAAATTTGGGGTCCAGTACGTGGTCACTGACGAACATGGTTTCCTTGCCGTAATCATTGGCCGGCACAAAAGCGTCGCCGTAATCCTGCCATAAATCGAGCCCGTAATCAGCTTTATGGGCAATGATGTCCGAACAGATGGCCGCCGCCTGCGCAAAATCAGACTGGCTGTTGTTCAGCCAGCCCCGGGTCAGGTAGGCTTTGGCCAGCAGGAACCGGGCCACGGGTTTGGTGGCCGCTTTGCCGAGAAAGGGAGCCGTCGGTTGGTTGGGCAGGTCTTCGGCCGCTTCAGTCAAGTCTTTGATAATCAGTTCGTATACCTGGGCGACCGGCTGGCGGGAAGCCGCCTGCGAAGGGGTCGTGATAAACTCCGTGTGGAGCGGTACTTCCCCGAAGGTCTGCACCAGGTAGAAATACCAGAATCCCCGCAGAAATTTGGCCTGGGCCAGGTATTGTTTGCGCGTTGCTTCGGGCAGATCGATGGTTTGTCCGTACTGCAATACGCCGTTGAGGGTGTTGATGTCCTGAAAGGCGATGCCCCAGGCGCTGCCAAAGTTACTCCCGTTCAATCCGTTGTAGGTGTGTACCACGGCCCCGCCGCTGCTGGCACCCTGGATGAACTCATCCGTACCGGCCTGCATTTCGTTGGTGAAGCCTTCCGTTCCCCACTGCGACCGGATGTCATTGTACACCCCGGCGATCCCACCCAGTACGCCCGCCGGGCTATTGAAATAGGAAGGGACAATTTGCGACTCCGGATTTTCCAATAATACTTTTTCACAGCCGGCACTGAACAGCACAGTGAGGCCAATGATGCACCAAACTTTTATATTTTTCATAGTTGTGACAAAGGTTAAAACTTAAGATTGACCCCCACCGTGAATTGTCTGACGGGCGGGTTATTCATATTTACCGCAATCTGACGTTCCGGCGCGGCACGTTCACCCGCTCCCTGGGGATTCAGGGTACCCGTTCCCGCGTATCCGTTCCCTTCCGGATCTACGGCCAGGTTGTCGCGAACCAGGGGTGAATAAATGATGAAGGGATTGGTGGCATTGACGTAGAAGCGAGCCGATTTGGCCCCTATTTTCCGGATCAGCTGGCTGGAAAAGGTATACCCCAGGTTGATGCTCCGGCACTTTATAAATGATCCGTCATAATACCCCAGCGTAGATCCGAAAAAGGCAACGGCGTTACTCGCGTCGGGGGCCGGGAAGCCATTGGTGGGGTTGGTATCGGTCCAGTAGTCTACTTTCACCTGATTGACCCGGCTTTGGTTGAAAAAAGCAAACCCGCCCGAGCCGGTCGAATTGCCGGTCAGGTAAGGTACCAGCACCTTCATGCCCATCCGGGCGTACATCACCACGGAAAGATCAAAGTTTTTGTAGGTAAAGCGGTTGGTCAACCCTCCCTCCCATTTGGGCTGAAAGTTGCCCAGGATCTGCCGGTCATTGGCGTCAATTTTATTATCCCCGTTGAGGTCCTCTACCCTGATTTGTCCCGGGTGTTGAACCGGAGAGGTCTGTTGCGCCAGCGTACCGTTTTCCGCATCCGACAGTTGCCAGATGCCCAGCTTGCGGTAGTCGTAAATGACCGTAAGCGGTTGGCCCACAAACCAGCCAGCCCCTATGTTCGCCAATTCCTGCGGCGTAGTGAGCTGGGTAATTTTCTCCCGGTTAAAGAAATACGTGACGTCGGCACTCCAGTTGAAGCCGGTGGTGTTTCTGAAAATATCCACAGTCAGGGCGGCCTCCAAGCCTCTTCCTTCGGTCTGGCCCAGGTTTTTCAGCGTAGAACCGGCCCCGTTACTGGGCGGCAGGGGCACCGACAGCAGAATGTCCTTCGTTTGTTGCTGGTACCAATCGACCGAGCCGGTAATCCGGTTGTCCAAGAAGCCGAATTCAAGCCCGATGTCTATTTGTGAAGTAGATTGCCAGCCCAAATTGGAAGCCGGCAGGCTGGTCACGGTATAACCCAGTTGCTGCCCGGCAGTAGAGGTGCCAAAGTTGTAATACCCGGTAGAGAGTGCGCCAAGCGTAGCGTAAGCACCTACGTTTCGGTTTCCGGAGATGCCCCAGCTGCCTCTCAGCTTTAGATTGGAAACGAACGTTAGGTTTTTCATAAAACCTTCGTCGATGAGGTTCCAGCCTACTCCCACGGAAGGATAGTTGAAGTACTGGTTGCCCGGCGACAGCGTGGAGGAGCCGTCTCTGCGCAAAGTCAGGGTTAACAAATACCGGTTGTTGTAGCTGTAGTTGATCCGGCCCATGTAGGAGAGCAGACCGGTTTCCGCGAATGAGTTGCCAAAGTCCGAATTGGCTACGGGCTGGCCGGAAGCCAGGGAAAAGTTAGAGGTTTTGATGTAATCTGCCGGCACCCCTCTGACGGTAAACCGGCTGCCCAGTGAGTGGTCTTTCGTGACCTCAAACAGCCCCGTGAAGCCCAGTTTGTGTTTTTCGGCAAATACCTTATCGTAATACAGCAGGTGCTGGAAGTTGTAGTTCCAGAATTCGGTATTGCTGATTTCGGCGCTGGAGGAAGATTGAACCGTGGCCGTGTTGAAGTAGGTAAGCGGACCGGCGTAGCCATTGTAATTGGACTGGCTGAAATTCAAGCCCGCGTTGAATCGGTACCGCAGGCCGGGCAGCAGGTTGATTTCCGCGTACAGGCTGTTGAAGGTTCTCAATGAGCGGTTCCGCCCCATAATGGAAGACTCCTTGGTAATGATGGTCAATGGACTTACCACACTGGCATCGATGGAGCCGTCCGCGGGAAACAGGTTGACCGTACCGTCGGCGTTGTAGGGAGCCGCCAGGGGCGTCAGCCGCACCAGACCGCCCGGCACCCCGTCGCCCCCCGGATTGTACTGGTAGGTAAGCGTATTCAGGGAGTTCAGACCCACTTTGATGTTCCGGCCAATCTTCTGGTCGATGGTAGCCCGGATGGTATACCGCTGAAATGCCTGATTGGGAATAATGCCCGTCTCATTGAAATAGCCCAGGCCCAGGGAATACTGGGTGTTTTCATTCCCTCCCTGCATACCCAGCTGATGGTTGCTCATAAAACCAGCCCGGTAAATCAGATCCTGCCAGTCGGTGGAAATGCCGGCTGCCAGCGCATCCCTTTCTTGCTGCGTGAGTAAATAGCCAGAAGTGCCGGGGTTGGTCCGGTTGTACTTGGCGGCTTCCTCTTTAAACCGGGCGTATTCCGGACCGTTCATGACGTTGTATTTGCCCATGATGGACGTTACTCCGTGGTAGCCATCGTAGGTAAAGGTCGGTTCCCCGATTTTGCCCCTTTTGGTGGTGATCAGGATCACCCCGCCGGAACCCCGGGAACCGTAAATAGAAGTAGCCGAAGCGTCTTTCAATATCTCCAGACTGGCAATGTCGTCCGGGTTGATGTCGTTCAGACCGCCGAAAGGAATGCCATCTACCACCACCAACGGTCCATCCAGGTTGTCGCTCGAGTTGGCACCCGTGGTCAGGGTACGGTTACCCCGGATTCTGATTTGCCCCTGGGCACCCGGCGTAGAGCCATTGCTTACGATGGAGACCCCGGCTGCCCGGCCTTTCAACTGGTTGATCAGGTTAGGAGCCGGCACTTCTTTCAAGGTCGCTTCATTCACGGAAACCACCGATCCGGTTACGTCCCGCTTCCGTTGCGTACCGTACCCTACGACCACTACTTCTTCCAGGGCCTTCAGATCAGGAACCAGCGTGAGGTTGATTACCCTCTGTGCCCCTACGTTCACTTCTTCGGTTACGTAGCCAATCATGGAGAAAACCAGAACGGCGCTTCCCCCCTCTTCGATGGTGATCCGGTAGTTGCCGTCCGAGTCGGTAACGGTACCGCGCGTCGTATTTTTTACCTGAATATTGACTCCCGGCAGCGCGCCCCCCTTCTCATCGACCACCTTCCCCGTGATGGTGACATCCGCCCGGCTTGCCGGAAAGGGAGTCCAATCTTTCCCATCTGCTGCGGACAGCGAAACGTTCATTGAAGTAGCTGCTTGCCGAAAGGCTCCATCCGGAGGAGCGTGTCCCGAACCGCCGAATGCCAGACTGACAGAGGCAGTCGAAAGCGTGAAAAAAAGTGGTAGGCCAGAGATTTTCCTCATCTGGTGCCCCACGGAGCGCTTGAGTAAACAATACCGCATGGAGGTGAATTTAGTTGTTGGTGAATGGTTCTGAAGGGTGCCCTGAATGCGCACACTCCAGTTACAAACCTCTCATTTTTGCCCCACGGGGAATAAAAATTTTCGGTCAAAGACTATAACAAATGATGTAAAACCGGGAGTAGAGGCAGCAGAAAGGCTTTTTTAGGGTGGTGTGCCCTGTTGCGCAGGGGAGAAGTAAAATGCTGACCCGGTGTTGGTGTGACCTGGCTAGGGGGTTGGAATTGAAAAACGTTGAATGCACGCGGTAAACCGAGACGTCGGATCGCCCCTAAAGGAGACTTTTAGCAGCAGAAAAAAAGTCCCCTTATGAACTTTAATTAAAAAGCGTCCCACCTTGCATTATTTCTAATTATTTGTCGAATTTCCCCTTTTTGTCATTTTGGAAAAATCTTGCTCACCATTCTCACCCAGGTTAATAAGAAAGGGGTTCAATCCAGAAAAGGAATGATTCGCCTCCATTCCAAAGTACCGCGGTAGTGGCTGGCAAGATTTTTCCAAAATGACAACCGGATAGGATAGCCGTTGTTCCGTGTATTACCGCACAGTGGCCACCGGTAAGCCTAGGAATGGGACGCTTGTATTCTTAAAAATCATTAGGGGATTGAGGGGTCCTTTTCGCCTACAGCCGGGAGCGCCACCGTCTTGATGCGCATGAGATCCTAACCCCGCTGAACAGGGTTGTCCCCAACCTGACGAAAGCCCTTAACTTTTCATAAATTCGGACGGGGGCTTGCCGTAGTGTTCCCGGAAGCTTTTGGTAAAATACGCCGGGGAGTTGAATCCGGTCAGGTAGGCGATCTCTGCCAGAGAATGTTTTTTGGCTTCCATCAGTTTCAAAGCCTGTTTCAAACGAATCATCCGGATAAAATCAATGATGGAGGTACCGGTCAGGGCCTTTATTTTCCGGTACATATTACTCCGGCTCAGATTGACTGCCTCCGCCAGGGCCTCTACACTCAGGGAGCTATCACTCAGGTGACGTATGATGTAATCCGTTACCTTTTGAAGAAACTGCTGATCCAGTTCGTGGTCAGTCCGTTTATCCGGCCGCAAATACACATCCTGACTGAAATGCGCGCACAGCTCCCGTCTGGATTGGATCAGGTGATGAATCTGTACGCGCAAGACCTGCATGTTAAACGGCTTGGTGGCGTAGGCATCGGCACCGGTCCCCAATCCGGCAATCTGATCGCTCACAGTCGTCTTGGCCGTTAGCAGTATGACGGGGATGTGAGAAAGGTGAGCGTCCGATTTTATCCTTTTACACAAATCCAGGCCACCGCAACGGGGCATTAACACATCGCTGATGATCAGGTCCGGCATTTCTTCCGTCGCCATCTGATAGCCCGCTTCTCCGTCCGGGGCTTCCAGCACGCGGTACTCCCCCGCCAGCATGGAAGCCAGATACGCGCGCAACGCAAAGTTGTCTTCGACAATGAGGATCGCCGGTGCGTGGGTGGGAGGATGGGCGTTGCTGGTCGGAACCGGTGGCCAACTCAGCGGCGATGCGGCCTCTTCCAGGGGTGTGTTTACCGTGTCGCTGTCGTCAAAATGGGCCTTACCAAGTGGCAGACAGACTTCGAAACAGGTTTTGACCCATTTTTCACTGCTAACGGCAACGGTACCATGGTGGAGTTCGACCAGGTTTTTCACCAGGGCCAGGCCAATGCCGGTGCCGGTGTTGTAGCGGGTTTCGTCTTCGGGACTCTGAAAGAACCGATCAAAAATCTGGTCGATGTACTGCGGAGAAATGCCGCTGCCGTTGTCGGTCACCCGAATGTTGACGTATTCCGGTGCATTTGATCCGCTGGGCGACGAAGCTTCCACGCTGACCCGGATCGTGCCCTGGTCCGGCGTGTACTTAAACGCATTGGCGATCAGGTTCAGGATGATCTTCTCCATTTTATGGGGGTCAAACCAGGCTTCCAGCGGGTTCGCCGGACCCGTGAACTGATAGTCGATCTGCCTGCGCCGGGCTTGTTCGGCAAAGAGCTGGTGCAGGTGCTGTACGCATTGGCTGATGTCGCCGCGCTGGATGCGCAGCTTCAGTTTGCGCTCCTCCAGTTTGGTAAAATCCATCAGCTCATCGACCAGACCGTGTAGCCTTTCGGCGTTTGCATATACCAGGTTTACCTGGTTTTTGACCTCTCCCTGTACCATTTCCTGGGTCAGCATCTGTTCCAGCGGGGAGAGAATCAAGGTCAGCGGCGTGCGTAGTTCGTGCGAAACGTTGGTAAAAAACTGCACCTTCATGCGGTTGATTTCTTCGTCTTTGACCCGGTTTCGCTGCTCGGTCTGGAGTAACTGCGCCTGGGTAATCTGGTGCATCCGGAGACGTAAAAAGCCCCATACCAGTGCGCAAAACAGCCCACTGTACAATACATACGCCCAGGTAGTGGCCCAGAAGGGCGGCAGAATGGTAATCTGCAGGGTGGTCGGATCGGAGTTCCATACTTCGTCATTGTTAGAGCCTTTCACCTTAAACGTGTAAGTGCCAGCGTTCAGATTGGTGTAGGTGGCCATCCGCCCGTTGCGGGCGTAGACCCAATCCTGGTCAAATCCCTCCAGCATGTAGGCATACTGATTTTTGGAAGCGTGCGTGAAATTCAGGGCAACAAACTCCAGCGAAAAGGAGGTTTGTTTGTGACTGAGGGTGAGGTGCGTAGTTTCGGTAATGCTTTTTTCAAGGGGTGAACCAGTCGTGCCGATTTGGACGGGGGAATTGAACAGGTTGAAACCGGTAATGTACACCTGCGGAATGATCGGGTTGGTGGTTATCTGGTCGGTGGTAAAGGAGGTGATCCCGTTGTTGCCGCCAAAGAACAGTTCTCCGTTCCGGGTTTTGAGGCAGGCGTTCGGATAAAACTCGTTGGTCGTCAGACCGTCTTCCCGGAAATAGTTTTTGAACGATCTTTCCGACGCATTGAACTGGCTGATCCCCCTGTTGGTGCTGATCCAGAGCTGCCCTTTATGATCTTCCAGGATTCCGTTGATGGTGTTGCCCGGTAAGCCGTCCCGTTTTTTAAATGAGGTAAAGCGACCACGCGTAGGATCGAACATATTAAGCTCATCCACCGTGCCTACCCACAGATTCCCCTTGCTGTCTTCCAGCAAAGTATTTACCGCCATGGAAGCAGTCCCTTTCGAAGGGTGGGTATTGTACAAGTACTCCTCAAACGAAATGCTGCCGTCTGCCTGCGTTCTCATCCGGACCAGCCCGTAGGAAGTCCCGATCCAGAGTTGCCCGCGTTGATCTTCCAGCACCACGTTGACGTAAGTATTCGCCGTTAAAAGAGACTGGTGGGCGGCATTCCTGACTGGCAGAAAACGGTCCTCTGTCGGATGATACAGAAACAGGCCGTTACCGGAAGTGCCGGCCCAGATCCGGCCGGATCGGTCCTGGTAGAGACAACGGACGTTGTAGCATCCGTTTTTCTGTGCGCCTTCGAACCGATGGTTTTTCAGCTTGACGCCGTCTGCACTGAAATGATCCACGCCTCCGCCCCAGGTACCGGCCCAGACGGTTTGTCGGGCGTCACACAGCACGGTTAACACTGCTTTGCTGGACAATGCCGCGTTATCGATCGGTTCGGAAAACTGCCCGGTTCGGGTATTGAGGTAGCTCAAGCCACCGCCATCCGTCGCAATCCACAGGTTTCCCTGGGCATCTTCGGCAAAGGCCCTTACCTGATTGCTCACCAGGGTTTCCTTTTTGAAACCGTTGCGCTGATAGGAATGAAATTGCTTGTAGCCCGGGTCGTACACATTCAGGCCTTTGTAGTAAGTACCTACCCACAGCAAGCCGTTCGGGTCTTCGTAGAGTGACCAGATGGAGTTGCTGCTCAGGCTTTGGGCATTTCCTTCTTCCGATGCGTAGGTGATGAATTGATTCGTTTGCGGCAGCATGCAGTTCAAGCCTCCGTTTTCGGTGCCCACCCAAAGGTTCCCCTGGCGATCCATCAACAGGGAGAGCACGAAGTCATTGCTCAGACTGCCGGGCAGGCTGCTTTTTCTGTACTGCTGAAAACGAAACGCATTTCCTTCCCTCACCAGGCGGTTCAGTCCCCCACCGTACGTACCCACCCACAAAGTACCTTCCCGGTCGACCAGCAAACTATTGACGGCATTGTGACTTAGGCTTGAGCGATTGTTGGGGTCGGAAACGAAATGAGTAAACGTACCTGCTTTGACATTGAAAAGGTCCAGTCCGTTGCGGGTACCGATCCACAGACTACCCTGCTGGTTGATCGTGATGGCCTTCACAAAATTGGACCCGATGGTAGATGGATTGGCCGGATCGTGCAGGTACTGAATCCGTTTTTTGCTGACCGGATTGTAGACCCACAGGCCATCGCCCGCCGTTCCGATCCAGATATTGCCCTCTTGATCGCAGAACAGCGACTTTACATTCAAGCCATCGGCTAGGTCCAGATCGGGTAGCGGTTCAAAACGGTCTTTTTCACGGTTATAGCGGTTCAATCCGTTCACCGTCCCTACCCAAAGGTTCCGGTCAGCGTCTTCTGCCAGGGCACCGATGAGGTTATGACTAATGCCTCTGGAGGTGGACGAGTCGTTTTCGTACACGACGAAGTTGGTGCCATCGTACCGGTTCAGGCCACTGTAAGTCCCGAACCACATATAGCCCTTGTAGTCCTTTACGATGCAGGTGATGACCTGATTCGATAATCCATCCTGCAAAGACTGGAACGCGATTATGGGTTTCTCCTGGGCAAAAGCAAGCTGAAAAGTTACCAAAAGCAACCACCACGGAACTGCCTTTGGTAACTTTCCAACGAATTGGGCTGGGAGCAAACGCAACATAAGTAAGATCAGTTAGTAGTAATCACATTATCCCAAGCGTGACCGAATGGCTACCCCGACGAAACAACGTTGGCACACGCCTGCCTGCATCCGTACGCTCCCCTTGACCACTACGATTAGGACACATCTTTGTAATAAACTAATTATGAATCATTTCACTCCACTCCTGTTTTAGGAGGGGCCGGGGGTGGTTAACTCGCGACCTCTACCACCCCTAACCCCTCCTTGAAAAAAGGAGGGGAATTTGACAGCTTCTAAACTTGTGTCCTAATTATAGCCTTAAAACAGGAAGGAAATTTAATTCTTCTACACTTGCAACCGCACTCTCCCCTTGACCGACGGGCTTGTTCGCGAAACCAGTCGGATCAGGTGGCGAATCAGAATGGGTGCTTCCGGTGGTTTTCAGGCTGCAATGTCATTTAAACAGCAGCGGCGCAAGCGAAAACAGGTCGTGCCGCCAAACGGGCCAGGTATGCCCACCCGGATATTCGCTGTACTGATACTTAATGTTCATTTCGTCAAATTTGGACATCATGGCTTTACAATTGGCGTAGGCAATGTCCTCCTTCCCTCCCATGGATATCCAGAAAAGCTTCAGGTCCCGGTTGATGGCATCGGCATGGGTTTTCATGAATGCGTACTGCGGATCGGACAGGGTAGTATTATTGGCAAACCAGCCGGAGCTGAATACCCCCAGATACGAAAACAGCGACGTATTTTTAATGCCCGCGTACAAAGTCTGCAGCCCACCCATCGACAAGCCGGCCAGGGCCCGGTTTTTAGCGTCCGTTTCGACCCGGAACTGACTTTCCACGAAGGGAATGGCGACCTGCTTCAATTCATCTTCGAAAGCCCGTAAAACATTTTCATTGAAGCCAGCCAGACCACCGGCGTTGGCTACGTTCCCGTCGAGCATTACGATCAGCATGGGTTTGGCTTTCTGCTCCGCAATCAGGTTGTCCAGAATGGCACCGGTTCTGCCCTGCCGGGCCCAACCCCGCTGGTCCTCCCCCCCGCCGTGCAGCAGGTAAAGCACCGGATATTTCACGCCCGACGCATCATAGCCCGGCGGGGTATACACGTACATTTCACGCCAGGTGTTGGCTACGTTTGAAAAATAGCGCTTGATCCGGATATCTCCGTGCGGTACGTCTTTGAAGGCATAATAACTGCCTTCCCGAAAGGGAATTTCTATGCCGCTGGCCATTCGTCCCATGCCGTAAAAAGTTTCGCTGGCCGGATCGGCTACCGCCACGCCGTCGATGAGCAAAGAATAATAGTGAAATCCCCGGCTGATGGAGTCGGTCGTGACTGTCCAGAATCCGCTGGTGTCTTTGGCCATGTCGTATTTTTTGCCCAGGTCGATCTGCACTTTCTGCGCCTCCGGGGCTTTTACCCGAAACACCACCCGGTTGTCCGGCAGGATCTGCGGGTACTTGGCGGAACGGATGTTGGTAGAGGCCGGAGTGCCCAAAAGGGTATAGCTCGAAAATTTGGAACGATCAACGGGCTTGAAGAGAAACTGGGAAAACATGTACAGCCCGTTTTTCCATACCTTGAAATCGTGTACGCCCGGCTCCAGATAGTAGATGTGCGGAACGTCTTTTTCGAAGAGGTAATCGTGCGTGCGTTGGCTGAAGGATAGCAGGTTATCACCATCGCCGCAGGAAATCCAGAGTAGTTTGAGCTTCTTCTTTGCCTCCTCCGGGTTAGGCACCAGCAGTTCGGGCTGCCGGGTGTTGGGAGCCGACGAAAATCCGCCCACCCAGGCAAATCTATCCAGGTTGCCCAGGCCGAAGTTCAGGGACTGCCCGCCCCCCATCGACAAACCGGCGATGGCCCGGTGTTCCCGGTCAGTCATGGCTGGGTAGTTCTTTTCGATAAAGGGAATGAGGTCATTAAGCAAATCCTTCTCAAAGGTGGCAAAGGCTTCCACTTTGTCTTTGTCAAAGACGTTTCCTACCGCCCGGTCGTCTTTCATCGCCCGGCCATTGGGCATCACCACCAGCATGGGCTGGAGTTTTTTCTCCGCGTACAAATTGTCCAGGATCACTTGCGGATTGCCACCGTTCAGCCACTCTTTTTCGTCGCCCCCAATGCCGTGCAGCAGGTACAAAATGGGGTATTTTTTCTTTTTGGAAAATCCGGGTGGCGTGTACACCAGGGCTTTGCGGGTAGTCCCGACGGTTTTGGACGCGTACCGGATGGTATCGATTTTCCCGGTGGCAATACCCGTACGCACCTGATCAAAGCCTTTGGGCGCTACTTTGTCGATGGGTTGAGCCAGGGAAAGGTGGCTGCCTGCCAGCATGGCAATAAGTAGTATGAACAATTTCTTCATGGGTTCATTTAGTATGGCCAGCGTCGTTTACCGGTCTGGCGTGATTGGTCAATGGGTTTGAGAGGTCTCCAGTAGTCAGCTTACTGGTGACTTACTTAAACAGCAGAGGAGCCAGTTGGTGCAGGCTCCGGCGCCAGGTCAGGAATTCGTGGGCGGTATTTTCGGAGATGTACGAAACGGCATTGTATCCGGCTCCTTTCAGGGCGGTTACCGCATTCTTGACACCATCGGGCCTTTCTTTGCTGCCGCAGCTCAGGAAGATCAGTTTGGCCTTCGGCTTGTCTTTGAGATCTTCCGGTGAATAAACCCCTCCGCTGAGCAGGGCATACGCTCCGAATACTTCCGGCTTATTGAGCGTGATCATGCGCGTTTCCATACCCCCCATCGACAGGCCGGCCATCGCCCGGTTGTCGCGGTTGGCCAGGGTGCGGAAATGGCTGTCTACGTAGGGAATCAGCTCGTTGACCAGCACCGTCTGGAAGGGATCAATACTGAAATCCCGTATCCGGCCCCATTTCACTTCGTTGGTCATACCGTAGGTCATCACGATGATAAAAGGCTTGGTTTTGCCCGCGGCAATGAGGTTGTCCATAATCAGGTTGGCACGCCCCTGGTTGCTCCAGGCCGTTTCGTCCTCTCCCCAGCCGTGCTGCAGGTAGAGCACCGGGTACTTTTTCGATTTGTCGGTTTCGTAGCCCGGGGGCGTGTACACAAAAGCCCGGCGGGAGGTATTGGTGCTTTTGGAGGGAAACAGCACCTGTTGCACCTGACCGTGGGGAACATCTTTTAATGCGTAAAAGTCCTGGTCGTGCGCGGGAATCTCAATGCCACTCTCCCACCGGACGGAGCCGTAGTAATTCAGTGCACCGGGGTCATTGAAGGTGCCTCCGTCAACGGTGAGGTGGTAATAATGGAATCCCTCGTCCATAGGTCCTTCCGTAGTGCCGGTCCAGAATCCGTCGGCCCCTTTCGTCAGGAGCGTTCCGCCCCGTCCACCCAGACCCAGACTCACCTTCACGCTATCGGCCAGGGGCGCCTGAATCCGGAATCGGGCGTAGCCCTGAGAGTTGACCTGCGGGTATTCCTGCCCCGGCTGGTTCAGGACGGAGGGTTTGAAATCGTCCAGCACCGCCGGTTGGCTGGTCTGCGCCAGACAAGAGACAGCGGTTAAAGCGACCGCGAACAAAGTCGCTAAAGTGTTACGAATCATGGATTTAGTATTTAAAGGGTTAAAAAATAAATGGTTGGGCAAGTTGTATGTGTAAGCACCACCCGGGTCGATCGAAGCGTTCTTTGCTTTACTTACTTAAAAATTTCCTGCAGGGTAGTGGCCAGGTACTGTTTGCAGTTCATCCATGTGTGGCCGCCAGGCACGATGTAGCTTTTCACCTTGACTTTCTTCTCTTCAAACATCGCCAGGTTCTGCTTCACCGGTTCGTACAGAAAGTCTTCTGTGCCCACGCTAACGGTAAATAATTTCAACTGACTGTTGATTTTATTGGCATCGGGCGACCAGTTGGTGAAGTTCTTTTTAAACTCTTCGGTGGCGGTGTAGGGCGCGTAGGAACACACGTAGGCAAACTTGTCGGGGTTGGTCAGGCCGATGTTGAGCGTCTGGCCCCCTCCGACCGAAAAGCCGGCCACGGCCCGGTGCTTACTATCGGTGTACACCGGATAGTTGGCCTCCACGAAGGGCAGAATGTCCTTCACCACGTCCGGCGTAAAATCGGACATCGGGCTGGGTCGCACGTTGCCGTAAGGCATCACGATGATCATGGGTTGGGCCTTGCCTTCGGCAATCAGGTTGTCGGCAATGAGGTGGGCCCGGCCTACCTTGGTCCAGGTCTCTTCCGTGTCCGAACCGCCGTGAATGAGATAGAGCACCGGGTACTTGGTTTTTCCGTCGGCCTTGAACCCCGGCGGCGTGTACACCAGCAGCGGACGGGTAACACCCAGGGTTTTCGACGTATAGTACCGGTAATGAATTTTTCCGTGCGGTACGTTTTTCAGCGCGTGCACCAGGGGTTTGTCGCCGGGCACATCCACGATGCTGCGTTTAAAGCGTTCGTTGGCAAAAATGCGGGTATTGTTGGGATCGGCGATCTGCACGCTGTCCACCCAGAAACTGTAGGGATAGATGTCCGGCTCCACGGGCGGCACCGTTACGCTCCAGATGCCGGCGGTGTCTTTGGTCATGGCAACCGGCTTGGCCAGAAACTCACCGGCCACCGATACTTTCCGGGCATTGCGGGAAAAATAGCGGAAGGTGATGCGGCGATCGGGTTGTACTTCGGGCGAACTGATGGCCGGGGGACGCGGTGGTTGGGCCACCGCGGGTAAGCAGCCCAAAAGCAGAAGGGTAAGCAGGGAAATAATATGTTTTGTCATGGTGGTTGGAAGAGAAAGGTTTTTTTAATTGCAAACTGACCGCTGGATTCAAGCCGGTAAATCCTATTTCCGGGTCGCTTACTGCTTCCCGGCGGCCGGCTGAAACAGCATGGGTGCGGTGGTAGCCAGGTAGAGTTTGGTATTCATCCAGGTGTGTCCTCCGCCGGAGATCAGGCTTTTGAACTTCACATTTTTGGCTTTCAGGTAGTCCATAAATTCGACCGTACCCTTGTAGAGAAAGTCTTCGTCGCCCACGCCGATCCAAAACAGTTTCAGTTGTTTATTGGTATTGTCCGGGTTGTCGATGATCGGTTTGAAACTGCGCTCCATTTCCTGTGGAGAAAGGTAGGAACTGTAGCTGCACACCCAGGCGAAAGTATCCAGGTGACCAAATGCAGCCCGCAGGGTCTGGCCGCCACCGCGCGAAAAACCGCCGATGGCCCGGTTTTCCCGGTTGGCAATCGTCCGGTAATTTTTTTCCACGTAGGGAATGATGTGCCGGAGCAGGTCGGTTTCGAAGTCTTTCGCCCGTTTCACGGCATCTTCCCCGTCGCGTACCGTCGGGTCGGCCGGTTTGGCACCGCCGGTCTGCTCAGCCACCCGGGCGGCCACGTTGCCATAGGGCATCACGATGATCATAGGTTGGGTCTTGCCTTCGGCGATCAGGTTGTCGAGAATGAAGTTGGTGCGGCCCACCTTAAACCAGGTTTCTTCGGTATCGGTCGTGCCGCTGATCAGGTAAAAGACGGGGTATTTCTTCGAGGGATTTTTGTCGTAGCCCGGGGGCGTATAAATCACCAGGGAGCCTGTGGTGTTGCTCACGGCCGGATAGTATTCGTAGGAAACGGTGCCGTGCGGCACGTTCCGGAGCGCATGGATAAGTGGCTGATCACCGGGAATATCTACCAGACTGGCCTTAAACCGCTCGTTGGGAAAAAAGGCTACGTTGGCAGGGTCCATCACCGTTACGCCGTCGACCTGGAAACTATAGGGATAAATGTCCGGTTTGATGGGTCCCACCGTCACCTGCCAGATGCCGGCCGTATCCTTGGTCATGGCAACGGGGGCTTTCTCAAACTGGCCGCTCACTTTTACTTCCCGCGCTGAAGGGGCCAGGTAGCGGAAGGTAACGGTTTTGTCGGGGTTCACCTGGGGCGACACCACCAGAGGACCGCGCGGCGGTTGGGCAAACGCGCCAGGATAGGGACCAAACAAGGCAAAAACGAACAGGAATCGGATAAAGAAGAAACGGATCATAGATAAAGAGTTTTATAAATTACCAGGTGATTTGAAAGCAAGCGACGCCCTGCCGGGGCAGATCAAAGGTCAGAACCGTTTTTCCGCCGGTAGCCGGTTGCCACGCCGCCGAAGCAGCCAGTTGCAGTTGGCCGGCCTTTTCCAGGGTCTGGTACTGCTCAGCGGTAACCTGCTGGGGACTACCCATGGCCTTCCAGGCGGTGAAGGAATTGCTCCATTGCCCATCCACCCGGTAGGGTTGCACCAACACCTTGTCCGCCCCCAGACCGCTGATAGTCAGCGCCACCGGGGAAGCGGGTCCTGGTACGTCGTCTTCGTGGAAATTCCACACCATCACCGACACCCCATTTCCGTTTTTGCTGGCCAGGGCATGGACATCGTTTTTCTCCCGTACGCCGCTGCTGATGATATCGGCTGCACGAAGCCCGCCTTCGGTCTGGACGGCGATGCGCTGGCCTTTCATCATCCCGAACATGCGGAACACGTTCAGTACCGGTTTGTCTACGCCGTGGGTGGCCAGATCGCGAAAACCGGCAAACCAGGGCTGGTCTTCGAACTCAAATGACCAGCTCACGGCTCCTTTCAGATTGACTTTGTACTGGTCCATTAATTCGTAAATCCGGGCAAAGGAGGCGGCCGTGTAGCTGGAATACATGGTTCCGTTGCGGTAGCCGTACTTGGGATCGCGCGTGGTGGCGCAGGCCGCGCAGCCTTCCGGGTCGCATTCGCCAATGATGATCGGGATGTTTTTGAGTTCGGAAAACGAATTGACTGCCTCAAAGGCCCGTTGAATGTCCTTCAGTTGCACGCCCATGTTCATCCGGATGTGCCCGTCGGTGAATTCTGGATCGCCCTTGGCGTGGAAGCCGATGTACTGCAGGGGCGTACCGATTTTGCCGTTGGCGTAATTCCGTCCCCGGAGACAGTGCTCGATAAACCGGGTCAGGTACGAATAGGCTTTTTCGTTTCGGGGGCTGGTGGTATGCGGTCCTCCGATGGTGCATTCGGGGCAGGCCCGTTTTAAGCCGTCGGCGGCATAATCATAGAGCTTGCAGAACTCCTCAAAGGTGCCGGACCAATACCCGATATCGGGCTCGTTCCACACTTCCCACAACCAGGTAGTGACTTCCGCTTTTCCGTAACGGTCTACGGAATGTTTGACCCACTGGTACACCAGCTCCCGCCATTTATTGTAATCTTTCGGCGGGTAGGTCCAGCCGGTCCAGAGGTTGCCGCCCTGGCTCCAGGTATGCGCGTAGGGTTCCGGTTTGGTGGAAAGGGCCTGGGGCATAAACCCGATTTCCATCAATGGCTTCATGCCTCGCTGAACGTAGGTGTCCACAATGCTGTCTACGACGGTCCAGTTGTACACCGGCCGGCCTTTTTTGTCTTCCCGATAGGCATCCGTAAAGCCCCATTTCAGGTCCGACCCCGGACTGCTGCCTTTGGAAGTAAGCAGGTTATGGGCGCGTACGTACACCGGAACGGGACTCAATTGCTGTAGTTCAGTCAGTAGCTTCTGTCCGTCCGGCCGGGTTGTGTAATTAGGCTCGTCGTAGCCGAAGTAAGCCCAGAAGGGCGTCATCTCGCCCAGGGCTTGGGTGGCATCTACCCGGATGGAAACGGGAGCCGGCTGCGCCCGGGCGACCTGGATCAAAAGCAGAAACAGACCGAACAGCAGGCATCGGTTCATAGGCGGAAGGATCTTTACGGAGTACAATTGCGATTTCATTTTCATACGTTGAGCCGGTTGTCGGAAGGCGCTCCATTATTCCGTTTCTATCCGCTGGTAGCCCATCAATGCAAGCATTTTTGCCGCGTAGCGCTTTCCCAGTTTCCGATAACCGGCAGCGGTAAAATGCAGGTTGTCGTCGGCATCGGGGCAACCGCTCGACGATATGACGTGAGCATTGGGAATGGACTTCGGTAATTGGGCGATAATGGTATTCATACTGGCACAAACCCCGCCCTGATCGGCGTGCACGACTTCGCCGGCCAACAGCGGCACCGCCTTCGGGTCGAGGTGCAAATCACGCAGGAGATGGTCGTACACACCCTTGACCTTTTGCGGCCAGGCGCTGTCATTGGTATTGGATTCGCCCTGGTGCAGCAATATGCCCTTGATCACGCCGTCTTGCTGGGCCCGCTTCGCCAACTCTACCAGACGCGCGTAGGGATTCCCGTCGTACTGGTTGATCATGCCGATCATCCACGAAGGGGCCGTTGCTACGTAACTCTGGTAATGGTTCTTGTCAAACAGTTCAATTTTGCAGCCACCCACGGCTACGTTGATTACCCCCACCCGGACATCATCGGGAAGGTGGGCTACCAGGGTACGGCCAAAGTAATCGGCCGGGGTGAGGCCGGTGTTGCATCGGCTGAGGGGCGGCACCGCAGTGTACCAGTGGCCCTTCGTCCGGTTGAGGTTCGGACAATCGACTGCCGCCAATACCTGAAACCGGGCATTGACGGTGGTATCCTGGGGTTCAAAAGGAGCATTTCCTTCCATGTTGGATTGTCCGAAGCACAGGAAAACGTAAAATTTCGAATCCTGCGCCGAAGCATTCCATCCCAGCAGCAGCAATCCGATCCATAAGTAGTTTCTCCAAGTAGTTGTCATCTTTTTTGGCTGGTTTAAATAGCGAGCAGTCGCCAGTAGTTTAGCTTTCTTTCAATAAGCAAATGCCTCCTCCCCGCAGAGGCACTCATCACTTCACCCGGAACCAGTCGAAATCGACGTGGCCCCCCGTTTCTTTGGTCGCGTAATTGAACAACCCGAAACGGTAGCCCATAAAGTGCGGCAGGGTATAGGACATCTTCAGCGGCTCACCGATCGGGTTCCAAGTCTTTCCGTCCAGACTATAAGAGAAAGTGGCGATGTCTTTCCGGTCGCGGAAGTCGCATTCTGCTTTCAGATAGACCGCTTTTTGTTTCAGCGGGATACGCTGCACCTCCACTACCTGCCCGGATGCGGCACTTACCATCACCAGGGTACGGGCGCCCTTTTCCATTTTAACGCCCAGCAGACCATAGTTTTTTTGCAATAGGCTCAATCCGGCAAAGTCGCCTTCTTTCATACCTGACACGTCGAGCGAAGTCGAACCGGCGCAAACCGGCCCCAGTGTGCGCTGCGTGAGGGTGTTGCGGGCCATGACAAAGGAGGTGTCGATCCGCCCGGTTTTCAGGCGAAGAAACCCTTTCCGATCCGTCACCGACCAGTATCGATTGTCGGGCTGGTGGTTCCATTGCCAAACCAATGGCAAAGGGGCCTCTCCTTTCTGGCGGGTAAATTCGTCGGAGACGACAATGCCCGGTACCAGTCCCCGGTTAGGAGGAAGCGCCAGCGTTTCGGGCACTTTTCCACCTTCGCCCAGCACGGGCCAGCCGGCTTCCCATTTTACCGGCACCAGGTAGGGAATGCGCCCGACGGCACCGTAATCACGGAACAGGTAGGCAAACCACCTCCCGTCGGGCGTATCGATGAGTCCCCCCTGAGCTACTCCCAGGTCCTGGAGTGCTACCCGGCCTTCGTAGGGTCCGGTAATCCGGTCTGCCCGGTGAATCACCACCGTACGCATGCCGCCCTTGGGCCAGGTGATATTGAAGAGATAATAGGCACCATTCACCTTGAACAGTTGCGAACCTTCCGCCGGCAGCCCGCCCTGAGCACCCGAGGGAATGCTCGCGTTTTCGATAATGACCTGATCGGTAGCACCGGGCTTGACGCCGGAGGCATCGTCCTTGAGTTCGATCAGGCGGATTTGTCCGCTCCCGTAGATCAGATAAACCCGACCGTCATCATCAAAAAACAAGGTGTGGTCGTGGTAAGACGGCTGGAAAGCGGCTCCTTGCCAGGGTCCTTTTTCTATGTCTTTGGTCGTGTATACGTAGGTTCGGTTGGTGGTCTGGGCAAAAGTGGTGACGTAATAGGTCCCCTTGTGAAAGCGCAGACTACTGGCCCAGGAGCCTTTTCCGTAGCTGTTTTTACCCTGGCGAAGCGTGAGCTCATCGACGTTGGCCAGGGTATCGTAGGCGTAGCCGACCAGTTGCCAGTTGACCAGGTCGGTTGATTTCATGATCGGCAAACCCGGACTCATGTGCATCGTGGTGCTGCTCATGTAGTACGTATTGCCTACCCGAATCATTGCCATATCGGGCACGTCCGCAAAGATGATCGGATTGGAAGCCGTCTGCGCCTCCGCATCGGGTACCGCGAAAAGCAGCACAAAGGTCAATAAGCAGGCAAGCCAAATCAAAAATCTCATTATCAAAGAGTTGAATAATCAGTTTATAAAGGTAGTTTGAGAAGTTATATGTTAAAGATGAATGAATTACAACAGCAAAAGTGGGTTTGCTTTAGGGTCTTCATTTATCCATTTGAACTATTCCCAAGCGTTTTGTCACTTTTTTCTTGACAAAAAAGTAATCCCGGCGGGGAACCGCAAAAAGTCAAGCCTGTCCAATGCTACAGCGCGCATTCCAACGCACTCCTCGCTGGACAGGCGGCCTGCCCGCCTGGAGGGTGTACTTACTTACCACCGCAAATGGAAGGTTTTTCGACATTGGCTCAACCATTCCTCAAAGTATGTCCACTCATTATTTGTACATCGGATCGTTACCCCGGTATTTCAGGTAGTGAAAAGAGGCTGAATTGGTAGACGCCTCTCCGGAAGAAGTCGCGTACAGGCCGTACAGACAACCAATGAATCCACCGGCTTCTTTGGTACTCAGGAACCGGGCGTCCAGCTTGTCTTTCAAGGGCAGCCAGTTTTTGGCATCTTTCGAATAATAAAAACCGTAGGTGGCCCCTTCGGAAACAATGCGCAGACCTACTTTCCCCGGCTTGGTACCCAATGGCACTTCGGTGAGCAACTCCATGTCTTTTTCCTTGGGTTTGCTCTTGTAAAGCTGAATGACGGCCTTGTCGCGAACCGTTGACTGGCAGAGCAGATAGTAATGCTCCTCATCCTGGAAGATCACCAGGCCGGCCTTTTCCTTCTCCGACCGGGCAGTAAAATTCAGTTCGGTTTCGGCGGTACTGTAGAGGTGTTGCTGACGCTTGCCAACGAAAGCAGGATTCCCCGGATCAGCAAGGGTTTCGGGCTTCAGTTTGAGCGTCAGGCCCTCTTTTTTGGAAAGCGAAAACATGCTCTTATCCAGCGTGCGCATCATCAAAAGGGCCGGGTCAAGCGCTTTGTCGAAGGTCAGGGTGTAAGCGAAGTTGCCGGATTGCGGTAAGGCGCCGGGTTGTTTTACTTCCGGAAAATTGGCGGTGTATGCATACTTGATTTCCTTGCTGCCGGGGTTGATAATTGGCCATTCGTCTTTCCACTCCACCGGGGCGATGAAAGTTTCCCGGCCCGTATTGTAATAATCGCCTTCGTAAGGTCTGACGGCCAGAAAAATCGCGTACGTCTTCCCGTCCGGTCCCTCTACAAACTGGGCGTGTCCCGCCGAAGTGATCGGATGTTTCCGGTCTTCCGGCAATCCTTTTTGCGTCAGAATCGGGTTGTGTTCGTAAGGCGTGTAGGGTCCCCAAACGTTTTGGCTGCGAAAAACCACTTCCGAATGGTTGACGGAGGTCCCCCCTTCGGCAGCGTAGAGGTAATACCAGCTATTGCGCTTCAGAATGTGGGGGGCTTCGATCCAGACCGGCTTTTTGCTGAGGTCCACCCCACCGTTCACCAACTGTTTTTCTTCTCCCAGCACTTTCAGGTTGACCGGGTCGAATTCATACATCCGGATGGTGCGGTGTCCGGAATACAGGGGTTTGTTGTCGGGGGCATCGCTGTTGTAGAGGATGTAGGCTTTATTGGCTTCTTCATCAAAATACAGGGAAGGATCAATGCCCCTTACCTGCGGAATTTTGACCGGATTGCTCCAGGGGCCAGCCGGGTTTTTGGCCGTAGCGACGAAGTTGCCGTCGTGGTCAATGTCGGTGCAGGTGACATAATACGTGCCGTTGTTGTAGCTGATGGCCGGCGCAAAGAGGCCCCGGGTCATGCGTTCGCCCATAAAATCCATTTGCTCGGGTCGGTCAATGACGTTACCGATCTGCTTCCAGTTTTTCAGGTCCTTGCTGTGGAAGACCGGAATACCGGGAAAATAGGAAAACGTGGAATTGACCAGATAGTAGTCACTTCCGACCTTTACTACGCTGGGATCGGGGTAAAAACCCTTCAGGATGGGATTGGTCAGGGTAATGGACTGCGCCGACAGGGCGTAACTCAACACCAAACCGATTAGTGCAAAAATAGAAGTAATTCTCTTTCTCATGGATATTTAGAAATTAGCAATTAGTTTATTGGGCCACCAGTGTATAGACTTTTCCGGGTTGGGTTGGCAGATCGTAGACCAGGGTTTCTTTCAAAACCAGCGGGGCAACACGGGCCCCGGGCGATTGAACCGGTGCCGGCGTTACTTCGGTTTGATAAAAGGGATTGGGGTTGTTGCCGGTGGCGTTTTTCAATGCGTCGCCTTTACTTAGTTTCAAGGCATTCGGCACCCGCAGACGAAGATTGCCACCGAGCGTCGACCGGATCATCACCCGGGTAACCTTAGCATCCTCCCACTCCATTTCCGCAATTTCGAAGCCCCCACGTGCCCGCAATCCGTTTATACGCCCCTTGGGCCAGGCATCGGGAAGCGCCGGCAGCAAATGGACTGCACCATCGGCACTTTGCATCAGCATTTCCGTAATGCCCGAGGTACAACCAAAATTGCCGTCAATCTGAAAGGGCGGATGGGCGTCGAACAGGTTGTTGTAAGTGCCGCCGCCTTCCGGGTTGACTCCCAGGGGAGTGAGCTGATTCTGAATCAACGTATACGCGTGGTTGCCATCCTGCAATTGGGCCCACCAGTTTACTTTCCAGCCCATGCTCCAGCCGGTCGATACGTCGCCCCGGTGAAGCAGCGTGGTTTTGGCGGCACTGAACAGGGCCGGCGTCCGGTACGGAGAGATCTGATTGGAGGGAAACAGCCCGTACAGGTGCGAAACGTGCCGGTGATGGTCATTGGGATCGTCTACGTCATCCAGCCATTCCTGCAACTGCCCGTGCTGCCCGATGTGCATCGGCGGCAGACGGCGGCACAGCTGTTTCAGGGTATCCACAAAAGACGCATCCTTTTTCAGAATTTCCGCCGCCCGGATGGCCGTGCTGAATACATCGAACACAATCTGGTTGTCCATGGTCGTTCCGGCGTCTACGGAAGAACCGCCGTGCGCTTTCGAGGCATTTTCGGGAGAGTTGCCCGGGTTGACCACCAGCCAGTGTTTCGTGGGGTGTTCAACCAGAAAATCGGCGTAGAAGGCGGCTGCCCCCTTCAGGGCGGGATAGACAGTTGCCAGATATGCCCGGTCGCCGTTGTACAGGTAATGCTCCCAGAGGTGCTGACTGAGCCAGCCGCCGCCTGCCGTCCACATTCCCCAAAAAGCGCCGTCAATGGCACCCGTCGTACGCCAGATATCGGTATTGTGATGCGCCATCCAGCCGCGGGCTCCGTACATCACCCGGGCGGTTTCCTGGCCGGTTTCCGACAGCTCTTTTACCATGCGCAGGAAGGGTTCGTGGAGTTCGGCCAGGTTGGTTCTTTCGGCCGGCCAGTAGTTCATCTGGGCGTTGATGTTGATGGTGTATTTGCTGTCCCAGGGCGGCTTCATGCGGTGGTTCCAGATCCCCTGCAGGTTGGCGGGCTGTCCGCCGGGTTGCGAAGCGGAAATCAGCAAATAACGTCCGTACTGATAGTACAGCGTGACCAGCTGCGGGTCGTTGACCGACCGGAAATTCTTCAATCGTTCGTCCGTAGGCAGATTGGCCGCTTCGGTGGAGCCCAGGTCCAGCTGTACCCGCTTAAAGTAATGCTGATAAGCCGCCACGTGCCCCTTTAGCAGGGCCGCGTACGATTGGGGATAGGCTTTGTTCAGGTACGCCGCTGCCCGGCCGTCGGCATCGCCGCCCAGGTCACGGTAATTGTTGAAGTTGGTAGCAACCGAAACGTAGATGGTGGCCGTGTTGGCATTCCTGACCGTTAGCGTGCTGTCACCGGCCGTGAGCGTTCCTCCGTCCAGTTTTACCCTTGCCAGGCCTTTGAATTTCACCTGGCCTTTCACTCCTTCGTGGTCGGAAGTAGTTCCGGCCAGAGTCAAGTCCTTAGTGGCACTGGTTTTGGTTTCCGATGGGCTTTGGGGCGTAGAAAACGAAGCGGTAAAAGCCAGCCGCCCCGGCTGGCTGGCAGTAAGATGTATCACGATGACCTGACCGGGCAAAGACGCAAACACTTCGCGCGTGTAAGTCACCTCTCCTACCGTGTAGGAAGTTTTGGCCACGGCTTTTTCAATATCCAGCTCCCGGTAGTAATTCGTGAAGGAAGCGTGCCCATCGAAGTTCAGCTGGAGGTTACCTACGGGTTGGAACATTTGCCCGTGCGACTTTTTGGTGATGATGGCTTGGTTCGCCAGTGCTTCCGCTTCTTTCTGCTTTCCACTAAACACCAGCTGCCGGATTTCGGGCAGCGCTGCCAGGGCGTCCGGATTGTCGTTGCGGTTCGGGCTGCCCGACCACACGGTATGTTCGTTGAGCTGAATGGTTTCCTGCTCCACGTTTCCGTACACCATGGCCCCCAGCCTGCCATTGCCGACCGGCAGGGCATTTTCCCAGGTGGTACCCGCGGGTTGCTGATACCAGAGTTTCAGGCCGGGCTGGGGTTGTGCAGAGCCAACGGTAGCCAGGAACAAAAAAAGAAGGAAACAAGGTAGTCGCATGGAATGAGGTTTGGCTGTTGATGATTGCTTCGATACGGGAAGTGAAGCCCTTTTCGAAAGGTCGTTTACTGGCAGTAGTTTTTCTAGTTACTTCCCGATGGCGGACCTCCGTTCCACGGTATGCCAACCAGGAACCGGTCCCGGGTCAGACGTACCGCGATGCAGACACAATGAGGGACGGCATGGTAGATTGCTCCTGATACCAGAGAGTCTTTTCCCAATGCGGCACTACGGGCCGTTGGCACTTGTCGGGGGGCGCGTGCAGAAATAGCCGTACCGGCTGAGAGACGGGTAGTGAATGGATATCGCCCGATTGGGGACCACCTTCTACGATTGGAAAGAGGCGATTCGGCATCCATTTGAGCCACCATACTGGCGGCCCGTTGGTGCGTAAGCTTCCACATAATAATCAATTCGGTTTGGATGAATGTGTAAGTAGCAGCCGGGACAGGTAATCATTCATTCAAGACCCGACTGCGTTTAAAAACACTGATGGCCAGGTAATTACTTCATACGCTCACGGTCCGGGCTGCTGATACAAAGCAAAACTGATGAAATGTAGGATTTAATTTTTAAAACCACCAGAAATAAATGTGAAAAATACACTTATTTTTTAACAGCAACTGTTTTCCGACAGAGCCCTGCCGACCGCTGCTTTTCGACGGTTTTTACCGGGCTATTGCTACCGGGTTTTGAATTCCCGAAAAAGGGTACCCGCACCGGGCTCTGGGGAGCTTCTCAAGGCAACCCAGTGAGCAAAAGAGCGGGAAAACAAGGAGTAAAATTTCGTTATTAGAAAAAATGAGTCAGGAAGACAATGAGGTAAATCCAGCCGTTGTACAGCAAGGTATACGTCAGCCCCATCCTGATACTCTTCCACCACCGGCCTTTGCACTGCCGGCTGTTCCTGAACACTAGGCGCAGGGCTCTGAAAAAGATCCAGTAGAGCATAGCTACCAAAGTAGCCAGGGTCAGGAGGAACAGGTGGCCAAAGAGTGAAAGCACCACTGAAAGGACGACCGCCACGACAATCCAGAGCAGAATGCCCAGCACTATGCCGACCAGGCCCTCTCCCACTTCAGGCAAAAAGTCGGGGCCTTCCCTGGGTTTGATTCCCGAAAACCTGACCCGGTCGGTGATTTTGCCCAGCGTATCCTTGAGTTTGAGTCCGAAGAACAGGCCCAGGGTAATGAAACCAAAGAAAGCCAGTGATAAGACGGTGGTAGAGATCAGGGTATTGGCAAAAAGCGTACGGTGCTGGCCCAGGCCTTCCAGGTAGACGATGGTCACAGTAAGCCCCACCACGATCATACTGATGCCGAAAACAGTCCGGGAGTTGATCAATCGGTAGGTTTTCGTTTGGGACATATAGCTTAGCTAAGGTCTTTTTCGTTGGTAACCAAATCAATGACTACCCTTTTGGGAGCAACGGATGCCTCCGCGAAGTAACAGGTCCAGATATCATCCGCTTGGGATCTTAAACAGGAGAGCCGGGCGAAAAGCGTTTTTCCGGCTCTCCTCACAAAACCGGACCATTATTCGATTACCACTTTGCGGAACAGATTGTCACTGCCGTACTGTATACGCAGCAGGTATATACCTTTGGGTAGCTGAGCAACGGGCACTTCAATCGATCGGCTGCCTTTAACTGGCTGGTTGGTGACGACCTTTCCCTGGGAGTTCATAAAGGTAAGAGCCGCATTCCTAAGTCTCTCAGGCAGGACGACCGTCACTTGTTGCGAAGCCGGATTGGGATACACCAACACTTCTTCTGACCAGGTGGGTTCCAAAGCGGTAATGGCGCTGACCACAAAACGCTGCTCAGCACTGGCTGCATCATAGGTTTCGTTTCCCTCCTGGCTGGCACGTACCGTTACGGTTCCTGGACCAGTGACCGAAAGCAGGTTTGCCGTAATGGTAGCAGGTCCGGAAACGACGCTGAATTCCACGGACAGACCCGAGGAAGCCGTGGCTACCAATGGAATGGGCGGGTTACCTACCAACTGAGCCGCAATGGGGGTAAAATTGATGGTTTGACTCTGCTTGTTGACCGTGATCCCTATTTTAGTTCGGCTACTCTCTCCGCAGTTGTTGGCAATAGCTACGTAATAGTCGGTACTAGTCCACAGCAACGGGGTGGTGTAACTGGCATCGGTAGCGTTGGGGATGGCCGTGCCGCCAGCTGCCTGGGTGTACCAGCGATAAGTGCCCTCGGAGCCACCACTGGCCGTTAACGTAGCAGTTTGTCCAGCATTGATGGGGACAATGGTGCTTACACCTGGTGCAGTGGATGGCGCTCCGCTTACTTCCACCAGCGCCTGATTGGCCAGCGTAACTTCCTGGCAGCTTCGGGCCCTAATGGTGAGGGAGTGCTTACCTGCGCCCAGTTGTGCAGTGGGAATGGTTAAGCTGATGGTACCTCCGCCTTGGGCAACTTTACCGATGGCCTTACCCTGTTGAAAGATCTGGTACTGTACGCCAGTCTGGCTATTGCTGATAGTAATGGTGGCGTTGCTGTTTTCGCATACCGTGCTACCCGTTACGGTCAGAAGGGTGTTGAGCGCTGAAGTGCAGGCGTTGAGATCGAAACTCCAGAGACCCGTATGGTTGATGCTGTCGTCCGCCGAGAAGTAGAGAATGCCATTGGCATAGGTGAGGGAGTTGATGAAAGAAGAGCCCGTGCCGGGGTTCAGGTCGGCGACCAGTACCGTGCCGGCGGCGGTGCCATCACTCTTCCAGAGCTCATAGCCCGTGGCTGGGGTGTAAGCAACGAAATAGAGCATGCCATTGACGTTGGTGAGTCCGTAAGGGGCTGAACTCACCGCCCCGGCAGCAATGTCCTTCACCAGTACCGTACCCTGGGCAGTGCCATCGGTTTTCCAGAGCTCTATTCCATTGGCTTGCGTAAAGGCCCTGAAGTAAATCACATTGCCTACTTTTACCAGCTGTTCGGGGCAGGCGCTTTGATTGCCCGGGTGGATGTCCTTAAGCAAGGTAGTACCGGCCTCTGTACCGTCACTTTGCCAGAGTTCTCTGCCGTTGCTATCATTGGTGACGACAAACAACAGCTTTCCATTCAGAGTGGAAAAATCAGAGTAAGAAGTCCCCGATGGGCCGGGCGTAATGTCTTTGACCAGGGTAGTACCTGCCTCCGTGCCGTCACTTTTCCAGAGTTCTTGCCCATGCGTATCATCGGAAGCTGAAAAATATAGGAGGCCGTTTACATTAGTTAGATAATAAGGGAACGAAAACCAATTGCCAATTTTTTTAACAATTACCGTTCCTTCTTTAGTACCGTCACTCTTCCAGAGTTGAACTCCAGTATCCTGATCGTCAGCACTAAAAAAAAGGGTGTTATTTATAGGGGTCATTATATAAGGATAGGCGTTGTAGGGGCCACTGTAAATATCCTTTACCATACTTGTCCCTCCGCTAGTTCCATCGCTTTTCCATAACTCAACTCCATTCACTCCATTATTTGCCCCGAATAATAGCGTATTACCGAGCGCAGCAAGTATCAAATTCTCGCTCGTAGCAAACCCAAGAGGGATACCACTATTCTTTCCGGGATAGATATCCTTCAGTAATGTAGTCCCTACGGCGGTGCCATCACTTTTCCAGAGTTCCCTTCCGTGCTCTTCGTCTGTGGCGAACAGATAAAGAGTACCATTGATATTTATCGAATAAGGAGCACTACTGCCCGGTCCCGGGTTGATGTCTTTGACCAGCACCGTGCCGGCCGACGTACCATTGCTCTTCCAGAATTCACTACCCGAAATCCCATCGTTGGCACGGAAATAAACGGATTGCCCCACCGATGCAAACGCAAAAGTGTGAGAAACCTTCCGGTTGATATCTTTCAAAAGGGTAGTTCCGGTCTCAGTTCCATCACTTTTCCAAAGTTCAATTCCCTGATTACCATTATCAGCCGCAAAGTAAAGCGCATTACTGAATTCAGTAAAATTGTAATACTTGAAGAAATTAATACCCGAACTCACTCCCGGATTGATGTCTTTTACCAGTCGGGTACCGTCTGCCGTACCATTGCTTTTCCAAAGTTCCGGCCCGTTCTCCGGTGTGCTGGCAACAAAATAGAGGGTATTCATCCAATTCATCAGCGGAGCTTGATAGTCGTCTATTATTGTAATACCTGACTTCACGATGCTGGACCCCTCAGTTGTTCCATCACTTTTCCATAAATCAACCTTATCCTCATTGGGTGTTATAAAATACATAAAATCCCCAATAGCGGATAAGTAGTAAGATACAAAGGAGCGAGGAGAAATTTCTTTGATGGCTATGGTGCCGCTTTCCGTACCATCGCTTTTCCATAATGTTCCTTTACTAGTAAAATTATCTTCAGAGATAAAATATAAGGATTCTTTGAACCCAACCAAATGAGGTGTGGAAACCCTGAAATAGGCGATGTTTACATCTATGATCTTGACAGTTCCGTTCTCTGTCCCATCGCTTTTCCATATTGTATTACGTAGCGATTCGTCGATGGCAGTAAAGTAAAGCAGGCCATTTACTACGGTAAACTCTTGTGGGTAAGATCCCAAATTGCCAGGAGAAATATCCTTTACCAATACTGTCCCGGAGGACGTTCCATCCGTTTTCCATAACTCATACCCGTGTGCTGGATCAGAAGCAGCAAAGTAAACCGACCCGTTCAGATACGTCAAGTGAGGAAAGAATAGAGAACTCCTCCCCTCATACAGCTTTGTAAGTGCAAACGTACCAGCTTCCGAGCCATCGCTTCGCCATAAATAGATCGTAGAGCCAGTATCAACTGTAAAATAGAGTAAATGCTGAATGGCAGTCAATCTACCAACCCAATAACTATTCCCCCCCGGCAATATGTCTTTGACCATCACAGTGCCTGATTCAGTGCCGTCACTTTTCCACAACTCCCGGCCATACGCCGGATCGTCGACGGTGAAGAAGAGCTGGCCGTTCACATTTGTCAAATCCTTCGGATTTGAATTACGCTCTCCCGGCCATACGTCTTTGACCAGCACCGTCCCTTCCGCAGTACCATCACTTTTCCAAAGTTCAAAGCCTAACTCTCCATCGTTGGCAGAGAAAAAAAGCTGGTTTCCTGCCGTGGTTACGTATTGCGGAGAAGAACCCGCGCTTACCCCGTTGGGCGTAAACGTCTTCAGAAGCTGAGGTTGCGACCAGCTTGTGCATACGGCAAGTAGCAGCAAACTACATAAGCTAGCCAGTCGGGTAAAAAAGAGGGCGAATAACTGGGTGTGGAAAAGATGACCTACAAAATGCAGTACAGGTGTTGACATACTAACCGGATTGAATGGAATAAAAGCCCATTTATGGGCTTGCTCAAATTACGAAGTAAGCTACAGTCTTTATTTATAAATTCAAATAATCAGATGAAAATAACCCCGATTTCTTCTTAAAAGGAGGAAGAAGTTGCTATGTAAGTCAGATACAACCGACAGTCAAGTGAATGCGCTGAATCCGAAATGCTGACTAACAGATGTCTTATATTGAGTGTGTTGCAAAAATGAACAATTCAGGGGTTAGGGTCATCGGTCACTTATACTGAAAGTGGGGTGAGTAATAAAAGATAGATTTTCAGCAGTGAGATACAATGAGTGGATACTATTTTCTTTCAGGTTTTTTTTAAACTAAGCGCCGACCGCTAATTGCTCATCGCTACTCATCACGGCAGATATTTACCAAACACTTCCACGAAAGGGTTCCGGTTGGTTACGGTGTAGTAGAAAAGGCCGCCCAGCCAGCCGTGAAACAAGCCCAGCACGTATACATTCCGCTCTTTTAGGTACACCCAACCGTAAAAGAGCGCCAGCACAAACGTAGCCGCCATCAGCCAGTAGTGCGGATAATGCACACCGGAAAACAGCAACGCAGCAGTACACACAATGAGCGGCTTCGGAATGGAATATCCTTGCAAATCCTGACAATTGCCCGTCACCAGACCGATCAGCAGGAACTGCTGCACCGTTCCCCAGATCGGGTAGATAAGCAGGATGGGCAACAGGTGCCAGTTGAGATGGATGGTTCCTTGCAGGGTGCCGATGAGAAAAAAGCCCAGCACGGATACCAGTCCGAATGGCAGGACTTTGCGGGCCACTTTGCAAAAGTTATCGGTTCGGAAGCCCCAGTACGCAAGAATGCCTTTATGCCTACTGGCACGGTACGCCACGTAGCCGGCCCAGCCGATGATGGCCGTGAGGATAAAGGGCAGTTTCCAGTTCAGTCCATCCATAAAGACCCACTTGCCAATACCGGTAGCTAGTACCGCACCTATTTCAATTAGCCTTCGCCGGTCGGAAATGGCCAATGCTTTTAGCTTGGGCAAATTCAATGAAGATATCTTCGTCATTTTTTTTCAACCGTAATGGGCTGCTCCTTTTTCCCATAACCTTTCATGGCTATTATAGCTTCTTCTTTGGTTAAGCTCTCTAATTTTACTTGCTGGAGTACCTCCTGAGCAGGAGCCATGGAGCGAAAGAGCAATACTTGAAACAATTCCCTTTTTTGCTCAATGGTCAGCGACTTTTTCTGTTGAAAACCGGTGTATGCTGAAGCGATTGCTTCCCATACTTCTATTTCGGCATCCGGATGCTTATCTCTTTTGAAGTTGTCTATCCACTCTGAATAGGGCTGCAGAGAAACTTCCTGTAATGTCTCACTCACTTTTTTTATTCTGTCCAGTTGAATTTTGCTCAGTGTATCGTGTCGGATCTCACTGACCTGTAAATCCTTAATGGGAACAGTTTCTACCTGAGTAGTATCCCCTTTTGGGCTATTGCACCCAGAAAGGGTACAACAAATAATAACGACCAAAAAGTAAGTGTTTTTCATTGGGTAGTGATTCCATTAAGTTTAAGTATCACGATTCAAGACGACTCAACCCAGCGCCCACGGGATATTACAATCATTTAAAGCAAGACTGTTGGATAAAGGTGAGCGAAGGGTTAAGCAATTGATTCTTCTATTTTGGAAGTAAATTTGAAAAACCAGACTCCAAACGATAAAGTACACCAATAATAAAAGGGCAGTTGATCCCAGCCGTGTATCCAGAAAGCACGCCAACCGAGTTTGCCCTTTGCATCAAAAAGCAAAAATAGCCCTTGAGTCAGCAGGAGTGCGCAGGCTTGAATATAGACTTTTTTAATCCTTATTGATTTTTCAAATGCATCGATCCAGCGGACCAGAAAATATGCAAGAAGCAAACCAGGCATGGAGAACACCGCTCCCACTACCCAGCCACCACCAATCAACCGAAAGACGGTTTCCGGATTGATGAGTGGGTCTGTTTTGCTTATATGAAGCCCACAAAACAATACTGGAGTAGCTATTACACCTGTTAGCCAGACTTTTGTGGTATACTTGAAATGATTGTTCATTGCTTTAAATACACGAAAGCCTTTTAACTCAGCAGCGGTGTATCGCCTAACCTTTTACAGATAAAAATGCCAGGAAAGAGCGCTGGGCGTCCATTCCTGGCAACAGGATTAAGCCCCTCCAGCCCACAGATGCGTCTAAATGTGCCGAAGGCTAATATATCATAATAAATCTATTTATTGACCAGGTGCGGTAAACTTTTTAGAAGCATCATCAATTACCAACACCCAGTCCTGGCCGCCGGATGGGGGCGTAAAGGACTGCACACCATTCTTCAACTTGGTTTTGTCCGCCGTGGCCTGGCCGGTGCGGGGATCGAACCACCAGGCTTTTTTGCTGCTGCCCGACAGCTTGGCCAGATCGATGCTCACCGGCTTGTTCTGCGGCAGGTAAATCATCGCGTAGGAGCCTTTATCGTCGCGGGTGGCGTATACCAGGTCGACGTAGGTGCTGCCCGGATCAGACTGAATCAGGCTCTGGTCGCCCACGCGGGACAGGTAGGGCCTTGAAAGCATCAGTTTCTTCAGGTACTGCATCTCACCGGCCGCCTGGGCTTTGGCCGACTTCTGCCAGCCAATGATCGTGTCGCCCGGATTGATGGGTTCGTAGAGGTCTTTGTTGAGGAACTGCCAGATCTGGTGGTGGCCGTAGGTAACGCCGCAGGCGCCGGCAAACACGCCCCGGTAAATGCGTGCCCGCACGTCGTAGGCGTTGAAGTAGCCCCGCTGCCGCGTCCATTTACCGTCCCAGGGATTCACCGGATGGTCTTCGTAACAAGGCTCCATGTCCAGCGTGGGTTTTTGCGGCTTCAGCGCCAGATCGCGTTTCACCCAGTCCCAGGCTTCAGTTTCGCGGGCACCGTGTCCCGACTGGAAGGCATTCATGTCCAGCCAGGGCTCGTTGTGGATGTACTGCGACGTAGACCGGGAACCACCAGCCGGATGATACGTGATAAAAGCCTCTTTACCCAGCACACTCTCAATCCCTTTAGCCATGGCCCGCCAGACGGGGATATCGTCGAAGTCTTTTTCCACACCGTCTACCTTGGCTTTGTACACGGCCGGACGGTCACCACCCAGAATCCAGATGATGTTCCGGTTTTTGGCGTAGCGTTTGGCCAGCGTAGCGGCGTATACTTCGGCATTTTGCGGAGTAAAAAAGATGGGTCCGTCGCCCCAGAGGTGGGCTACTTTATCGCCCCAGGTAGGCAGCAGACCGATGTACATGCCCTTCTTGGCCGCCGTTTCGATGACGTAATCCACGTGGTCCCAGTAGTCGTATTCGTAGGCATTGGCCGGGTTGTTGCCGGGTGTGGTCGCCAGTTGGGTGGGGTCTTCGTTGTTCAGGGGCCAGTCGCCGTGTCGGTTGGGTTCGCGCACCCCGTTCATTTCGGCCAACGCTACCGCCTGGATCACGTTGTAACCCTGCTGCCGACGGATTTCCAGAAAGGTTTCGGCTTCTTCGCGGGTGAGTCGGTGGAACAATTCCCAGGCCGTATCGCCCAGCCAGAAGAACGGCTTGCCGTCGGTGGTTTCCAGATAACGCCCATTAGTGCTCACCCGGATCTGCGCCCAGGTAAGTACTGGGAGCATCAGCAGGAGAAAGAGAATACAGCTTTTTTTCATTGGTAGATACAAAATAAAGGTTGATGAAGAATGGCTTGGCTACTTGTTGGTGATGTCTTTTACCTGCGCCCGGATGTCGTCCATCTCAAAAATGCGCTGCCAGTTTTCTTTGAACAGCAGGGGCTTGGCCCGTTTGCTGATTTTGTAGGCCGCATCGGAGAAAGTGCCGTTGACTTCCCTGAACAGCACGGCAATCTGGATGCGCAGGTGCCCCAGCACAAAATCGCGGGCGGCGGCTTCGGGAACGCCCAACTGCACAATGCGGTCGTAGCCTTCCTTCACCACTTCCATGCAGGTCTGCGCCAGGGTTTCGACCATGGCCGGCTCCAGAATGGCCATCTGCTCCAGCGTGATGCGGTGGGTATGGTGAATGGGCTGGTACATGTCCTGCGCCACCTTTTCTCCCAACTGGTAATGCGCTTCGGTGCCGTGCATCAGGGCTACGACAATGCTTTGTTTGGCCGAAATGCCGCCGTAAAAATCACGGAAAGCTTTTTCGGTAGGCTCCCAGTTGAACACGGAAGGATGGCAGGGGTGCGCAATGACGTAACCCAGGTCGTCGCGGTGGGCAATGACGCCATCCAGCGGAGCGGCCGGGTCCAGCGTCAGCACCAAAGCACCGCTTTTCATCATCGGGATGATTTCCTGCGAAATGGCACCAATGGCTACGTCGGGCACGGCCAGAATCACCACGTCGGCGGTGGGGATGGCCGACTGCTGGGCACTGACTGAAACGCCCCGCTGACGCAGGTTTTCAATGCCCTGGCTGCTCACTTCCAGGTAATCCAGCAGGTACTGCGAACAATTCAAAAAGTTATCGGTGAGTCGGCAGCCCATCTTGCCGCCCGCGCCTACCAGTGCAATTTTTGTCATAATATGGTTAAATGGCTGAATGATTAAATGGCTAAATGGTTGTTTGTTAAATGGTTGAGCTGATGACTGAAAGCTGTTCACTGTTCAAACCACGGCTTCAAGTAGGTCAAACTTTCCCGGGCCCAGGCTTCTTCCTTTCGGATGGTGGAAGGCAGGTCGACTTCCGGCACCACCCACTGTTCCAGGATCGCGGTATGGCAACGACCGGAAGGCCGTATCTTTTCCAGCAGCCAGGGCACGTTGAGCATCCCCTTCCCGGCGGGTCTGCCATCGATCCGGAAACCCATCAGGTGCGGGAGCCGGGCAATGCCAAAATCCTTGAGGTGCAGGTTGACCGTGTGCGGTGCCAGTGTGTCCACAATCTGCTCCAGTCCTTCACCGGCACCCATCGAATTGACGGAATCCAGGCAGATGCCGATGCAGGGGCTTTTTACCTGTTCCATCATCCAGGCAAATTCCCTGGCTTTCAGCCGGTCGTGGTTTTCCAGCCCCAGCGTGATCCCGGCAGTTTCCAGCTGCGCACGGTGCGCCCGCAGCAACTCCACTACGTGCTTCACTTCCGGTTCGTAATCGGGTGCGTCGATGACAAAGCGCAGGAGCCGGACACCCAAAAAGCGGCACAGTTCCACGTAAAAGTTCAGGTGCTCAGTCGTCAGCCCGCGGGCACCCAACTCCAGCGTGATGCCATCGGCAGTTGCCCGGTCTTTCATGACAAATAAGCGCTCCTGCGACAGGGTATGCAGCGGCAGGTTATCACCGAATTGCACCAACTTCAAGCCGGCTGCCTTTGCCTTGTCCAGCAAATCCAGTTCAGTCAGCGGATTTTCGGGTGGATGTCTGCTGACGCCCACCGCCCATCCGTACGTATAACTACCGATTCCTAATTGCATAGGCTTTCATGGATTGAAGGATTGAGGGATTGAATCTTTACAGGATCTTTCATTTCAATGCGCTTTTCCATTTAATCATTTAGCCAATAAATTCTTTTCACTTCTCACTTTTCAATCCATCAATCCCTCTATCCTTCAATCCATCAGTCGGGCCCGGCCCCCCGGTTCAATCCTTTATAGCGAACGGCGGCGGATGAGTTGGGCCGGATTGGCGGTGCGTACCTTTCTCCGTTCCTGAATCAGGTTGCCGGCCGTGCGGCCCATCTGGTCAAAATCCGTGGAGATCACTGTGATGCCGCCTTCCAGAATCTCCTTCATGGGCGTATCGTCGTAGGAGATCAGGCCTATCTCCTTGCCCAGTTGCCAGCCCTTCCCGTTCACTTGCTTGATGAAGGCAATCAGATCGCGGTCGGCGAAGATGAGGTAGGCCTCCCCTTTTCGGATGTCCTCCGGACTTACCTTTTCTACCACCTCTACCGGGATGTTGTAGTCCTGCCCGAAGCGGCGAAAACCACTGAGCAAACCTTCCGGCACAAACTGAAACGGCCCCTTCGACAATACCAGGGTCAGCTTCCGGTAAGTCTGTAGCCGGTCCCATCCCGCCGATAAAGCCTGGTAAATGTCCCGTTCAAAATCCTGGAAAACGGCTGCGTATTCGCCTTCCAACCTGTCCACGGCTTTGTCGATGATGACCAGCTTTTCCATGGGGATCTGGCTGAGCACCTCCGAAATGTCTTCGTTGAAATGCGGCATCACCACGTAGTAATTGTAACGGCCCAGGTGATTGTCGATGAGGCTTTCAAACAATGCCCGGTCGTAGTGGTGGAAAAACAGACTCAGCCGGGCGTCATCGGGCAGGGCTTCTTTCAGTGAATAATAAAGCGTTTCCTTGTAGGCGTTGAGCGTATCGAAGAGCAGGAAAACATTGAGCTGACTGCGTACTTCAGTAGAAGCCACGTAGAAGCCTTTGCCATGCTGGGAATGAATCACGCCCCGTTGACGCAGCTCTTCGTAGGCTTTGGCTACCGTCACTTTGGCAATGTGCTGCTTACCGGCCAGTTCACTGATCGAAGGCAACTGCTGCCCCCGCTCCAGCGTGCCCGACTCAATGGAATGAATCACGGCATCCAGAATCTGCTGGTACTTGGGTCGGCTCGAACTCAGGTCAATTTCTAACATAGTCGGTATTTTACCAGCAAATGGCCATCAGCAAAAATTTATCGGGCAATAGTTTGAAACCTTAAAAACTCAACTACCTTTGTTAACCAGTATAGTAGAGTACAGTAGAGTTGGCGTGAAGGTACTACTTTTTTGAAATTCGCAAACACTTCAATGAAAAATTTACAGTTTGCCGTCCTGGGTACGGGTTTCTGGTCTTATTACCAGCTTTCTGGCTGGCAGGAAGTGGGAGGTGCCGTGCCCATTGCCTGCTATAACCGCACCCGCTCTAAGGCCGAAGCCATTGCGGCTCAGTTCAACATTCCGCATGTGTATGACAATGTCGAACAACTGCTGGACCGGCACACGGCCGAACTGGATTTTGTCGACATTATTACCGACGTAGATACGCACGCTCCGTTCACCCAGCAGTCGGCTCAACGGGGGCTGCACGTTATCTGCCAGAAACCCATGTCGCCCCGTTTGGCTACCAGCACGCAGATGGTAGAAAAGTGCAGGGAGGCAGGTGTGCAACTCTACATCCACGAAAACTTCCGTTGGCAGACGCCGCTCCGTCAACTCAAGCAAGCACTGGATTCGGGCGTGATCGGCCGACCGTTCAAAGCGCGGATCACGTTCTGTTCGGCTTTTCCGGTATTTGACAACCAGCCTTTTCTGGCCGAACTGGAGCAATTCATTCTGACCGACATTGGTTCGCACATCCTGGATATCTGCCGTTTTCTGTTCGGAGAAGCCGAAACGCTTTACTGCCAAACCGACCGGGTCAATCCGAAGATCAAGGGCGAAGACGTAGCCAATGTGCTGATGCGCATGCGCAACGGAGTTTCCTGCTACGCCGAAATGTCGTACGCCTCAATACTGGAACGGGAAGCGTTTCCGCAAACCCTGGTGCTGATTGAGGGCGAAAGGGGCTCTTTGCGGCTGGGCCACGATTTTGTCCTTTACACGACCACCCGGACGGGAACGACCTTTACCCAATGCTCACCCCCGGTGTACGATTGGGCCGATCCGGACTACGCGGTGGTGCACGCCTCCATTGTCGACTGCAACCGCAACCTCCTGCAGGATTTGCAGCGGACTGTTTTCGGGGAAGCCGGCGAAGGCTCCTCCGCCGTGGAAACGACCGGGAAGGATAACCTGGAAACGATGCGTCTGGTACACGCCGCCTACGAATCTGCCCGAACCGGACAGGTAATAGCTCTCTGAGGAGTTAAACAACCTCAATCGGGTCCACCCCCGGTTCAATTCTTTAACCATTCAATCCATGCTGCTGCAACTCAACGGAATCGGAAAGTTTTTTCCTGGCGTGAAAGCCCTGGATGGCGTGCGGTTTGAATTGTTGCCGGGCGAAGTACACGCGCTTTGCGGGGAGAATGGAGCAGGCAAAAGCACGCTGATGAACATCCTGACGGGCAACTTCCCGCCCGATACCGGAGAGATCCGGCTGCGGGACGAACCCGTTCAGCTCACCGGCCCGGCCCACGCGGCCAGTCTGGGCATTGCCATTGTCTACCAGCAACTCAGCCTGGTCGATACGCTGTCGGTGGCCGAAAACATTTTTGCCAACCAGCAACCCCGCAACCGCTGGGGCATCATCCGTTCGCGGGCGCTCCGTGACCAAACCCAGGCGCTACTCAACCAGCTGGGTATGGGCGACCTGCTGCCTTCGACCCTTGTCGGAAATCTTACCCCGGGACAAAAGCAGATGGTGGAAATCGCCAAAGCCCTGTGCAAAAATCCGCAGATCCTGATTCTGGACGAACCCACGGCCTCCATTACCAACCGCGAAACCGGCGTGCTTTTTGGCATCATTCGTCAGTTGAAAGCCGAAGGCAAATCCGTGATTTACATTTCGCACCGGCTGGCCGAAATCTTTCAGATTGCAGACCGGGTAACGGTACTCAAAGACGGGCGCTACCAGGGCACGCGGCCCATCACCCAGGTCACCAGCCAGGACCTGATCCGACTGATGGTGGGCCGGGACCTGGAAACGAATTTACCCAAAGGCATTCCCGGCCGGGAAGAACTGCTCCGAACGGAAAAACTGTCGGGTCCGGGTTTTGCGGAGGTCAACCTGACGCTGCACCGGGGCGAAATTCTGGGGCTGGCCGGACTGGTCGGGGCGGGCAGAAGTGAGATCGCCCAGACGCTGTTTGGCTACCGTCCGAAGTGGGAGGGAAAAGTATTTCTGAAAGGCCAAGAACTTCGGGTCTCCCATCCGGCTGATGCCATCCGGGCGGGAATCGGCTACCTGCCGGAAGAAAGAAAGTCGCAGGGATTGTTTCCGGACCAATCCATTACCGACAACGTAATCGCAGCAGCTCTGCGGGCAGCGGCTCCCGGTGGCTGGTTCGATCATCAACACGCGGTAGAACTCAGCCGCGGCTACCAGCGCCAGCTCCGCATTGCCAGCCCCGACGTAGCCCGGGCCACTGTTCAGCTGAGCGGAGGCAATCAGCAAAAGGTGGTGCTGGCCCGCTGGCTGCTGGTCGACCCGGAAGTATTGATTGTGGATGAACCCACGCACGGCATCGACGTGGGGGCCAAAGCCGAAATCCATGCCCTGCTGCTGGAGCTGGCGAAAAAGGGCAAAGGTATTATTCTCATTTCCAGCGAATTACCGGAACTACTGGCCCTCTCCCACCGCATTCTGGTGGTACGCGAAGGTAGGATCAGCGGAGAACTTTCGGGCGACCGAATCACGGAAGAAGAAGTCCTGGCCCTGGCTACGGCCTGAACCGGACAATTGACACAACCAACTAAAAACCATTTCCAATGATCCAACAACTGCTTCGGGAATAATTATAAAATTTCTGCCGCCATTTTATAGTCTGAAATAATGTCTCTCTACAAAACACTTTTAAATGTTTGATTTAGGAGGGCTGGCCCGCCTGTCCAGCGAGGGGCGTGTTGGCCTTGAGCGGAGAAGCATTGGACAGGCTAGACCTTTTTGGTTACTTTTTGGGGCAATGCCAAAAAGTAACAAACCGCTCGTGAAAAGTCTACTGACAGATTGAATGACTGCCATTTCTTTGAACCATCTCACTTTACTTTATACTTCATAAAACAAACTCTATCCAATGATCCAACAACTGCTTCGGGAGCGGGTGTATTCGCTGGGGCTGACCATTGTACTGGTCTGCATCGTGGCATCGGTCGTGTATCCCCGCCATTTTCCCACCTTCGAAAACGGCAGCCAGATTCTGCTCAACCTGTCTATCGATACCATTGTGGCGGTGGGCATGATGCTGCTGCTCATATCGGGCGCATTCGACCTGTCGGTGGGCTCGGTAGTGGCTTTTTCTGGTGGACTGGCGGCTCATCTCATGTTTTACCAGGGGGTGCCCGTTCCGCTGGCCATTCTGGCTGGCCTGCTCAGTGCCGCACTCATTGGCTGGGTAAATGGCTACCTGATTGCCTACCAGGGCATCAACCCGATGATTCAGACGCTGGCGATGATGGGCATTGTGCGGGGCGGTGCGCTGCTGGTGGCCGGAGCCGGTATCCAGAACCTGCCCTACTGGTTCAATGCCATCGGTCAGTCCAAGCTGCTGGGCATTCAGATGCCGGTGTGGTACATGCTGGGAGCGGTGGGGCTGTTTAGTTTTCTGGTGCAGAAAACCGTTTTCTTCCGGCGTTATTACTACATCGGGGGCAATGAGAAGGCGGCCGAACTGTCGGGCATCCGGGTGAAAAGGATGAAGCACCGGGCGTTCATTTTGTCGGCGGCACTGGCGGGCGTAGCAGGCATACTGCTGGCTTCCCGGCTGGGAGCGGCCATGTCGACCGTGGGCCGGGGACTGGAACTGCGGGTGATCACGGCGGTAATCCTGGGCGGTGCCAGTCTGAGCGGTGGCATGGGCAAAATTCCCGGGGCCCTGCTGGGCGCCCTGTTTATGGGCATTGTGGCCAATCTGATGGTCATTGCGCGGGTGTCGGGCTACTGGCAGGAAATCATCCTGGGCCTGATTCTGATTGCGGCCGTCTGGCTGGACCTGGTGCTGCAACGCCGTACACTTCCAACCCGCCCCACCAAGCAACGCAACCCGACCGAGCAACAAGCCACGCTTACTCCCTGAACCCTTCATCAAGCATTATGAAAATCCGGTTATCAGCTTTTCCCTGCTCTTTTGCTCTTCTCCTGGCGCTCAATGCCTGCGAACTACCTCCCCGCAATGAGTCGCTCACCGACCGGACCGCGGTGACGGCCGTACGCACGGGCAGCCAGGCGAGTGCCGATGAAGAATACGTGATGGTCACCACGGCCATCAACATGCCCATGTACGTCAACCACGATCAGGCGGCTTTCAAGCGTTGGGGGCAAAAAATGGGCGTGAAGGTGTCGGTGCTGGGACCCGCCGAATGGGATGTGCCCGCGCAGATTGAAACCATTGAACAGGTCATTGCCTCCCGCCCTACTGGTCTGCTCATCAACGGTACCGATCCGGGCATTGCCCAGGCCATCAATAAAGCCGTCGATGCGGGCATTCCCACTGTCATCTACGACTCCGACATTCCCAACTCCCGGCGGCATGCCTTTCTGGGCACCGATTGGTACCAGATTGGCCGGATGCAGGGCGAAGAAATGGTACGACTTACGAGTGGCAAGGGCAAAATCGCGTACATGGGCATTCTGGGGCTGAGCAACATGGAAGCGGGCTTCCAGGGTTTGCTGGACGTACTGAAGCAACACCCGGGCATGCAGGTGGTGGGCCGCTACGACGACAAATCGAACGTGGAACTGGCGGCCAAAATCACCTCCGATCTGCTGGCTGCCCACCCCGATCTGGCCGGCCTCTGCGGCTTCGACTCCAATTCCGGACCGGGCATGGCGCTGGCCGTACGGGAAGCGGGCAAAGCCGGTAAAATACAAATCACGACGGTCGACTGGGAACCCGAACACCTGCGACTAGTGCAGGAGGGCGTTATTCAGATGCTGGCCGGACAGAAGCGCGAACTGTTTACCTGGTACGGCGCTCAGTTTCTCTTCGATCTGGCTCACCAGACCAACCCGCTCTCCGCCAACGACGCCGAATCAGGCATCACCAACATCCCTTCCACCGTCAACACCGGTCTGCTGCGCATCACGAAAGAGAACGTGGGAGAATTTCTGAAGGATTGAATTGTAAAATGGTTGACGGTTGGTAAGATGAAAAAGAATGTAGATCCTCAACTTATAAACGCATCAACTCCCCCACTTGCGATGCTGACTGCCGGACCGGTACGGGTCGTGTATGAGAATGGCTTTCTGCGTTACCTCACCGTAGGAGGCGTGGAAGTGCTGCGTATGGTCTATTTTGCCGTGCGCGACCGGGACTGGAACACGATACCCGGCACCCTCTCCGACGAACGGCTGGAACAGGGGGAAAATACGTTCCGTATTTCGTACGTCTGCCAGATGGAAGCGCCCCCCATCCGGATGCGCTGGCAGGTAGTGATCGAAGGGAATGCGGACGGAGAGATTCGTTTTTCCATTCGGGGAGAGGCACTCAGTACTTTTCTGAAAAACCGCACCGGCTTCTGCGTGCTCCATCCCATCGATCCCCTGAAAGGACAGCCCTGCCGGGTTACTCATCCGGATGGCTCCTGCAGTGTGCGTGCCTTTCCCGACCGCATCAGTCCGCACCAGCCCTTTCACGACATCCGCAGCATGGAATGGGAAACGCCCGAAGGCACGCGTGCCCGACTGGATTTTACCGGTGATGTGTTTGAAACCGAAGACCAGCGCAACTGGACCGATGCCTCTTATAAAACCTATTGCACCCCGCTGGGTCAGCCTTTTCCGGTAGAATTAGCGGCCGGCAGCCGGGTAGCGCAGCAGTGCGTGTTTACGTTGCTGCGCTCCGGTTCGGTCAGGCCCGAAAGCGATGAGCCCGTCCGCATCCGCTGGGTAGCGCAGCCACTTCCTTTCCCGAAGCTGGGAATCGGGGCGCACGCGGCAGGACACCTGCCTACACCGGAGGAAGCGGCCTTCCTGCAAGCCTGTCGCTTTTCGCACCTGCGCATCGACGTGGACCTGGGCCGGGAGAATTGGGAGAGCATCATTTGGCAAGGGTATGAGCAGAGTCGGGCGCTGCGGCTGCCCATCGAACTGGTGCTGCGGTTTGGCAATCGGCCCATGCAGGAAGCGTATCAGGTGATTCGGGCGCTGGCCGGGCAACCCAGGCCAGACCGCTTGCTGTTGTTCGAACGCACCAGCCGACTGACGACGGACCGGTTGCTGGCCGATGTAGCACCCCTATTCCGTGCGGCCTGGGCGGATGCACTGATCGTTGGCGGCACCGATGCCAACTTTGCCGAATTCAATCGCCACCGCTTCGACTCCACCCGGGTGGATGCACTGACCTATTCCATCAATCCGCAGGTACACGCCACCGACGATGCCACGCTGGTAGAAAACCTGTCGGCGCAGACCGATACCGTGCGGAACGCTTTGCTTATCGGAGAAGGAAAGCCCGTGCACGTGTCGCCGGTGACGCTGAAGCCCCGGTTCAATGCCGTAGCGGCATCCGAAAGTTCCCACCACCTCCCTCCTGCCGATTACCGCCAAACTACCGACTTTTGCGCCGGCTGGACATTGGGCAGTCTGAAGTACCTGTCCGAAGCGGGTGCAGCTTCGGTTACCTACTTCGAAGCCACGGGCGAACGGGGCATTTGCAGCGGTCAGCACAGTTTTCCGGTCGGGCACTTATTCCGGTGGATGGGAGAATGGGAGCCCGAAAGCGTCTACCCTACTTTCTGTTCTCATCCGCTGGCGGTTTCGACCCTACTATTGGAAAGAAAGGGAGAACGTTGTCTGCTGCTGGCCAACCACCGCTCCGAAAACCAGGTTGTTCATTTGCCCTTTGCCATTCGCCGGGAAGCGTCTTTTCTGATGGGTAAGGAGAAGCGATTTATAGTTGAAGAGGAGAATGCGGAAGTAGAAATTCCCGGTTATCAGGTAGCCGTGGTGTTCATTGCATCCTGAAGCCGATTTGATTCGCATCGATTCTATTACTGACGCGTTTTCCCTCTTTGTCATTCCGGAGGAATCTGGCCCACTACTATTAACTGTCGGTTAAAAACCTATTCATCGATCAGCAGCGATAGCAGCGGGCAAGGTGCTTGGGCAGCGCCCCCCAGCAATATGACAAACGGCACGAAGCAATAAAGGCTGGCTGGAAGCTACAACTGACTTTGCCTTCCAATTCTGAGATATTGACTGCACTGACTTTCCGCTTCCGGATCATCAAAATTATCCAGCAGAATAGCCGCACCGTTGGGTTGTATGCATTCCTTTATGATTGCGTAAGTTTTTAACACACCCACCGGATCCTGGCCCAGTAAATCAAAGACAACCAAGCTACTATGAGATAGGGTACTGTATAAGGAAAGCCATTTCTGCGGGCTTCCATAGAGCGTACTGATGCGGGTATGAGGCTGGATATGATCTACTTCATACATCTTATCCAACAGCGGACTCCCTTTCTTCCCGTTGACTTTAAGATAATCCTTCACAGTGGTTGGCCAAAACCTGCGCCTGAGCGCGTTTTAGCGAATGGGTTCCACAAACCGAAAAGGTTGCTCGACGACTAAATTGGGATGCTTTATTTTCTGCGTAAAAAGCGCCACCAACTCCTTTTCCAGATCAAAGAAATGGCTGCCACCGTACAGGCAAATGCCAATCAATTCCCCTTCGCGGAGTTCGAACGGTGGAATGAAAAATTGGCCGATTTTAAATCCGATAGATTGAAGAATCATTTACTACCTATTTGCTATTCCGCATTACAAACACCATTCCAGGGAGTTTATGAATGATACAACTCCTACATCAGCATGCGTTAAGGGTTTTGCAATTTGATATAACAAATCTGCTCATCCTGCAATCCGTTTCCTACGAAGTACCGGCAAAAAGGCCGGTTGTATCGATGAATGAGTTCAGTCCCCATCTCCAATCCAATCTATTCCGTTCGCAAACTTTAAATGGGATTCCTCATCGCGGCCGGGATACGCTGTAGGCCGGTTTCCCTGGTGCGTTGTTCAGCCTGTTTTCCTTCGTATCTCCTCCCTGACTCAAGGAGAAAAGATTCATCACCGGAAGATGAGAAGGACGTTTTTGAAGGCATTTGCTCCCACTTTGGCTCTGCATACTTAAGAGAAAGGCTACTCAAAAACCCACAAACTGTATTTTCAGGCAGTGACACCTTTTTTTGTTTATATATGACTCATTTTCCTTTTACCTTTCCTATTTAAAACAAACCGACTTACGCAGCTCTCAATGAAGTTTTACTTTCTACTCTCTTTGCTTTTACCTTCCCTCCTTTGGGCACAGGGAAACCCGGTCAACTCTGCCACCATCCGGGGCACCCTCACCGACGAACAGAAAAAGCCCCTCCCCTTCGTAACGGCTGCGCTCTACCAGCGCTCCGATTCGGCCCTCATTACGGGAGCCGTGTCCGACGAAACGGGGCAGTTTGAAATACCGGTCAAAACGGGACAGTACTTTCTCAAACTCACCTTGCTTTCGTACCAGGAAAAAGTGGTGCCGAATCTTCGGGTTGAGGGGAAAGATATTCAACTGGGCACGATGGTGCTGAAGGTGAGCACGGAAAAGCTGCAGGAAGTGGTGGTGCAGGGTGAAAAAAGTCAGATGGAACTCACGCTGGACAAGAAGATTTTCAACGTGGGGAAGGACCTGGCCAACCGGGGCGGCACGGCAGTGGACATCCTGAGCAACGTGCCATCGGTGGCCGTAGACGTAGAAGGCAACGTAAGTCTGCGGGGCAGCAGCAACGTGCGCATCCTGATCGACGGCAAGCCTTCCGGGCTGGTGAGCATCAAGGGCGGTGCCGGGCTTCAGCAATTGCAGGGCAGCAGCATTGAGCGCATCGAAGTCATCACCAACCCTTCGGCCCGTTACGAAGCCGAAGGCATGAGCGGCATTATCAATATTGTGCTGAAGAAAGAGCAGAAGGAAGGTTTCAACGGCTCTTTCGACATCATTACGGGCTATCCGGCCAACTTCGGGGCGGCTGCCAACGTGAACTACCGGCGCAAAAACCTGAACTTCTTCGTCAATTACACGGCTTCTTACCGCAATACGCCGGGCAGAAGCTCCATTTACCAGGAAGTCTACAATCCCGATCCGGCCACGGCGTTCATTAATACGCTGGCTTCCCGGCAAAGCTTCGAAAGCCGGCTGAAAGGCATGAACAACAGTGCCCGAGCAGGTCTGGACTTTTTCTTTAATCCCACCAACATCCTGACGGCCGCCTACACTTGGCGCATCAGCAAGGGCAAACGCTTTGCTGACATCGAATACCTGGACTACCGGCCCAACTCCGCCCAGGTAGACACCGTAACCCTGCGCACCCAGGACGAAACCGAAACGGAGCCCAATTCAGAATACGCCCTGACTTACAAACGTACCTTCACCCGCCCCGGCCAGGAGTTGACCGCCGACGTACGCTTTCTGGACAACTGGGAAAAGTCGGATCAGCTCTTCACGCAACGCAGCTTCCTGCCCAGCGGCAAGCCTTCGGGTAAACCGGACCTACTGCAGCGTTCGCTCAACGACGAAACCGAAAAGCAGTTGCTGGTGCAGGTAGACTACGTGCATCCGATCAGCAAAGACGGGAAACTGGAAGCCGGTTTGCGCAGCAGCTCCCGCGATATGACCAACGACTACACGGTGATTCAACGAAACGCCGAAGGCCAGTGGCTGCCCTTGCCCGGCCTCACCAACGACTTCCTGTACGAAGAGAACATCCACGCTGTGTATGGCATTGTGGGCGATAAAGTGAAGAAATTCTCTTATCAGATGGGCTTACGGGCGGAATGGACCGACGTGACCACTACGCTGAAGCAGACCAACGAAGTGAATCCGCGCAAATACGCCAACCTGTTTCCCAGCGTGCACCTCACCTACGATCTGCCCCGGCAACACGCCCTGCAGCTCAGTTACAGCCGTCGGGTGCGCCGGCCTCAGTACAACGACCTGAGCCCTTTCATGACCTTCAGCGACGCCCGGAATTTCTTCAGCGGCAATCCGGACCTGAACCCGGAATTTACGAATGCCTTCGAACTGGGGCACATCAAGTACTTCGGTCAGGGTTCGTTTACCTCATCCGTATACTACCGGCATACGACGGGCAAAATCATCCGCATCCGGCGGGTAGACGAACAGGGCTTTTCCACTACCCTGCCCGAAAACCTGGCGACGGAAAACTCCTTCGGGGCGGAATTTACCAGTTCCTACGCACCCTTTTCGTGGTGGAAGCTGGATGGCAGCCTCAACTTTTTCCGGGCCATCACCGACGGCAGCAACCTGGACGCCAACTTCCAGAGCGATACCTACAGCTGGTTTGCCCGGCTCACTTCCCGGTTCAGCCTGCCCAAAAACACCGATTTTCAACTGAGAGGCAACTACGAAGCGCCGCAGCAAACGCCGCAGGGAAGGCGGCTGGCCATTGCCACGCTGGACCTGGCCCTGAGCCGGGACATCCTGAAAAACCGGGGTACCCTGACGCTCAACGTCATCGACGTGTTCAATTCCCGCCGCTACCGTTCCATCACCCGGGGTGAGCTTTTCTACACCGAAAGCGCTTCGCAGGGCCGACTTAGGCAAATCAACCTCACCTTCAACTACCGCCTGCGCCAGCCCAAAAAGAAGGAAAAAGAACTGGGCGAGGGAGAATTCTGAGTAGTGCATATCCGTAGCGTAGGCTGGTTCGCCGCTGCGATTAAAGCCTGTGCTACGGATGAAAGTGAATACTGTTATCTTGCTATTTGTTGAATACTTTCTTTTTCTTTATAAATCAGGAAGACCTAAAAACGACCTAAACCTTTTCTTCACCTTCATCTACTTTTTTCCATGGAAAACTTTAATGTAAACCGTCGCAACTTCCTGAAAGGAGCCACTGCCACCCTGGCGCTCACCGCTTTCGGGGCCCAGGGAATGGACTTCCTCCATCCGGCCCAGCCCCTTCGGGTAGGTCTGATCGGCACGGGCTGGTACGGCAAAAGCGACCTGTTCCGGCTCATGCAGGTAGCACCCGTACAGGTAGTGGCGCTCTGCGACGTGGACAAACGCTTGCTGTCTCAGGCAGCTGCTTTGGTGACCGAGCGGCAGAAATTGAAAAGCAAAACGGCCCCTAAGGCACCCAAACAGTACGGCGACTACCGCAAAATGCTGGCGGAAAACAAACTGGACATTGTGCTGATCGGCACGCCCGACCACTGGCACGCGCTGCAAACCATTGATGCGCTCAAGGCAGGTGCCCACGTGTACGTACAAAAACCCATCAGCGTGGACGTGATGGAGGGAGAAGCCATGGTGGCCGCCGCCCGCAAGTACAACCGGGTGGTGCAGGTGGGTACGCAGCGCAAAAGCACGCCTCACCTCATCGACGCCAAGCAAAACGTGGTGGATGCCGGTCTGCTGGGAAAAATATCGCACGTGGAGATGTGCTGCTACTTCCACATGCGCAACAATGGTAACCCGCCCGTAGAACCCGTGCCCGACTTTCTGGATTACGAAATGTGGACCGGCCCCGCCCCATTGCGGCCTTATGACGGATTGCCGCACATTCGCTGGTGGCGCACCTTTATGGAATACGGCAACGGCATCATGGGCGATATGTGCGTGCATATGCTGGACACCGTGCGCTGGATGCTCAACCTGGGCTGGCCCAAACGCATTACTTCGCAGGGTGGCATTTACGTCCAGAAGGAAGGAAAATCAAACATTTCCGATACGCAAACGGCCGTATTCGAATACGATGGTCTCAACTGCGTGTGGCAGCACCGCAGCTGGGGTACTCCCGCCGACCCGGATTATCCGTGGGCATTCAAGCTGTACGGAGAAAAAGGCACCCTGTCGGCCAGCACGATGCGCTACGACTTTACGCCGCTGGACGAAAAAGGCACCAAAATTCACAAGGATGTGGTGTACGAAAAAGAAAAGTACCCCGAAGACCTGACCGAAGAGCGCATTGAGCTGAACGCCGCCCCGGCCACCCGCCTCCACATGCTGGATTTCCTGTCTGCCATTGAAAAGAACAGCAAGCCAGTGGCCGACATTGAAGAAGGGCACATTTCGACGGCCAGTTGTATTCTGGCCAATATTTCGATGCAGGTGGGCCGCCCGGTCGTGTACGACCCGCAAAAGCGACAGATCGTGGGCGATACCGAAGCCAATGCCCTGTTGCAGCGCCCCTACCGCCAGCCCTGGATCCACCCCGACCCGCTAAAAGTTTAAATTCAGTGAACAGTTATCAGTAAACAGTGAACAGTGAGTAATGAGCACTTGCTTACTGATAACTGTTCACTAATAAGCAGTTCTTCAAAACTGGTATATACTATTTTGCTCACCCCCAACCCCCTAAAGGTGGCTAAAAACCTTTTCTAGCCACCTTTAGGGGGTTGGGGGTGAATGCAAACTATTTTCAATGGCGTACTAAACTGTTTACTGTTTACTGATCAAGTTGTTTTGACGTGCGCGGTAGGCGGCCAGTTCAATCAGAACGGCAATGGAAAGGGCAACGATGACCATGGTCTTGAACATAACTTTCAGATTTTAGGTGGACGAAATCTTACCGGAACGGGCTGAGGAGAAATAGTCTATTTCTCCTCAACCTATCCTTGCCTCCATATACTGAAAGTTGGGCGAAAGGTTGGACCAATCAGCCTCCGGGTGGGTAAACTTCCCATTACGCATAGGCGTGGATCTGAAAATCGGACTTGAACTTGTTGGCTCCCTGAATGGTGACAAACACCCAGGCTCCTACGGCTGCGAAAGCGGCGACCACCGCGGTGCCTCCCGACAAAACCAGGAAGCAGAGAATAATGGCACCGACCAAAAAATACCAGGGTGGCTTGAACATCCGGCGCAGGGCACCGATATTGAAAAAAGTCTTTTCAGTCGTTTGATTGTGCACGACAATGTATTCACCGGTCTTATTTCCCTGTTTGATCGACCAGATCACCGTCAGTTCATTGCCTTCCCGGCAGGCGATGTCAAAATCGGCCAGTTGGAAGGAATGCTCTTTGCCTTCGGAGTCGATGAGAAATATCTGGTCGTGAACCGTGGTAGTGGAGCTGATCGTCACCGGAGCCGAATAACCACTACCCTGGTAAGTACTTCCTCCCCCGCCGCCGCCGTGCACCCGCGTTTCCAGGTTTTTACTGGTGTTGGCCACCCGGCCCGTCACCGAATGAAGGACATAGTCTTTGAAACCCGCTTTTACCGTTCTCATATTAGGTTAGGCATTCGTTTGGTTAGGATCTGAAAGGGATGCCGGCCTTTTCAGCTCATCCGACTGATAAGAGAACCGGCCTGCATCACGACCAAACTTAACCGGGTTGCCTGCTGAGCACAAGAGGCATTTATTTTTTGACGGATGCCATTTATTTTCTGCTGATAATCAATCGATAATCGCAGAATAATTCTTACCTTCTTACCTGATTTGGCTACCGGCTACCCACGGGTATACAGACGTTTTGGCTTTCGATTTCCCATTATTCTTGTCTGATTAGCTAACCTCACTCTTATGCTGAGAACCTTTATTCTGATGGCAGTGCTGCTGTGGACAGTTCGGTGTCTGGCCCAGCAAACTGAGATAGACTCTCTCCGGCAAGCATTGGATCGGCACCCGCTTGAAGACACCTTGCGGCTCCACTTACTCACCGAAATGACATACGCCTACGCCGACATCGATCCGGAGCAGGGCATTGCGACGGCTCGCCAAGCCATTTTATTGGCGCAGCAGCTCAATCAATCGGTCCAACTGGCCAGGGCTTATAACTATCAGGGGATCAACTACTCCCGCAAAGGAGAAGATTCGCTGGCATTGCAATGCCACCAGACAGCCCTGAAGCTATACGAACGCCTGCGTGATGACAAAGGGATGGGCAATACGCTACAGAATATGGGGATTCTGCATTTCGGCTTGTCCGATCACCAGCAGGCCTTGAAGTACCATCAATCGGCTCTGGCTGCCTTTCAAAAAGTTCACTACAATAAAGGAGCAGCAGCGGCCATCAACAGCATCGGCGTCAACTATATGGCGCTGTCTGACTATCTCAGGGCCATGGAATATTACCTGAAAGCCCTCCGTCTCCACGAAAAAGACGATAATGCCTTGGGAATGGCCAATGCGCTTACTAACCTGGGCATCGTGTACAAAAACTTATCCCGGTACCCCAAAGCCCTGGACTACCACGCCCAGGCCCTGACTTTGTTTGAAAAAGTCGCCAATCAGCAAGGGATCGTGAATGCACTGGGCAATATGGGGATCGTGTATGATTTGCAGCACCAGCCGGCGAAAGCCCAGGAATGTTACCAGAAAGCCCTGATCATCAGCGAAAAAACGGGTAACCAACGGGGAATTGCCAGCAATGTCACCAACCTGGGCATTCTCTACGCGGATATGGCCGACTACCCCAAAGCCTGGGAACATTTCCAGCGCTCCCTGAAACTTTACGACCAGCTAGGTGCAAAAGAAAACAAGGGCATTGTACTCAATCAACTGGGAATACTGCTGCGCCAGGCACCAGAAGCCTTCCTAAGCAACCAGGGCATCGGCACCCGCGAACGGTATATCCGGGCCTCCGATTACCACTTTCAAAGCCTGAAACTGGCGCAGGAATCGGGTTCACTCCAGGCCCAGGCCACGGCTTGGCAAAACCTGCACGAAACGTTTGAAGCGCAACAGAATCACGCCAGGGCATTGGACGCCTACAAACAATACATCGCCCTGCGCGACAGCATGTTCAACGAAGCCAAAACCCAGGAAATCGCCCGCAAGGAAATGCAGTTTGAGTTTGACAAAAAAGCGGCGCTGGCAGGAGAAGAAATCAAACGACAAAGCATCATTAAAAACGCCTGGATGGCCGGAACGGGCATTTTGCTGTTTACCGCCCTGATCAGCTTTGCCTTTTACAAGTACCGGAAAGATGCCGAAGAAAAACGCAAGGAAGCCGAATTTCAACTGAAGGTATCCGAAACGGAAATGAAGGCCCTGCGGTCGCAGATGAATCCGCACTTTATTTTCAATACCCTCAACTCCATCAGCGATTACATGCACCGAAACGACACGGAGTCAGCCGACTACTACCTGACCAAATTTGCCCGGGTGATCCGGTTAATTCTGGAGCATTCGGAACAGAAGCTGATCCGGCTCACGGATGAACTTACGGTGCTGGAACTCTACATGCAACTGGAATCACTGCGCCTGCGCCATTCCTTTACCTACGAAATCACCGTTGACGAAACCATTGACCGGGAGGCAACCCTGGTGCCGCCGTTGATCCTGCAGCCCTTCGTAGAAAACAGCATCTGGCACGGGCTGGCCGGGAAGCCCAGCAACGGAAAGCTGCTCATTCAGATCAAGCGACAGGGCGAAATGCTCCATTGCGTGGTAGAAGACAATGGGGTCGGCCGACAAAAATCGTACGCGGTCGTTGCCGAATCCAGCCCCGTGGAGAAGAAATCAATGGGTATGAAAATAACCAAAGCCCGGATTGACATCATCAACAAAACCAAGGCCACGGATGCCGGGGTAGAATTGTCCGACCTGACCGAAGGAATGCGGGCGGAAATCAAGCTACCCCTGGAACAGTTGTTTTAAATTTTCACTATGCTCAAAGCCATTATTGTAGAAGACGAACAGCACGCCATCAACCGGCTCCGCGATCTGCTCGAAAAACACGGCCGGCCGTTGGTGCAGTTGCTGGGTAGCTACCAGACCGTAGAAGAAGGAGCCAGTGCCATCACTGCGCTCCGTCCGGATGTGGTTTTCCTGGACGTGCAGATTGGCGACCGCACGGGGTTCGACTTACTCAGGCAGCTCAAAGACATTCATTTTGAAATCATTTTTACTACCGCTTATGAGCAGTATGCCGTTCAGGCGTTCCGGTTCAGCGCCATGGATTACCTGCTCAAACCCATTGACGTGGATGACCTGATCCGGACCATCGGGAAGCTGAATGGTAAAATGGCCCGGGCAGAAATGGCTGGCCAACTGGAAACGCTGTATCACAATCTGAAACGGGAACAGGGCGTATCCAGAAGAATCAGCGTACCTACCCTCACCGGACTGCTTTTTCTGTGGGTCAATGAGATCATTCGCTGCCAGTCGGACGTCAATTATACCACACTGCACCTGAAAGACCGGCGGAAGATTACGGTGGCCAAAACCCTGAAGGAGTTTGAAGAACTGTTGCTCGATTCGCATTTCTATCGGGTGCACAACTCCCACCTGATCAATCTGCGGCACATCAAAAGTTACCAGAAGGGCAAGGGCGGCTCCGTAACGATGGTAGACGGATCGGAAATCGAAGTATCGACCCGGCGCAAGGAAGATTTTCTGAAAGAGATTGCCAATTCGTCGTTCTGAAGCGGACCGAATTATCCCATGCACTGCCGGTCTTTGTGGAGTTCTATCGAACAAAAAAGTAACCCATTTATCCAGCCCAGGGTATAAGCAGATAGACTTCCCTCTAAACCGAAATGACAACCGTCACCAACCTTCCCCGCAAAGCCGGCACGGCTGCTTTTGTAGCCTTACTCGTACTATCCGCCTTCTTACTGCTGGGATACGCCGCCCACTTCTTTTTTCTGTTGTTTGGCGGCATTTTATTTGGAGTACTCCTGAGTTCCTTCAGCCATTTTATTGAAAAAAAGACCCACCTCAGTTATACCCTTTCATTGGGAATTGCCAGCTTTTTGCTGGTAGCGATCACTGGCGGCACGATCTGGCTCATGGCTCCTTCGGTGGGTCAGCAGGCGGATGAATTATCGAAAACCCTGCCGCAAGCCCTGCAGCGCGTCGAATCTTCGTTGAGGCAGTACGGCTGGGGACGGCGACTAGTGGAGGAAATCAATCAGAACTCACAGACGCTGCTTTCGCCCAAAGGAAATACGCTTTCCAAAATCTCCGGCTTTTTTTCCAGTACCCTGGGGGCCATTGCCAACTTTCTGATCGTCCTGATCACCGGCGTATTCCTGGCTGCCGATCCGAAGGTATACAAAGAAGGATTTGCCAGGCTATTCAAACCTGCTTTTCGCGGACGTTTGCTGGAAGTGCTGGATCAATGCTATGTCACGCTGAAAAACTGGATTCTGGCCCGTTCGCTCTCCATGCTGGCTGTGGGCGTAGGTACGGCCGTGGGATTAACGCTCCTGGGCATTCCGCTCCCCTTTGTGCTGGCGGCGATTGCGGCCGTCCTGAATCTGGTTCCCAACATTGGCCCCTACATCGCCTTGATTCCGGCGTTGCTGATGGGCTATTTGCAGGGTCCCGACCAGGCCTTGTACGTGTTTCTGCTTTACGCCGGCATACAGGCAGTGGAAAGCTATATCCTTACGCCAATGCTCAACAAACGGCTGGTGTCTACTCCACCGGCTTTACTGCTTTTCGGGCAAATCCTGTTTGGCATCCTGGTGGGCGGAATCGGCCTTTTTCTGGCCTCCCCGCTCACTGCCGTTTTGATTGTACTGGTCAATGAACTCTACGTGAAAGATTTTCTGGAACAGCCAGGCCAAACGGAAACAGAACCCATCCGCTCAGTAGCAGTAGAGAATGTCCCGCCGGAAAACGCTTTCTACGCCGGAACGGGAATCTTAAAGCCCAAAAGGGGAAACTCAGCCTGATGCGCTTTCCGGTAATTACGTTATCAGTGAATTGTCATCCGAAAAGGCGCTGTAACCCGGCAACGGGAGTTACCGGAAAACCACCGGTTCAATGTCCCTAACGGCTTCAGTCCTGGGTAACCATCTTATTCTTTCGGGCTAATGCATTTTTTGCAGCCAGTTCCTCCTGCAGTTGTTTGGCCGTTTTGCGCGAACCGTCGGGACACCAGCCAGGGGGATAAAACACGTACTTGAACTTGTCTTTCCAGGACCTGGCTTGTCGTACATCCCGCCAGATGTCAGCGAATTCATGAAAGTTCAGGGTAATCGGATCGTGTTTATGGGGTGGGTGCAACACGCCGAATTTGGCGGGTATTTCTTCCTGATTGGCCTGGAAGGTTCCAAAAATTTTGTCCCAGACAATGAGAATGCCCCCGTGATTGCGATCCAGGTACTCCACGTTGCAGGCGTGGTGTACCTGGTGTTCCCAGGGCGTATTGAATATTTTACCAAACCAACCCAGGTTAGGAACCAAGGTACAGTGAAGGAAAAACTGATAAATGGAATTGAAGGACATGCAGAGCGCCACCATAATGGGATGGAAACCCAGTGCCGGCAGCCAGATCCAGTAAATCGGTTTGTAAAGGAAAATGGTCCAGCCATTGCGAAAGGCCGTTCCGAAGTTGAATTTAGTGGAAGAATGGTGTACCACGTGTGCCGCCCAGAAGATCCGTACCGTATGACAAAACCGGTGGTGCCAGTAGAAGCAGAGGTCATCACCCAGCAGGCACAGGAGCCAGGCCCACCAGGCCCAACCTACCTCTTCGTAGCCCAGCAGGCTGATGCGAAGCGGCTTACACAATTCGTAAAACAGGAAAAAAAAGGCGACGTGATACGCCTTGGTCAGGCCATTGAAAAGGGCTGAACCCAGCCCTACCCAGGTGCTGGCCAGCGAATCACGCCAATCGTACAGTTCACGGTTTTGCCGGTAACCTATGTAGGCTTCTACGGCAATCACCAGGGCGAAAACGGGTAAGAAATAAGGAAATGGATTGGGAATGTCGGTTTGCCAGTTTTGCATTTTCGGTTAAGGATCAATGTTTAGTCTGGAAAAATCGATTTCAGGTACTAACGTTCCTCCCAAGTATTTGTTAGCTGCAATGGGAAATGTATCGTATTGAAATCACCTTCTGTTCTGCATTCAGGGCTTAACGCGAATACCGTCTGTGGGCTCGGGCCTTGACGCTGACCTGTTTATCAGGCCGAATCCAAAGTTCTGATTTTAATGTAGCCGGTATAGCGATGGTGCCGCCCTGATCGGCACGGATGCTGTTGGTAAAGGCATCGGTTTCGTAGTATTATATGAAGCGCTTAACTCAAATAGTTTGATGATTGTTACACTGCATAGTCTGAGCGTCCCGGTTGGGCATCGGCCAAGGGTTGCATTTAAAATCCTCCCCTTCTTTCTTCCAGCCCCATCAAATACGATTCAAGCCATTTTTCGGGTTTGTTCCTTTTTATATACAAACGTGTTTTTAATATCTTCCATTTCTTTCAGTAGCTGATAACGTTCGGCCGCCAGTTTTACTGCCAGTACCCTATCTCCGTGCTGAATGGCCTTGCGGATACCAGCCAGTTTTCTCTCCCCTTCTTCCGTCAGAAATGACAACCGCTCTTCGCTCTCTCTAATCGTCACAAATTTTTTGCTAAATCAGGTTCGTGAAGGTTTGGCCGATCAAGCTGCTTTTTTACTCTTGAATCCGTTTCCATTCACCAGGCGGCAGTGTACACACATTGCCGGCCCCTGCGGAGATATACCCAACCTGTATTCCGTAAAGTCAATACACGTCAAATTTATAATTTTCACATTTATTATGCTTTACAGTTCCAATAAACGAAATAATATAAATAATAGCCGCTCAAAAAATACGGATTTCTCAAATTAGGGCTTTATGCCGATCGGTTCTGCTACGGTTACTCACGCTACGACTTCCCCGAAACTTTTACTTGAATGAGAAGTAAACCCCTTTTTGCGGGGCTGATTGATTAAGTTCTAAAACCCAACGTTTCTTAGGGAGGTTCCCTGAAGTGGTTTTAAATGATGGTTATTGCCTCAAAACCTCAAAAACAAAAAGCCCCTATGCTTTGTGGGCGCAGGGGCTTTGAGATAAAAAGAGGGTTGGCGGCTACCTACTCTCCCGGCTTTTCAGGCCAGTACCATCGGCGTGGCGGGGCTTAACGGCTCTGTTCGGAATGGGAAGAGGTGAACACCCGCGCTAGGACCACCATTGAGGC
>Ga0209902_100334_pt1 | contig 60231 bp, 52 predicted proteins | sample FECB27metaG_FD_188304 | JGI IMG/M metagenome (GOLD analysis project Ga0209902, IMG submission 188304) | Cyanobacterial communities from the Joint Genome Institute, California, USA - FECB-27 (SPAdes) (version 2) | ecosystem: Environmental > Aquatic > Thermal springs > Hot (42-90C) > Microbial mats...
GCAGGGAGAGAAGGAATACAAAAGCTAACTAACCTCTAAGAATATCGGAAGCTGGATGAAACGAAAGTTTCACGTCTAGATTTAACAGAGAGGTACGGAGAGTAATACCTCCTATCGACTCTACCCGCCGAAATTAGTGATTGGAGTCCCCTGGTACCAACTGGCAACACGGGTGAAGTTATGAGCATTTTGATACGCTCGATTTTAGTGCAATAGCCTTTAACAGTTATCAGTGAACAGTGAACAGTGACCGCTCGGCTGAGCGCTCGCGCCGAAGCCAAAAAACTGGTACTGCGGGTACTTGATAACTGATAACTGATAACTGATAATTGATTTAAACGCCTCAGAAATCACTCTCTGAGGCGTTAAATTTGTTAATTTATAAAGTTTAACTTAGTTACCGTCTGTATATATATATAGTGTAATGAGTTAATTCAGTTTTCAAATGAAGAACATATAAATATAAGCTGGAATTTTATAAAAAGAGTGTTAAATGCCTTTGCTTAATCTATTTTCCGCGAGCCTCCTTTCTGCCTCTCCTAATTGCCCCAGAATTCTTGGAGGCGATGCTCCTTCATGAGCCGCCCTGCATGGCGATCTGCTGAAAGCAGCGCTGAGTTCCAAGGGGACACGCACTCGCGTTCGCGATCGCCTACCGTATTAGGCACCAATCGCGCTTTGCGTGCAATCATGCTCGCTATTCCGGCTAGAACACTTGCTCAAAAGAGTTTTTACGATAACGCCGAAAGGGCAAGTTTGTTGTGAGAAGGAGAAGAGGCGTAGCAGGCTTAAGTGTAGTCCTGATGCTGAGGCGGTTGTGATTGCGTAGGAGAATTCTTTGGCTGGTGTGGTTTCTTGTGTGGAGTAACGCATTTCTTGTTCTTGGTGTTTCTCCTCTAATTTTGAGTGCCAATGTTGTTGCAGAGAGTGCGATCGCTTTCTTTAAAATTTGTAATTGTAAGTGCTAATGCCGTTGCAGAGAGTGCGATCGCTTTCTTTAAAATTTGTAATTGTAAGTGCTAATGCCGTTGCAGAGAGTGCGATCGCTTTCTTTAAAATTTGTAATTATAAGTGCCAATGCCGTTGCAGAGAGTGCGATCGCTAATTTTAAAATTTGTAATTGTGAGTGCCAATGCCGTCACAGAGAGTGCGAGCGCTTACTTTAAAATTTGTAATTATAAGTGCCAATGCCGTTGCAGAGAGTGCGATCGCTATTGCTAACTTTGGGATTTGTTTGCAAGTAATCTCGAATTATATCACAATCGCGTTTCATAAGATTATCAAAATCTAAATTAGATAAAATAGAATTTAAACCCCATAAAATTACTGTATTATCGGTACTTGCAGAAGCTAAGGTTTTGCTGTCTGGGCTGAAAGTTACGCTCCTGACCTTATCGCTATGCCCGTTAAGGGTGGTCTGTTCTTTGCCTGTAGCCACATCCCACAGTTTTATGGTTATGTCAGAACTTGCAGAAGCTAAGGTTTTGCCATCTGGGCTGAATGCTACGCTGTTCACCTTATCGCTATGCCCTTTGAGGGTGGTCTTTTCTTTACCTGTAGCCACATCCCACAGTTTGATGGTCTTGTCATCACTTGCAGAAGCTAAGGTCTTGCCATCTGGGCTAAATGCTACGCTATTGACCACATCGCTATGCCCGTTGAGGGTGGTCTTTTCTTTCCCTATCGCCACATCCCACAATTTTATGGTCTTATCATAACTGGCAGAAGCTAAGGTTTTGCCATCTCGGCTGTAACTCACGCTTATAACCGTATTGCTATGCCCGTTGAGAATGGTCTTTTCTTGACCTGTAGTCAGATCCCACAGTTTTATAGTGCTGTCAGAACTCCCAGAAGCTAAGGTCTTGCCGTCTGTGCTAAAGCTGATGCTAGAGACTGCATTGTTATGTTCCATGAGGGTGAACTTTTCTTCGCCTGTAGCAACATCCCACAGTTTTATGGTCTGGTCCCGACTCGCAGAAGCTAAGGTCTTGCCATCTGGGCTGAAACTAACGCTAAAGACTGTACCGCTATGCCCGTTGAGGGTAGTCTTTTGTTGAGTAGTAGCGACATCCCACAGTTTTATGGTCTGGTCAGAACTCGTAGAAGCTAATGTTTTACCATTTGGGCTGTAACTGACGCTAGTAACTGCACTGTTATGCCCAGTGAGGGTCGTCTGTTTATCTGTAGACACATCCCACAGTTTTATGGTGTTGTCATCACTTGCAGAAGCTAAGGTTTTGCCATCTGGGCTGTAACTCACACTCTGGACCGTATTGCTATGCCCTTTGAGAGTGGTCTTTTGTTTGCCTGTAGCGACATCCCACAGTTTTATAGTCTTATCCCAACTAGCAGAAGCTAAGGTCTTGCCATCTGGGCTGAATGCTACGCTATAGACCGTATCGCTATGCCCGTTGAAGGTGGTCTTTTCTTGACCTGTATTCACATCCCATAGTTTGATAGTGTTGTCCCAACTTATAGAAGCCAAAGTCTTGCCATCTGGACTGTAACTTACGCTTATAACCGCATTGCTATGCCCGTTGAGGGTGGTCTTTTCTTTACCTGTAGCTGCATCCCATAGTTTGATAGTGTTGTCCCGACTCGCAGAAGCTAAGGTCTTGCCATCTGGGCTGTAACTTACGCTTATAACCGCATTGCTATGCCCGTTGAGGGTGGTCTTTTCTTTACCTGTAGCTGCATCCCATAGTTTGATAGTGTTGTCCCGACTCGCAGAAGCTAAGGTCTTGCCATCTGGGCTGTAACTCACGCTTATAACCGCATTGCTATGCCCGTTGAGGGTGGTCTTTTCTTTACCTGTAGCCACATTCCATAGTTTTATGGTGTTGTCAGCACTCGCAGAAGCTAAGGTTTTGCCATCTGAGCTGAATGCTACGCTATAAACCGAATCGTTATGCCCCATGTCAGCGGTTCTTTCTTCGCCAGTAGCCACATCCCACAGTTTTATGGTGTTGTCAGCACTCGCGGAAGCCAACGTCTTGCCATCTGGGCTATAACTCACGCTAAAGACTTTATCGGTATGCTTTTCTAAGCGATTATACTCTCTGACTCCGTAAACTGCCTGTTGCAACAACGTAGATATAGCCTTTGTTCGCTGGGAATCAAGATTGACCCAAAAAGCTGCTTGTTTGATTTGCTTTCCTGCACTTATCCCGACTATTCGCGCATCGATTTCTTTACCTGAGGCAAAGAGTTCTTGGGAGGATGTTAAAAGAGCATCGATCGCTTGTTTTCTTTGTTCTTCTGTTTGCCACAATCCGAACCCAGCCGCTACAACTAGAGCTGAAACTATCACCAAACCGTAAGTAAGTTGTTTACGTTTTTGTTCAGCTTGCTTGCGTGCTTCTGCTTCTGCATTGAGTCTTTTTTCTGATTCCTCTGCGCGTTGTTCTGCTGCTTGACGTGCTTGTGCTTCTGCTTCGCGTCTGGCTTCTGCTTCCTGTGCGACTTTTTGTGCTGTTTCCAACTCCCGCTGCTTGCGTTCCTCTTCTTGTTGACGCAGGAAATCGCGCCGTGCGATGCTAACTTCTATGAATTGATTTTCTAAACTCTCTGGTTTGGCAAATAAAATTTGGTGAAATTTTGGGTCTTTTCTGTATTTTAAGACTTGCTCTAACTTCAACCCGCTCCAGAGTTCATCGTTCGCTTTTTGCTCATCTTGTTTTCGTATTTCATTCCATTGGTTGGCGTCGGTGGTTAATCGACTTCTAAAGACGATGATGTCTTCTTTGTCTTTTATTAAATCTGTTAACACTTGCCAAGAGCGCAGCAATTGTTCGTGAGCGACTTCAACTGTTGCTATTTGTTTTTCGCCTGTGCTGACGAGAAGGCGGTTTTCAATGAGTTTGTTGAGTACGCTTTCTTTATCACGACTCGCTAAAAACTGAGATTTATCAGTTCTTCTGCTGACAGGTTGTTTTTCAACAATCCCAACTAATTCCAGAAAAATTTCTTTCGCCGCTTCTCTTTCTTGCTCATTTAACTCTTTATTATATATTTTATTGGCTTGCTGATTCAGCGCACCGCTGACTCCACCCAATTGTTCATAAGTCTTGGTCTTCAGGACTCGTTCTGTGAGATTATCTTTTCTCTTTTCTTCTTCCCACAGCAAATCCAGAGTATATTCTAGGAGTGGTAAAGAACCGCTTTGCTCGTCAAAATCTTTGATAATTTGGTCAACTAGCCCTTTTTCAAAAGTCACACCATTCCTAGCCGCTGGTTCAGCAATTGCTAACTGGAGTTCTTTCTCACTCATGTTGGTGAGTATGTAACCATAGCGGTCATGGATATGTCCAAGTTCAGAATAGCTACTGAATTTATCTAAAAAATCAGCCCGCATTGTCAAAACAATTTTAACAGAGCTATCCTCCTGGTTGATAAGCTGAACAAGGCTAGCAACAAATTTATCACGTTCTGATTTGGGAGTTGTGGTAAAAAGTTCTTCAAATTGGTCAACAAAGATAAGCCAGCGAGAGTCCTGCTTGAGGGATTGGGAAACTTGAATTAAGGTATTTTCGGCAACTGTTCGAGCAATTTCTGCTTGTAATTGTGTATAATGAGGGGCTAGGCAATAATAGAGAGATTCAAAGGGATTTTTATCTGGTCGAAAAGTCAGATTAAGAAATGAACCCCAATTGTCTCTTAAATGAGGAATTAATCCGGCGCGAATCAGTGATGATTTTCCACTCCCGGATGCTCCCAGAAGCAGGAGGACATTATTTTCTTTTAAAAGGCGATCGCCTAGTTGAGTAATCCACTTTTCTCGACCAAAAAATTTATCTTTATCAGCAGTTTCAAATTTACTGAGTCCCAGGTAAGGAGAGACTTGAATGAGTGGACGACGATGAATACTTTCTTCAGCTTCGTTAGCAGAGATGAAGTATTGAGTGATAGTTCCACCGCTGATGGTGTATGCAGAAACACCTTGGACATCACGCCTGATATTTACGTTGGCTTCAGAATCATTGTTCATAAAAACCTCACGGGAGTTTGGAAACCCAGTACCTTCAGGTCTGAGAGGAAAAACGACGCGGGTACTTTAATACCCGTTACATCTCTGTGATATAGTAGAAATACGGTGAAATAAGCACAACGCAGGGAGTTGACTCGCATCCGGCAGTGATAGTACGCGAGTGTGGTAACGAGTACCCGCGAAGAATGAGTTTTGGGGTGAGGGAGTGAGTACATTCTCTAGAACCGTAACCTCGCCCGTAAGTTCTGCAAACAACATGAGTGAGCGCCCTATGTCGCTAGTAGTGTTGGGAGGAGGACAAAGCCCCTCGCCTTTAGGCAGGGGAATGGTTACCATCTACCTTTTTGTGACTTTTAAGTAAGTAGGCGAGAAAAAATCAAACTATGTAAAGAAAAGTAAAGGTTGAAAACTAGTTCGTAGTAAGCGCTTTAGCGCTAAAGCGCTTACTACATACCTTAGTTGTTTCTAACTAATATCGCCTTGAGTGATGCTTCCACCGCTGATGTCGTATGCAGAAACACCTTTGACATCTCCACTAATATTGATATTTCCACCACTTTGGGGTGCTTCGGCTTCTGCGAGAAGGCGACTGACTTCGCTTTCTAACGTTGGATCTTCCTTGAGTAACTTCTTAAGTTGCAGACGCAGTGCGGCTAAAGCATCTTCGTCCTCAGGCGCTTGCGCGACATCTTGGACAGCTTCTTGGGCTGATGGTTTAGCTTCCACTTTGGGATGGAGTTTAACCCAAATAGCTTTCGCTTTTTCCCAACTATCTACACCAAGTTTCTTTGCTGCTTCCTCTGCTGCTTTATCTCCTAGTTTAAGTAAGTAGGGCAGGAAAGGAGATATAAGCTTAGTTAGTACAATAACATCTATCATTAGAAAGAAATTTTATTTAAATTAGTCAGCAGTACAATTTAAATCTACATCTGCATAACTTGCGCTTTCGGAAAAGTTAACACTTTATTAGTTTTGACTTTTCACGCTATGTGGAAAAATCCACTTCTTACCTAACCCCCTAGGGCGCACTCATTGCGGTTAGATATATAGTTAGGTGTCTTCGCGTTAAAACAGTGAACAGTACCAGGCGCAGGTACCAGCCGCAGATACCTGACAACTGGTACTGCGGGTACTTGATAACTGATAACTGATAACTGATAACTGGTAACTGTTAAAAGCTATGTGTTACTTTATTACAGCCACACTGCCCAAAGATACGGATTTAAAATCAGCGTCCGCATTGTTTGAGCAGTTCAAGCTTGGCTTTAAGGTGATACACAATCCACATATCGAGGCTCAGCTTCCTTCGGGAGAACACTACATTCTTACAACCCGAACTGAATGTGATTGTGGGACGGTTCTTGGCTCACTTTACTGTGAAACAAACTCAAAGCCGCTAACTTACGAGAGCGTTATCCAAAAATTCAGAAAACAAGGATGGAGCGAGGCAAAAATACAACGCTGGCTTTCAGAAAAAGAAAACACACGGGAAAGAGATGAACGAATCATCCAAGAAAATGTTGAGCGTGGGAAGGCTCAGGCTTCTATGTGGCTGGAATTCTTGACCTCGGCATTGAAATCAATGCCCGCAAAACGTATTTCTTTGCTGCTACACTGGTACAAACGTGGAGTAACCAACGAACGGATCAGATTTAGGCGTATCGTCACACAACCTATCTCAGAAATTAACGCAGAATATCTTCTGAAAATAGAGAAAGACGTTTTGTATAACTTTGTTGACAAATAAGATCGACACTTAAAAATACTTTTGGGTAGAATGCTTGCGATCGCCCTTTGGGCGGCTCCCTTTGGGAGCATCGCTTCCTCTGAAACCGCTTGTCAATACCAGCGATTGCCTCTTCCAGGTGCGCTTTGCGCAATCGCATCTTAACCTTGCTTTTTCTCCAGAAGTGATTTTTTGTCCATCTGGGTATGAACAGCAGGGCAAATGTTAGCCTAAATGATATCGATTCCGATTTTTTTGCATCACGCATTCTTATGCACCCGAACGTAAAGAAGTAAGCATAATGGCGCAATGTTGACCAATTATCTCCCAACACAAGTTAATCAACTAACAGACGCTAAAGCTCGCGCTTTCGTTCAAAGTATTGAGACAATTGCCCTAGCCACCTCCCTCAGTCAACAACCAATTCTCACAACCTATATCCACAAAGGTAGGGGAAGAACACCAATTCTGCTGCTGCACGGCTTCGACAGTTCCATCCTAGAGTTCCGTCTTCTGTTACCATTACTTGCGGCTCAAAATGAAACATGGGCAGTAGATTTGTTAGGTTTTGGCTTTACACAAAGGCAAAAAGAAATAAACTACAGCCCAACAGCAATCAAAATTCACCTTTACGAGTTTTGGAAAACTTTAATCAATCAACCGGTCATACTAGTAGGTGCGTCCATGGGAGGCGCAACTGCAATTGACTTTACTCTCACTTATCCATCAGTTGTGAAATCGCTAGTACTGATTAATAGTTTGGGTTACACTTGCGCCCCCGCCTTTAGTAAATACTTGTTTCCTCCTTTTGACTTCTTTGCTGTAGAATACCTACGTCAACGCCTGCGAGTTGCCTTAAATTTTGGCAGTATTTTAGCTAATTTAGATGCGAAAATGCTTTTGGCTATTCAGTGCGCGATGCTACACCAAGAAATGCCGCTTTGGCATGAGGCAATGATTTCTTATGTCAAAACTGGTGGTTATAACGACTTGGCGAATAGAATACCCCAAATTAACAAACGAACCCTGATTTTATGGGGAGAAGTTGATGATATGCTCCCACCTTCAGATGCAGAAAAATTTCATCAAGATATTGCCAATTCTCAATTAATAAAGCTCAAGAATTGCGGTCATGCCCCCCAAGTTGAGCAGCCTCAAATCACAGCCCAATATATTTTGCAGTTTCTGAATAACTAGAGTTTAGAATAGTGGTTTACCAAACTTTGTTTGGGGGGCTTCGTAGTAAGCGCTTCAGCGCTCTCGGAGTTTAGGACGCGCATTCCTTACTACGAACTTATACAACCATACAGCAATACCAACAAAGATTCTCCAATGTGGTTAAAATTTGGCGTAGATGAAGATGGGACACTGGTAAGTATCTCAGATGTTACCAAGGGAAAAACCTTACTTAAGTGTCCCTATTGCGATCGCAGGCTGACTGCCAAAAAAGGCAAGATAAAAGAACATCATTTTGCCCATGTTGAAGAAACCTGCCGTCCGGTATCAACTGGTGATTTTCCAGTCCTACCACTCTATGACAACTTCAACATTCATTTATCAGGAAAGGATTTAAAGCAATTAAAACTACTCTGGCAAGAGTATGGCTCCAAAAATTACTTGATAAGTCCTGACCTAGTTCCTTCTGGTCTCATTCGAGCAGGATTATTACAAAAAAATGTTTTGACTTTTCCACCTGCATATGAATTCACCAATCTGGGTAAAATTCCTGTTGGAGCACTCTCGTTAATGCTATTTAACGAAGTACAAGAGCCGTTATTACTTAAAAAATTACTCAAGTTAGAGTTAGCCGTAGAACACGCAAAACATAAAAACGCTCCTGATTTGGACTACAGATTGACAGATTTGAAACTATATTGCGCTCAACTCAAACGAGTTCTATCCTGCACCCTGTATTTTTTAGAGATTCAAACAAACAAAGGGATTTTGTACAAAATTGGAGTCACCCAGCGACCTATTAAAAAGCGAGTAGCAGAAGTAGAAATGGATTTAGCAGCGCATTACCAAAGCGTTGATATCAAAGTGCTAGGAACTTGGGAACATCGAGGGAATGTAGAACTGTATTTCAAGCACCGCTATCAAGATTTCAATCACAAAATTGGAAGTTTGACAGAGTACTACAAATTTAATACTGAAAATGCCAAAAATGTGCTGAATGACCTACACCAAATGAAGCCCAAAGTTCTCTCCCAAAATGAAAGGGATCTTCTTGAGGAGCTTACTACAGCACGGCAGAAATAAAGGTATTATTCAATAGAACTCTTGCACTCATTCAACGTTTTTGAGACTATATCACGTCCGATTAAATAACCTTACTAAGTTTGTAGTGAGGACTTTAGTCCTCTTGGACGAAAACAAGGACTAAAGTCCTTACTACATATTTATGATCCCGTGGGAGACGGTTGAGGATTGGCACGTACCATTTGATTAAATCATAGGTTTTTTGGATAATTGGTAATTCGTCCATTTGTTCAAAAAATTTTTTCAGATCGCTCCGCTCGCAAGAATAAAGAAAAAAGGATAAAGAGCAAAAGGGTAAAAGTATAAAGGGCTACTGAGTCCACGCAGCAGCACACACAACACGAAAACCGAGGTCGTTGTACCTCTCGCCCGCAACGTAGTAGCTGCGATACGCCGAACGGCAGTACGCAGGATTGTTGTTCCAAGAACCACCGCGCAGCAAACTACTATCATTATCAGTATCATCTCGCCATGCACTTCCGTCTGTGGGCGCTCCTTCGTAATTACTATGCCAATGGTCGGCACACCATTCCCAAACCTGACCGTGCATATCGTATAACCCAAAGGCATTCGCTACACCAAAGCTGCCTACAGGCGTTGTTTCTTTGCGGTAAATCCCTTTGGGTCCTTGACCATAGGAACCCGACCATTTATGTTCTTTGTTATCTATACCTTGATAATTTGCTAAATTAGTTGTAATTGTCTCACCAAAGTGAAATGGAGTCGTAGTTCCAGCACGACAAGCGTATTCCCATTCAGCTTCACTGGGTAGACGGTAAGGTCTTTTGGTATGTGAGGATAGGCGAGCGCAGAACTCGACAGCATCATGCCATGAAACTTGCTCAACGGGGCGATTTTCTCCTTTAAATTCAGATGGATCAGCATCGAGTTCGCGGTTCACTTGTGGAAGAGAGGCTACTGCTTTCCATTGCGCTTGGGTGACAGGATACTTACCCATACAAAAGGGTTTAATGGTTACTAGGTGTTGAGGGCTTTCCGATTCATGGTGCTCAAGTTCATCTTCTGGTGAACCCATTAGAAAAGTGCCACCAGGAATCAGCACCATCTCTAGTTCAACTCCATCGCCCAAATCTTCTATAAAATATTGCGCTGTCCGTGCTGAACGGTTAATGACTATTTTTGCCATTGATTCTTACCTGCCTGATTGTCCCTCTCTAATACTTTGTTTGTGATGATTGAGCTATTCCCAAAATATGATATTATTATTGAGGCATCGCACTCATTAACCAAAAAAACTTTGCGTCTTGGTATCCTAGCAGTTTACAGAGAAACTTTGTGAGCTAATACTTTCTCTAAAGAATTCTGCTCGCTCCGCTCGCCAGAAAAAAGAAAAAAAGGGTAAAGAACAAAAGAATAAAAGTATAAACTGCTACTGAGTCCATACGGTAGAACACGCAACACGAAAACCGTCGACGTGGTCGTTGTCGTCGTCGTCGTCCGTAGGGCTAGTGCCGCGACACGCCGAACGGCAGTACTCAGGAACACGGTACCAAGAACCACCACGCACCACGCGATCATCATCATTATCATCTAGCCATGCACTTCCGTCTGTGGGAGCTCCTTTATAATTACTATGCCAATGGTCAGCACACCATTCCCACACATTCCCGTGCATATCGTATAGCCCAAAGGCATTCGCTACACCAAAGCTGCCTACAGGTGTTGTTTCGCCACGAGAAACCCCTTTGACACCAGCACCGTAAGTCGATTCAGCGTCATAGTTTGCCAACTCAGATGTAATTGTCTCACCAAAGTGAAATGGAGTCGTCGTAGCCGCACGACAAGCATATTCCCATTCGGCTTCACTCGGTAAACGGTAGGGTTTACCAGTGTGTTGAGACAGGCGACCTTCTACGAAGCGGCTAAGCCGAACGCAAAACTCAACAGCATCATACCAGGAAACTCGTTCAACTGGGCGATTTTCTCCTTTAAATCCAGATGGATTAGCGTCGAGTTCGCGGTTAACTTGTGGCAGAGAGGCTACTGCTTGCCATTGTGCTTGAGTTACTGGATATTTGCCTATAAAGAAAGATTGAATCGTTACTGTATGCTGAGGGCTTTCCGATTCATGGTGCCCAAGTTCATCTTCTGGCGAACCCATCACAAAGCTTCCAGAAGGAATGGCTACCATCTCTAACTGCACTCCATTCCCTAAGTCTTCGATAAACTCCTGAGCTTGCTGAGGATGACGATGAATGGTTAAACGACGACGAGCAGCCCATCGCTTGAGAGCATTTTGCAGATTTTTTTTGGTAACTTTTTCCCCAAGCACTTCTGATAAAACTTCCCATAGCTTAAGAGCAACATTCCTGAGATGACGTGCAGAGTATTTTGCTGACGCTGCAATTTGCTCATAGGTTTGATTGGCTAATGTTCCCTGTAGAATTAACTGTTCAATATCATTCAGATGTTTTCCTGTTTGAGAAAAAACCATCTCTTCTGCAATTTCGAGAGGACTACCTGTATTGATTTGAGCAGATTGATTAACCTCTATAAGTGCGACTTCAAATTCAAAAGGTTGCAGGTTGATACCTAGAGGAGTTTCTGCTCTATCAGAGCTGGTGATAGTTGCTACTTCAAACTCAAACGTCTGTATTGGTGGCAACCCTTCCAGCCCAGCAACTGTTTGCCTAGAAGATGGCATCGCCCTTAAGCGCAAACCTTCTGGCAGCAATCTATCCGGGATTGTGAGTTCCTCATCACCTATGCGATAGGAACGATTCAGTTCTGCCGGATTAACTTTCTCTGGCGTTCTTAAGATTTGCTGCATCAGCCTTGCGTACTCCAGCAAGGTTGGCTCTTCCTGTAACTGCGATGATAGTTCTTCAGTAATTCGTGTCAATCGCGCTAATTCCGCCCGAATTCCCGACTCGCTACGATTTTCGGAACCCGTTCCACTACTAGTCTCTAGGAGCCGCTTGGCAATCTCTCGTGCTGCTTCTTTGCACTGTTCATCCCCCAAATATACCATTGCCGCCCATCGTTGCGCTTCTAATTCCTGTTGCCGTCGCCCCGGATTTAGCCGACTCAGATAGCTGACATAGCTGATTAAAACTTGCGCGACTTCCTGCATTCGCTGTTCGCCACAGTCTTTCTTCATTTGCTCCAGCAGATATGCTCGCACATGGGTATCCATCGCGTAAAGTTCGTACCCCACTTGACTGCATAAGTCAGACAGTAACAAGTCAACCTCCGCCACCCAAGGAACTTGCTCACTTCGCAAGAACTCATTGCGTAAGTAGTTCACTAATTCTGGAGTCAGCACCAAAGGTAATGCAGCATGATACAAAAGCAGCCGATAAGACTCATCAAAACGCCCAACAAACCGCTCTACTGCTTGCTTTGCCTGTTCTCCCCATTGTTTGTCATCAGCCTCAGTTGTCATGAAAAAGGTGAATGTAAGTGTTGTAGGGGTTGCCCGCGCACGATATCAATAGCATTACTTAAGCCATTATTATCCATCTGGTACATTGGCACCAAATTGGCAATAATTTCTGCCGAACTGCCAATCCAACGTTCTTCTGGCATCGGATTTAACCAAGCAATCAAAGAAGTGTACCGCTTCAATTGAAATAAAAAACTCGTAGTCGCTCGAATTCGCTCTAACTTCCGATACCCTCGTGCTGCCCCACCATCGCTGACAATCAATATGCTAGTTTGATTATCGCAGGTTTCTAATACTGTCTGTAAGGCAATTGGTTCTGTCAGGTAAAGGTCTTTGTAAACACTGGCAGCAGGAACGTTATGGAAATAGAATACACTTACCTTATCAGGTTGCAGACAACTTTCGTAGATTGCCGTTTCCACTAAATCACGAGTGAAGCGATGAAATGGCGTCATCGAACCATTTTGGTCAAGCAGTAGCAACAAATGGGCATTGTTTTGTTCTCGTCTGCGGTAGACTGGAGTTAAGTAAAATCCCTGGCGAGTCGCTTGCTCAATGGTTGCATCCACATCTAGTACATCTAATGGACCATCAGCAACAGGTCGGCGTAGATATCGCCAACTATAAACCATCGAACGGCGGGAAATGGGATAGTACGTTTGTAATGTAGATGTATCCTCATTTTCCACTGGTGTAAAAGGTGCCCGAATCGGGAGCGATGCTAGTTCTGGTTTAGACTTGATCTCGGTTACAGTCTGTTGCGGAGGCGGCGGTGATGATGGTTTGTGCGGTTCCTCCACCCGTTCTTGATCAGGCTCAAGCTTTGGTTCTACTGGAGGAGGTTTTTTGGATTGTTTGGGAGTTGAACTGATCAGCAAAGACTCCCAAATGGGGTCAAACTGGCTTTGTTCTGATGGGGAGTGACACCATAAAATCTTTAATGTCTCTGCCAATGCTTCTTCATTTTCCCCGAATCCTCCCTCAACTGCTTGCCGTGCTGCCAAAAGTTCTCCCACGCCAAGTTGAAAGCCACTTTGACGTAGACGAATGAACGCACGAGTTATCAAATCTTGTGGCTTAAAGGAACTCATGAGGCTTTGGCATACTTCTTCCAGTCCTGTTGCAGCTTAAATAATAACTCTCGATAGGGAAGCAACTTGTCTTTTTTCAGTTGCGTCGCGCTGTAAGGTTTTGCCTCAAATGTATGGAGTGCTTTCAGCCAATCGAGGAATTCGCTGGTTCCTGGTTTCTTGAAAAGTCCGCCTTCATTCCACACAGTTAGAAAACGCTCAATTGCTGTGTTTACCAAATCAGGAGGAGGCGGTGATTCTTCCTCACAAATCTGGTAATGCTTCTCGACAATTTCCTGCAACCGTTTCGCATTGTTTGGGAAGTCTACATAATGATACAGGCAACGACGCAGAAATGGCGCAGGTAAGTTACCTTTTTCCTTATTACTGGTAATAATGACAATTGGTTTGTGTGTAGCGCGAATCGTTTCTCCCGTTTCCTTAATTTTGAATTCCCAGGGATCATCTAAAACCGTCAGCAAGTCATTCGGAAAATCCAAATCCGCTTTGTCAATTTCATCAATCAGCACAACGGCTGGGTGATTCTTGAGCTGAAATGCCTTTCCTAAAGCTCCAAATTTACGGTAATGCTTAGGGTTAGCAGGATTGCGATTTACTCTTTCCTCATCTTCCTGCTCATCAGTTTCTACTTCAGCTGCTAGCTGTATTTGCTCTACTTTCTGCGTTTGCACATCATGCAGTCGGAGAATTGCATCATATTCATAGAGTCCGTCCTGAGCTTTTGTACTGGAGCGCACATCCCAACGATAAAGAGGAAGCCCTAACTCATAAGCAACAGCCGAAGCAAGACGAGTCTTACCACACCCGGCGTCTCCTTCTAATAATAATGGTCGCCTGAGATAGATTGCCAAATTGACGGCTTTTTTTAATTCGGGAGAAACCACATATGGCTCTGGGTGCCTTGGCGAATCTTTATGTGGATTTTCGGGACGATGAGCGGGATTTCCTGTAAATTCCAATCGTTGATTTGCTAACATACCTTAAATTTTTGCTCTAAAATGAAACAGATAGTGTCTGGTTTCCCTTCACTTTCTCTATAAATTTGCTCTGCTAATTGTAAACTTTCTGCATTAGATAATCCTCGAAAATTAATTAACCATTTTTTTATATCTTCAACAGTCCACTTTGGCAGAGGAAGTTCAATAATCTTGCGATGGTCAAACGTATTCTTTTTAAAAAAAAAATCTGGGTAAGAAGAACGTTTTGTAAAAACTGGACTTTTGGCAATTAGAGCAACAAGAAATCTAATCTTGCTATACTCTCGAAAGATAGGGTCAAGTTCGCATATTAAAACTTCCCAGAATTCTTTCATAAACCAATCTAAAAATATTTTTTGTTCAATGATACTATCCCAGTTTTCAATTCTAATGAACACAATGCTACCACCTCGAAGCGATGAGCAAAGTGTTTTTATGCTATTGCGTAGAAGAAGTTCCGAATCATCACTTAAATTACCACTTAAATGACTAGCTAACCTTTTAGAGAACTCACCCTCATTGAATCCAGAAATAGGTGAACCTAAATCTACTGGATAAGGTCGGAAATCTCCAATAATATCGTCTCCTACTTTGCGATCGCTGATCATCAAATCTAAAACTTCATTAATACAATAATTTCCCTTATGTTGTGTACTTTTTTGTAAAAATAAAAGAATTGCTCCACTATCATCACCAAATTTAGTATTGAGTGATTGAGCAATTTTCTTGGCTTCGGAGAAATCAATTTTTTGAAAGCTTTTTTCTAAGTTTAAATGACGTACATTGGAATTTTTCTCTTCCGCATCTAGTTCTAAAAGCTTTTTGTCTACTTCTTCTATCTTTTTAATCGTCTCTTCCATCTGATTATTCAGCTTCAATTCATCAACAGCACTCAGCGTCCCTGCTAGTTGAGAGAGAATCGCAGCTAGCTCTTGATTCTTTTGAGCGAGAAGCTGACTATAAACTTCTCTCCGGATGGTACCTCTCCTTGCTATCACAATTAGTTTCTATAATTTTCACTAATATATTGATACAATGAAATAACAAAACTTATAACTGATTCAATTTCGCTTCTAGTTCTTCTATCTGTTTCATAATTTCCTCAGCCTGCTTATTCAGCTTCAATTCATCAACAGCACTGAGCGTCCCATCTAACTGAGAGTTATTCGCAGCTAGCTCTTCTTGCTTTGCTGCTATACGTTTTATGTAAAACTCTCTTCTCGCATTTGAAGGCGCTTTGCGTGGTGTTTCTGTAATCTTTATTGGCTGTTTTATAGGAGGAGTAACTGGAAGAGTTGCTGAGTTCTGTGTCATGATATCAACTAATTTGCTAATAATATAATCAGTTCCTTTGCAAGACTCGACTGCCACTTTATCAGCAAGAGTTGGAGAAAAATCTAAAACTTCCTTTTTTGATACTTGATGCCAAATAGGAAGTATGACTTTTCCATAAGTTACTTCCTTGGAAACAAATCCATTTAACTCACGCTCTGTCCATTTTTTGTTGAAGAAATTACGACTGAGTACAATAATTCCAAACTTTGATTGTGAAATACCTTTATCAATTGAACTACTTAGGCTGTCTCCCCAGCTCAAAGAAAATTCATCATACCACACACGATAACCTCTTTTTCTTAGCTCTTCAGCTAGAGGTCTTACAAAGTCTTCCTTATCTTCACTTGCATGACTAATAAATACATCATATTCATATGTCGCTGTCATATTACTATCTCTCCAGATCAGATTTTGTTCCTTCTGTGCCAATGAATTTACAAATTCCTCGTTCATAGATCGTACAACCTGATCAAAGAGTTGTCCTCCCTCATTATCCTCCCAACGCAGATACAGCACAGGACGATACCACTGATTTCCTTCAATCCTCATTGCGCTTTGTCCCCGCCGTAGTGCGATCGCCGGTGGTGCTTGATTGAGTCAAATAATTTCTTGAAGTAGTTAGCGACTATACAGCACCATTGTCTATCCCTGTTAGTACTCGCTTTTGTCCCATAGCCTTAGTTTCATACACTCATTGTAGTATAAGCTACACGGTAAAGTGCTTGCAGGTCAGCACCATCCTTCGGGTACTCTGCTATACCAGCACTGCAACTGATAGAAAAAGTCTGATTATTAGCATCAATAAATTCTTGCTGATTCCAGATGTTTATAAACTTTATCAGCAACTTTATACCTTGTTCTTGCTTCACACCGTATAAACCAATCACAAACTCCTCACTACCCCAACGGGATAAAACATCACTCCCTTGCAAGGACTGCTTTATGAGTTTTCCGAATCGACTAAGAACCATATCTCCCGCATCATAACCGTGTTGCTCATTGACCAACTTGAAGTGGTCTAAATCTAGCAGCATAAAACAAAAAGGTTGACGATGACGTTCTGCTAGCTGTAACAAATTGGTTAGTTGTTGGATAGACTTTCGCCGATTGGTAAGACCAGTGAGCTGATCTATTTGTGCCAAATCCCGATGGATTTTGGTTCGCTCTAACCGATTGAAAACACGGGCAATCAGTTCTGGTCCTACAATCGGCTTTTGGATGTAATCATCTGCACCTGCTGTAAATACCTGATGCACTGTTTGGACATCATTACAGGCAGACAAAAACAGTACGGGCAGTTGACTCCATTGAGGATCATTGCGTACTATCTGACAAAGTTCAACCCCGTTGAAGTGGGGCAGTTTTACATCTAAAATCAGTAAGTCTGGAAGCGACGTTTCCAGTACTTGCCAAAATTGCTGCGGATCTGCAAGGGTTGTGACATGAAGCCCCCACGGTTCAAGTAATGCAGACAGATTCACTAACACTTTTGGGTCATCATCGACAACCATAACTTTAGCTTGGGCCGTTTGAGCATGACCGAGTACCTGAGTCACTACCTTAAGTATTTCATTAGGAGGGACTAATTTGTGTACAAAAGCATGACCCCCTAAACGAGCAACTTCTAACCTGTCAGCTAAACTATTTCGTCCTGTTAAAACTATGACTGGAATTGCCGGGTACTGGTTTCTCAGTTGGGCTAAGAAAGCCAATCCACTCTCAGCCGGTTCAGCAAACATCAGGTCGAGCAGGATAACATCAGGAGGATTGTTGGCGATCGCCTCACTTGCAGCAGTCAAATTTTGGGTGACTTCTACCTGAAAACCCCACGCAGTTGCTTCAAGCCTAATTCGCTCTGTCAGTACCGCATCATCATCAATCACCAGTAGCAAACCGTGTTGCACACAATAGACACAAGCAGAAGCGGTCAAAACCGCAGGCTTCTCTAGCTCCTGTTGCAATAAATTCCCCAGTTTTGATAATAGTTCTATTTGAACCTGTTTTAAATTTGTTATTGAGAGCAATTGCTCAATTTCCCTTGCCAAATTTGAACCTTCGTGAAAACCGAAAGACCCCAATGCTCCCGCTAATTTGTGGGCGTCTTGCCCTGCTTTTTGCTGTACTTCAGGTTCAAAAACACCTGCTTCCAAAGCAGTTACGACCTCTAATAGCATTGCCACTTCATCAATAAAGCTATCCTTGTACCGCTCCCACAGTTTTGCAAGCGATGCAACAACTTTAGTTTCAGCTTGTTGCCTGCTGGTTTCTATCGACTGTGAAGATGATATTGCAAGTGTAGGTTGCACAAGTGCGGGTGGGGACTTGAGTCGATACCCCAAACCATAGACTGTCTCAATTAAATCTGCGGTCACTCCACCTGCTTTTAACTTCTGCCGGAGTCCCTTAATATGGGTTTTAACAGCATCCTCTCCTGGATATTCTGGATAAGACCACAGGTTTTCTAAAATTGCACTTTTGCTAAAAATTCGGTGTGGATTTCGCAAGAAAAGCTCTAGTAACTGATATTCTTTTGCTGTCAGACGTAGGGGCTGTCCAGAAAAGGTGACTAAACTTTTGCTAGTGTCAAGTTGCAGGTTTTCCCAACTCAGTACATCCGTCAGAATGACACTTTTGGGTCGTCGCAATAAGGCACGGATGCGAGCAATGAGTTCTGACACATTAAAGGGCTTGACTATGTAATCATCTGCACCTGCATTTAACCCCATGACTTTATCAATGCTGCTATTTTTTGCAGTCAGTAGCATGATTGGCATTTGATACTGCTGAGAACGCAGTTGGCGACAAATACTAATGCCATCCAGCCTAGGCAACATGACATCCAACAGGATAAGGTCATATTCAAAGTTTTGTACGAGTTGCAGACCTGTTTGACCATCAGTCACCGTATTCACTATATAGTTATGAGCGGTTAGTGCTTCTAAAAGAACTGCTGCGGTTGGTGTATCATCCTCTACAACCAGAATTTTCATTTCACATTCCCTTACAAAACATCGATGCATATTTTAGACTTGATTGTTGAGGAAGTTGTGGGGAAGAAACGACATGATGTAAATAGTTTGTAATTATGCCTTGTGCTTTATCAATTTTTTCTCTAAATAAAATGTAATTACTTATACTTTTATTTAATGAACACACATTAGAAATGCGATAAATGCATTTTGACATTTCCCCCGGTTGGAAACACGGGGGATTCTAAACTGATGTTGCTACGGGGTCGCCAATACCCGCTCCGCAACGTTTACGATATGATTTATCTAATCGCGTATCCTGTTGTTAGAAAATGTACTTCTAAGCCTCGTCAACTAACTACCAAGTCTGCTTAGTTCGGGCATTTTTCTAATTTTTCGGTTCAAACTTCTTTAACCCAGCATCGCTGGTTCTAAGCTGAGTCTGGTGTAATCAGCAAGCCAGATTACTCCAACTTGCTACAGATTAATCCGTTTTATCGATTACTCTCCATCTGTTAAACCGCAGCGGTTCTGGGTATTGCACTCAACCTTTTGAGATGAGCGCTGTTGCACAATTGTAGCTAAACTAGGTCGCCCTGTGAGCGAAAGTCGCAAGTCTGCCCAAATGCCATATAGAAAATTAGCGATCGCGCCTACAATTGGCAATTTGGTCGCAGCATAAACCCAGCCCATTCCTAAAGTTTCGTAAACGCGGCGAAAAACTTCAACATTTTTAACTAGCGTTCCTTCTGGCAACACAGCATGGATGCGCCCCATTGCAGTTTCGTAGTCAACTCCGCCATTTACTTGGGGGTTATAGTCATCAGCTGCAATATCCACAAACGCTACCAGCCCCCGACCCGCATCACGTTTGATCAAAAAGTTAACTTCGCGCATGCACAAAGGACATTCACCGTCATACAGCAGTTTTATTTTCCACGATGGTGGCTGGTTGAGGGGGTTATCAGAACTGTAGGATTGGGTTTGTAGTGAGGACATTATTTTCGTTTTTAATAAGTTTATTTCGGTTGTGCTACAAATGCCTGCCGTTTGGCTCGATCACTATTTTTAAGTTTTGCTTAGAGCAGTTTTCAGCTAAGGTGGGCATTGCTCACCAATATCTTAAATGGACAGCACATGGACTTTTACGAGCAATACCCACCCTACGATTTGTGGTCTAATCATAAGAATAAGCGCTGTAACGTATAAAAAACCATTGCTCTTGAGAGCCAAGCATCTACTCCATTAAAATCAGCCGTAAAGGATCTAAACGAACATACCAAGGCATCGGTTGGTCTTTGAGAGTTGCCCATTTTTCCTTAAACACCTCCGCCTGTAAGTGATAATCACTATGACTACTAGATGGATGATGGAGTTTAAGAAACAGCGTCATCCGATGTGGTGTTTCGCTGGTTCTCACCAGCCAGCAGAGAAAGGTGTTTTCATGGGATAAGTCGTTCGTGAGAATGATCTGATGGGCACGAATTCCCACATTGGATAAAGCGTCTGGGATAGGTTCAATGACACTCAGGGTACAACCCCAATCAATCGCTTCCACTTGCCCTGATCCGACAGCAACCGCACTTGAGAAGTTCTTACATCCTGTTAATTGAGCAACACCAACAGTAGCGGGACGCTCGAAAATGTCGTGTTTGGTGCCGTAATGAGCTGCTTTTCCTTTCTCCAGAACGAGCAAATTAGGACAAACCCGATACGCCTCTTCCATATTATGGCTGACAAATAGAGTCACGCCTTCGTAATTCGCTAGTGTTTCTATCATTTGCTGTTCCAGCTGGCTTCGCAGGTGCGTATCTAGTGCAGAAAAAGGCTCATCTAGTAACAGTGCTTCTGGTTGACTTGCTAAGGCTCTTGCGAGTGCGACTCGTTGCTGTTGACCGCCAGAAAGTTGATGCGGATAGCGGTCAGAATATCCTTGCAATTGTACTGTGATCAATTGGGCTTCTATTTGTTGCTTAATGGCTGTGGCAGAAAGTCCTTTGGATAAGCCAAAGGCGATGTTTTGCCCTACTGTCATGTGCGGGAAGAGAGCATAATTTTGCACCACAAAACCAATGCGGCGATCGCGCGGTGGCAAATTAATCCCCTGTTGAGAATCAAACAACACCCGCCCATTCAAAACAATGCGACCGGAACTTGGAGTTTCTATCCCTGCAATGCAGCGCAAAATCATGCTTTTACCAGCCCCAGATCCTCCCAACAATCCCAAAGGTTGGTTATCAGCGCTGAAAGACACTTGCAAGCTGAACCCAGGGAGCCGTTTTTCAATGTCAACAAATAGCCCAGAAGTCTGGGAAGATGAGGGAGATGAGGGAGATGAGGAAGATGAGGAAGAGACTCCTAATTTTGAATTTTGAATTTTGAATTTTGAATTGATTTGCCTCTTCCCCCGAGTTTCCTGCCAATAGTTGACTGCAATAATCCCAGATAGGGAAATACCCATGATGGCTAGAGCCCAAAACCAACCTTCTTCGATTGCTCCGCCTTCCACGGCAAAATAAATTGCCATTGGGATCGTCTGAGTTTGCCCTGGGATATTCCCTGCTAACATCAGCGTGGCACCGAATTCACCCAAAGCACGGGCAAAAGCCAAGGTCGTTGCGGCTAAAATTCCGCTCCCTGCTAGGGGTAAACTTATTCGCCAAAATATTGTTGATTCCTTTGCGCCAAGGGTTCTCGCTACCCGCAGCAGATTGCTATCTATTTGCTCAAAAGCACCTAAGGCAGTTTTATACATCAATGGAAAGGCTACCACAGTGGCAGCGATCGCCGCGCCATACCAGGTAAAAACGACACTAAAACCCAAAGGCTCCATGAGTTTCCCCACCGGACCATTTTTGCCAAACAACAGTAGCAACAAAAAGCCAACGACCGTGGGAGGTAAAATCAGAGGAGCAACGAAGATTCCCTCAATCAAAGATTTCCCTTTTCCTCGATATCCCAGCATCCAATAGGCAGCAGCAATACCTATAAAAAAGGTAATAAATGTTGCAAGTATAGAGGTTTTCAGCGATATCCACAGAGGGGAAAGGTCAAGAGGCATAAGTCATTCAAAATTCAAAAAGTAACACCCATTGAGACACAGTTACGATTCGTATCTTGCTTCTTGGCAGAATTTTAGTTTTTCAGAAATTCACTCAGCACCAACTTCATCATAAATAAGTTGGTAATAAATTTATATATACAGTTAGACAGTTTTCAAGGACATTCAAGGGGAGTAGGGAATGGACTGTAAAAAATTCCCAATCTCCACTCCTGACTTACCACTCACTAGCTTGATACGCCAGTTAAATCTGCAACAACTTAACGGCTTGTTGCTGGTACTTTTGATGCTTGCACAATGAAGCCATATTTGTTTAGTACAGTCTTAACTGGCTCAGTAGATAAAAACTGGACAAACTCCTTGGCTGCGTTAACATTTTTACTGCTTTTTAAGACTGCCATAGGGTAAACAATTGGGGAGTGGTATTTCTCGTCAGCAACGACGGCGACTTTCACCTTATTAGAGATTTTGGCATCGGAGGCATAAACCAAACCTGCATCGGCGTTGCCACTTTCCACTGCTGCTAGAACTTGACGTACATTGTTAGCCAAAACCAATTTGCTCTTGACTTTGTCATAAAGGTTCAATTTCTGCAAAACTTGCTCGGCATATTGCCCAGCTGGGACACTCCTGGGTTCGCCGATCGCAATTTTCTTCACCTTGGAATCTGCCAATGTGTTGAAGCTGGTGACACCTGTAGAGTTACTAGGTACAACCAAAACCAGACGGTTATTTGCCAGGTTGGCAAGGGTACCCGGAACCAGCAAGCCTTTTTGCTCCAAAGCATCCATTTGCTTTTTTGCAGCAGAGATAAAAACATCTGCGGGTGCGCCTTGCTCAATTTGTTGCTGTAAGGCACCGGAAGCCCCGAAGTTATAGCTTATGTTGACACCCTGTTTACTTTGTTGGTAAAGAGTATTAATTTCCCCAAGCGCATCTTTCAGGCTGGCAGCAGCAGATACGAGTAGTTTGCCGTTTGACTGTGCTATGACAGGAGATGGCTCAAACAATCGCAAGCCAATTGCAAGCAACAAGCTAGCAACTGCAATGCTTATAAAGGCAAAAAGTTGTCTTCTTTTCATAGGAGAACTGGACTGACAGAGATCCTCTTTTGATGAAATTGTGGTTGGTAAGATCGTACCAACATAACTCCCTAATTACCAATGAATTTGGTAATCTGCCTAGAAAAGAACAACGATGGGTCAGATTTCAAACCTTAGAGATGATTTATAAAGTAAACGTTAAATTATAGGATGCGTTACGCGCTGCTTTAACGCATCGTATTTGGTGGTGCGTTACGGCTAGAATTCACTCTCTCAAACTCTCAAATCCGCGCGATAGCAGTAACATAACGCGCTTGTGCTTTATGCCGGGGAAGCCGCCAGTCGCCTGGGTCGGGAAACCCTCCAAAGGGCGCTGGCTCACCACCGTACTGGCTTCCCTACGTATCCCTCTTGTGTCACTCTCCTAAAACAAAAATCGAAGGCAACTTTTAAAACTCTGACTGGGATTAGGTTTGTGGCTTTATTTTCTAATATGATGGATATAATCGTTATTAATGCTAGAGCAAGTTACTTGGGCTTTCCTGATGACGTGCCATTGAGGAGCGGAGTGATTGAACTTGAGAAAAGAATGGCAGCGTTGGAAGCATCCGTTCAATGTCAGTAACAAGAAGTAGTTGCTTTTGTCGCTTGCTTATTTATGTGTCATAAATCTAACCTTTCTTGAAAAACATGGAGCTATCTGGTCAGCAGTGCAAAAAGCTACAAGATGCTTTAATAGCTGCCTTCCCTACTAAATTTCAATTTGAGCAAATGTTATTGTTTGAGTTGGACTTGAACCTAGATAGCATCACGAATGGCACTAATTTACAAGAAATTGTTTTCCATTTAATAAAAACAGCACGTGCAGAAGGATGGGTTGAAGCTTTATTAAAAGCCGCACTTAAATCAAACCCTAAAAACTTACAGTTACAAACTATTGCTCAAGAAGTGTTGGAAAAACCGCAGCATTCCATATCTCAACAAACCACTACAAGTGATTCACCATTTCAAGCACCACCCCTGCCTTATTACTTTGTAGAGCGCCCGGAGTACAGCGAAGATTTAAAGAATCGCCTCCTCACACAAGATCGGAGCACGTTGGTAATTACTGCCATTCACGGCTTAGGTTCTGTAGGTAAATCAACCTTAGCAGCAGCTTTGGCACATGACAAAGATGTGCAAGCTCATTTTTGTGATGGCATTCTTTGGGCAACTTTGGGTCAGCAACCCGATGTCCTCTCCCTACTAAGCGGCTGGGTGCAAGCTTTGCGTGACTATGACTTTAAACCAACCAGTATAGAAGCTGCTACCAGTCATCTACGTACTCTGCTATATGATAAAGCAGTTCTGTTGGTCGTAGATGATGCTTGGGAGACAAAGCACGCACAGGCATTTAACATTGGTGGTTCTCGTTGTCAGGTACTGGTCACAACTCGTGAGGGTGCGATCGCGGATGCATTAGGAGCCAGCACCTATAGCTTGGATGTCATGGAGCCATCCCAAGCAATGGAATTGCTGACAAAGAAGCTAGGGCGTGACCTAAAAGATGCAGAACGTCAGTCAGCCGCCGATTTAGCTCTAGCAGTTGGCTATCTACCTCTGGCGTTGGAATTGGCAGCTGCTGAGATTGCAAGTGGTACATCTTGGGTTGACCTGTTGCAGGATCTTCAGCTTGAGGTTGCTCGTTTAAAAACTTTTGACCGACCAGAATCGGAAGAAATTACTGATGAAGCAAGTCTAAAACGCCTCAGTTTAACTGCATCATTAAATTTAAGCGTGCAGCGATTGTCTAAAGAAAAACGACTTTATTTCTCTTGGCTGGGGGTGTTACCAGAGGATGCAACTATTACTAAAGCGATGACGGCAACGCTTTGGGATATGAATGAGCGCGATGCCTCCAAGACGTTACAATATCTCCGAAATAAAGCGCTGCTATTACTTGGTGTGAGTTTACTTGACGGTACACCCACCTACCGCTTACATGACTTATTTCATGACTTAGCACGTAATTTGTTAACTGCTCCCTCTGAACCAAAAGATGGTAATTTGCCTGGGCTAGGTTTGACTTTTGTTAATGCTCACGCCATTTTTTTAGAGAAATACCGACCAAAAACCAAAAAAGATTTGTGGCATACTCTGCCTAATGATGGTTATATCCATCAGCATCTAGTGTGGCATTTTGAGAAGGCTGAACGGAAAGAAGAAATTCACCAGTTGTTGTGGGAAGAATCAGAAACAAAACTTAATGGTTGGTACGAAGTCCGAGAGAGACTAGGACAGACAACAGGTTACTTAACAGATATTGCTCGTGCTTGGCAAGTAGCAAAATATAATTACAATGAGCAAACCCTACCCCGAGTTGTTGGTTTGCAGTGCCGCTATGCTTTGATTCAAGCTTCTTTAAACAGTCTAGCTGCGAATTTACCAATAAATTTGTTAGTTGCACTTGTCAAAAAAGGTGAATGGACTCCTGAAAAAGGATTAGTGTATGTTTTACAAACACCGGATTCAAAACAGAGAATCAACTCACTTTTGGCACTCGTTGATTACCTACCACAAAATTTAAAAAAACGAGCACGACAAGAAATATTGGCAGCTGCGCAGGCAACTCAATCTGAAGAGTATCGTGCCACTGCCTTGGCAGCCTTAGCTGATAAACTACCAGAAGTATTACCAGAAGCATTAGCAGCTGCGCGGGCGATTCAATCTGAACAATATCGCGCTACTGCCCTAGCAAATTTAGCTGATAAACTACCAGAAGTATTACCAGAAGCATTGGCAGCTGCGCGGGCAATTCAGTCTAAGAGGTATTTTGCTGATATCCTGAAAGCCTTAGCTGATAAACTGCCAGAAGTGTTGCCAGAAGCATTGGCAGCTGCACAGGCGATTCCGGGTGAAAATTCCCGTACTGATGCCTTGAGAGCCTTAGCTGATAAACTACCAGAAGTGTTGCCAGAAGCATTGGCAGCTGCGCGGGCAATTCAATCTAAAAGTTCTCGTGCTGATGCCTTGAGATCTCTAGCTGATAAACTACCAGAAGTGTTGCCAGAAGCATTAGCAGCTGCGCGAGCGATTGAATCTGAAGAGTATCGCGCTACTGCCCTAGCAAATTTAGCTGATAAACTACCAGAGATGTTGCCAGAAGCATTAGCAGCTGCGCGGGCAATTCAGGATGAAAAATGTCGCGCAAGCGTCTTGAGTAACTTAGCTAACAAACTGCCACCAGAATTGTTGCCAGAAGCATTGGCAGCAGTGCGAGCGATTAAATCTGAAGAGCATCGCGCTACTGCCCTAGCAAATTTAGCTGATAAACTACCAGAGATGTTGCCAGAAGCATTAGCAGCTGCGCGGGCAATTCAGGATGAAAAATGTCGCGCAAGCGTCTTGAGTAACTTAGCTAACAAACTGCCACCAGAATTGTTGCCAGAAGCATTGGCAGCAGTGCGAGCGATTCAGGATAAAAAATATCGTGCAAGCGTCTTGAATACCTTAGCTGACAAACTGCCAACCAAGTTGTTGCCAGAAGCATTGGCAGCAGTGCGAGCAATTCAGGATGAGATCTCTTGTGTCAATATTCTGAACGCCTTAGTTAACCAACCGTCTACCAATTCGTTGTCACAAGCGCTAGAAGCCGCATCAGCTATTGAGGATGAGTCAGATCGCGCTGATGCCCTAACTGCTTTAGCCGACAAATTACCACCAGAGTTGTTGCCACAAGCGCTAGAAGCTGCATTGGCTATTAAGTCTGAATCTAAGCGAGCAAGAGCCCTAAGTGCTTTAGCCAGTAAACTACCACCAGAGTTGTTGCCACAAGCGCTAGAAGCTGCATTGGCTATTAAGTCTGAATCTGAGCGAACAAGAGCCCTAAGTGCTTTAGCCAGTAAACTACCACCAGAGTTGTTGCCACAAGCGCTAGAAGCTGCATTGGCTATTAAGTCTGAATCTGAGCGAACAAGAGCCCTAAGTGCTTTAGCCAGTAAACTACCACCAGAGTTGTTGCCACAAGCGCTAGAAGGTGCATTGGCTATTAAGGATGAGTCAAATCGCGCTGATGCCCTAAGTGCTTTAGCCGACAAATTACCACCAGAATTGTTGCCACAAGCGCTAGAAGCTGCATTGGCTATTAAGCCTGAATCTGAGCGAGCAAGAGCCCTAATAAGTGCTTTAGCTAATAAACTACCACCAGAATTGTTGCCACAAGCGCTAGAAGCTGCATTGGCTATTAAGTCTGAATCTGAGCGAACAAGAGCCCTAAGTGCTTTAGCCGACAAACTACCACCAGAATTGTTGCCACAAGCGCTAGAAGCTGCATTGGCTATTAAGTCTGAATCTGAGCGAACAAGAGCCCTAAGTGCTTTAGCCGACAAACTACCACCAGAATTGTTGCCACAAGCGCTAGAAGCTGCATTGGCTATTAAGTCTGAATCTGAGCGAACAAGAGCCCTAACCGCTTTAGCTGACAAACTACCACCAGAATTGTTGCCACAAGCGCTAGAAGCTGCATTGGCTATTAAGTCTGAATCTGAGCGAACAAGAGCCCTAACTGCTTTAGTCAGTAAACTACCAGACTTGTTGCCAAAAGCGCTAGAAGCTGCATTGGCTATTGAGAATGAGTCAAATCGCGCTGATGCCCTAACCGCTTTAGCCAATAAACTACCACCAGAGTTGTTGCCACAAGCGCTAGAAGCTGCATTGGCTATTGAGGATGAGTCAAATCGCGCTGATGCCCTAATAGCTTTAGCCAATAAACTACCACCAGAGTTGTTGCCAGAAGCGCTAAAAGTTGCATCGGCTACTAAGTCTGAGTTTCATCGCGCAAGAGCCCTAAGCGCTTTAGCCGACAAATTACCAGAGGTTTTGCCACAAGCGCTAGAAGCCGCATTAGCTATTAAATTTGAGTTTCATCGCGCAAGAGCCCTAATAGCTTTAGCCGACAAATTACCAGAGGTTTTGCCACAAGCGCTAGAAGCTGCATTGGCTATTAAGTCTGAGTCAGCTCGCGCAAGAACCCTAACCGATTTAGCTTCCCCTCTAACAAGAATACCAATAACTGAGCTTTATACCCACTGGCACAATACACTTCACAAGCTATCTTTTCACACGCGTCCTAACCTTTTGCAAGATATAAAAGCACTAGTTCCGGTTATTTTGGCATTGGGAGGTCAGGAGGCAATAGCAGAAGTAAGTTGTGCTATTCAAAATGTGGCACGATGGTGGCAATAAAGGCTTTGTGCTTTGATTTCAACATGAATTGAGTAAAATTGCTTATATTATCAAAGCTCTTTTGAACTGAAATGTTCTCGTAAGCGGTTGGATCTGACTTGACCTGCCTGTTCATTAAAATGCGCTTGCTGACGGGTCAGCCCTCCCCCTCCGGGTATCTCCTCCGGAGAGGCTGCGCCAACGCCAGCCGCCTAGGCGTGGGAAACCTGCCTGCAGCGCGCTTACTCAGCGCAAGCGGGGAGGGGAGGTGAAGCGCAGCTTTACCGGGGTGGGGTTATTCGGGTAATGATAAGTATTTAACCGGACTTGATATAACAAGTACCGCTAACCGACCAAGCCATTCAAAGATGTGTCTGCAAATGTCCCTGTGCTTGTGCTAACTGCAAAAGTTCTTGTGTCGTGAGGCTACGTTTTTTCTCTACCGACTCTTTGCGTACCGCCTCCAACACAGACTGGGTTTGTTCTTTGTTAAGAATGATACCGTATTGCTGTAGTATGCTCGATAGCAATGCCCGACCAGAATGTTTACCCACAACCAAACGCCGTTCCCACCCTACCTCTTCGGGAGCAAATGGCTCGTAAGTACTGGGATTTTGCAGCACACCGTGGGCATGAATTCCGGATTCATGAGCGAAGGTATTTTCACCAACAATTGCCTTCCAAGGCGGTACATTGGCACCTGATGCCGCTGCGACAAGTCGGGAGACTTCCAACAAACCAGAAGTGTCAATACCCAAATCAATGCCATGAATGCATTTGAGAGCCATGACAACTTCTTCTAATGCTGCATTTCCGGCTCGTTCGCCTAACCCGTTTACCGTTGTATTTACTGATAACGCTCCCGCTTTGATACCAGCAAGGGCATTGGCAGTTGCTAAACCAAAATCATTGTGGGTGTGCATTTCCACAGGAATCGACAATCCCATCACCAATTGCTGAACTTTTGCGTGAGTCGTGAAAGGGTCAAGAATGCCTACGGTGTCACAAAAACGAAACCGCGATGCACCCCATTCTTGAGCAGAATGTGCTACATCTTGGAGGAAGTTTTCTTCAGCTCTTGTGGAATCTTCTCCGCCGACAGATACAAACAAACCTTGATCAACGGCGAAGCTAATACTATCTTTAAGTTTTTGCAAAATCACCTGCCATTCACCCTGAAATTTTGCGGTAATTTGGATTTGGGAGACAGGAATGGAAATATGCACTCGCTTCAAACCACAAGCAATAGAAGCCTGAATATCTGATATGACAGCGCGGTTCCACCCAAGCAGTTGCGCTTGCAAACCCAAGCCGGAAATGAGCGATATCGCTCGTTGTTCTTCCTCACCCATCGCCGGAATACCGACTTCTAACTCGTGAACGCCGATGCTGTCGAGAATAGCCGCGATCGCCACTTTCTCCTCTAAGTTAAAAGCAATACCAGCTGCTTGTTCACCATCGCGCAGTGTCGTGTCATTAATGAGAACCTCACTCATTGCCAAAATGCCTCTAACGAAAGGTGATGTATATCAAACCTCGTGCATCATGAACTGCTTACACCATTACCCATGAAAACTTATTAATTCCCCTCCTTGCTTGCGCTTAGGGGATGGGGGATAGGTTTTTTCAAGTCTGCTCGGTACAAATAAAGTTCACTCGTTAAGGCTGTCATTATTTTAGAGCAGGGATTTCAGGCGTTGTTACAAATCTTTATATAGCTCTATTCAAAATTTTTTTAAATGCGGCGTGAATTTGAGCGTGTTTCCGGAGGAGGAGCTAGCTCTAACGCGTAGCGTGCGCCTCTGGCGCGAGGACGATCCCACAATTAGCTTTAACTGCGACATTTTCCCTCAATTGTATCTTAATTCCAACGCCGAGCCATCTGGCTCGGCGTTGAAGTTTTTGCACATTTTTTTTTACCAAAAAGATGGGTTTAAAGCCCCGTCCTTCGTTTGACGGCTTTGGAGCGCGAATTATCTCAAGTACGGTACAATAATAAATGGCAATGCGGTAATACGCCTAGATAGCCAACGTTGGTAGCTCGCCCTTCGGGTTCAGCAGTCGCTCATGGGGGAAACCCCCAAGACCGCGCTGCTTCACCATCCACAATGCTCAGCGCTCGTGCGACATAGTGTGGGAATGAGAAATAAAAAGAATTGAATAAATCCTTTCAAACGCGGTCGGACAGTCCGTGTACGCTTGTGGACGTATCCAAACGGGGGCATCTGAATGCTTGCATTCAGATGCCTAGAGAGGAGGGATGAAGCAAGAATCCTCGTACCTTTAGGTCGAGGAGTGTCAAATAGCCTTTGGGAAGCCTCCAGCTGTACTGCTTAGCAATCAGGTGGCGTAGATCACACTGCTTTAGCTCAAGTCATCGCATAAGTAGGAAATACCTTTGCCTGCTTGGATTTAATATAAACACGCTGCTCTTCTCTAATGTTGAGCTTACTAAACTGCTCCCGGCTGAGGAAAGCAGTCACTGTTTCACCAGACTTAAGAACCAACTCAACCCGAATTTCCCAACCTAAGTTAATAATGCGATAGACTTTGGCAGGCGCAGTATCCTCAGCAGGACTGGTGTGAATCACAACGTCATGAGGGCGCAAAAATACCTGCTCGTTGGTGCGAACGGTTAAATCGCTGTCTGGCAGAATACCAGTATTACTAGGAAGAACATTCACAGGACCAATAAAGCTCATCACAAAAGGTGATGCTGGGTGGTCATAAATCTCAGCAGAGCTACCAATTTGCTCCACCCGACCATGATTCATCACCACAATTTGGTCTGCAACTTCCATTGCTTCTTCTTGGTCGTGGGTGACAAGTACAGTTGTTACATGAACCTCTTCATGCAGTTTTCGTAACCCCGCCCTTAATTCTTTACGGACTTTAGCATCTAACGCTCCAAACGGTTCATCCAACAGCAATATGCTCGGCTGAACCGCCAATGATCTTGCCAGCGCCACGCGTTGGCGTTGACCTCCAGAGAGTTGGGAAGGATAGCGATCGCCGAACCCCCGCAACTGCACTAACTCCAAAAGTTCCTCGACTCGCGCCTGAATCTTACTTTTGGGAACCTTGCGGATTTCCAATGGAAAGGCGATGTTTTGCCGCACCGTTAGGTGTTTAAATAAAGCGTAATGCTGAAACACAAAGCCTATGTGGCGGTCTTGCACAGACTTATAAGTCGCATTTTCACCAATCAGCCAGATTTCACCGGAATCAGGAGTTTCTAACCCCGCAATCATCCGTAACAAAGTTGATTTTCCTGAGCCAGAAGGTCCTAACAGCGCCACAAGAGACCCTGTTTTCACTTCTAAACTCACATTGTCAACAGCACGGAAAGAACCGTACTCTTTAGTTATATTCTCAACTACAATGCCCATAGTAATATCCTCCCGAAAATTGATATAGTTATAAACTACGGTTAGTCTGTCGAAAAAGTGGTATTTTGGACAACAATGACTATTTCATCTCGTTTTCCTCATCCATCTGGTCAAAACACTAAACATATCTTTAAGCCGCGCTCATTCTTGCCGCTTAAGGAAAATAGTCTGTGGAAAATTGAAACAGGAGTCGTGCGGATTGTCACTTGGCATGAAGACGGTACACTTGTCACTTTAGGAGTTTGGGGATCCGGAGATATTGTTGGTCAAGCATTTTCTAAGGTAGAACCATATCAGATTGAGTCTCTTACTAAAGTAGAGGCGACAATCTTGCCTTTAGAAGGGTGGTTTCCATTAACAGATGTTATGCTTGCCCACATTCAACAGGCGGAAGAACTGATGGTTATTCGTAGCTATAAAACGGTGGAAATCATGCTCATTAAACTTTTGGCTTGGTTAGGCAAAAAATTTGGTCGAGAAGTAGAAACTGGACATCTGATTGATTTGCGCCTCACTCATCAAGACATTGCTGATATGCTCAATTCAACTCGCGTGACAATCACTCGTATCCTCACTCAATTAGAGGAACAGGGGTTGATTTGTCGTCTCCCCCTGCATCGGATTGTCTTGAAACAAGAAGAACTTTGGCATTATGAAATTTAGTTTCAGACGTATCAGCAATACCAGCTATCTCCATCAGCGTTTGGCTTACCTACAATTTTTAGATTTAAAGATTCCAGGTAAGCCAAAGCGTGCCTAATTTGTGGCACAGTTCCACGAATTTCCAAATCAAAGCGTCCTTCTCCATTGGTATGTTTTCCCAGCATTGCCCCCGTAATATTAACGACTAAACCGTGAATGGCAATCAGCCGAGAAATCACAGGTTCCTGCTGGTAACGCGGGGGAATATGTAGGCGTAGGCGCATTTTTGTGGTATTGCTGCTTTTAAAAGCTGGTGCAACCATAGAAATTAAGAATAAAGAATGAAGAATGAAAGAAGGAGGAAAAATTCATTATAGATAAAAACTTCATACTTCATGCTTGACCTAAGAACTCAGAACTCAGAACTCAGTAGTCAGAATGATATAAGGATACTAACACCATTATTCACTTATGGAATAAAGAAGAAAAAGATTTGTTATACCAGACACGTAGTGCGATAAAACAAGGCGTTCTTATCAAATAAGAGCGCATTTATTTATGAGAATATCCAAGCTGCTTTCTGTGTTCTGTGTTCTTCTTAAATTTCACCAACTCGCTGTATCGATGTCATGCCAAATTTCCAAATCTAAGTCATTGATGTAAGTCAGCGCACTCTCAATTTGTGCAGAAGTTCCCTGTAAATCCAGGTCAAACCAACCATCTCCAATACCATTGGCTCCCAATATAGCAGCAGTGATATTCACAGTGAGACCGTAGTTTGACACCAGGCGAGAAATCACAGGTTCCTGATGATAGTCTTTTGGAATTCTCAACCGAATTCGTTTGTGGGTGAGTTGATTGTCTGAAATCATAGCTGATACTGCTTTACTAGCCATCTTTTAATGTTTCGCTTTGATGCCTGCTTTGCGTTCCAAAAACTCTTTGACTACCAAAGTCACAACTGCTAGCAGCGTTAACAGAACAGCAACTGAGAAGGCTGCTTCAGTTTCGTACTGTTTGTAAGCGTCTTCCACGTATAATGGTAAACTTTGAGTTTTCCGGGCAATGTTTCCAGAGACGACTGCGATCGCACCAAATTCACCCATGGATCTGGCATTGGTCAAAATCACCCCGTAGAGTAGCCCCCAACGAATATTCGGTAGAGTTACGCGCCAAAATATCTGCCAATCTTTCGCACCTAGTGTTCTGGCTGCTTCTTCTTGGTCGCTCCCTAACTCCTCAAGAATGGGGATCACTTCGCGGGCGACAAACGGCAAACTCACAAATGCCGTAGCCAGCACCATACCTGGAAAAGCAAAGATGACCTTAATATCGAGTGCCTGTAACCAAGGACCAAACCACCCATTTCGCCCGTAGAGGAGCACAATCATCAACCCCGCAACCACAGGCGAGATTGAAAACGGCAGGTCAATAATACTTAGAAGAAGAGTGCGACCTGGGAAGCTATTGCGGGCGATCGCCATTGCTGCACATAAACCAAACACCGTATTTATTGGTACAGTAATAATAGCTAGTATCAGTGTTAACCACGCTGCATGGGTAAATTCTGGGCGCGTCAGATTCGACAAAAACACACCAATGCCTTTGTGAAAAGCTTGAACAAAGACATTGAGCGCAGGAAGGTACAGCACTAAAGTTAAATACAACACTGCTATTCCAATGAGAATAGCAGGAGCCAAACTCTTAGGCTTAATTTGCCTTTGATTGCTTGGCTGTGATGTCGCTGTATGAAAGTGTGGTTGTGGGAAACCATCATTATTTGACGTCATATCTTCTTCCCCAAGCTTGTAACATATTGATTCCCAGCAATATCAACAGAGAAATTATCAGTAGCACCATGCCAATGACAGTGGCACCGGAATAGTCATACTGTTCCAATCTTTGGAAAATGAGTACAGGTGCGATCAAATCTTTGAAAGGAGTATTGGAAGCGATAATTACAGTCGAACCATACTCCCCAACGGCACGTGCAAAACCTAAGGCAACACCAGTCAAAATAGAAGGTAATAAGGGTGGCAAAATCACTTTGGTGAAGGTTTGCCATTCAGACGCACCTAAGCTCCAAGCTGCTTCTTCTATTTCCTTTTCCATTTCCATAAGGACTGGTTGCACCGTCCGCACCACAAAAGGTAACGAGATGAATATCATTGCTACCCCTACACCCAAGCGGGTAAAAGATACCTTAATCCCAAACGGTGCCACTACTGAGCCAATCCAACCATTATCGCTGTAGACTGTTGCTAAGGTTAGCCCTGCCACTGCAGTTGGTAAGGAAAATGGGAGGTCCACGGTGGCATCAAGCACCCGTTTGAAGGGAAATTGATAGCGGACGAGAACCCAAGCAATCAGAGTTCCAAATAAACCATTAATCAGGGCGGCTGCTATCGCTGTAACAAAAGTCACTTCGTATGTTGCTAATGCGAGTGGATTAGTCGCAATTTCCCAAAACCGAGCAGGAGGTTCACTAGTTGCCTTCAGCAACATAGCAAGTATTGGGATGAACAACATCACGGTCAGGTATGCGAACGTAATCCGCCATGTCCAAGGAATATTAGACAAATCACGCAGGTACTTTTTCCAACCCTGAGGTTTTTGACGAATAAGTTTTTGCTGAGGTGATGGAGGTGAAGATATAGCCATAAGTGGTAAGGAAGTGAGGAAAGTTGGGGAGATGGGGAGCAGTTGCTAATGACTAATGACCAATGATTAACAACTTATGACCAAGAAAGAACGATAGGTACAGAATCATTCGTCAGAATATTAAACACGCTTTTTGGGTATGAATTAAGAGTTCTGTTCAGCCGTATTGGTCTGAAGCCCCCGTCAATATCCTTTGGAGATTAACAAACTTTTTCCGCACTTATTTCCCCCGGATTCTCCTTGTGGGGATATTCTGATTACTGTGTTCTGTGTTCTGCGTTCTTCTTAAGATTTATTTTTTTGCTTGAATTTGGTCAAAAACTGCACCATCTGCAAAAAATTTCTTTTGGACAGCATCCCATCCGCCGTAGTCACCAACTGTCCCCAAGTTTTTAACTTTGGGATATTTGTCTGCGAGTTGTTTCGTCTGTGCTGTTTCCTCTACAGGTCGAAATCCGACTTTGGCAAACTCCTGTTGTGCTTCCGGTGTATACAGGTACTTAACAAAAGCTTCCGCGACTTCACGGACACCGTGTTTATCGACGTTCTTGTCTACAATTGCAATTGGATTGTCGATGGAGATGTTCACATCAGGAATGACGTAATCTGCTTTCTCTCCCTTTTGTTGCGCCAGAATAATTTCGTTTTCATAGTTGATCAAAGCATCTCCTTGACTCCGTTTAGCAAAAATATCAGTTGCTTCACGAGCATCTTTTGTCAAGATAGGGACATTTTTGTAAACTTTTGTCACAAACTCCAGCGCTTTTTCCTCTGTTCCACCAGTTTTGATCACTGAATTCCAAAGCGTTAAGAAATTCCAGCGAGCAATACCAGAAGTTTTGGGGTCAGCGGTAATCAGTTTTACATCATCTTTTGCCAAATCTGCCCAAGTTTTGATGCCTTTTGGATTGCCTGGGCGAGTGACTAATGCGGCAACAGATTTAGAGACAATGCCATTGTTGGGAAATTCCTTCTCCCATCCTGGCGAAATTAATCCAGCCTTCTCAATTTTTTGGGTATCTAAGGCAAGTGCTAAATGAACAATATCTGCTTCCAAACCATCAATCACAGCACGAGTTTGAGAACCAGACCCTCCGTAGCTTTGCTCAAAGGAGACATTCTGGTTATGTTCTTTCTTCCATTGTTCGACAAATTTTGGAATAATAGCATCGTGAGCTGCTTTAGTGACAGCAAACGAAACAAGAGTGACTTTCACATCCTGCTTATTGGCAGACACAGGACTTGCGTTGGAACCACCTGCATCAGTGCTACTCGAAGAATTACTCGCACCGTTACTACAAGCAGCGATCGCTACACTCAAGCTAACTCCTACCAAAAAGAGTGATAGAAAGCCTTTTATAGAATTAAGCCTAAATTTATGAGTGATTTTTAAGAATGTTTGCCGTGACTGTTTCAAAAGATGGTGCCAAAAACCCATGTTATTTTCCCCTGACATCTTAAGCCATACCCCAGTAATCTTACGGTATATCTGTGAACTCACCGGAATTTATAGTTTATTGTAAAAGATAGTACTTATAAGCAGCTAAAAAAGCAAGAGAAAATCTTCACTTTCTTGATGGGAAAAGTGAAGATTATTATAATACTTCAATTGTAAGAACGAATTATTCAAACTTTTGGGGCAAGCCGTCTTGAAACACGAGCAGTTCTCCGGGTAGGATTTGCGTCCAAACCTCGTTGTCAGTCAGGGGAGTGGTGGCGATGACAGCAACGCGATCGCTCGGAGTCGTCAATTCACTAAAATCAACAGTTACGTCTTCGTCAATTAAATGGGCAGCCGCAAAAGGCGCTTGACGTACAATGTAGCTGAGTTTTGTTGAGCAGTGAGCAAAAAAATGTTCACCATCCGAAAGCAAGTAGTTAAAAATACCCTTTTCGGCTAAAAATTGAGTGACATCCCTGAGGACTGAGTAAAGGTCTTTCAAAGGAGGTTTACTGTGAGGGAAGCATTTTCTGAGATGATCCAGTATCAGACAAAAAGCTTTTTCACTATCTGTCTTACCCACAGGTTGATAAAAGTTCAGATCCTGAGGATGAAAATCTGGCAAATCTCCGTTGTGCGCAAAAACCCAGTACCTTCCCCACAACTCACGACGGAAGGGATGGCAGTTTTCTAAAATCACTTCACCCTGAGTTGCTTTGCGGATATGGGCAATCACATGAGTAGAGTGGATGGGATAATGTCGCACCAACTCAGCTACGGGAGAAAAGACGGAGGGCTTATCATCTAACAAAATTCGACATCCTTTCCTTTCAAAGAAAGCAATACCCCAACCATCGCTATGGTCGTCAGTTTTTCCTCCTCGCGCCGAAAAGCCCTCAAAAGAAAAGCAAATATCAGTGGGCACATTGCAATTCATTCCCAGCAGTTGGCACATAGCTTTTTACCTAAAAAGTGCAATACTTGATTAAGTTATACTTTTGGCATGAGTTACAGTTATCCAATAGCTGTCATTTTCAACTTATCAATCAGCTTTTAGTACGGTTATAGTACGACGATTTATACCCCAAAAGAGCGACAACGTAAGGCTTATGAAGATACTGTAGTCATTGAAAGACTAAAGGATGGGAAGCTAAGACTACAGTTAATAGAGAACTTTTTATTATTTAATTATTTAATTTGCTAGTGATGAATGGAAGTTTATAAACAAGAATATCTCTAGTGCTAAGGAGATTATGAAGGACATCCTTATCTTTTGATTCCCCCAACATTTTCTCACTGTATTTACTGACTCTATCGACAAGCAGCGATATGACAGCGCTTTTCAAGTAAATAAACCACGGAGTAGGGGTTGTTCTAGCCTTTGCCCCTACGAAAATCTGTGGTTCAATTAACTGAAAATAGCAAATAGCTGTAAGCTGTGCAAGGTAGTTATCTAGCTTATATCTTGCACCTGGAAATATGAATGTCAAAACCGTGACTGCGTGCAAAAGGAGCCAAACGTTCGATATCAAGTAAAAGTAGAGACACAAGTATTTGTGGGAAGATAAATTCAAGTGCAGTTTGAGCCGCGTCTCCCCAGTCGGGCAAATCAGGATCGGAAGATGATAAGTGAGCCCAATGTGCCAGGATGTAGGCAATCAACGATAGTACTAACCAGCGGTACACCCCAAGTAAAGTCAGTAGACCGAAAAGTTTGGCGCTCAGCTAAAAATAGTAGCCTATGATACACTTTTTTGAGAATTCAAAAAAGTTGATCGTTTTTGATGAGTCATAAAGGAAACTTATGAATCAGCCCTCAGAATCAACCCCAGCTAGTCCTACGTCAAACACACTTCATTGACTACTCACTCCATAGTTACGGTCTATAGTTTGACGTAAAAATTCCAGCATTTGTTTGAGAGTAAATAGATAAGAGAAAGCTTGTTTACTACTTCTTCTTAAAGTACCAAGATAATGCCATAATAGATAAATCGAAATATTAATAATTAAAAATGCCAAACCTACAAATAAAAACCTAATTATAGGATTTTTAATAGTTGTTTTAATGCGGCATTGATTCTTCATCCGATAACTGCTTTCAATTCCGAGACGATGTGCAATCACACTCCGCCTTGGGGTTATCACATCCCACCACTTGAAGTCAATTTGTTGGAGAGAGTTTACATCGGAGCTTCCAAAACATTCGGCTACTGCTGTGGGGGTCTAACAACCAGTATTGGCGACAAGACTCATTTTTACTCCACCTTGAGGAGCCAATAAAAAACCTCGACGTGCTGGAGTAACAGGCTTTTTTTCCTCTAATTTCAATTGATAATTTAAAAGAATCGTCGCCAGAATTAATTTCATTTCAAATAGAGCAAATACTTGACCTAGACATTGACGAGAACCTCCTCCAAAAGGCCAAAATTCATAAGATGAATATTTACGATTAATAAATCTTTCCGGTTGAAATTTTTCTGGTTGGGGATATAAATCTTCTCGGCGATGAGTTAGGTAAATACAAGGTAGCACATATGTCCCAGAAGTAACGTGATATCCTCTTAAATTAACAGAGCGTATAGTAATTCTAGGAAAAGTGAAAAGAATTACAGGATAAATCCGCAAAGTTTCTTGACAAATTGCTGTCAGATAAGGAAGTTGAGCAATTTTGATCGGGTCGGAAGTATTTAAACTTTGTAACTCATACAACACTTTCTCGTAGACTTCTGGTTGTTGATGAATCCAATACAAAGCCCAAGCGATGGCAGTAGCAATAGTTTCGTGACCAGCATTGAGTAAAGTTAAGAGGTTATCTCTTACTTCGACATCACTCATAGCCTCCCCATTTTCATCTTCTGCTTCTATTAGCAAACTCAGAATATCGAAACGCAAGGGTTGTACTTGTTGGCGACGCTCCAATATTTCCGCCATCAGCTCTTCATCAATCTGTTGTCGTAAACGGAGAAATATTCCCCAAGGACTCCAAGCACCTAAATCTTTCTGTAAATATGGAAGTAATAAAACGCTGGCGTGAAGTGGTGAACTAGTCAAATCTAGCCAAGTTGTTATTAAATTTTTTAGTTTTTCAAATCTTAATCCGTCATTAATACCAAACACTACTTTTAAGATAACCGTCATAGTAATATCTTCACTTAGATGACGAGCAATAAAGGTTTCACCTAGTTTTAGGCATCGTATAGCTTGTCGGGTAATATCACAAATCTGTTGCCCATGATTGAGCATCTGTTCCCCATGAAAGGGAGGCATGATTAGCTTTCGCAGTTTTTGATGGTGTTCTCCATTTTGTACAATTAATGAGTTTTCTCCCAGTAGAGGTTTGAAGATTTCATTAGCTGTACCTGGAGCATCAAGAAATTTATTTGTCGGATTAAATAACTCTTGAAGATCCTGGGGATGACTAACAACTAAAGTTTCTAAGTTGGCAAAGAAACTAGTAAAAAAAAGCTCTCCATAGTTTTTGGCAGAACGCTCTAAAAACTCTAATGGTTTGATGATAGATTCGATTTGTTGGATAATTTTAGGAGTTTTAAGTGTTTCAATTTGTTTAATTGTCATACTTCTAGCTACTTAATATTTATCAAACAAAAAAATATGTATTTCATCGAGTAAGCGTTCCTTCTGGAGCACGTCCTTATTAAGTTCCTCAATTTATAACTTTAAAAACCCAAAAATCATCCCAAAAAGTAACACACAGCTAATCCAGACATTTTGAGCGAACATTTGATTGTAGGCAATATTTGGAAGTTGTGAGTCAAGCAGTCGTATAAACTGCCAAATCCATGCAATAGTTGCAATTAGCAAGCTAATCCAGAAACTCAGTTGCAATTGCATATAGAAGCCTAACCAACCCAAGAGTAAGGCAGCACCTGCATAGCAAATCACAACAGCAACAGGAGCATACTTACCAAAAAACAGAGCACTGGATTTAACGCCAATCCGTCGGTCATCCTCGCGGTCAGACATGGCGTAAATGGTGTCGAATCCCACAGCCCAGAGCGCAGTTGAGCCACACAGCAACCAAGTAGTAAACTCTATTTGCTCATTCACCGCAGTCGAGCTAGTCAAAACGACAAGACCCCAAATTATTGCCAGCAATAGCTGAGGAAGTGGAAATATCCGTTTAGACAATGGGTATAAAATAATTACCGGAAGTGTTGCAACCCATAACCAGAAAGAGAGTGGTTTAAGAGCAAGAGCAAGCATTGCATTGAAGCCTAGAGAGATGAGGGCAACCGTGATCCCAACAGAAACTGAAAGAGCACCAGAAGCTAAGGGGCGCTCACGTGTTCTTTCCACTTGTGCATCAATATCTCGATCACACAAGTCGTTGATCACGCAAGTTGTGGCACTGGTAGCTAAAGCAAAAAAAATGATGAGGTTGACAAGTGATATTGGCGGCATTCCCTTTGCTGGTAAAACAATACCCCAAAGGGCTGGAATTATGAGAATTAACCGTCCAGCGGGCTTTTCCCATCTTAGAAGTCGGACAATTTTATGCCAAAAAGGCTCTCTTGCTTGAGATTTTGATTGAGTAAGCATAAGTTTCCTCCCACTGAATTTTTAATTACTAATGCCAAGTTCATCATGATGGCGCGTACACATGAACCGGAATCGAGCTAATTCTATTTGACGGAATCATACCAATTCTCTAAAATCTGGCAACAGATGAAAACTTGAAAACCCAGATGAAACCTGAATTTCTTAATTACGAATTACGAATTAGTATTAATTATCCTGTCTGAGAATGGTAAACAGTTTCTCTTTCGGATTCCAAAGGTTAATCCACTATGATCCGCTTTCACTTGTTCACTAGAGAACTGATTTTCTCTTGACAATCCAATAGCTCTGTAAAGCATCAAAAAACGGCATACTTATTTTCGCGCCCAGATTTGTGTCACACGAGGGATACCAAAGAGTGTTATCTCGTCCTCTGCCAACGCTCTTATTTGCTCTATAGTTTGCTTAATTTCTTCTGGTGTTGTTATTCCAGTTTCAATTAAAGCATCAGTTGCCTCTAAGAGTGACAAATCTATAAAACGCTTAGTTTCTTTGTAAAGTGCGACAGGCTGCACCAAAAAAATTTCTTGCGTAAGCAAACCAGTATTTTGAAATATTTGGTAGAGCTTGCTTCCCATGCAAAAGTGCTGGTTACGAGCATTACCCAGTTTAAGGAAAAGCTCAATACAACGGTCGTAGCTAGAGTTAGGAGGTTGACAAAAACCAGTGCTAAAATCGGCTTCCTCACACACTAACAACCCGTTCGGCTTGAGTAGTGCCAGCATTTGTTCCAGTGCATCTTCAGGGTGAGTTAGATGGGTTAGCAAAAAGCGGCAGTAAACTATGTCAAAGGAGTTATGAGGTAATCCCGTATTGTAAGCACTGCCCAAGACAAATTTTACATTGCTTAAGCCAAGCGCGTCTGCATTTCGTCGTGCCTGTTCTACCTGCTCTGTACTCACATCTACACCAATAACTGAACCGTTGAATCCAACTTGCTCCCCTAACCAAGTGGAAACACTTCCAATACCGCAACCAATGTCAGCTATATGCATTCCTTCAGTGAGTCCAACTCGCCTAAGTAAAAACTCTGTATATGGCTTATGGACTTGGTGAAGAATTTGCAATCGATTTGCGCCTAGTTCTCCAGTGGCTAGTGTATAACGGTCATCATGTATCATTTTTTCTTAATCCTAGAACTGCTTGATCTAAGTAATTATCCATAGATATATACGTATAATTAGAGTGTTTATAAGCCTTATAATTCGTAATTAGGAAGTTTAATCACAAATTACAAGGCTTACAATTACGAGTTGTATTGATAACGACCTTTCAGTGTCAGCTAGTCAACGGATTTGACTTTGTAAGCAAAAATTATTTTGATAACCGTTAAATAACTTACAAGAATATGATGAATATCTAACAATTGTCAACTGAATTTACTTTTGGTTACAAAGTCCCGAATCATTGGTAACAAGTTAAAAACAGGGATATTTTGTCAATACGTCTAAATGTAGAAATATTTTGTAAAAGAATGATAATCAAAGAAATCTTGCGACCTAATCCCAATCTTGTTTTTAATCCATCCATAGACTTGTTCCGCATGATACTTGCAGCCACCTCTGACTCTTCCATCCCATTTAGAGTTAGAACCAATTTCGTTAGTAAACACCAGAAGATCATTCTTCCCCATGCTGTCTCTAAAGTTTTTGAGTACTTTACTTCTATTTTAATGATTGCCCATTGTCACACCTAAGTGTAAAAATATTTTTGCTGTGTCGTCAGTTTCAAGGTTAGCCTGATTTTTTAACAACTTTTTTGGAAAACAACTATTTTCTATGTCAATTGTGTCACTTATAAACTCAATTAGTGGAAACCACGTCCTGAAATTATTTTTAGATAAATTAAGTAATTATTCGCTAATATCTAACGCAATATATTTATTAATTCTACCCAATTTACTAAGTCTACCTATAAATTCTTTGACGGAATATGAATTTCCTGAGCCTACATCTATAATATTGACTTTATCGCCACTTTGATGATTGCCATTAATGTATTCAAAATTCTTCTTTAAAAGGTCTATTTCAACATTTGATGTCCGATACCATCTAGGAATAATATATTTTCGATAAAAATTATCCCAAATTTTTGCGCCTCTACCTTTGTAAGAATACTTTAGAGGTATTTCTCGTCTGACTTCTAATGCATGAATTATCCCTAAAACTTCTTCTTCAGAAAAAATAGAGTAGAACTCAGAACTTGGCTTTGCTATGCGATCGATAGGAGTTGGGATCTCAGAGGGAAGTTGTGAATTGCTATTAAAATTTTTAGCCATCGTTCTTGTTATAACGGTTTTCTTAGGTATTTAACGGTTAGAAAACAAATGGATTGACCACAATGCTTGCCAAAAAAGTATTTTCCCATGCCCCTGTCCTAAAACTACTCCTGTCACGCCTTAAGATTACCTATTAACGTAGACGCGCAGCGCGCTTTCTCACCGCAACGCACTGCCTCCTCAAGTCGGGAAATCCGCCCCCACTGCTGGCTTACCCACACCTAGTCTTAACTTGTTCATTTCCAGAGTATTGAGTAGCACAGACACTTGATTTTTGAATCGGTATATGGAATTGTATTAAATCAATATAGTTTCATTTGCCTACCAAAAAACCGTATTTTAATTGTGAGGAGTCCGAAATCATGCATCTGTTTAACGCTTTGAAATCTTTGTTGAAACCGTCGCAAAAGTCTTCAAAGCGCACCCGCGCCCTGTTCATTGCTGCTGGTTTGAGCGTCAGTGCAATCGCCCCCGTCTATGCAGGAATTAGCTTGCAAAACCGGGCTTCTAGCAGCAAACCTGAACTCATCACTCAGAACCAAAAACCAGTTGAATTAACTCTGGTTTCCTACGCTGTGACCAAAGAGGCTTACTCAAGAATCATTCCTCTGTTTGTAAAAAAATGGAAGCAAGAGCGTAAGCAGGACGTCAGTATTCGGGAAAGTTACGGCGGTTCTGGTTCCCAAGCACGAGCAGTCATTGATGGTTTAGAAGCAGATGTGGTAGCGCTAGCCCTAGGACTGGATATAAACCAAATCCAAAAGGCAGGGTTAATCGGTCCCGGCTGGGAAAAAGAGGCTCCTAACAATGCGATCGTCACTAAGTCAGTGGTTGCGCTGGTGACTCGTGCAGGCAATCCTAAACAAATTAAAAGCTGGGAGGACTTGGTTAAACCAGGAGTCACCGTCATCACTGCCAATCCCAAGACTTCTGGAGGTGCCCGTTGGAACTTTTTGGGGCTGTGGGGTGCAGTGAGTCAATCAGGAGGGAATGAGACAAAAGCCCTCGATTATGTCTCTAAGGTTTACAAAAATGTCCCTGTGCTGCCAAAGGATGCGCGGGAAGCTAGTGATACTTTCTACAAGCGAAATCAGGGGGACGTGTTGTTGAACTATGAGAATGAGGAGATCCTAGCTAAACAGAAAGGTGAATCTAACAATCCCGCAGTGATTCCGCAAGTCAACATTTCGATTGACGCCCCGGTTGCTGTGGTGGATAAAGTGGTGGATAAACGCGGTACTCGGCAAGTAGCGGAAGCTTTTGTGAAATTCCTATACACACCAGAGGCACAGCGGGAATTCGCCAAAGTCGGGTTTCGCCCTGTTGATTCTACAGTAGCTAGCGAAACACAGAAGCAGTACCCCAAGATTGGCAAACTCTACACAGTTACAAACTTTGGTGGCTGGGACGCAGTTCAGAAGAAGTTCTTTGCAGATGGGGCTGTTTTTGACCAGATTCAGGGAGGAAGACGCTGACGTACTCCCACACCGTAATCAAAGATTACGGTGTGGGCTCAAGAGCGACTCCCGGTATCCCGTCGGACTGTCTTCTGAGCTTTGTTTTAAATCCACGGGACGCCCCTCCGCAGATTTGAACAATACAAAATGTTCAATCCTTTGTACTGTCAGAGTTTTACCTACCCACAGATGCACTTACAAGAAGTCTAGTTACTGGGTAGAACCCCATACTCTGAGTTATCAAGGTACAACGCACAGGAAGCGATTAGCTTATTGATTAACCTGTACTTTTCTACGTTACCATAATGGGTACACAATAGTTACCCATTATGAAAAATTCAAGATTAAGTTTAAGGATGTCTTCTCGTAGATTAAATAAATTACGCCAATATGCAGCAATTAAAGATAAGACGGTTACTCAAATTGTTGAAGACTGGGTTGATCGGTTGCCCAACACGGAGAATGACAATCAGGGCGCTATCCCCACTTCCTCATCAACCGATGGTTGATATTTGTCGGGGGACGCACCCTGATTGTCCAGCTATTCATGAGCCAGCCCTGTGCCTCCTGCGGAGGAGCTTCGCTAACGCGTAGCGTGTCCGTGCCTCCTCCGGAGGAGCTTACGCTAACGCCCTTGGCGTGCCGCAGGCATAGGACATAGGAGGGAAACCCTCCGCAGCTTTACTGGCGTCCCCACGCTCCCCTTGCGGGTGAGACGTGAGGCTTCTAGCCGTTCAAGCTAAAAAAAGGATGTAAGGTGGGAGACTTCTTTCATCTCCACACCCTACCCCTATTGGGATGCAGTGCCTTGCGCCCCTACATCGCGTGAAACTGAACTAATCAATCGGTGCGTTGGGAACTTGTGCGTCAATCTGGGCTTGGGACAAATTCGGCAGTGCTGGGTTCAACTCACCTGCGAGGAAAACACCAGCAGGAGGAGCATTCAATTCAATTTCGCCAGTTAATGGATTGGTTCTAGCTACTAACTGAGTTCCATCTACTATCTTGACAAATAGAGGCTGTCCTTCTTGGTCTTGATTTTCTCCAGATGGAACGCTGATACCAGCTACGTTCACACCACTTGGCAGGTAAATACCATCACAGTCCCATTCATCATCTGTCTTTTTACCATTTCCGAGGTAAAAGAGGGTGTTGACAGAACTGTATTTGCTGGGTTTGTGAGCGTAAACAGCTAGTGTTCTGCCAGTTTCATTGCGACACACGCCCCAGTCTTCTGTGGTTTCCATGACATATTTCTGGAACTGCAAATCAGAAATTTTCTGCTGAAGTTCCTCTGCGGTGTTGTATCCAACTGCTGACGGGTTACTCCTTGACTGTGAGAGTTGGCTGAGTTGTTGAGTGATTTGAGCATACTCAGGGCTCTTTTCCGCGATGGGGTCTGCAAAGGAAGGTTGAGCAATGACTAGGTTGACTAGTAGGAAAAGAAACACCAAAATTGCCTTAAAGATTCTCATGATTGTTCTCCTTTTCTGTTTTATGAGATTGAATCTTTTCCATTACAGGATTATGTTAATTCGGTGGAAAAGTTTTTTAATAAGCCAAGAGGTATACTTTACTATATCTAACTACTTTCCATTCAATCAAATATTCTTTTTTATCAAAATAATAAGAGTAGTTTTTGTGTATGAATCTGAAAACTCTAACTGCATATACGAATCCTATCTAAAATGAACCACCTACGCTCAATCTGATGCTGCAGGCTAGATACAAACAGCGCTAAGAAAGAAAGGGGTAACAGTATGATAAATTTTGTTCTGAATAAATTAGGATTGCTGTTGAGCTAAGTCAAGCGATCGCCAATTCATAAATTTTATTGATTTTCAAGTTAGCAATTCTTCCTTAAAGAGGATGACTGACTAAATTTTGGAATTTTGTTTCATGCTCTACAGTGGACAATCTATATATCTCAATTATTGACTAAGCTGAGGGAACGTGTTCGCGCAATCTGCTAAAACTCATCCAACCAAGAAACACAACTGCAACTGACAATACTGCTAGCGCCAAGCTGTCCAAGGCAATATACACACCTAAACCAATCAAGAGGAATGAGACTAGCGAGTTGCCGTAGCGATCAATAATCAGGACGATTGGCTTTGCCACTGCGCTTTGGGCGATCGCCTTTTGGTGAGTTAATAGATGGGCTATGTAGCACCAGACTCCAACTAGCACAAAAAATACACTCAGAATCACTAGCAGACTTGTTAATTGAGTGTTGGCAAACAACGGCATATAGATTCCAATATTGTCACCACCGTTAGCAAAGGTAATGGCTGCCACGCTATACGTTTGAGGAGACAACAAACTACGGATAGGAAAGGAAACAGAAGACCGCATTGCTGGCTGTTCATCTGAATTATCCTCTTCTAGATTTACCAGACGATTCAAACCAATGGCAATGGGTATGAAGCCAGAAACATCCATCCAAACACTTGGCAGCATGAAGTTCCCGAAAAATCCTAGTAGACTAATAGCAACTAACACTGTAAAGCCGAGATACTGCCCTGCTACAATGTGGCGACTACGAAGCGAGGTATTCACTTGGGCAAATAGCAGGGTTAGGATGACAATATCATCAATGTTGGTAGCTACAAAGGCGGCAACACCTGCGGGGATGGCAGTTAGTAATGTACTCATTTGGTGTTCCTAAAGAGATTTGCCTTTGAAAATGTTAGGTGTTGCACTTATTCTGGTTTGCGAACCACTTTAACGACTACATTATGGGTATCCATAACTGGTTTGAGATAGATAATATTGTTCTTTTGAACTTCGATTGCAGTCGTACTATCGAACGCTTTGCTCTGGACTTGCTCTTTTGAGGCTGAACCTACATTCACTCTCACTTCTTTAGGACGTTGCTGTTGCTGTTCCCGCAGTTGCGATAACTCCAAACGATGTTGTTCTTGCAGAGCATCTATTTTGTCGTGCAAAAGTTCAATACCGTATGCTGCTTTGCGGTTTATTGCATGATCAATTTCCGCATTTTTGCGGTCTTCCTCGGACTGACGGTTTTGGCTCATCAGCACGACTGGCGCAGTGTAAGCAGAGGCAAAGGAGAAGACGAGGTTAAGCAAGATGAATGGCTGTTCGTCCCAATGCGGTACTCCAGGCATCATGTTCAAAGTAACCCATGCTCCTAGGATACCTGTCTGGACTGTGAGGAAGCTCCAAGAACCGACTTTGGCTGCCATAGCGTCAGCAAGACGCTGACCAAAAGTTGATTCAGATGAGGCTTGTGGTTGCTCTGTCTGAGGTAGTTCTACAATAGTTTTTGTGGTGTTAGTGGTAGGGGTTTTTTGAGTTTTCATGTTGCATCTCCTGTTAACTGTTGTTTAATTCGATACCTACTGAAATTGAGTTGTTGACTTGTTTGTTGTCGTGTTGTACAAGCCATCAACTCCTGATCTAATTTTCACTTTAGGTAACCTTACAGACAGAAGCAAATGTTATTTATTCTTAAAACAATAAATAGAAGTGATGAAGGACTTTGGTGGTTGTAGTTTCAAGAGCGCGATCGCCCTTTGGAAAAAACTTTGCGATTTACTAAATAGTAGGAGCTTTTGTATAAATCGAGCGTTAAATATGGTGTTGATATGTTATAAGTTTATATTTGAAGTACAGCATTTAACAGCTTGTTAGCCAGTGGCACGAACTCTTGCTTTACACCGGGCTGTAGTAACCTTTTCTAAGCAAAGAGATACAGTATGAAAAGAGCTATCAGAAAACAGCTTACAGCAGGATTTGGGATGGTGTTAACAGTTGTAGTTGTTAATGCTGTAATTTCGTATCAAAACACGCTCAAGGTGATTGAGAATGAGTCTTGGGTAGCACACACTCATCAAGTTCTTACTGAACTTGAAAATACACTCTCGACGCTCAAGGATGCCGAGACAGGGCAACGTGGCTACGTGCTCACAGGAGACAAACATTATCTGGAACCATATTTCGCTGCACTCTCTCAAATTCATGGAAATATTAAGAATATCAGACAATTAACTGCAGATAACTCAAGCCAGCAACGTCGGATTCTTTTTCTTGAGCGTAAGGTAGCCGATAAACTTAACGAGCTCCAAAAGACAATTGCCCTAAGGCAGGAGAAGGGAATTGAACGCGCGCAGCAGGTAGTTCTGTCTGGAAGGGGAAAGAAGCTCATGGATGATATCCGACGGCTAATTACCCAGATGGAGAAAGCAGAGAAGGAATTATTGCAGCAGCGTAGCGAGGAGTCGAAAGCAAGCTTCCAAAAGATGACTGCTACATTCTTCTTAGCAACCTTCTTGAATTTGACGCTCCTGATTTTGCTGTACTACTTTATCAGCCGTAACATTACACAACACCAACGAGCACAAGAGGCACTACAGCAAAGCGAGAATCATTTGCGTACCATCATCAACGCCGAACCAGAGTGTGTAAAGTTAATTGAAGCTGACGGCTCCATACTTGAGATCAATCCTGCTGGGCTGGTCATGATTGAAGTAGAAAGCGCTGATTCCATAATTGGCAAGTCGATATACTCCTTCATGGCGAGTAAGTACATAAAGGCGTTTCAGGCTTTCCATGAAAGTGTTTGCCAAGGGAACAAGGGCACTCTTGAGTTCGAGATGATTGGATGCAGAGGCAACCACCGATGGATAGAAACTCATTCTGTCCCATTACGTAATCAGCAAGATGGAAAATTATTACATTTGGCAATTGGTCGCGATATCACCGAGCGCAAACGAGCAGAGAAAATACAGCAAAAGACGCAGGAACGATTGCAAATTCTTTCGCAAAAGTTGATAGAGGCGCAGGAGGCTGAGCGGCGTTATATTGCCCGTGAATTACACGATGAAATTGGTCAGGCTTTGACGGCAGTTAAAATCAATTTGCAAGGCGTACAGCATTTGTCAAGTAAAAGCGAGATTGCATTACTGCTACAAGACAGCACAAGTATTGTTGAAGTTGCTCTGCAGCAGGTACGCAGCCTCTCGCTCGATTTGCGACCCTCATTACTTGATGATCTAGGACTGGTGGCAGCGCTACGGTGGTATGTAGATCGTCAGAGTCAACGTGGAGGAATTATCGGAGAATTTGTTGCTTCTCCTCTAGAGAGAAAACTTTTGCCGAACCTAGAAACCACATGCTTTCGTATTGTCCAAGAAGCATTGACCAACGTGGTGCGACACGCGCAAGCACAACGAGTCACCGTTGAATTATGGCAGCAGGAAGCCCAACTGCACCTAGTCATTTATGATGATGGTATTGGGTTTAATGTGGAGGCGGCGCGGGAACGAGCTACTCATGGTGGGAGTTTAGGTTTGCTGGGAATGGAAGAGCGTGCTTTGCTGGTAGGTGGTCAATTCAACATTGAATCCGTGCATCAGTGTGGGACTAAGATTCATGTGTGTTTCCCGCTACAATAGGCTAGGTCAATAACTCCGCCCTAAAAGGGACGGAGCTTGTAAGCGACAAGGCTTACGTGTTTGACTAGCCCAGTTGAGCCTAATTCTGGTACGAACTACCGGATGCTTCCCCAGTCCGGTTTATCTTCAAACCGTCTTGTTAACGGTGTTGGGTCAAGCCAAGACATCCTGGATTAGGTGGGCGAGGGGACTATTAACTTTACTCGTAAGGATTATCTCCATGCAACGAGTTCCAGTATTGTCGCCATCAGGTAAGCCATTGATGCCAACAAAGCCCAGTAGAGCGCGTCGTTGGCTCAAGCAAGGAAAGGCAAAAGTTGTCTATAACGACCTTGGGATCTTCCAAATTCAATTGGTCAAGTGTCCTAGAACGACAGATACCCAAGCGATTGCGGTCGGTATCGACCCAGGTAAACTCTATAGCGGTGTTGGTGTTCAGTCTGCCAGGTTTACTCTGTGGCTAGCTCATCTTCAGTTAGCGTTTGAAACAGTCAAAAAACGGATGGAGCAACGCGCTATGATGCGGCGCAGTCGCAGGGGACGGAGGATTAACCGTAAGGTTGTATTCAATAAACGCGCTCACAGACAAGCAAGATTTGACAACCGCCGTCAATGCAAGATCCCGCCTAGTATTCGTGCCAATCGTGAGCTAGAGTTACGAGTTCTTGACGAACTGTCTCTAATTTACCCGATTACTACCATCGTGTACGAAATTATCAAGGCGCATGGTGACAAGGCGTTTAGTCCTGTCATGGTTGGGCAGAAGTGGCAGCTAAAAAACTTTGCCGATTACGCCGAAGTGCAGCAGATCGAGGGTTGGCAGACCGCACAAATCCGACAGCAACTAGGTTTGCACAAGCAAAAGCACTCTAAAGGGGACGCAATACCCGCGACTCACGCGGTAGACGGCGTAGCTTTAGCTTGTGCCGCATTCATTCAATATGGCATCACTTCGACTCATTCAATGGGTTGGAAGGGTAGCGTGACGGTACAACCCGCGCCCTTTGCTGTGATTCGTCGTCCGACCGTCTCACGGCGTCAACTTCATCTGATGGTTTTTGCTAAGGGTGGGGTTAGGCGCAAGTATGGTGGCACTGTTACCCGCCACGGGTTCAGGAAGGGTGATGTAGTTAAATCTCCCAACGGTATCGGCTATGTCAGTGGTGATACCGAAAAACAAATATCTGTCAGCGATGCTAACTGGAAACGGTTAGGACAGATAGCATCTAGCAAAATCCAATTGATTCGCCGTTCAAACGGGTTAATTGTAACTTACTAGATTTGTAAAGCCGTCCTCCGCTTCGCGCTCAGGACGGGGTTTCAGACCCAAATTTTCGATGAAACAGATTCGTGTTTTACTGGCAGACAACCATACTTTAGTGCGCGCAGGATTGCGTGCATTGCTGCAAAATATTGAGGGAATAGAAGTGGTTGCAGAAGCAGGAGATGGTCATGAAGCACTGCACTTGATAGAAGTCCATCAGCCGGATGTGGTATTGATGGATATTGCGATGCCCAAGATGAATGGCTTAGAAGCAACCTCCCGTGTGGTCAAGGAGTGTCCCAACGTGCGGGTGATGATTCTCTCTATGTACGCGAATGAAGAATACGTGTTGCAGTCATTGCGTAGAGGGGCAATGGGTTATGTGCTTAAGGACGCTGCTATTAGTGAACTAGAACTGGCACTCAGGGCGATTTCTCAAGGTGAAACCTATCTCAGCCCAGAGGTTTCAAAGCATGTGATTGGAGATTACTTGCGGCGGGTAGGTGATGAGTCTAGTTGTGTTGAACAATTGACATCGCGCCAGCGAGAAATTTTGCAATTGATTGCGGAAGGGCGGACAACAAAAGAGATTGCTGAGGTATTGTATATCAGTGTTAAAACAGTCGAAACCCACCGTATGCAACTGATGAAACGGCTGGGCATTCATGATGTTGCAGGTCTAGTACGTTACGCCCTTCGTATAGGATTGGTGCTGCCTGATACTTAAATAATACTAGTACAACGCGGCGTAAATAGGGCAACCCTTCGGGTTCACCAGTCGCCTAGGTCGGGAAACCCCAACGGGAGAGCCAGTTGCCTAGGTCGGGAAACCCTCCTGCAGCACTGGTCTCACCTCCTGCAGCGCTGGTTCACCATTTAAAATCCCTAAAAACCTCATTCCATAATACTTTTGACTTGTTACCTTCACTTTTGACTTCCGCCTTGCGGTACTAGTCCTGAGTTGAACAGTGCGAACCTTGAGCGAGACTCAGGACTTTTCTCCTCACAACTCAGGGTTTTCCTGATTGGGTTGTCAACTGATTTAGCGTAATTTAGGTATTAGATTGAGTGCAGAAAGTACAGACTTTCCTCAAAGTCAAGCAGAAGGCATAACTGCCTTGAGTTGCAAGTTTTGCATTCAAGCAATTTACACTCTGACAGTGGTTTCCCGGTTGGAAACACACTAATAAACTGATGCCATCTCTGCGCATTCTTCTTGTAGACGACAGCGCCTTGCTTTTCTCAAATCCGCAACCCGTTTTTTAGCAATTGATAAGCGGCTGGAGGTTGTCGGGTCTGTTGTGCCCGCAACAGAAGCGCTGGAGCTGGTTCCTCTATTGTGCCCTGATTTGGTACTAATCGATTTAGCCATGCCTGAAATGATCAGAGCTAGCTTTTGAAATATGCAGAATAGGGTTTTTACCTGAAAATTTCTGTTGAAATTTTCCATTCTAGGATAACCATAGCTTTACTAATGAAAAAATGATTACATTAGAAAATTTTCAACCTTGGCTTGATATTGACGCAATTAATGATGTAATGAAAGCAGCTTGCGTAGAGGCGGCGAAAACACCAAGAGCACTTTATCTTTTTATGCAAAGATATGTCTGCTATGGTAGAACCTTCAGTTCATCGGTACCAACCCTAGCCGGAACAATCAGTTCCAGTCATCTTTTGCAAGATCCAACCTGTTCAGTTCCAATGCACGCCGGACGTTCAATGGATGTTGCGGCAAAAGTACTTGCAGCATCTATCGAAGAATTCACAGATCCAAGAACTGGCGTTTCTCATGGCACGCTATCTTATGCTTTGCTAGACAAATTAGCTGAATATGCAAATTTATCTCAAGCAGAAATCAATACAATTTATCAGTCAGAAACTTGGCTTTCAGACATCATCTCCTATGTCAAAACAGCTTACAAAGCTGAATCTGATAGCCTTGAAAGTCTTGTCAGCGCCATTGGATTTCATGTTGCTACAGAAACTGTAGGAGATAACGAGTTTGGAATTATTAATAATGTACTTTTTTCTCAACATCGGAATAACAGTTTTGGTCGTTTTATCCGAAATAGTAAAGTCAGTTTTCAACAAGGAACAGTTAGCCCTTGGTATTGGATTGTGATTCATGGAACTTCTGATACTAAGGGAGTTGAAGTAAAACACTCTGCCGAAGCTTTTGCTGCTCTTAATTATGTTGTGCGCTATTCCAACGTATCAGAACAGCAAATCATAGAATGGGCAGGACAAGGTTTTGCGGAATTTGCTTATATCCAGACCAAATTTTTTCAACAAGTTCAGCAAGAACTACGCAGTTTAGAAACAGCTTTAGCAGTTTAGTTGTAATAGTTGAAAATCTCGAAATAGCTCAAGTCATTAGAGTTGACATATAACTACTTCTAATACTTGCTTTCAAACTCTGTTCTGAAACAGATTGTAAGAATTTTTGTGAACTAATTAGACCATATTAGAGGTAAATAATCATGCCAGAAACTAAGTTAGCTTTTGGTGACAAGGAGCTAATTGTCAAAACTACGCCAAACAAAAAATACGAAATTCTGGGCTCTTTTCTTCGGAAACTGTCAATTTTAATCGTTTTAAGTATTGGATTTATCATTGCAGTTGTGATAATTCCATATCCAGTCAAATTATTGCCTCAATTGTTGTTAGGCATGATGTTTGCACACAGTATTGAACTTGAACATGAACTCACTCATCATGTAAATTTTTTCAATGAGCGTGTCAATCGTTGGGTAGGAACACTTTTAGGTCTTCCCATGTTAGTTTCTTTTTCCCTTTATAAAGCCCTACATGGTCATCATCATTCGGCATTGGGAACACCTGAAGACAAAGAAACCTTCAATTACAATTATGAGAAACTAACATCAATTTCAGGATTTATCCTTCATCTTTCTATGCTGGGGCATTACTCTGGAGTTGTTGAAAATATTTGTGCAGCTTTGGTTGGTAAATTAAGGGAGGATGTATCGCCTAAAATTGCACACCGTATTCGTAATGAATATTGTCTAATAGCATGTTTGATAATTATCATGCTTGTTCTCTCAATTTTATGGCAGACAACAATTTTACTCGATACTTGGCTAATACCTTTAATTATATTTACAGGGCCAATACATGCGTTGATTGAATTACCAGAACATTTTGGCTGCGATAATCAAACAACAAATCCTTTTCACAACACTCGTACAATTCAGGCATCTAAATTTTTAACATGGTATGTAAATGGTAATAATTATCACGTTGAGCATCACTTGAATCCAGCACTACCCATTAATGAATTAAGAAATTACCATAGTACAATTGTTGGCAAAATAGAGAATTTAGAATCTTCTTATTGGTCATTTTATAAGAAGTTCTTTGAAAAGCTTTTTGGTAAAAAAATGTCATTAGAGAATAACTAAAACTTGAACAGTTTGCTGAATTAGAAACATTTTTATCTTTGATTATCTTTTGAGGTTGACTTATGGTGTCTGAAGTTAAAGTCCAAAAAATTTCGGGAATAGACCTGTGGCAGTGGCGTAACCAAGCAAAGCAAGAAGCACTTGCGGCTGATGTTCCTGTTGGTGAACTTGATTGGTTACTAGAAAATATTACAGGTCTTGAACATCTGGCTTTGCAATCAGAAACTTTCAAAACCCAAGACGAAATTTTGCTTTCATCTTCCATGTCAGACATATCTAGTCTTTGGAACAAAAGGCTGAACGATCGCGTACCTGTAGAATACTTAATTGGACTAGCTAAGTGGAGAAATTTTTCTCTATTAGTTTCTCCAGATGTGCTGATTCCACGCCCTGAAACCGAGGGGTTAATTGATATGGCAATTGCAGCTGTTAAAAACTCCTCACTAAATTTGACTCAAGGACACTGGGCAGATTTGGGTACAGGTAGTGGGGCAATTGCCATAGCACTTGCTGATGCTTTCCCTGATATTATTATTCATGCCGTTGATTGCGATGCAGCTGCTTTGAATGTAGCAAAAGCGAATGCAAAATATTACGGAGTGGCAGATCGAATTAATTTTTATCAAGGTTCTTGGTTTGAACCATTAGCACACCTTAAGGGTAAGTTTAGTGGAATGATTGCCAATCCTCCTTATGTTCCCACTTCTTGTGCTCAAAAAATGCAACCTGAAGTGGCTTACGAACCCCAATTTGCGGTATATGGTGGCGGAGTAGACGGTCTAGAACATGTTCGTCATCTGATTAAGTTTGCACCTGATTACCTTATTTCTGGTGGAGTATGGTTACTGGAAATGATGGTAGGTCAAGCCGAGGTAGTTACTCAACTCCTCCAAACTCAAGGAGATTATCAAGATATTCAAATTCATATAGATTACGCAGGGCGTAATCGATTGGCTAATGCAAGCCGGATTTAAGTCGAAGCATTTCTAATAACAAACACTCAATGTTAGTAGATCGTATCACTGATTTACTTTCATTGAAAAGCTTTGTAAGGGCGACAATCGTACACCCTTACAAAGGATTCATTTGTGACAGAGGTTATAGCAATTGGTAGAAGTTGATTTGCAATGCTTAGTTTATTAATTATCTTTCAATTGATTTAATGCGATTAGAAAAAATGTTGCGAAAACGTATAAGTAAAAAGGGAAAAACATTGTTGAGTTGGTTATATCTTGTTTTAGGTATTATGTTTGAGGTTTCTGGAACCACATTCATGAAATTTTCAGCAGGCTTTACGAAACCTCTGCCCAGCATTTTAATATTTGTCTTTTATGCTATGAGTTTAATTTCTGTAACCATTGCATTAAAAAAATTAGATATTGGTGTCGCTTATGCTGTTTGGTCAGGTGTGGGAACAATGATCATATCAATGGTTGGTATCTTATACTTTAGAGAATCTATTTCTCTAACTAAAATTATTTCAATGGTATTAATTATTGCAGGAGTTATTAGTTTAAATTTAACTAGTAGATGACCAAAAATAATGGGATACAAGCCCCCCCTTTTAACGAAGTAGAGGGCAGTCCCTATGAAACAAGTTTCACCCACCAAAGATGAAAGAGGTTTTTTATTCTATACCCCTACACCCTTTACACCCTTATACCCTTACACCCATTTTCAAGCTAGACAGGTCTAGTACGTTACGGCCTTCGTATAGGATTGGTGCTGCCTGATACTTAAATAATACTAGTCCTGAGTTGAACAGTGCGGACCAAGAGCGAGACTCAGGACTTTTCTCCTCAGAACTCAGGGTTTTCCTGATTGGGTTCTCAACTGATTTAGCGTAATTTAGGTATTAGATTGAGTGCAGAAAGTACAGACTTTCCTCAAAGTCAAGCAGAAGGCATAAACTGCCTTTAGTTGTAAGTTTTGCATTCAAGCAATTTACACTCTGATAGTGGTTTACCGGTTGGAAACATACTAATAAACTGATGCCACCTCTGCACATTCTTCTAGTAGACGACAGCCTTGCTTTTCTCAAATCCGCAACCCGCTTTTTAGCAATGGATAAGCGGGTGGAGGTTGTCGGGTCTGTTCTGCCTGCAACACAAGCCCTCTTTTGTTACTACCAACAAAAGAGGGGTTATACCAATTCACTAAAATTTGGCAACAGATGCGAATCACGAAAGTCCTGCTAAATCTAAGTTTCTTAATTGCGAATTGCGAATTGGTATTAGTCACACAGCAGTTGTGACAAATGGCTTGAGATGTTGTCTGTTTTTTAACGATATTCAAGCTCAATTAGTAGTTGTTATATTTTTCCACACAGGAGGGGTAAAATGGCTTATTCTTTGCAATCTTCAAAAGAACAGCTTCACGTCGGTCAAAATAGCCTGAACGAGTTTGTGATGGGGTGGCTGCAAGACTATACAGAAGCGGTTAAGCATATTGACTTGTTTAAGCCTGAGTTGACCAAAAAACTTTCCTATGAGCAACAGGTGTTTTTTGCGAAGGCGTTCTACCATGCTAGGGGTCATACCAATGACTTCTTCTGGTTTGTTGCTAATCACGGCACCTATGAAATGAAGCAGCTCATCCTTGAAAATACCGTAGAAGAATATGGTGGAAATCAAGGGAAATCTCATGAAGTGCTTTATTACGAATTTGCCAACGCTCTGGGTATTGACCTAACGGATGAGGTAGTCAACGAAACAACCCATTTGCCCTTTATGCACGAGTATAATCGCGGTCATTTGCGTTGGCTGGCGGCACACGATCCTGACTCGCTCCTTGCTGCCTTTTCTGCTTATGAAAAGTTGGACAATCCTGACTACACCAACCTTTATGATCTCGTTCAGAGTTTTGGTATTGAAGGTTGGGGGCTGGTCTTCTTTGCTGTTCACCGAGATGTTGAACACTATGAGGCAACCACGCATATGCTTGATAACGTCTGGAAAACCAACCCGGAAAAGGTGATAGAAGCTTTTGCTTTTATAGGTAAACATCAGATTGATATGTGGCAGCAGCTTTCTGATGCGGTGTTTTCTTATCGTCCACAGCTTGAGCTTCAAATGCCATAGTAAGTAGAACGGCGTAAATATTTGTAGTGGGGATAAGGCAGGAGGCAGGAGGGAAGAGGTTTTTAGCTTAGTTAACCTTTCGTAACATAGTTTGGTTTTTTCTCACCGACTTACTTACTTAGATAGAAATAAAGCCAATCAAATACTTTTATCTCAAAACTTTGATACTTCACAAAAAGTACAATGTCTTTTCGATTGGTTTTCTCTCGTTCAGCCTTGTGTATTTGGTTGAATTTCGGCTTGCAATTTGAATGGTCTTGTTAGAAAGAATTGACAACAATTAAACATTAGTTTTTGTGAGAAAAATGCTGCATACATCATCAACTGTATTATTAGATTCCGAACTCAAGCAATCGCCATCTAATCAAAAACAAGAGTTAGCCTCTTATGTAAAAAGTCTTTATGGAGATATTGCTATTTCTGAATGTCCTTTTACAGAAGAAGAGATAGGCGAATTATCAAAAACAAATGAATTGTTGATTTATTTACCTGCAAAGCTGACGATGCAGCAACTTTGTGATAGGTTTGGCATTAAAGCTAATGTAAATTTCGAGAATGAAACCATGATTAGAAATACGATGGTTTCAGAAGACCAATGGTTTATCGCCTCTAATAGTAAAACACCGGAATTAATTAACGAAACTGGGCTTTTCAGCAAGCGAGTCTATGAAGATGAAGGTCTTCATGGCATGGATTTGAGAAGATATCTTGCATTCGCAGCAACTTTTAAATATTATTTTTATGAATTTCCCGACCAAACCTATTGGTGTTTTCTCTTATCAGGAAGCTACGACCGTAGCGGTGTATCTGTTGTTGGCTTTGATGCAAAAGGTGTACTCAGCCATCACGGTTGGATGAAGAATTTTAAAGCTAAGTATTGTGGTTCTAGATATATAGTTATTCCTCCAAGAATTGAAATCTTGCGTTCTACAAAGTCATTAAAAAGGGCGCGTCGCGGGAACGGAAGTGCTGAAGGTAAAGAAGCAAGTATGGGTTAAACTTACGTATGTCACTTGTGCAAATATACGATTTATTTAGCCCTGATTTCTACGCACAACCAGAACCTACTTTAGATGAGATGCGCTTAAATCATCCTGTTTATTGGTGTACTCGTCTAGAGTCTTGGGTATTAACACGTTATCAGGATATTTCAACCACGATTCGAGATGCGAATTTTTCGGTGGATAGAAATGGTCAAATTGCTAGGGGAGGGTCGCCTGGGCTGCGGGAGAAACTAAATTTTTGCAATAACTTTTTTGCCAGTTGGATGGTTTTTTCTGACCCTCCCAGGCACACATTTCTACGCAATATTGTGTCTGGAGTGTTCACTTCCTCACTGATGGAAAGTTATAAGCTTTGCATTGAAGATTTGACTTGGGAACTGATTAAAAACGTTAGTGCTAAGGGAGAAATGGAACTAATTCAAGATTTTGCGGTTCCCCTCCCTGCGCTAGTGACGGCAAAGATGTTTGGCATATCGCGAACGCATATTGCAGAACTAAAAGATTGGAGTAGTAGTATATTTACTCTACTTGGAGCCGACAATGCTAGCGATGAGGCGATTAATGCAACTTACCAAAACTTGGTAAAATGTATTACATACTTTCATATGCTAGTGGAAGAACATCGTAGTTCTAAGAGTGATAGTTTAATCAATCAATTAGCCAACGCTTCCTATTGTTCGGCTCAACTTAGTACTCAAGAAGTTGCTACCATGTGTATTGTCATGATGGCTGGTGCTTACGAAACTACAACACACTTAATTGCTAATGGTATACTTGCACTATTACAAAACCCTGCCGAGTTAAACAAACTCAAAGACAATCCAGCCTTAATCGACAGCGCAGTTGAAGAAGTATTTCGGTATTGTGGGCCTGCTTTTAGCGTCGTTCGTCGAGCTAAATTAGATACGCAAATCAATGGACAAAATATTCAAGCCGGACAAAAGATTTATTGTCTGTTACACGCAGGCAACCACGACCCAGAACGTTTTCACCAGCCAAGTAAACTAGACATTTCTCGGCAAGACAACCGTCATTTAGGATTGGGATTAGGTATCCACTTTTGTCTTGGTGCAGTTCTAACTCGCTTGGAAACCAAAGTCGCCATTAACTCTCTTGTCCAAAGCTTCCCAAATATACATCTAAATTCCTCCAAACTTGAGTGGATACCTAATTTAGCAATGCGAGGTTTAAAAAAATTACCTATTGCATTTTCTTGATTAAATTATCGCTGATATGAGTTTAAAAGATAGGTAAAAAATAGAACTTACACATTGACAAAGATGGCAAGATGTAAATGGGGACTTATGAGCGTAATTTAACGGTATCGCGGAAGTCCCCACCCTCCACGAAGTAGGGTGGGGATGGACAGCGGTCAATGAAGAAGACATCCCCGACTGATTCAATCCGTAGGATTAAGAGGGAGGGGGATGACTGATGAGTTGACAGTTTTTGCGTTGGGAAGCGAATCTATATAATCTTCTATTACCGCAGTCATTGTTTTATCCGTGAGGACTGCATATTCTCTAAGTATATTAAGTCTCC